>JGI24121J20154_1000024_pt1 | contig 131485 bp, 123 predicted proteins | sample Subbio2Aug_QV12A_FD_20154 | JGI IMG/M metagenome (IMG submission 20154)
GCATCGACTTCGGCCAGTTCGGCAGCGGTCGGCGTATGGGTGTCCAGTTTCTGCAGCCCCATGAATTCCAGCAGCGAACCCATGCCGGCGTAGGTACGCAGGTAGGCCAGCGTCAGGTCGGTATCGGCGTTGACCGAGGCGCGCCGCGCCGACAGCAATTCGTTCTCGGTATCCAGCAAGTCGAGCAGCGTGCGCTGACCGACGTTGAACTGGTCGCGATAAGCGTCGCGCGTCTTTTCCAGCAAGGCCACCTGAATTGCCAGATAGTTGGCCTGTTCTTTCAAGCGCAGTACGTCGTTATAGGCGATCAGCAGCGTCTGACGCGTATCGCGGCAGGCTTTTTCGCGCATTTCCACCGCCAGGTGCTTGCGCTCCATGTACTGACGCTCACGTGCCCGGTCCGAACCGCCATTGAACAGATTCCAGCTGAACACCACCTCGGCCACGTTGTAATCGCGGTCGCCGCTGACGCCCTGATAGTTGTTGGTGCTCTCGGTGCGCGCCCGCAGATCGACGCGGGGCGAGTACGCCGAACGCTTGGCGGCGATGTCGTGCTGGGCGGCTTCGATATTCTCGATCGCCGCGTGCAGCGTCGGGTTACGCCGGTGCAGGATGTCCAGTGCCGCCTTCGGGCTGGCCGGCAGGGCGCTGCCGACCAGGCTGGGCGGAACGATCACGTCGGGCGGCATGTTGCCGACCAGACGCTGATAGCGTGCCGACACGTCGTGCAGGTTGGCGGTTTCGGTGGTCAGATTGACTTCGGCCAGGGCCAGACGGCTGCCGGCCTGTTCCAGATCGACGCGACGCCCGACGCCCGACGCCGTACGCACCTTCAGTTGCTCATGCGTGGCCTTGTGGCGGATGTAGTTGTCTTCGGCGAGATCGACCAGGAAACGGTAGCGCAGCACATCGAGATAGGCGCGGCTGGCTTCCAGGGCGACGTTCTCGGAGGCTTCGAGCAATTCGTAGTAACGGACCAGACGCGCCTTGTCGAGTTTGCGAACCTCGCTGCGCGTGGCAAACCCGTCGAACACCATCTGGTTCAGGGTCAGCGCGTAGCCCTGGCGGGTGTAGTTGTCCTTGGTATTCGTCGGCGGCGTCTTCAGACTCTCGCGGCCAGCGCCCGCAGTCAGGTCTACCCGCGGAAAATAGCCACCGCGTGCCACCCCGATTTCCTCGTCGGCCGCCTTGTAGTTACGCCACTTGGTCGTCACTTCCGGGCTCTTCAGCACCGCTTGCTGGGCAATCTCGCGCAGAGCCTGTTGCACCTCCGGGGAAGAAGCATTCTGGGCAAGAACAGATGCGGGGAAAACCGCAACTGCCAGCAAAAAGGGGATAGTCCTGATTTTCATATTTATCACTCGCAAAGAACCTTCGTCACCCATTCTGTCGCACGCACTGTGGCGCACTCTGACCGAACGGACCCTCTATTGGAAATAAAACCGCTTTTCTCGATTCTAGTTTAACAATCATTCGGGAATGTAAGACTTGGTAAAGACAGGGAATCAGCCATACCAAAAACCTGACGGAATATATCACTGTCATAACCGGACCGCAATCGTGAATTTGGTTTTCAATTCACTCGCTCCAGTTTTCGATACAGCGTCCGGGTACTGATACCAAGTTGCCTGGCTAACGCCTCCATATCGCCACCGTGTATCTGCCTGGACCACTTGAGATAGCGCCTTTCCAGTGTTTCCAGATCGATCAGGGCATCCACCTGAAAGCCAGCCGCCCCGCCCGGCTCAACAGGAAGATAAAGCGGCGGATCGGTCATCTCGAGAAGATGCGTCACATCGATGGCATCGCCGTCTGCAAGCAGGGAGGCGCGCTCGATCAGATTGCGCAATTCGCGGATGTTGCCGCTGAAACGCTGGGCGGCAAGCCAGCCGAGCGCAGCCGCCGTGAAGTGTCGACCGGGCTTGCGGTCAACCCGGGCCAGTAGCGATTCAGCCAGCAGGGGAATGTCTGAACTACGCTCGTGCAATGCCGGCGTCCGGATGGGAAAGGTATTGATGCGGAAATACAGGTCACGGCGAAAGCTTTCAGCCGCCACCATGGCCGCAAGATCGCGGTGCGTCGCAGTGATCAGCCGGAAATCGGCCGGCAACCAGTCAAGACCACCGACCCGGCGATAGGTCCCGGTTTCCAGCAGGCGCAGCAGCTTGACCTGTAGCGAGAGCGGCAGTTCGCCGATTTCATCCAGAAACAGGGTGCCGCCCGAAGCCGCTTCGACCAGGCCCTGCTTGCGGTGGGTGGCGCCGGTAAAGGCCCCTTTTTCGTAACCGAACAATTCGGCCTCGAACAGGGTTTCCGTCATCCCCGCGCAGTCGACCGCAACAAACGGCCCTTCTTCCCGGGCGCTGGCCTCGTGAATGGCATGCGCCACCAGTTCCTTACCGGTCCCCGTCTCGCCCAGCAACAGCACGGCCGCATCGGAAGGGGCGACCCGCATCATCTTTTCCAGCATGCTGCTGAACGCCGCCGAGCGACCGACCAGCCCACTCGTGGCGACACGACTGCTCGCCTGGCGCACCAAGCGCATGGTTTCGACGAAATAGGCAATTTCGCCGGTCTCATCGCGGATCGGTGAGGTTTCGACCAGCACATGCTCTTCGCCCCGAGGCGTGTGATGCAGATGCAGGACTCGTTGCGGCTCGCCGGCTTCCAGGCTGAGCTTGAGCGGACAGGATTCGCCGGCCTGATCGCACGGCACATTGAAGCGATGCGAGACCTCGTAGCAGGCCCGACCAGCCAACTCGCGCCCACCGCCAAATTCGCGCGTATAGGCGGCATTGGCGGCAATGATCCGGTAATCGGCGCTCATTACGATACGCGGCTCGGGCAGGCCATCAAGAAAGGAAATCAGCTCACTCAGAAAATGCGATGTCAAAACTGGCACCTCGGTCAATCGATGCTGTCGATTCTGACACAGCATTCGAAAAAACAGAGGCAAGCCACTCAAAATAAAAAGCAAGTCATTGATTTTAAAGAAACCAAACAACAACACAAAGCTGGCACGCAACTTGATATTAGTTGCTCCGGAAACCGGGGACACCTCCCACTGCTCAATGCGCTTTCCTTGGAGTTCTAGAGCTTCTGGTGTGCCGGTCGGCTGGTCGCATATCCCCCTTAGTTCGCCCCGCAGGCTTGCTTCATGCGATTAGTCGGCAGACATGCCATTCCCCCGGTTTCCGACCATAACAATCAACGGGCACACAAAAAAAATGACTCAAGCGGACAATCAGAACAAGCAGGAACCGGTAGCCGAAGTTTCACTCTACGAAAAACGCAAGAAAATCTACGCCAAGCGGGTACGCGGTTTCTTCGATAACTGGCGCATCATCCTGGTTCTGCTGACCCAGGTCATTTTCTACGGTACGCCCTGGCTGGTCTGGAATGACCGACAGGCGATCCTGTTCCATCTGGTCGAGCGCAAGTTCTATCTGTTTGGCCTCGTCTTCTGGCCGCAGGACGTCATCTATCTCGCCGTCCTGCTGATCATTTCGGCCTACGCGCTGTTCCTGGTCACCGCCGTCGCCGGGCGGCTGTTCTGTGGCTACGCCTGCCCACAGACCGTCTATACCCAGCTGTTCATGTGGATCGAAAACTGGGTCGAGGGTGACCGCAATGCCCGGATGAAACTGGACAAGGCACCACTTGATGCACGCAAGCTACGCATCAAGGGCACCAAGTTCCTGCTCTGGGGCATCCTGTCGCTATGGACTGGGTTCACGCTGGTCGGTTATTTCACCCCGATGGACGAGTTGATCAACAATGTCGTGACCAACAGTCTCGGCCCCTGGGAAACCCTGTGGATCTTCCTTTACGGCGGCTTCACCTTCCTGTTCGCCGGCTTCATGCGCGAACAGGTATGCAAGTACATGTGCCCGTATGCCCGTTTCCAGAGCGTGATGTTCGACCCGGATACGTTGATCATCACCTACGATCCGGCTCGTGGCGAGCCGCGCGGCATCCGCAAGAAAGGCGCCGACATCAGCAAGCTGGGCGACTGTGTGGATTGCGGCCAGTGCGTAGTGGTCTGTCCGACCGGCATCGACATCCGCAACGGTCTGCAATATGAATGCATCGGTTGCGCTGCCTGCGTCGACGTCTGCGATCAGGTCATGGACAAGGTCGGCCTGCCGCGCGGTCTGGTCCGTTACTCGACCGAAAACGCCATGGCCAAGCAGGAATCGAGCGCCGATATCCTCAGCCACATGGTTCGCCCCCGTGTACTGGTCTATACCGCCATCCTGATCCTGATCACGATCATCGCCGGCTACTTCCTGGTCAACCGCATTCCGCTGAAGATGGACATCATCCGCGACCGCTCGACGCTGGCCCGCGAGGCCGACGATGGCAGCATCGAGAACGTCTTCATGCTGCAGATCATGAACACCACCGAATTGCCGCAGCGCTACAAACTGGCGGTCGATGGCCTCGACGGCCTCAAGATCAGCGGCGAAGACACGGTCGACGCCAAGGCTGCCGGCCTGACTTCGTTCAACGTCGTGGTTGCCGCGCCGCCGGAATCCGGCAAGCGCGGCTCCAACCCGATCCACTTCACCATCACCGCCGAGGGCAATGCCGACATCACCCTGCGGGAGAAAGCCTCTTTCCTCCTGCCCTGACGCCAAACAGGGCAGACTCCGCTTGGGCGGGCGCTAGTCGCCCGCCTTTTTTTCGTCTTGATGTCGGGAGCCAAAGGCGCCATCGAGGAAGTCGAGCACCTTGGGCAAATGCGCCTCGATATCACCAAAGTCCTCGTGGCACCCCGGCACCTCAAGCAACTGTGCGGCAGACGAGGCCGCCTGTATCTGGCGGGCCTCCTCAAGCGGCACGGTCAGGTCGGCGCAGCCGTGCACCAGCAGGACCGGACACGCAATCTGCGCAATCGTCCGGCAAGGCGCGATATCGTCGAACCGATGCCCAATCACCCGCTGCACGTACCACAGGATGTAGGCCCCCAGCGGCCAGTAGGGAATGTGCATGGTGCTCAGCCAGCGACGCATCATTGCCGCCGGGTGAGCGAATGCGGAAATACTCAGCACCCCCCGGATATCGCAACGCCGACTGGCGACCAGCAGGGCCGCGCCGGCGCCGACCGAGTGGCCGACCAGACCGATGGCTTGGGGATCGACCTCGGCTTGCTTCGCCAACCAGTCCCGACAGGATTCGATATCTTCGGCAAAACGCGGCAGCGAGGCGAAACTGTCATCGTCACTCTCGCCATGACAGCGCGCATCGGGCAGCAGCAGGCTGTAGCCGGCCAGGTGCAGATGCTTGGCCAGTGGCAGCAGGGTGGCTGCGTTGCCGCCCCAGCCGTGCATCAGCAACAACGCCCGTCTGCCGCCCGGGATGTACCAGGCGCGCAGCGTCTTGCCATTCTGGCCGGCGATGGCGACAGCCTGCCAGGGCAGACCTTCAGGCGTTTCCTGGCGGGGCAGACGCGGCGCCCGCAAGCCATGCCGGATGCCGCGATTGAGCAGCCAGACCAGCACTGGCGGCAGCGCCAGCCAGCCCCAGGCCGTCACGGGTGCGGCTGAAAGATACCGCCGCTCAGCACCCCGCGCGCGGTTCGCCACAGAGTCAGCGACCAGAAACCACACAACATCAGCCAGGCCAGCACGCCGATCACCAGCATGCTGTTCCAGCCGAAAATCTTGTACAGCCGCAGGCTCTCCACGGCAAACGCGCCCAGCGGGAAGGTGAACCCCCACCAGGAAAGCGCAAACGGCAATTGCCCCGCAGCCTTGGCCGACCAGGTCAGCAGGCTGGCCATCACCAGCCACCAGACACCGAAGCCCCAGACCAGTGCCATCAACACCGCCGCAATCTCACGCACGACCGGGAAGGGAAAATGTTCGGTCAAATTCATGAAACTGACCGGGATGACGCCAATCGGCGCCAGATGAATCCACACCGTCGGCGTCAGGATGCCCTGCGCCGGCTTGTGCAGGTACTTGCGCTGCAGGGTCAGGCCGAGCAGACCGAGGTACATCATGCTGCCCGCGCCGAGCCCGACGATGTTCGCTGTCATGGCCCATTCGCGTAGCGCCCCGTCCATGTGCGCGAGCAACGGACCACCGGCCAGCGGCATGACCACCAGACCGACCGCCGGGATGAATTTGGCTGGCGTTACATGATCGAGCGCCACATGCTCGCCGCGAAACATGAAGAAGAGCACGGCAAAGCTGAACACGAAATGCAGGATGACACCTGCCCACCAGAAGAAGAGCGCCGCACCGACATAGGGACCGAACTGCACCCACTGGGCTGCCAGCACCAGCAGGGCAATCGAAAAGGTCGGATAGAAATTGGCCTGCACCGGATGCTGCAGGGTCTGCATCGCCGCCTGCGGGAAACGCAGCCAGCGGGTCAGCCAGGGCACGGCGAGCAGCGCGAAAAGGAGCACGTTGAACCAGTGCAGCACTTCCGCCGGACCCGCCAGCAGCGGCCACCAGGCCGACAGGGCCAGGGTGCTCATGGACAGCACACCGGTGCCCATGACGGCGGCGAACCAGCCGGGGGCAAAACTGCGGGAAATCGAGGAAAAACGGGGGTAGGACATGGCTGTTCCCGGCATGCGCCAGATTATTAGAGTTCACTTATTTTAACCCGACACACACCAGCAAGAGCGCGCGCTATACTGGCCAAAACAACATATACCAATCCGGAGGGGGACCCGATACCGGGCAACACGCATGGACACCCTGTTCCTGCTCGCGCTGGCGACCGTCATCGTCGTCCTGGTGTTCGACTACACCAACGGCTTCCATGATGCGGCCAACATCGTCGCCACGGTCATTGCCTCACGGGCGATGACGCCGGTCCAGGCGGTCATCGTTGTCGGCGTCTTCGAATTCCTCGGCCCCCTGCTCGGCGGCACGGCGGTGGCCAACACCATCGGCAAGTTCGTCGAACTCGGCGGCATCCTGCCGCTGCTGTCACTGGCCATGCTGCTGTGCGGCCTGATCGGCGCCATCGTGTGGAATCTCGGCACCTGGTATTTCGGCATACCCTCGTCGTCGTCGCACGCCCTGGTCGGCGGCCTGATTGGCGCGGTCGTCGTCGGTGTCGGCGTCGATCATGTCGTCTGGGGCTTTCACGAACTGGCCAGCGGCCGGCTGACCGGCATCGTGAAAGTACTGGCGGCCCTGATCCTGTCGCCGCTGATCGGTTTCTGGGTCGGCTTCGCCATCCACCGCATCCTCAGCGTCCTGCTCCGGGCAGCCACGCCGGCAGCCAACCGTCACCTGCGTTTTGCCCAGTTCTTCACCGCCGCCGGGCTGGCCTTCGCCCACGGCGCCAACGACGCGCAGAAAAGCATGGGCATCCTGACCCTGGTGCTGCTGCTCGGCGGTTTCATCCCGCACTTTGCCGTGCCGTTCTGGGTCATGCTCGCCTGCGCCACGGCGATGACCCTGGGCATCCTCTCCGGCGGCTGGCGCATCGTGCGCACGCTGGGTTTCGCCATCTACCGGGTCCGCCCGATCCATGCCCTCGGCTCGCAACTGACCTCGGGCCTGGTGATCATGAGTGCCTCGCTGGGTGGCGCACCGGTATCGACGACGCACATCGTCGCCACCTCGATCATGGGCATCGGCGCCTCCGAACGCCCGCGCGCGGTGCGCTGGGCCAAGGCCAAGGACATCGCCACCACCTGGCTGATCACCATTCCCGGCGCCGCCCTGGTCGCCATCCTGGCCTATGCGCTGGTCAATCTTTTCCTCGGAGCCAAGCCATGAGCAACGCTACCGCCTCGCCCTCGCTGCTGTCCCGCCTGCTCGGCCGATTCTTCCCGAAAATGCCCGACTTCTTCGGCATGCTCGTCGAACAGTGCCGGCAGGTCGGCAAGACCACCGGGCTGCTGGTCGAATTCATGGAAAATGCCGATCACGACATCGGCAAGCAGATCCGCAAGGACGAGCACGAAGCCGACCGGGTCAAGATCCACAACCTGCACACGCTGAACGAGGCCTTCTCGACGCCGATCGATCGCGAGGACCTCTACCGCGCGATCATGGACCTCGACGAGGTGGTCAATTACTGCAAGACCACGGTCAGTGAAATGGAAGTACTCGGCCTGCAGCCCGACAAGCATTGCCTGGAGATGGCGATGCACATCAAGCTCGGCACCGACGCGCTGTTGCAGGGTTTCAGCCGCCTGGCCACGGCCCCGGCAGAGGCGGCCAACGACGCCGACGCCGCGCGCAAGGCCGAACGCCGGGTGGAAAAGGCCTACCGGCGCGCCATCGCCGATCTATTCCAGGGCGACAACTACATCCACATGTTCAAGCAACGCGAAATCTACCGCCACCTGGCCAACGCTGCCGACCGCATGGCGCACTGCGCCAACACCCTGCACGACATCGTGGTCAAGATGTGCTGAGCCGACGATGCAAACCCTTGCCCGCTGGCTGTTGAAACGCCTCGACTGGACCCTGGTCGAGCCAGCGGAACGCCCACCCCGGACGGTACTGATTGCCTATCCGCACACTTCGAACTGGGACGCGCTCTACGCGCTGCTGGCGCGCCAGGGGCTGGCGCTGGAAGCGCACTGGGCAGCCAAGGACGCCCTCTTCCGCTGGCCTTTCGGTGGCCTGCTGCGCCGCCTCGGCGGGGTCGCGGTGAACCGGCGCCAGCGCACCGGTTTTGTCGACCAGATGGCCACCGAATTCGCCCATCGCCAGCGCTTCATGCTGGTCCTGGCACCGGAAGGCACACGCAGCCTGACCGCCGGCTGGAAGAGCGGTTTCTACCGCATCGCCCTGGCGGCGCAGGTGCCGGTCGGGCTGGGTTTCATCGATTACGCCAGGCGCCGGGTCGGCATCCTCGCCTACATCACCCTGAGTGGCGATCCGGCGCAGGACATGGCGACGATAGCCGGGCATTACCGCGAGCACTGCGGCAAACACCCCGAACTCGCCTCGCCGATCCGCTGGCTGGATTGAAGCTGGGCTACTCGGCCAGCAGCTCGACTTCCTCGCCGGCAAAAATGACGCGCTGACCGGGCCGCAGCTTGGCCCGCTTGCGGGTGTCGACCTGGCCGTCGACCGTCACCTGGCCGTCGGCGATCGCTGCATGCGCGGCGCCGCCGGATTCGCACAGGCCGGTGGCCTTGAGCAGCTGGTCGAGTTGGATGTGGTCGCCGCGCACGGCAAATTGAATACTCATGAATTTTCCCCGATCACGATCAGATGGACCCGGCACGGCCCGTGGGCGCCGAGGACGATGGTTTGTTCGATATCGCCGGTGCGCGACGGCCCGGAAACGAAGTTGACGGCGCGCGGCAAGGCACCGCGTTCGGCCTTGAGCAGGGCAAAGGCGTCTTCCATGGTGGCAACGACGCGCGCCGCCGGCACCAGCGCGATATGGGTTTCCGGCAGCAGGCTGACCGAGGCCGGCGTCGCCGGGCCGGACAGCAACATCAAGGTACCGGTTTCGGCGATGGCGCAGAAGCAGCCGGAAATACCGACCGGATCGGCATCGACCGCCACGCCGCTGTGGCAGGAGAGGCCCGCCTCGGCCCAGTCGAGCCCGGCGACGTCGAGCGCGGTCACCGCCTGCAGGGGCAGTTGCCGGGCGCTCAGCCACTCGGCGACATGCGCCGGCACGGTGGCGTAGCCGTCGACGCGGGCAACCGTACTGGCCAGCGATTCCGCCTTGGCACAGAAACGCTCGACCAGATCGCCGACCAGGGTCGGCTGCGGCCCCGCCTGCCCGGCTTGCAGGCGTGCCAGAGCCGCCGCGCGGCGGGCACCGGCATCGCCCTTGCCGACACCGGCGCGAACACGGGCAAGGATGTCGTCGCGCGCGCTCATGTGACCACGTTCCTCGGCTGACCGGCGACGAAGGCCTCGATGTTGTCGATCAACTGATCGGCCAGCGCCTGCATCGCCGGCCGACTGGCCCAGGCGACGTGCGGAGTGAGGATGAAGTTGGGCAAGGCGAGCAGGGCCGGATCGAGCATGGGGTGACCGACCGGCGGAGGTTCGGCGGTGACCACGTCGAAACCGGCACCGGCAATCCAGCCTTCGCGCAGCGCGCGAATCAGTGCCGCTTCGTCGACGATGCCGCCGCGTGCGGTGTTGATCAGCAGGGCCGAGCGCTTCATCGCACGCAGTTCCGGCTCGCCGATCAGGTGGTGGGTGGCCTCGCTCAACGGGCAATGCAGGCTGATCGCGTCGGCCTGCGCCAGTACCTCGGCGAAAGCGGTATAGCCGGGACGGACGCCATCCGCCCCCTTGCGTTCGGCGCGCAGCACGCGCATGCCGAAGGCTTCGCCAAGCCGGACGACGCCATTGCCGAGACTGCCGGCACCAACGACGCCGAGCGTCGCCCCGTGCAGGTCGCGGATCGGGTGATCGAACAGGCAGAATTGCGTCGCCTGTTGCCAGCGCCCGGCCTGCACCGTTTCGCGCCAGGCGAACAGATTGCGCGACAGCCCCAGCAACAGCGCGAAGACATGCTCGGGCACGGTCTGTTCGGCGTAGCCGCGGATGTTGCTGACGACGATGCCGCGCCGGCGACAGGCGTCGAGATCGACGACATTGGTGCCGGTTGCCGCCACCGCGACCATCTTCAGGTCGGGCAGGGTGTCGATCACCGCGCCCGGCAGCGGCACCTTGTTGACGATGGCGATACTCGCCCCGCGCAGGCGCTCGGCCACCTGATCGGCGGTCGTCGCCGGGTACTCGACCCACGCATGGGCGAACGCCGGCCGCCGGACGGTGGCGATCATCGATGCCTGTTCGAGATAGACGATGCGTTCCATCAGCCGGCCGTGGCAAACGCCGTTCCGTGTTTCGCCGCCAGCTCGCCGACCTGAGCGCCCAGCGCCGCGGCGCCGGCGTACACCAGGTAATCGACACCGGCCGCGCACAAGCCTTCGATGGCCGGACCGTCGCCGTGAACAAGGTTGAGCACGCCGGCCGGCCAGTCGTTGCGGGTCGCCAGTTCGCACAGGGCGAAAGCCGCCGACGGCGCTTTCGGACTCGGTTTGACGACCAGGGTCGCACCGGCCAGCAGGGCCGGCACTGCGGCGGCGACCAGACCGGCGAGCGGCTGGCTGTCGTCGACGACCAGCGCCGCCACCCCGGTTTCCCCCACCGACATGGCGCGCAAACCGGCGACGGCGGCCGTCACTTCGGCGCTTGCCAGGTCGTCGGTACGACCGCTGTCCTGGCTGAGCAATTTGGCGAAATGACCGGCGTAGCGCTCGAGGGCATCGGCCAAGCGGGCGAGACAGAGCTGACGCGCCGACGGCCCCATGTCCGCCCAGGCGCCCTGGGCATCGCGCGCGGCTGCGACGGCCTGCGCCGCTTCGTCGGCACCGCACATCGGCACCCGGTGGCGGGCCTGCCCGGTGGCCGGATTGATCACGTCGAAGAAACTGTCGCCCACCGTCAGGTAGGGGCGGCCGTTGATCCAGAGGGGAATGGCCATCGGGCCTTCGGGTGCGAATTCCATTATCAGTCTCTCTTGCTGGCTGCGTATTGTTCGAAAAAGGTCTTGCCACCGCCGGCCACCGGCAGATCGCGCGCCGTCGTCCAACCCGGCGCAAAACCGAAGAGGCGAATGCGACCCTCGCCGTCGGCCAGCCAGTTCAGGTAGCGGGCGGCGATCCGGGTCAGCGCCCGGTACAGCGTCGGCCGGCCGGCGATCCAGGCCCAGGCACGCAGGCCAAAACGCTCGCCCCAGGGGCGCAGACCGCGCCGCTGCTGTTCCTGGCGCAGGCCGTGCATCAGCTCGGGCAGCGGAATGCGCACCGGACAGACACTCGAACACTGGCGACAGCCGGTCGACGCGTGCGGCAGGTCGAGCGCGTTCTCGATGCCGGTGTACAGCGGCGTCAGCACCGAACCCATCGGCCCGGGATAAACCCAGCCGTAGGCGTGACCGCCGAGCGAGAAATACACCGGGCAGTGATTCATGCAGGCGCCGCAACGGATGCAGCGCAGGATGTCCTGGTAGTGCGATCCGACGACGTCGGCGCGGCCGTTATCGACCAGGATGAAGACGGTCTTGGTCGGTCCTTCGCTTTCGTCGTCAGCGCGGGTGCCGGTCAGCAGCGAGACGTAGTTGGAGATCGTCTGGCCGGTCGCCGAACGCGGCAGCAGGCGCATCAAGGTCGCGAAATCCTGCAGCGTCGGCACCACTTTCTCGATGCCGGTGATCACCACATGCACACGCGGCAGCGTGGTCACCATGCGGCCGTTGCCTTCGTTGGTGACCAGCGCCGCGGTTCCGGTCTCAGCGATCAGGAAATTGGCACCGGAAATCCCCATGTCGGCCGACAGGAAGTGCTGGCGCAGCACACCACGCGCCTCCTTGGCCAGCGCCGGGATGTCGGCGGAAGTCCGCGCCGCTTGCGGCCGGCCGTGCTTCTCGGCGAACAGCGCCTCGACTTCCTGCAAGGTCTTGTGCACCGCCGGCGCGATGATGTGCGACGGCGCCTCGCCGGCCAGCTGAATGATGTATTCGCCGAGATCGGTCTCGACCGGCTCGATGCCGGCGGCGGCCAGCGCGTCGTTGAGATGCGCCTCTTCGGACAGCATCGACTTCGACTTGGTCACCTTCTTGACGCCATGACGGCGGGCGACGTCGATCACCAGATCGCAGATTTCGCCGCCATCACGCGCCCACAGCACTTCGGCACCGCGCGCGCGGGCATTTTCCTCGAAGATTTCCAGCCACACGTCGAGGTCGTTGAGCGCCCGATCGCGGATGCCGGCGCAGGCCTCGCGCAAGGCTTCGAATTCCAGGCCGTCGTCGGGCAACGCCGCCATGGCCTTGGCGCGCTTGCCGGAAAACAGCGGCTTGGCCTTCTGTAGCGCTTGCTGCAGCACCGGGTTGCGCACCTTGTCGGCAGCGCGGGCGGTGAAATGCATCGCCTGCGAGTGACGCGCGTTGGCGTTCATGGCTTGGTTTCCCCGGCCAGCACTTCGGCAAAGTGCAGCACCCGTGTCGTCTCGTCGCCGCGTCGGCGCAAGCGCCCCTCGATGTTGAGCAGGCAGCCGAGATCGCCGCCGACCACGGCGTCAGCCCCGGCAGCGGCAATCGATTCGCACTTGCGGTCGACGATGCGCGCCGAGACATCGGCATAATTCTCGGCGAAGGCGCCACCGAAGCCGCAACATTCCTCGCAGTCGGCCATTTCCTTCAGGCTCAGCCCGCGCACGCGGCCAAGCAGGGCGCGCGGCTGCGCCTTGATGCCGAGTCCGCGCAACCCCTTGCAGGAATCGTGGTAGGTGACGCTGCCGGCAAATTCACCGGGCGGCTCAAGCGGCTCGCCCTGGCCGGCGAGAAACTCGCTCAGTTCCTGGGTACGGGCGGCCAGCGCCCGAGCGCGCGGTCCCCAGACGGCATCGTCGGCGAACAGCTTGGGATAGGTCAGGCGAATCTGCTCGGCACAGGAACCGGAAGGAACGACCACCGCATCGTAGTTTTCCAGCTCGGCAATCGCCTTCTGCGCCAGGGTTTCGGCCAGCGGCCGGTTGCCGGCGCTCCAGGCCGGTTGACCGCAGCAAGTCTGCGCTGGCGGCACAACCACGTCATTACCCGTCGCCGCCAGCAAACGCAGGGCGGCAAAGCCCACGGCGGGGCGCATCAGGTCGACGAGACAGGTAACGTATAAGGCAATCCGCATGCTAATATTGCGCCGCACAAGAAGGCAAAGTGGCTAATGCTACTCAAACCCCGCGAATAAAGGAATCCAGTTGTCAGAAGTTGCCGACGGCGCCACCAGAACGCCAGGTTCGATCCAGGTCATCGAGCGCATGATGTCGCTGCTCGACGCGCTTGCCCAGGTGCAGGATGCGGCCAGCCTCAAGCAACTGGCAACCGCCACCGAACTCCATCCGTCGACCGCCCACCGCATCCTCGCGGCGATGTGCAACGCCCGTTTCGTCGAACGCCAGGATGCCGGCACCTACCGCCTGGGAATTCGCCTGCTCGAGCTCGGTAACATCGTCAAATCGCGGATCAACGTCCGCGAAGTCGCCCTGCCCTTCATGCAGGAACTGCATGAAAAAATCGGCGAGGCAATCAACCTCGGCGCCCGTCACGACGACGAGATCGTCTATCTCGAACGCACCTCGTCGGGACGTTCGCTGGTGCGTGTCGTTTATCTGGTCGGTGGTCGTGCGCCGCTGCACCTGACTTCGCTGGGCAAGCTTTTCCTGGCTGCCGACGGCACCCAGAAGGTCCGCGACTACGCCCGTCGCACCGGCCTGCCGGGCAAGACGCCGCATTCGCTGACTACGCTCGAAGCGCTGGAAAAGGAACTGGACAAGGTCCGCCGCCACGGCATCGCCTACGACGACGAAGAGGCCGAACTGGGCCTCAAGTGCGTTGCCGCACCGATCCACGACGATGAAGGCCAGGTCGTTGCCGCGCTGTCGGTATCGGCCCCCGCCGATCGCCACAACCCAGAATGGGCTCGCCAAGTCCAGGAAACGTCCAACGCCGTCTCACAAGCCCTGGGCTACGTACACCACCGCAATTGATGCCTGCCGCCGGCAGGCGGGTCAGGCCGGCGTGGCGACCGGCTTCAGGCCGGCACTTTCCATCCAGCGCTTGATCCGGTTGGCGTCGCCAACGCGGGTCATCTTGCCCTGCGAATCGAGCAGCACGATGACCACTGGCTTGTCGGCGACCCAGGCCTGCATCACCAGGCAACGTCCGGCTTCGGAGATGTAACCGGTCTTCGACAGGCCGATCTGCCAGTTGTCGCTGCGGACCAGCGCATTGGTATTGCCGAAGGTCTGGATGCGCCCGCTCAGTTCCAGCTTGGCCTCGGCCGTGGTCGAATACATGCGTATGTGCGGGTAGCGCGCGGCGGCGGCCACCATGCGCGCCAGATCGTGAGCGGTAGACACGTTATTGCTGGAGAGGCCGGTCGGTTCCTCGAAGCGCGTGTCGAACATGCCCAGCGAGCGCGACTTGCGGTTCATGGCGTCAACGAAAGCCCGCAAACCGCCGGGATAGTGGCGGCCGAGCGCATTGGCCGCGCGATTTTCCGACGACATCAGCGCCAGCAGCATCGCCGTTTCGCGCGTCATCGTCGTACCGACCGGCAGACGCGAGCGGGTACCCTTGAGATCGTCGATGTCGGCATTGCTGATGGAAATCACTTCTTCCATGTCGAGACCGGCATCGAGCACGACCATCGCCGTCATCAGCTTGGTGATCGAGGCGATGGGCACCACCGCATCCGGATGCTTCTCGACCAGCACCCGACCGCTGCTCTGATCCAGAACCAGGGCAGCCGAGGACTGGATAGCCAGGCGGGTCGGATCGTCGCTGACCGCAACCTGGCGCACCGCACCTTGGTGCTTGGCGACGGTTTTCTTGGTCGTTTTCTTGGCTTGCTTGGCGGCCGCCGGTGCTTTCTTGGCAGCCGACTGCTTGGGCTTGTTCGTCTGAGCTTCAGCTTTGCCCACGATAACCGGCAATGGCGCCAGAACCAGCGCCAGGGATGTCAGCAGAAGCCACAGTTTTCGCCGCATGTAAAAACTCTCCAAGATTTGGCTGCGATTTTATCCGAGTTTAAGCGCGCGGAACAAAATTTCAATCAAACCATCGAGATAGCGACGAAAACTGAGGCAGTTACTCAGGAAGCGTCCACCACGGTCAAGGCCGTCATGTTGACGATGCGGCGAACGGTGGCCGTCGGCGTCAGGATGTTCACCGGCCGCGCCGCGCCGAGCAGGATAGGTCCGACGGTCAGATTGTCGCCGGCCGCCACCTTGAGCAGATTGAACGAGATGTTCGCCGCGTCCAGCGTCGGCATCACCAGCAGGTTGGCCTGCCCCTTGAGGCGGGAATTGGGGAAGGTCACCTGGCGAATCTGCTCGTCGAGCGCGGCGTCGCCGTGCATTTCGCCTTCGACTTCGAGTTCCGGCGCACGTCGGTTGAGTTCGCCGAGCACCTCGCGCATCTTCACCGCGGTCGGCGTATCCTCGGTACCGAAAGAGGAATGCGACAGCAGCGCCACCTTGGGAACGATGCCGAAATTGCGGATTTCCTCGGCCGCCATCAAGGTCATGTCGACCAGTTGTTCGGCACTCGGATCGTAATTCACGTAGGTGTCCGCGATGAACACGGTGCGACCGGGCAGCAGCAGCAGGTTCATCGTGTAGTAACGATCATGCTCGGCGCGGGTGCCGATGACATTCTCGACATATTCGCGATGCGTGTCGTGACGACCGAAAGTGCCGCAGATCAGGCCGTCGGCGTAACCGAGGCGGACCATCAAGGCGCCGTAGAGCGTATTGCGGCGGCGCACTTCGCGGCGAGCGTAGTCGGGCGAGACGCCCTTGCGCTGCATGATGCCGTAGTAGGTCTGCCAGAATTCGTCGAAGTGGGCGTCGAAGAAAGCATTGTTCTCCGAATGGATGATCTCGAAATCCTCGCCTTCGCGGATACGCAGGCCGGCGGCCTCGATCCGCCGCAGGATTTCGGCCGGACGGCCGATCAGCACCGGACGGGCAATCCCCTCGTCACGGATGACCTGGATCGCGCGCAGCACGCGCTCGTCCTCGCCCTCGGCAAAGACGATCCGCTTGGGGGCCAGCCGGGCCTGTGCGAACACCGGCTTCATGATCAGGCCGGAGTGATAGACGAATTCGTTCAGCCCCTGCAAATAGGCATCCCAGTCCTGGATCGGCCGCGTCGCCACGCCTGAATCCATGCCGGCCTGAGCCACGGCCGGCGCGATCTTGACGATCAGACGCGGATCGAAGGGCTTGGGAATCAGGTATTCCGGGCCGAAGCCGGAAATCCTCTCACCGTAGGCCGAAGCGACGACATCCGACTGCTCGGCACGGGCGAGTTCAGCGATCGCCTTGACCGCTGCCATCTTCATTTCCTCGGTGATCGTCGTCGCACCGACGTCGAGCGCACCGCGGAAAATGAACGGGAAGCAGAGGACGTTATTGACCTGGTTCGGGTAATCCGAACGGCCGGTACACATGATCGCGTCGTCGCGCACCGCCTTGACCTGCTCGGGCAGGATTTCCGGGGTCGGGTTGGCGAGCGCCATGATCACCGGCCGGGGCGCCATTTTCGCGACCATTTCCGGCTTGAGCACGCCGCCGGCCGACAGACCGAGGAAGACGTCGGCGTCGGCGATCACCTCGCCCAGCGACCGGGCGTCGGTCTTCTTGGCGTAGCGGGCCTTGATCTCGTCCATTTCCTCGACGCGACCCTCGTAGACCACGCCCTTGATGTCGGTGACCCAGATGTTCTCGACCGGCGCGCCAAGCATGACCAGCAGGTCGAGACAGGCAAGCGCCGCGGCGCCGGCGCCGGAAGTGACGATCTTGACCTTGGACAGATCCTTGTCGATCAGGTGCAGGCCGTTGAGGATGGCGGCACCGACGACGATGGCGGTACCGTGCTGGTCGTCGTGGAAGACCGGAATCTTCATCCGCTCGCGCAGCTTCTTCTCGATGTAGAAGCACTCGGGCGCCTTGATGTCCTCGAGGTTGATGCCGCCAAAGGTCGGCTCCAGCGAGGCGATGGTCTCGATCAGCTTGTCTGGATCGCGCTCGTCGATCTCGAGGTCGAAAACGTCAATGTTGGCGAATTTCTTGAACAGTACGCCCTTGCCTTCCATCACCGGCTTGGCGGCAAGTGGGCCGATCGGGCCGAGGCCGAGGACGGCGGTGCCGTTGGTGATGACACCGACCAGGTTGGCGCGGGCGGTCAGCGTGCTGGCTTCGGCCGGATCGGCGACGATTTCCTCGCAGGCGAAGGCAACACCCGGCGAATAGGCCATCGACAGATCGTACTGATTGGTCAGCTGCTTGATCGGCGTGACCGCGATCTTGCCCGGCTTCGGATGACGGTGATAGTAAAGCGCGGCCTCGCGCAGCTGCCTGGGATCCATGTCTTCCTCCGTTTTATATCGTGAAATACGGTTTTGTGATGCGATAAATTATAACAGCTTGGCGGTATTTGTTCATTTCGGACATCACTTAGATACGAAAAGTCAAGTAGCTATTTACCCTGATTTGATGCATAATTACGGGCTTCCCAGCCGACGGCCTCCAGCCGCTCGCAGTCTTGGTGGCAGCTCCCGGCGACTGGCGTGAAACCTAGCTATTTCAGTAACTTAGAGAGAGACATCGCCATGACCGCACCGCTGAATGCACCAGATTACGTCAAACACGAAGGCCTGAAAAAATGGGTCGCCGAGATTGCTGCGCTGACCCAGCCCGACAGCATCTACTGGGCCGATGGTTCGCAGGCAGAGTATGACCGTCTGTGTGCGGAAATGGTTGAAGCCGGCACCCTGATCAAACTGAACCCGGAAAAGCGCCCGAACTCCTACCTGGCCTTCTCCGACCCGTCCGACGTCGCCCGCGTCGAAGACCGCACCTACATCTGCTCCGAAAACAAGGAAGACGCCGGCCCGACCAACAACTGGGAAGAACCGGCCAAGATGCGCGAAACCCTGAACGGCCTGTTCAAGGGTTGCATGAAGGGCCGTACGATGTACGTCATTCCGTTCTCGATGGGCCCGCTCGGTTCGCCGATCGCCCACATCGGCGTGGAAATCTCCGACTCCGCCTACGTCGTCACCAACATGCGTACGATGACCCGCATGGGCGCCAAGGTGTTCGACGTGCTCGGCACCAATGGCGAATTCGTCCCCTGCGTGCATACCGTCGGCGCCCCGCTCGAAGCCGGCCAGAAGGATGTCGCCTGGCCGTGCAACCCGACCGTCAAGTACATCGTGCACTACCCGGAAACCCGCGAAATCTGGTCCTACGGTTCCGGCTACGGCGGCAATGCCCTGCTCGGCAAGAAGTGCTTCGCGCTGCGCATCGCCTCGAACATGGCGCGCGACCAGGGCTGGCTGGCCGAACACATGCTCATCCTCGGCGTCGAATCGCCGGAAGGTGAAAAGACTTACGTCGCGGCGGCCTTCCCGTCGGCCTGCGGCAAGACCAACTTCGCCATGCTGATCCCGCCCGAGCCGATGAACGGCTGGAAGATCACCACCATCGGCGACGACATCGCCTGGATCAAGCCGCGCCTCGATGCCGACGGCGTCACCCGCTTCTACGCCATCAACCCGGAAGCCGGTTTCTTCGGCGTCGCCCCGGGCACCTCGGCCAAGACCAACTACAACGCCCTGGCCACGCTGAAAGAAAACATCATCTTCACCAACGTCGCGCTGACCGACGACGGCGACGTCTGGTGGGAAGGCCTGACCAAGGAAGCCCCGGCGCACCTGATCGACTGGCAGGGCAAGGACTGGACGCCGGAAGACGGCAAGGCCGGCAAGAAGGCCGCCCACGCCAACTCGCGCTTCACCGCCCCGGCCAGCCAGTGCCCGTCGGTCGACCCGGCCTGGGAAGACCCCGCCGGCGTACCGATCTCGGCCTTCATCTTCGGCGGCCGCCGCGCGACCACCGTGCCGCTGGTATATCAGGCCTTCAACTGGAACTACGGCGTCTACATGGCTGCCACCCTCGGTTCCGAAACCACTGCTGCCGCCTTTGGCCAGCAAGGTGTCGTCCGTCGTGACCCGTTCGCCATGCTGCCGTTCTGCGGCTATCACATGGGCGACTACTTCAACCACTGGCTGAAGATGGGCAAGACCGTCGATGCCACGCCGAAGATCTTCTGCGTGAACTGGTTCCGCATGAACGAGAAGGGCGAGTTCATGTGGCCGGGCTTCGGCGACAACATGCGCGTGCTGAAGTGGATCGTCGACCGCTGCAAGGGCAAGGTTGCCGCCAAGGAAACCGTGCTCGGCTGGATGCCGAAGTTCGAAGACATCGACTGGACCGGCCTGGACATCAACAAGGATGATTTCGAGGCCCTGACCACCATCGACGCCGACGCCTGGAAGGCGGAACTGGCCGGCCACAAGGAGTGGTTCGACAAGATGGGCGAGAAGATGCCGCGCGAACTCGTGCTCAAGCGCGAACTGTTCGAAATGGGCATCTTCAAGGACGCTGCTTGAATATCGTCTGAGCGATAATCGAACGGCCACCCGCGGGTGGCCGTTTTTCTTTGGAGAGCCCATGTACCGTCCCGCCGCCCGTCTCGCCGATATCGAACCCTTCCACGTCGTCGAACTGTTCACCCGCGCCCATCAACTGCAGGCCGAGGGCCGCGACATCATTCACATGGAAGTTGGCGAGCCCGATTTTCCGACGCCGGAACCGATCGCTCAGGCCGCCATCAACGCCATCGCCATTGGCAAGACGATGTACACCCAGGCCTTCGGCCTGCCTGAACTGCGCCAGGCAATCAGCGATTTCTACCGTCAGCGCTACGGCGTCGACGTGCCGGCCCGCCGCATCGCCGTGACCAACGGCGCCTCCGGCGCGCTCAACCTGGCCTTCGCCTGCCTGACCAACCCCGGCGACGAATGGCTGCTGGCCGACCCCGGCTACCCGTGTAACCGCCATATCCTGCGCACTTACGAAGGTCGGCCGCAAGCCATTGCTGTCGGCCCGGAAAGCAACTTCCAGCCGACGCCGGCGCAAGTCGCCACGGCCTGGAACGAAAACACGGCCGGCCTCCTCGTCGCCTCGCCGGCCAACCCGACCGGCACGCTGCTGACGCTGCCCGAAATCGCCGCGCTGGCCGAGGTCTGCCGCGCCCGCAACGGCCACTTCATGGTCGACGAGATCTACCACGGCCTCACCTACGAGACCGACGCGCCGACCGCCTGCACCGCCGGCGACGACATCTGGGTGATCAACAGCTTCTCCAAGTATTTCCAGATGACCGGCTGGCGCCTGGGCTGGATGGTGATTCCCGAGCCCTACCTGCGCGACGTCGAAAAGCTGGCGCAGAACCTGGTCCTATGCCCGTCGACGCCAGCGCAGCACGCCGCGCTGGCGGCTTTCCGGCCGGAGACGATCGCCATCCTGGAAGCGCGTCGGGCCGAATTCCGCCGTCGCCGCGATTTCCTGGCACCGGCGCTGGAAGCACTTGGCTTTCGCATCACCGCCCGCCCGGAAGGCGCTTTCTACCTGTATTGCGATTGCTCGGCGCTGGCCGCCGACAGTTTTGCGCTGGCCCGCGACCTGCTGGAAAAAACCGGCGTCGCCGCCACACCGGGGCTGGATTTCGGCGCCAACGCGCCGGAGAAACACATCCGCTTCGCCTACACCACCGGCGTTGACCGACTGGCCGAGGCGGTCGAGCGCCTACGCCGTTACTTCGGGCGGTAAGTCGAGGTCGGGATGACGGGCGGCCAGCGCCGCCCAGTCGAAATGCGGCCCGGGATCGCTCTTGCGTCCCGGCGCAACATCGCTGTGACCGGCGACGGCGGCAATCGGATAACGCTGGCGCAAGGCGTCGAACAAGGGCCACAAGGCGGCGTACTGGGCCTCGGTGAACGGCAGTTCGTCGCAGCCTTCCAGTTCGATACCGACCGAGTAGTCGTTGCAGTTGTCCCGTCCGCACCAGGTCGACCGGCCCGCGTGCCAGGCGCGCCGGTCGCAGCCGACGAACTGGATGACACGACCGTCGCGGCGGACATAGAAATGCGCCGATACCTGCAGGCCGGCGATTTCGGCAAAGTAAGGGTGGGCGCCGGCATCAAGGCGGTTGAGGAAGAAATCCTCGACCCAGTTGCCGCCAAATTCGCCGGGCGGCAGGCTGATGTTATGGACGACGACCAGCGAGATTTCAGCGGCCGCCGGCCGCTCGCCGAAATTGGGTGAGTCCAGCCGTTCTGCCGCAAGCCACCAGCCGCCGTCGCACCAGTTCATTCAATACCCAGCCGTTCCAGCCGGTAACGCAGGGAGCGGAAAGTCACGCCCAGCAAGCGCGCCGCCGCCGTGCGGTTGCCCTCGGTTTGCTGCAGCGCTTCCAGGATGGCGTGGCGCTCCAGGCGGTTCAGGTATTCGTCCAGGCTTTCGCTGCCGCGCCCCTGACCATCGCCCCCGCCAACCTCCTCGGGTTCGAGATGCAGGTCCTCGGGACCGATTTCGTCGCCGACGCAGAGCGCCGTCGCCCGCTCGAGGATGTTCTCCAGTTCGCGCACGTTACCGGGGAAGGAATACAACTGCAGCGCCTTGATCGCCGCCGCCGACAGCCGCGGATGCACCGCGCCGCACAGCTTGTTGAGAATGCTGTCGACCAGCGGCGCGATGTCTTCCATGCGCTCGCGCAAGGGTGGCATGCGCAACTCGATGACGTTGAGCCGGTAGTAGAGATCCTGGCGGAACTTGCCCTGGTCGACGCATTCGCGCAGATTGCGATGGGTGGCGCAGATGATGCGCAGATCGACCGGCTCTTCGGTGACGTTGCCGACCTTGCGCACGCGCTTTTCCTGGATGGCACGCAACAGCTTGACCTGCATCGCCAGCGGCAGGTCGGCGACTTCATCGAGGAACAGGGTGCCGCCGTTGGCCGCCTGGAAAAAACCGTCGCGATCGCCGTCGGCGCCGGTAAAGGCGCCCTTGCGGTAACCGAAGAACTCGCTCTCCATGAGGTTTTCGGGAATCGCCCCGCAATTGACCGGGACAAAGGGCCCGCTGCTGCGCGCGCTGCGGGCGTGGATCAGGCGCGCCGCCAGTTCCTTGCCGGAACCGGACTCGCCGGAAATATAGATCGGCGCCTGGCTGCGCGCCATTTTCTCGATCATCTCGCGGACCTGCTGCATGCTCGGCGAATCGCCGGTCAGCGCACGCAATTCGTCGCTCTGACCGCTTTCGCTGGGCAGCCGCAAGGCCGAGCGGACCAGGGCCCGCAACTGCTCGAGGCCGACCGGCTTGGCCAGGTAATCGAAGGCGCCGGCCTTGAGCGCGGCGACGGCGTTTTCGGCGCTGCCCCAGGCGGTGATCACCGCCACTGGCAGGCTGGGATGATGCTCGCCGATGTAGCGGACAATTTCCAGCCCCTCGCCGTCGGGCAAGCGCATATCGGTCAGGCACAACTGGAAGGTGGACACCGCCAGCAATGCCTTGGCCTCGGCGACCGAGCCGGCGCATTCCGCCGCCAGCCCCATGCGCGCCAGGGTCAGGTCGATCAATTCGCGGATGTCGGCCTCGTCGTCGATGACGAGGACACGGTTCAACTCGCCGCGGGGGCGTCGTTCGCTACGGCTGACTGACACGTATCGCTTCTCCCGGAAACAATGAAATGACCGCCCTCACCCCCGGCCTTGAGGACCAGCGCACCGCCGTTGGCCACGCACAATTCGCGCGCGATGAACAGGCCGAGCCCGGTACCGAGCGTATGGGTCGTGAAGAAGGGCTCGAAAATCTGGTCGCGCAAGGCTTCGGGAACCCCGGGGCCGTCGTCGATCACGTGCAATTCTATCCGCCCCGGCACGTCTTCCCCGGCAAACACGACCCGCACAGAACCCGGCCCGCGCGACGAATGCCGCAAGGCATTACCGACCAGGTTCCAGAGCACCTGGTGCAGATGCGAGCGATCGAAGCAGATCATCTTGCCCGGCGGAACGTCGAGCGCGATGGTCGATGCCGGCAGGTTCTCGTTGGCCAACAGTTCGACGGCAAAATTACCGAGAAACTCGCGCAGGGCGATCGCTTCAACCTGCGCCTGATTCTGCCGGCCGAGTTCGAGCACGTCGCTGACGATCCGGTCCAGCCGGGCCGTGTTGTCGCCGATGATGCGCAGCAAGCGCTCGAAAATCTCGCCGCGCCGCTCCTCATGCAACAATTCCGAGGCATGACTGATGGCCGACAGCGGATTGCGGATCTCGTGCGCAATACTCGCCGTCAATCGACCGAGTGCGGCAAGTTTCAACTGTTTGGCCTGCTCCTTGATCCGGCCGACGTCCTCGACAAAGATCAGCACATCGCCGTCGGTACTGGCGGTTGACTCGAAGCGCGCCCCCAGTTCGCTGTTGCCGGCACCGAAAAACAGCACGGTATCGTTACCGCCGGCCAGCCAGTGCGCCAGCCCGGCGGCCAGCGTCGGCGCATTGGCCGCCAGTTGGCCAGCCACCGAGGGCAGGCCGAGCAGGCGCGCGGCCATCGGGTTGTAGCGGACGACCTGACCGTCGGGGGCGACGATCAGCACCCCGTCCTGCATGCGCTCGACCACCCGCTGATTGATGCGGATCTGGTTGTCCAGCGCGATGCCGCGCCGGCGCGCCAGATCCTCGTTGATCATGATGCGCTGGCCGAGCAGGCGGGCCAGGATGGCGGTGGCGAAATACCCCGCCGACAGGAAACCGGCCTGGACGATGCTGCCCGGATCGAAGCCGCGATAGACGATGCCGAAACTCTGCGACATCAGCGCTGCCAGCGTTGCCAGCGCCGCGTAGAACAGCACCAGCCGTCCCTGGCCGACCAGGCTGGCCGCTGCCAGCGAGATCAGCAGGACCAGTCCGAGTCCGCTGCTGACGCCGCCGGCGATGAACATCAGGACGCTGATCACCAGGACGTCGGCGAGGACCTGGAACGATAGCTGGAAATTGAAATGCTGCTGCCAGAAGCGGGCCAGGCAATACCCGGAAACCATGGCGGCGAAATAGGCCCCGACCAGCGTATACAGCAAGGCCGAAGGTAGCAGGTTGAGACGGACGTTCCATTCGCCCGGAAACAGCAGGCCGAGCAGGCACAGGCCGCCGAGCAACAGGCGATACAGCACGAAATAGCGGAAGGAGCGCCAGTTGGGCTCCCAGGTGGTGGTCAGCCAGCCCTGCACGATCAGTCGCCGCTGCGGCGCCCGGCCCGGCGGTGCGCCTCGTTGCAGAAGTGCACATCACCGTCGACGACCGCGTCGCTCTCCGGCAGATGCACGCCGCAATGGGCGCAACGCACCATCCGTTCCGGTATCCGCGGTGGCGCGTCATTGCCGCCGCTGTCGTCCCCGGCGCGCTTTTTCCACGCCCACCAGACGATCAGCAGCAGGACCAGCAAGAGGAGATATTTCAGCATGTGCGTCTCGTCACAGTGGGCGCTCGACCCATTCGATGATCGCCTGCCACTGCTCGATGTCCCGTTCGGCGCGCGAGCGCGGCAGGTCGAACAGGGTCATGCCGGCCGCTGCGGCCTGGACATAGACCTGGGTGTCGCGCAGGTAGGCGAGCACCGGCAGATCGAAGCCGGCAAAGAAACGTTCCAGTTCGGCTGCTGCACGCGTCCGCGCATCGACCCGCATGCCGATCACGGCGACGTCGGCGCGGCCTTTGCGCACGGCCTTCTCGTCGAGCAGGGCCTCGAGGAAATGGCGGGTTGCGCGCATGTCGAACATCGACGGCTGCACCGGAACGATGACCCGGGTCGACAGCTTGAGCACCTTGTCGAGCAGCTTGCCGTTCAGTCCGGCCGGCGTATCGAGCACGACGTGCGAGGTGCCCTTGGGCGGGCGGGCGATGTTGTCCGGCCCGATCGCCCAGGTATCGATGGTCGGCAACTCAAAGGGCCGGGTCGCCAGCCATTCGCGCGACGAAAGCTGGCGGTCGATGTCGCCCAGCATCACCTCGTGGCCGCGACTGGCAAAGTAACCGGCCAGATTGGTCGCCAGCGTGCTCTTGCCGGAACCGCCCTTGGGATTGGCAACGAGAAAGCCCTTCATGCACCGCGCTCCTTCTTGTCGAGAATGCGCCGCACCAGATTGACGTGCTCGCGCAAGGTGTAGACCAGATCGGTGAAGCCCAGCGGCACATGCAGCTCGGCCGCCTCTTCGTCGAGCGCATCAAGCCGGCTGCGGTATTCCGGCAGGCGCTCGCGGTCGAAATGGTTCTTCAGGTCGTCCTCGAGAAATTTCAGCTCGCCGTAGCACCGGAACACCTTGGAGCGCACCCGCCAGCTATACAGTGCCGGCGCCACGCGCATCAGCGGAATCAGTAGGGCAATCACCGGCAGCAGCAGGACGAACAGGCGATCGACCAGCACCGCCAGCCAGAACGGCAAATAGCGCTGCAGGAAGGGCGGGCCCGACTTGAAGAAACGCTCGGCTTCCGACGACAGCGGCAGCATGCCGTCCATGTACGCCGGGAACTCGTTGGCCGTCTGGAAAAAACCCGGTCGCCCATGGACCTGACGCGCCGCCTGCAGCAGCAGGTTCTGCAGCGCCGGATGCAGGTCCTCGCTGACCACCAGGCTCGCGGTCGGCGCCAGTACCCGCGTATCCTCGGGCGGGAAATCGCGGACCAGGTCGGCGACGCCCTTGGGCATGGTCAGCCGGGTCAGGAAGGGGTAGCGGCGCTCGTAGGCGAAGGATTGTGAAAAGCTCATCAGCTTGACGTCCGGCGAGCGCAGCAGCACCTGGACCACCGGCGCATGTTCGGCGGCGATGATGAAGGTGGCATCGATACGCCCCTGCTGCAGTTCCTCGGCGGCATCCAGGCCGGAAATCGGCACCGTGTTGCTGCGGAAATCGACTTCGTTGTCGTCGAGCAGGCGTTGCGCCAGATGGCGGATGCCGGAACCTTCCTGACCGATGGCGATGCGCTTGCCCTGCAGGTCGCTCAGGCGGTCGATGGTCTTGCCACGGTAGAAGACCCAGACCGGCTCGTAGAACATGCTGCCCAGCGAAAGCAGGCCGTGATTCTCCGGCTCGCCGTCGATTTCAGCATCCGGCGACGGCTCGATGACACCACCCTGGACGAAACCGATCTGCGCTTCGCCATTCTTCAGACGCTCAAGGTTCTGCAGTGAACCTTCCGAAGGCAGGACTTCCAGGGTGATTCCGTCACGCGCCAGGATCGCTGCATAGCGTTTGGCGAACTGGTAATACGCGCCGCTCTCGCCGCCGGCGCTCATGACCACATGCTTCGGCGGCGCCGGCTCGACGAACTGGTAGGCAACGACGAAGCCGAGCCCGGCGATCAGGAAGATCCACCAAGCCGTCGCCACGAGGTCGCGCAGGGAAACAAGTCCAGCCTTGATTTTCGCCATCATGCCTTGGTCACGGAAAAGATTCCGGTCAGCGTCAAAATGCCGAGGGTATCACCGAGCCGCCCGGCGATCTACCGCGGCAGGCTGCCAAATCACACCGGCGTCAGCTTGGCGTACTCCAGCGCCAGCCATTTCATGCCGGCACCGCCGCCGAAATTGACCTGCACCCGTGCATCGGCGCCGCGCCCCTCGGTGGCGACGATGACGCCGAGACCGAACTTGGCATGCTCGACGTTCTGGCCGATACGCAGCCCGCCGGCCACCGGCTCGCTGCTGGCGGCGGCGTAGCCGCCCCAGGTCGGCGCCGGGGCCGCAGCCTTCTTGTTGAGCTTGAGCAACAGCTCCTCCGGTATCTCGTCGAAGAAGGACGAGGCCGTGCAATAGCGCGTCTGCCCGTGCAGCATCCGCGTCTGCGCGCACGAGAGATAAAGCCGCTGGCGGGCACGGGTGACCGCGACGTACATCAGCCGGCGCTCTTCCTCCAGGCCGTCGCGCCCCTCGCTGACCGCGTTCTCGTGCGGGAACAGCCCCTGCTCCAGGCCGCTGATGAAGACGACGTCGAACTCCAGGCCCTTGGCTGCGTGCACCGACATCAGCTGGACCGCTTCCTGGCCTTCGCCGGCCTGGTGCTCGCCGGATTCGAGCGAGGCGTGGGCGAGGAAGGAAGCGAGCGCCCCGCCCTCGCCGACAGCGCCTTCGTCATCGACGAAGCTGGCGGCGGCGTTGATCAGTTCGTCGAGGTTCTCCAACCGCTCCTGGCCCTCCTTCTCCAACCGGTAATGCTGGGCGAGGCCGGATTTCTCGACGACATGCTCGATGATCTCGGGCAACGGCAGCTTCTCGGTCTCCTGGCGCAGCGTCTCGACCAGCCGGATGAAGGCGCCGACGCTCTGGCCGGCCTTGCCGGTGAGCGAAGCGGCGGCGTTGTAGAGGCTGGAGTTCATCTGGTGCGCGGCGGCCTGCAGGTTTTCCAGCGAACGGGCGCCGATCCCGCGCGTCGGGAAATTGACCACGCGCAGAAACGCGGTGTCGTCGCCGGGGTTGCCCAGCAGGCGCAGATAGGCGAGCGCGTGCTTGACTTCCTGGCGCTCGAAGAAGCGCAGGCCACCATAGACCTTGTAGGGCACGCCCTTGGTGAACAGCTCGTGTTCGAGCACGCGCGACTGGGCATTCGAGCGGTAGAGGATGGCGCATTGCGTCGCCGGCACGCCGTCACGGACCAGTTCGCGGATCTCGTCGACGATGAAGCGCGCCTCTTCGATGTCCGAATAGGCTTCGAAAGCGCGGATCGGCTCGCCGTCGCCGGCGTCGGTCCACAGGTTCTTGCCCAGGCGCTCGCGGTTGTACTTGATGATGGCGTTGGCGGCGGCCAGGATGTTGCCGTGCGAGCGGTAGTTCTGCTCGAGGCGGATGATGTTGTCGGCGCAGTAGTCGCGCTCGAAGTCGCGCATGTTGCCGACCTCGGCGCCGCGGAAGCGGTAGATCGACTGGTCGTCGTCGCCGACCGCAAAGAGCCTGGCGCCGCCGCCGGCGAGCAGTTGCAGCCAGGCGTACTGCAGCTTGTTGGTATCCTGGAACTCGTCGACCAGGATGTGCCGGAAACGCTGCTGGTAATGCGTGCGCAGCGGCTCGTTGCGCTGCAGCAGCTCGAAGCAGCGCAACAGCAGCTCGGCGAAATCGCAGACGCCCTCGCGGTTGCACTGGGCCTCGTACTCGGCGTAAATCTCGACACGTTTCTGCGTGTAGTGGTCGTACACCTCGGCCTGGCCGGCGCGCACGCCCTGCTCCTTGTGCGCGTTGATGAAATGACAGAGCTCGCGCGGCGGGTATTTCTCGTCGTCGATGTTGAGGTTCTTCAACAGGCGCTTGACCATCGCCAGCTGGTCGGCCGAATCGAGGATCTGGAAGGTCTGCGGCAGGCCGGCCTCGCGGTAGTGCGCGCGCAGCAGCCGGTTGCACAGGCCGTGGAAGGTACCGATCCACATCCCGCGCACGTTGATCGGCACCAGCGCCGACAAGCGCGCGGTCATCTCCTTGGCCGCCTTATTGGTGAAAGTCACCGCCATCACACCATGCGGCCCGACCTGGCCGGTCGAGATCAGCCAGGCGATGCGCGTCGTCAGCACCCGCGTCTTGCCGCTGCCGGCACCGGCGAGGATCAGCGCATGCACCGGCGGCAGCGTCACGGCCTGCAGTTGGGGAGGATTGAGGTTGGCGAGCAGGTCGGACATGGTTTGGACTGGTCACATAAACAGTCCGCCAGTGTACAATGCCCACCGCCAATGAAGGACAAATGGTCCGACCAATTTGTTGCATTTGTGCAACGCAGCAATCATTTAAGGGTTATCCACTAATGACCCTTAGGGCACGCGAACGTATACTGGCAACAAATAAATATTGCAGTGCACAAAACTTTTTGCCCACAAGGCAGTCGATACAGAAGTGGTCACCGCCACGATCGTAGAAGGAGCAGCACCATGAACAGCATGAAGTCACCGAAAATCCTCCCTTGGATCGCCAAGAAGGCCGGCATCAGTGAAGAACTGGCGCTCAAGCTGTGGCGTCGCGCCGTCGGCGAAGCCGAGTACCTGACCGGAAAATCGGACGGTTCCGAATTCTTCGGCCTGGCCATCGAGCGTTTCCTGTCCATCGTCGAAAACGAAGCCGGCACGCTGTCCACCAGCAAGCTCAACCCGGCCCCGCAATTGACCTGGATGTGGCGTCACCAGACCCGCATGTCGCTGCTGTCGCTGATGGCGGCTCAGAACGCCTACCGTTGCTGGCAGAGCACCTGGAACGACATAGTCGGCCAAAAAAAAGCCGCCTGACCGGGCGTCATTGATGCCCGGCCCGGGGCGCTGCGTACCGACGCCGCCCCGGGGAACCGTGATGGAAAACCGGGGCAAACACCCTCTTCCTGCCGGCGAGCGCAGGACGCGCTGAAAACCGGGGAGAAACCGGGCCGCGCAACCGCTATAATTCGCGGTTTGATCGACGCCTTTCAGCAAGAACGCTCCCCATGCCCATGCAGGAAAAATACACCCCGGCCGACCTCGAACGCGCCGCCCAGCAACACTGGGACGAAACCGGCGCCGCCCGCGCCGTCGAAGACGCCAGCAAACCCAAGTACTACTGCCTGTCGATGTTCCCGTACCCGTCGGGCAAGCTGCACATGGGCCACGTGCGCAACTACACCATCGGCGATGTGCTCTCGCGCTTCCACAAGATGCAGGGCTACAACGTGCTGCAGCCGATGGGCTGGGACGCCTTCGGCATGCCCGCCGAAAACGCCGCGCTGGCCAACAACGTGGCGCCGGCCGGATGGACCTACTCGAACATCGAGTACATGAAGCAACAACTCAAGTCGCTCGGTTTCGCCATCGACTGGCAGCGAGAATTCGCCACCTGCACGCCCGAGTACTACCGCTGGGAGCAGTGGCTGTTCACCCGCCTCTACGAAAAGGGCCTGGTGTACAAGAAGCTCGGCACCGTTAACTGGGACCCGGTCGATCACACCGTGCTCGCCAACGAGCAGGTCATCGACGGTCGCGGCTGGCGTTCCGGCGCGCTGATCGAAAAGCGCGAGATCCCCATGTACTACATGAAGATCACCGCTTACGCCGAGGAACTGCTGAGCGAGCTCGACAACCTGCCGGGCTGGCCCGAGCAGGTCCGCCTGATGCAGAAGAACTGGATCGGCAAGAGCACCGGCGTGCGCTTCGCCTTCCCGCTGGCCGACAACGCCGATGAAAAGCTGTGGGTATTCACCACCCGCGCCGACACCATCATGGGCGTCACCTTCGTCGCTGTCGCCGCCGAACACCCGCTGGCCACCCACGCCGCCGCCAACAATCCGGAACTTGCCGCCTTCATCGAGGAATGCAAGAAGGGTGGCGTTGCCGAAGCCGACATTGCGACGATGGAAAAGAAGGGCATGCCGACCGGCATTTACGTCAGCCACCCGCTGACCGGCGAGAAGGTCGAAGTCTGGGTCGGCAACTACGTGCTGATGAGCTACGGCGACGGCGCCGTGATGGCCGTGCCGGCGCACGACGAGCGCGACTTCGCCTTCGCCCTGAAGTACAAGCTGCCGATCAAGCAGGTCGTCGCCGTCGACGGTGAGACCTTCAGCGACCAGGCCTGGGCCGAATCCTACGCTGACAAGGTCAAGGGCAAGCTGGTCAATTCCGGCAAGTACGACGGCCTCGGCTACGAAGCCGCCGTCGACGCCATCGCCGCCGACCTCGCCGCCAAGGGCCTGGGCGAGAAGAAAACCCAGTTCCGCCTGCGTGACTGGGGTATCAGCCGTCAGCGCTACTGGGGCTGCCCGATCCCGATCATCCACTGCCCGAGCTGCGGCGACGTGCCGGTGCCGGACGACCAGTTGCCGGTCGTGCTGCCGGAAAACGTCGAGATCACCGGCGCCGGTTCGCCGCTGGCGAAGATGCCCGAGTTCTATGAGTGCAAGTGCCCGAAGTGCGGTGGCGACGCACGCCGCGAAACCGACACCATGGACACTTTCTTCGAGTCGTCCTGGTACTTCCTGCGCTACGCCTGCCCGGACAACACCACGGCCATGGTCGACGAGCGCGTCCAGTACTGGTGTAAAGGCGGCATCGACCAGTACATCGGCGGCATCGAGCACGCCATCCTTCACCTCCTATATTCGCGCTTCTTCACCAAGCTGATGCGCGATGTCGGCCTGATCGGCGATTTGGGCGAGCCCTTCGCCAACCTGCTGACCCAGGGCATGGTCGTTGCGCCGACTTTCTACCGCGAACTCGACGGCGGCAAGAAGCAGTGGATCAACCCGGCCGACGTGGACGTCGTCACCGACGAGCGCGGTCGCCCGACCGGCGCCACCTTGCGTGCCGGCGGCCTGCCGGTGGTCATCGGCGGTACCGAGAAGATGTCGAAGTCGAAAAACAACGGCGTCGACCCGCAAGCCTTGATCGACCAGTACGGCGCCGACACCGCCCGTCTGTTCATCATGTTCGCCTCGCCGCCGGACCAGTCGCTGGAATGGTCGGATGCCGGCGTCGAAGGCGCTTTCCGTTTCCTGCGCCGCCTGTGGAAAACGACTTACGACCACGTTCAGGGTGGCCTGGTCGCCGCCTGCGCGAGCAACGACGGTTTGAGTTCGGCCCAGGCCGACCTGCGCCGCAAGCTGCACCAGACCATGGGCAAAGTCGCCGACGACTACGGCCGGCGCAAGCAGTTCAACACCGCCATCGCCGCCGTCATGGAGCTGCTCAACGCCTACGACAAGTGCGACCTCGCCGATGCCGCCGGCCGCGCGCTCGCCCAGGAAGTTCTGGAAAGCGCCGCGCTGCTGCTCTTCCCCATCGTCCCGCACATCGGCCAGGCGCTCTACGCCGAGCTGAAGCCGGGCTCGGATGCCGGCCTCGCCGCCTTCCCGAAGGCCGACCCGGCTGCCTTGAAGCAGGATGAAATCGAGCTGGTCGTCCAGGTCAACGGCAAACTGCGCGGTGCCATCCGCGTCGCCGCCGAAGCCGACAAGGCGAGCATCGAAGCCGCCGCGCTGGCCAATCCCGACGCCCAGAAATTCATGGAAGGCAAGCCGGCGAAGAAGGTCATCGTCGTTCCGGGCCGCCTGGTCAATATCGTCGTCTGAGGAAACTCGCATGCCCTACCCGCTCCGCGCCCTGTTCGCCCTGCTGCTCGCCCTTCTGGTCGCCGGCTGCGGCTTCCAGTTGCGCGGAGCGAACGGCAGCAGCACACTACCCTACCGGACCCTGCATATCGCTCTGCCTGAGACATCCGAGGTGCGCATCTGGCTGGAACGCTACATTCAGGGCAGCAGCGCCAGTACGCGCCTGCTCACCGACCCGAAAGCGGCCGAGGCGGTTTTCGTTCAGCTGGACGACAACAGGCAAAAGAGCATCCTCAGCGTCAATGCTCAGGGCCGCGTTCGTGAATATCGCCTGCAGTTGAACTACAGTTTCCGCCTGGTCAATGCCGAAGGCCGGGAAATCGTCAGTCCAGTCGATATCGTCATGACCCGTGACATCAGCTTCAATGACTCACAGGTACTGGCCAAGGACATCGAGGAAAATCTGCTCTGGCGCGACATGAACAATGACCTGGTCAACCAGATCATGCGCCGCCTGAGCCTGATCAAACCCAAGGATCCCTCGACGGCGGCCGAAGACTGATGCTGCTCAAGGCCGAGCAACTGGCGACGCACCTCGAACGCGAGCTGCGCCCGCTCTACGTACTCTACGGCGACGAGCCGTTGCTGGTGCTCGAAGCGGCCGATGCGATCCGTGCCCGCGCGCGTAGCGCCGGTTACAACGAACGCGAAGTGCTGACCGTGCTGGCGCAATTCGACTGGGGACAATTACTCGCCGCCGGCGGCAACCTGTCGCTGTTCGGCGACCGCAAGCTGATCGACCTGCGCATTCCCGGCGGCAAACCGGGCAAGGAAGGCAGCGCAGCCTTGCAGCAGTGGTGCCAGAACCTGTCGCCCGACAATCTGCTGCTGATCACCCTGCCCGAACTCGACTGGCGCGAAGAAAAAGCGGCCTGGTTCACCACGCTGGCCAATGCCGGCGTCGTCATCAAGCTGAATGCACCGCCACTGGCCGAACTGCCCGGCTGGATCGCCGGTCGGCTGCGCCGCCAGCAGCAAAACGCCGATCCGGAAAGCCTGAAGTTCATCGCCGAGCGCGTTGAAGGCAATCTGCTCGCCGCCCATCAGGAAATCCAGAAACTGGCCCTGCTTTACCCAGCCGGCAAGCTGTCGCACGAGCAGATCCGCGACGCCGTGCTCAATGTCGCCCGCTACGATATCGAGGGGTTACGCGAAGCCCTGCTGGTCGGCGACGTTGCCCGCCTGGCCCGCACGCTCGACGGATTGATGCAGGAAGGCGAAGCGCCGCCGCTGGTACTGTGGGCCATGTGCGAGGAAATCCGTGCCCTGGCAACGATCCGAGGCGGGCTGGACAGCGGTCGCCCGCTCGACCTGCTGTTGAAGGATGCCAAAGTCTGGGGGCCGCGTCAGGTTCAGGTCAAACGGGCCTTGCAGCGTCTGAGCCAGCCCCGACTGGAAGCGGCACTCAAGCATGCGGGGCGGATCGATGCCTTGATCAAGGGGATCGGCCGCGGCAATCTGTGGGATGAGTTCCTGCAACTGGGCATCTCGCTGTGCAGGAGTTCGCGGCCGGCTTAAGCGGCCGGCGGCGCGGACGGTTCGTCCGGATCGAGATCTTCCCAGATGCAGTCGCACTCCCGGCGCACGTCGTGCAGCCCGGGTTTGCTGGTTTCCTGCACCAGGCACTCGCCTTGGCACTCCTCGGAAACCACGACCAGTTTCATTTCAGCATCCACCTGGCGGTCGCCATCCCAGTAGCTGCAGGTTGCGCAGACCTTGACCTCGGTCGGCAATATCAGTTTTTCGGCCATCTTGTCCTCGACGGAAAGCCCTGTTGTCGTTGCGGATAAGAGTTTACCTGCTTCCGGAAGTTCCCTGTAATTTGTCTGGCTATAATGTTCTTTTGCCCAAAACAAAGAACACCATGGACATCAAGGACTACATGCAGACGATCGGCCGCCAGGCCCGCGCCGCGTCGCGCCGTCTCGCCACGGCCACGACCGCCGAAAAGAACGCCGCCCTGCAGGCGATTGCCGACGCCATCCGCCGTGAAAAAGCGGCGCTGCTCGCCGCCAATGCCGAGGATGTCGCCGCCGCCCGCGCCGCCGGTCTGGAGCCGGCCATGCTCGACCGCCTGACACTGACCGACAAGGGCGTGGACAACATGGCCGAAGGCGTCGAACAGGTCGCCAAGCTGCCCGACCCGATCGGCGAAATGGGCGAGTTCAAGTTCCGTCCGTCCGGCATCCAGGTCGGCAAGATGCGCGTGCCGCTCGGTGTCATCGGCATCATCTACGAAGCCCGCCCGAACGTCACCGCCGACGCCGCCGCCCTCTGCCTGAAATCCGGCAACGCCGCCATCCTGCGCGGTGGCTCGGAAGCGATCCGCTGCAACCGCGCCATCGCTGCCCTGGTCCAGGAAGGTCTGCGCACTGCGGGCCTGCCGGCCGACTGTGTCCAGGTCGTCGACACCACCGACCGCGCCGCCGTGGGCGAGTTGATCACCATGCGCGAGTTCGTCGACGTCATCGTGCCGCGCGGCGGCAAAGGCCTGATCGCGCGGCTCCTGGCCGAATCCCGCGTGCCGATGATCCAGCACCTGGACGGCAACTGCCACGTCTACCTGGAAGAAGAAGCCGACCCGAACAAGGCACTGAAAATCGTCGAAAACGCCAAGACGCAGCGCTACGGCACCTGCAACACGGCCGAATCGCTACTCGTCGACCGCGCAGTTGCCGCCATGCTGCTGCCGCCGATTGCCCACATGCTGACCGCCAAGGGCGTCGAAATCCGCGGCTGTGCGGAGACCTGCGCCATCGTCCCGAACGCCGTCGCGGCCACGGAAGAGGACTATTACACCGAATTCCTGGCGCCGATCATTTCGGTCAAGGTCGTGGCCGACATCGACGAAGCCATCGCCCACATCAACCAGTATTCGTCCAAGCACACCGAAAGCATCGTCACCGACAACCACCCGAAGGCGATGCGTTTCCTGCGCGAAGTCGATTCGGCCTCGGTCATGATCAACGCCTCGACGCGCTTCGCCGACGGCTTCGAATACGGCCTGGGCGCCGAAATCGGCATCTCGACCGACAAGATCCACGCCCGCGGCCCGGTTGGTCTGGAAGGCCTGACCAGCCAGAAATGGATCGTCCTCGGTGACGGGCACGTCCGTGGCTAAGCCCAGCTTCAACTGGGAAGACCCGCTGCTGCTCGATTCGCAGCTGGCTGCCGACGAGCGCCAGGTGCGCAACGCGGTGCGCAGCTTCGCGCAGAAGGCGCTGGCGCCGCGGGTGCGCGACGCCTTCCGCAACGAGTACACCGACCCGGCGATCTTCCGCGAGATGGGCGAAATGGGGTTGCTCGGCGCCACGCTGCCGCCACAGTACGGCGGCGCCGGGCTGAATTACGTTTCCTACGGGCTGATTGCCCGCGAGGTGGAATACGTCGATTCCGGCTACCGCTCGATGCTCAGCGTGCAGTCCTCGCTGGTCATGCTGCCGATCTTCGCCTTCGGCAGCGAGGCGCAGAAACAGAAGTACCTGCCCGGCCTCGGTCGCGGCGAGCTGATCGGCTGCTTCGGGCTGACCGAGCCGGATTCCGGCTCCGACCCCGGCAGCCTGTCCAGCCGCGCCCGCGCCGTGCCCGGCGGCTGGAAATTGTCCGGCAGCAAGATGTGGATCACCAATGCACCGCTGGCCGACGTTTTCGTCGTCTGGGCCAAGGACGACGAAAACGTCATTCGCGGCTTCATCCTCGACAAGGGCATGGCCGGCCTGAGTGCGCCGGCGATCCACGGCAAGGTCGGCCTGCGCGCCTCAATCACCGGCGAGATCGTCATGGACGAGGTCTTCGTCCCGACGGAAAACCGCCTCGATGTCGCCGGCCTGAAAGGTCCGTTTACCTGCCTCAATTCAGCCCGCTACGGCATCGCCTGGGGGGCGCTGGGTGCCGCCGAAGCCTGCTGGCATACGGCGCGGCAATACACGCTCGACCGCAAGCAGTTCGACCGGCCGCTGGCAGCGAACCAATTGGTGCAGAAGAAGCTCGCCGACATGCAGACCGAAATCACCCTCGGCATCCAGGGCGCGCTGCGCCTCGGCCGGATGATGGACGACGGCAGCGCGACGCCGGAAATCGTTTCGCTGATGAAGCGCAACTCCTGCGGCAAGGCCCTCGACATCGCCCGCACGGCCCGCGACATGCTCGGCGGCAACGGCATTTCCGACGAATACGGCGTCATCCGCCATGTCGTCAATCTGGAAGTGGTCAATACCTACGAGGGCACGCACGACATCCATGCGCTGATCCTCGGCCGGGCACAGACCGGCATCTCGGCGTTCTGAACGGCGATGAAAAACTACCAGGCCATCGTCGTCGCCCCGGGTTTCTGCCTCGGCATCTGTTGCGACGCCGATGAAATCACCAGCATCGACTTCCTTGAGCCCCGTCCCGCTCTGGCACCGACCACCCCGCTCGCTGCCGAAGCCGCCCGCCAGTTGCAGGCCTACCTGCGCGACCCGGCCAGTCCGTTCAGCCTGCCGCTCAAACCCGCCGGGACAAGCTTCCAGCGCCGCGTCTGGGAACAGATTGCAGCCATTCCCGGCGGCCGGACCGAAACCTACGGCCAACTGGCCAAAGCCCTGCACAACGCGCCGCGTGCTGTCGGCCAGGCCTGCGGCGCCAATCCCTACCCGGTGGTCGTTCCATGCCACCGGGTGGTCGCCAGCCAGGGCGGGCTGGGCGGTTTCGCCCGCGAACGCGGCGGCTTCCTGCTTGAGGTCAAGCGCTGGCTGCTGCAGCATGAAAACGCCGAACTTGCCACCAAGACCCACTGACCTCGCCGAGATCGACCAGTTCTGCGACGCACTCTGGCTGGAAGACGGCCTGGCCAAGGCAACGCTCGACAGCTATCGCTCCGACCTCGGCCGGCTGGCCGGCTGGCTCGCCGAACACGCGCATGAGCCGCTGCTCGACCTGCGCGAAACGACGCTGACCGCCTTCGTCGCCCACCTGTCACGCAGCACGCGCGCCAGTTCGCAGGCGCGCTACCTGTCCACATTGCGCCGCTTCTTCCGCTGGCAGGTCGGGCGCGGTCGCATCGTCAGCGATCCGACGCTGAAACTCTCCAACCCCAGCCTGCCGTCGCGCCTGCCCAAGGTCATGTCGGAACAGCAGGTCGCCAATCTGCTCGCCGCCCCCGATCTCGACACACCGCTCGGCCGGCGCGACCGGGCCATGCTCGAAACCCTGTACGCCACCGGACTGCGCGTTTCCGAACTGGTGAACCTGAAGCTGCACGAAGTCAGCCTGATCGACGGCGTCCTGCGCGCCTTCGGCAAGGGCAGCAAGGAGCGGCTGGTGCCGCTGGGCGAGCAGGCCATCGACTGGATTGCCGATTACCTGAAGACAGCGCGCGCCGCCATCCTGCACGACCAGGTCAGCGACGCCCTGTTCGTCACCGCCCGCGGCGGCGCCATGACCCGTCATGCCTTCTGGCACCTGGTCAAGCGCTACGCACTGGTGGCCGGGATCGACCCGGCGAAGCTGTCGCCGCACGTGCTGCGTCACGCCTTCGCCACGCATCTGCTCAACCACGGCGCCGACCTCCGCGTCGTCCAGTTACTGCTCGGCCACGCCGACATCTCGACCACGCAGATCTACACCCACGTCGCCCGCGAACGGCTGAAGTCGCTGCACGCAGTACACCATCCGCGCGGCTGAGCGCCGCCCAGCGCTCAGACGTACTCGTCGACCTGAGTACCAAGCGGACCTTCGCTGGCCAATGCTGGCGCGGCTTCCTCTGTTGTCTGCTGTGCCTGCTGTTTCTGCTCAACCTGCGCGACCTCCTGCGCCTTCTGGGCTTCGAGGGCGGCGATCTGTGCTTGCAACGCGGCGATCTGCGCCTGCAGGAGCTCAGCCTCTTTCTCGGTTTCTTCAGTCGTCTCGCCCTTGAGCAGCGCACTCAGCTCCTTTTGCAGTGCGCTCATTTCCTTTTGCAAGGCGGCGATCTGGCTGTCGACACTCTTCGCCGAAGACTTGGTGGCACTGCTGACGGCACTACTGCTGCCAATCGCACTGATACTGGATGTCATGCTGTTCTCCCTGAAATAAACGGCCTTTGTCTGAGCCTTATTACGTCAGAAGGACTGCCCAACTTTCGGGGCGGCGGGGTAAAAGCGTGTAAAGACCGCCGCGCCGAGGCGCTAGAATTGCCCCTCCCAGCCCAAGCCCACGCGATCGATGAGCAAAACCGAACACGCCCCCGAAACCCCGGCGACCAAGTTCCTGAAAGCGAACAAGGTCAGTTTCACCCCGCATCTCTACGCCTACGAGGAACACGGCGGCACCCGCGTCTCGGCGCGCGAACTCGGCGTCGACGAACATGCCGTGGTCAAGACACTGGTCTTCGAAGACGAGAACGCCAAGCCGCTGATCGTGCTGATGCACGGCGATTGCAAGGTATCGACCAAGGAATTGGCGCGGCAGATTCCGTGCAAGAAGGTCGAGCCGTGCAAACCGGAAGTTGCCAATCGCCACACCGGTTTCCTGGTCGGCGGCACCAGTCCGTTCGGCACGAAAAAGGCGATGCCGGTTTTCGTCGAGCGCAGCATCCTCGAATTGCCGTTGATTTACATCAACGGCGGTAAGCGCGGCTTTCTGGTCGGTATCGATCCGGCCATCCTGAGCAGCCTGCTCAAGGCGAAACCGGTCGACGCCGCTCTGCCAAATTAAAACAAGCTATCACTAGAATTTAATCAATCGATTAGATCAATCGACGGTCACGGCATAAAGTTCCTCCATCACGAGGAGAAAGCCATGACCCAGATCGTTGCCCGCCACTACGCCCGCCCCGCCGCCCGCAAGCATTTGTGGACCGGTATCGCCATGGCCGTCGTCGCCCTGGCCTTCGGCATCGACCAGGCCGCTCAGTGGTTCGCCGCCCACCCGATGGCCCTGACCGGCCTCCAGGCCAGTCTGTTCGCCGGCCTGGCCACGGGTCTTGGCGCCATTCCCGTACTCTTCATGCGCCGCCCGACCGAACGCCTGATGGCGCCGATGCTCGGCCTCGCCGGCGGCATGATGCTCGCCGCCAGCCTGTTCTCATTGCTCGTTCCGGCCATGCAGACGGTCGCCACCAGCAGCGCCCCGCTCGGCCTCGGCATCGCCACCGCGCTGGCCCTGCTCGGCGGTGCGGCGATGATGCACTGGATGGACCAGCGGACCGAACACAGCCACGTCGAATCGGTCGACAGCCGCCGGGCACTGCCGCAGGTCGGCCTGGTTGTCGCCGCCATCGCCCTGCACAACGTCCCGGAAGGTCTGGCGGTGGGTGTTGCCGCAGCATCTGGCGTCGATCACGGAATGACGCTCGGCATCGCCATCCAGAACGTACCCGAAGGCTGGATCGTCGCCAGCGCCATGATCGCCCTCGGTGCCGGCCCGCTGCGCGCCGCCTTGATGGCCTTGGCCACCGGCCTGGTCGAACCGGTCGGCGGTTTGTTCGGGGTGATTGCCAGCACGGCAGCCGGCGCCGCCTTGCCTTTGGCGCTCGCCGCAGCGGCCGGCGCCATGCTCTGGGTGGTCAGCCACGAACTGATCCCGGCCTCGCACCGCCCGGGGCGTGAGGCCGCCGGCACCGCCGGCCTGCTCGCCGGTTTCGCGGTGATGACGACGCTGGCGGTCGGACTTTAAATCGAGCGCTCGATGACCACGCCGACGCGCTTGACGCCAGGCATCATGCCAAGTTTGGCGACCGAGACACGGACCCACTGCGCAGCGAAGTTCTCCAGCAGCCAGGTGGCGATGTGCTCGGTCAGCTTTTCCAGCAGGTTGAAATGGCTGGCGGCAAGGTCCTTGCGCAGGCGCTCGACAACGACCGCGTAGTCCACGGTATCGCGAATGTCGTCGCTGGCCCCGGCTGACGTCGTCGATACACCGATGTGCAGCGTGATTTCGACCGTCTGCGGCACGGCCTTCTCGCGCGGATAGATGCCTATCCACGTTTCGGCGCGCAGTTCCTCGATGAAAATGATGTCCATGTGACGGTCGACCGTGATCCGGGGTGTAAAATTCGCCGCGATTGTACCTCTGAGACCGCCAAAACCCATGGAAATCCTGCTCGCCATCCTTGCTGCCTACCTGCTTGGCTCCGTGCCCTTCGCGATGATTTCGGCCAAGCTCTTCGGCCTGGCCGACCCGCGCACCTACGGTTCGGGCAACCCCGGCGCGACCAACGTGCTGCGCAGCGGCAACAAGAAAGCCGCCTTGTTCACCTTGATCGGCGACGCCCTCAAAGGCTGGCTGGCCGTCTTCCTCGCGCAGCAGGCCGAACTCTCCGGCATGACCGTCGGCTTCGTCGCATTGGCCGTGTTCTTCGGCCACCTGTTCCCGATCTTCCTCAAGTTCAAGGGCGGCAAGGGCGTTGCCACCGCTGCCGGCGCGCTGCTCGCGCTCGATCCCATCCTCGGCCTGATGGTCCTCGGCACCTGGCTGCTGGTCGCCTATGTGTCGCGCTATTCCTCGCTCGCCGCCCTCATCTCCGCCGGCACCGCACCGCTGTACTCGGCGCTGATGCACGGCACCAACGGTCAGTTTGCCGTCGTCGGCATCATCGCAATGGCCCTGATCATCAAGCACTGGCAGAACCTGCAACGCCTGATGGCTGGCCAGGAAAGCAAGATCGGCAGCAAGAAGAAGGGATAGCGGCAAGGCATCGGCCGGATGCAGAAAATCGATTGGTCGCCAGCGCTGAGCTTGCCTAAAGTGAGCAGGTCAGCAACACACAGGAGAGACCATCATGCTCAGCCGCCTCATTCAATCCCTGATCGGCGACGAAACACCCTGGGAAAACTACCTCGACGTCTTCGCCAGCCTGCCGGAAAACTTCTGAGCCGCCGGCCGCCATGGGTAAAAAGGACTGTTGCGGCAAGAAGCCGGCGTGTCGGAAATGCCCGAAACGCAGGAATCAGCTCGACTTTTCCGTCATCTGCATCAACGGCCAGCGCGGCTGCACGCTGAAACTGCCGGCCGGCTTGGCCGAGGAACCGGCCTGCAATCTGAGGCAACCAGCCAGCGCGATCATGGCGCCGTTGTCGGTACAGAAGGCCAGTTCCGGGTAATGCACGCGGAAGCGCTTGCGCTTCGCCTCATCGTCAAGCATGGCTCGCAGTTGCCGGTTGGCACCAACGCCGCCGGCCACGACCAGGCGCTTGAGGCCAGTCTGTTTCAGCGCCTTCAGCGATTTTTTCACCAGCACCTCGACGATGGCCTCCTGGAAAGCCCGCGCCGCGTCGGCCCGGAAGTCGTCGCTCAGCGGCTCGGCCTGCTCACGCACCAGTGTCAGCACCGCCGTCTTCAAACCGGAGAAGCTGAAGTTGAGGTCGGCGGAATGCAGCATCGGCCGCGGCAGACTGTATTTTTCCGGATCGCCACGCTCAGCCAGTTGCGACAGCAAGGCACCGCCCGGATAAGGCAGGCCGAGCAGTTTGGCGCTCTTGTCGAAGGCTTCGCCAGCCGCGTCGTCCAGCGTTTCACCAAGCAGTTCGTACTCGCCAACGCCGGTCACCTTCATCAATTGCGTGTGCCCGCCGGAGACCAGCAAGGCAATGAACGGGAAGGTCGGCGGATCGTCCGACAACAGCGGCGACAGCAGATGCCCTTCGAGGTGATGCACCGGAATGGTCGGCTTGTCGAGGGCCAGCGCCAGCGCCTCGGCAAAGGCGCAACCAACCAGCAGCGCGCCGGATAGGCCGGGCCCGCGCGTGTAGGCGACGGCATCGACCTCGGCCAGACTGCGGCCGGCCTGCACCAGCGTTGTCCGCAGCAGCGGAACAACACGCCGGATGTGGTCGCGCGACGCCAGTTCGGGAACGACGCCGCCGTACTCGGCGTGCATCGCCACCTGCGAGTGCAGGGCATGCGCGAGCAGGCCGGCTTCACTGTCGTAAAGCGCGATACCGGTTTCGTCGCAGGAAGATTCAACACCAAGGATCAACATGGGCGCGCATTTTAGCACTTGATCGAGCAAGCCGATCTCGCATAGAATGCTTGGCTGTCCGCGAAATGCGGAAACATTTTTGCGCGCACTGCCGTTTACTTGACCTGGCAGGCGCCTAACGGAAGGGGGTGATTTATATGCCGAACATTCGTGTCAAGGAAAACGAGCCGTTCGAGGTGGCCATTCGCCGCTTCAAGCGCACTGTCGAAAAGACTGGCCTCCTGACCGAGCTGCGCGCCCGTGAGTTTTACGAAAAGCCCACCGCCGAGCGCAAGCGCAAGGCTGCTGCTGCCGTCAAACGCCAGAACAAGCGCCTCCGCAGCCTGACCCTGCCGCCGAAGATGTACTGATCGAGTACGCCTTTGCAGCAAATTAAAAGCCGCCCGCCCTCAAAAGCTGGCGGCTTTGTCTTTTTTTACCGCCGCACTTCACCCAGGTAAGCCATGAGCCTGAAAGCACGCATCACCGAAGACATGAAAACGGCCATGAAGGCCAAGGAAGCAACCCGCCTGGCGACCATCCGCCTGCTGCTCGCCGCGATCAAGCAAAAGGAAGTCGATGAGCGCGTCGAACTTGACGATGCCGCCGTCGCCGCTGTCATCGAAAAGCTGGTCAAGCAGCGCAAGGACAGCGTCGCCCAGTACCAGGCCGCCGCCCGCCAGGACCTGGCCGACGCCGAGCAGGCCGAAATCGCTATCCTCGCCGCCTACCTGCCGGAAAAGATGAGCACCGAGGAAACCGCTGCCGCCGTTGCTGCAGCAGTCGCCGAAACCGGCGCCAGCGGGCCGGCCGACATGGGCAAACTGATGGCCGTGCTCAAACCGCGCCTGGCCGGCAAGGCTGACATGGCCGAGGTCTCGAAACTGGTCAAGGCCGCCCTGGCCGGCTGAGCGCACCGTGATCCCGGAAAGCTTCATTCAGGATCTGCTGGCCCGGGTCGACATCGTCGACCTGGTCGACAGCTACGTCCCGCTGAAGAAAGCTGGCGCCAATTACGCCGCCTGCTGCCCTTTCCACAACGAGAAATCGCCGTCGTTCACGGTCAGCCCGACCAAGCAGTTTTACCACTGCTTCGGTTGCGGCGCACACGGCACGGCAATCGGTTTCGTCATGGAATACCAGGGCATCGGCTTTGTCGACGCAGTCAAGGAGCTGGCTTCGCGGGTCGGCATGACGGTCCCGGACAGCGGCGATTTTTCACCAGAAAAGCACGGCCAGACACGCAACCTGGTCGAAATCATGAGTCGCGCCGCCGCCTGGTACAAGGAGCAGTTGCGCCGCTCCGACAAGGCCATCGCCTACTGCAAGAAACGCGGACTCAGCGGCGAGATCGCCGCCCGCTACGGCATGGGTTACGCGCCCGACGGCTGGAATGGCCTGAAGAGCATTTTCCCCGACTACGACAGCGATGAGCTCAAGCTCGCCGGCCTGGTCATCGACAACGACTCCGGCCGCCGATACGACCGCTTCCGCGACCGGCTGATGATCCCCATCGTCAACCCCAAGGGCGACATCATCGCTTTCGGCGGACGCATCATCGACCAGGGCGAGCCGAAGTACCTGAACTCGCCGGAAACCCCGCTATTCGAAAAAGGCCGCGAACTGTTCGGCCTGCCGCAGGCGCGCCAGGCCATGCGTGAAACCAACACAGCCATCGTCACCGAAGGTTACATGGACGTCATCGCACTGGCCCAGAACGGCGTCGGCAACGCCGTCGCCACGCTCGGCACGGCAACGACGCCGACGCATGTGCAAAAGCTCTTGCGTCAGGTCGACCGCATCGTCTTCTGCTTCGACGGCGACAACGCCGGCCGCAAGGCCGCCTGGCGGGCGCTGGAAAACGCGCTGGAAGCACTGGCCGACAACAAGCAGATCGGTTTCGTCTTCCTGCCCGCCGAGCACGACCCCGACAGCTTCATCCGCGCACACGGCAAGGCCGAATTCGACCGCCAGGTGACGCAAGCCATGCCGCTGTCGGATTTCCTGCTGCGTGAACTGGCGCAGCGCTGCGACCTGACCAGCTCGGAAGGCAAGGCCAAGCTGATCTACGAAGCCAAGCCGCTGCTGCTCAAGCTACCGACGCCGCTGCTCCGGCTGCAACTGGTCAAGCGCCTGGCCGAGGCCAGCGGCTTCGCCCAGCAGGAAGTCGAGCGCCTGTGCGAACTCAAGTCCTACGCGCCGGCCGCACCGCCAAAAGCCAAGCGCAGCGCGCCGTCGCTGACCCGCAACCTGCTGCGCATCGTCCTGCACAAGCCGCTGCTGGCCGCACAACTTCCAGGCGAACTCCTCCCCGACACCCCCGAACGCCCGGCGCTGCTGCGCCTGCAAGAACTGGTCCGCGCCGGCAACGGCAGCCAGGGCTACGCCGCACTGCGCGAACAACTGCGCGGCCTGCCGGAAGAGCAGATCATCGAGGCCGCCGCGTCGGAACTTCTCGGCCTGCCGTTTGACGAAGAAGAGGCCGAGGCGGAATTCCGCGCCACCGTGGAAAAACTCCAGGAAGGCGGACAGATGCGCCAGTTCGCCGAACTACAGGTCAAAGCCCAGCAATTCGGCGTCGCCGGTCTGTCCGCCGCCGAAAAGCAGGCCTACATCCAGTTTCTAAGCACCCGGGGAAATCGCAGCTAAGTTGTGGTAAAATTTACGGTTTTCTCCAATTACATGGATCGTGTTCATGGCTAAGGCAAAAGACACCGCTAAGGAAGCTCCCAAGGCTCGCACCAGCAAGGCCAAGGATAAGGCTGCCGAAAAGGCGCTGCTCGAAGGCGCGATGGCAGAAACCCCGCAACCGCTCGACGCTGAAGCGCGCAAGATGCGCCTCAAGGCGCTGATCAAGCTGGGCAAGGAACGCGGTTACCTGACTTACGCCGAAATCAACGACCACCTGCCCGACGACGTCGTCGATGCCGAGTCGATCGAGGCGATCATCTCGACCTTCAGCGAAATGAGCATCCAGGTCTTCGACGAAGCCCCGGCTGCCGAAGACCTGCTGATGTCCGACACCGCTGCCGGCGCCGCCGACGATGAGGAAGTCGAAGCCCAGGCCGAACAGGCGCTGTCCACCGTCGATTCCGAATTCGGCCGAACCACCGACCCGGTGCGCATGTACATGCGCGAAATGGGCTCGGTCGAACTGCTCACCCGCGAAGGCGAAATCGAGATCGCCAAGCGCATCGAGGAAGGCCTGAAGCACATGATCCAGGCCATCTCGGCCTGCCCGACGACGATTGCCGACATCCTCGACATGGCCGCCAAGGTCGAAACCGACGAAATGCGCATCGACGAACTGATCGACGGCCTGATCGATCCGAACGCCGTTGAGGAAGAACCGGCGGCAGAAGCCAGCGCCATCGAGACCGACGACGACAGCGACGACGACGAAGAGGGCGGCGAAGAAGGCGGCGGCGCCGCTGCAGCCTCGCTGCTGCAATTGAAGACCGAAGGCCTGGAACGCTTCAAGTCCATTCGCGCGATCCACGCCAAGATGCAGAAGACTCTTGGCAGCAAGGGCTCGCAGGACAAGGCCTACCTCAAGCTGCAACAGCAGCTGTCCGACGAGCTGATGAACATCCGCTTCACCTCGCGCTGCATCGAGCGCCTGTGCGACAGCGTGCGCGGCATGGTCGAGGAAGTTCGCGGCTGCGAGCGCAAGATCCAGAACATCTGCGTCGACCGCGTACGCATGCCGCGCCCGCACTTCATCCAGTCCTTCCCGGGCAACGAAATCAACCTCGACTGGGTCGAGGCCGAAATCGCCGCCGCCCCGAAGACCTACGTTGCCATCCTGACCCGCAGCGCGCCGGACATCCAGGAAGAACAGCGCAAGCTGCTCGCCCTCCAGGACCGCATCGGCATTCCGCTGAAGGAACTGAAGGACATCAACAAGCAGATGTCCACCGGCGAAGCCAAGGCCCGTCGCGCCAAGCGCGAGATGACCGAGGCCAACCTGCGCCTGGTCATCTCGATTGCCAAGAAATACACCAACCGCGGTCTGCAGTTCCTCGACCTGATCCAGGAAGGCAACATCGGCCTGATGAAGGCGGTGGACAAGTTCGAATACCGTCGCGGCTACAAGTTCTCGACCTACGCCACCTGGTGGATCCGCCAGGCCATCACCCGCTCCATCGCCGACCAGGCGCGGACCATCCGCATCCCGGTGCACATGATCGAAACGATCAACAAGATGAACCGGATCAGCCGCCAGATCCTCCAGGAGACGGGCTCTGAACCCGATCCGGCAACGCTGGCCAAGAAGATGGACATGCCGGAAGACAAGATCCGCAAGATCATGAAGATTTCCAAGGAGCCGATCTCCATGGAAACGCCGATCGGCGACGACGACGACTCGCACCTGGGCGACTTCATCGAAGACCACACCACGCTGGCCCCGGCCGACGCGGCGATGTTCTCCAGCCTGCGCGGCGTCACCAAGGACATTCTCGACAGCCTGACGACCCGCGAAGCCAAGGTCCTGCGCATGCGTTTCGGGATCGAAATGAATACCGACCACACACTGGAAGAAGTCGGCAAGCAATTCGACGTCACCCGCGAACGCATCCGCCAGATCGAAGCCAAGGCCCTGCGCAAGCTGCGCCACCCGAGCCGCTCCGACAAACTGCGCAGCTTCCTCGACCCGACCGGCAACTAAGCTTTCCGGGCCTGTAGCTCAGTTGGTCAGAGCAGAGGACTCATAATCCTTTGGTCCAGGGTTCAAGTCCCTGCGGGCCCACCAACGACGACACCTCCCGGCGCAAAGCCGGGAGTTTCACCGAGCAAGCACACTGCATGGCGAGCCGTTTTTTCAGTCGATGCGCCGTTTTTCTTCTCTGGCTGATTCACTTCCTGCCACCGGCAGCAATTGCCGGACTCGGCACAAGGATAGGCACGATACTTTATCGACTCGGTCGTGATCGGCGTCGCGTCACCGAAACCAATCTGCGCCTCTGCTTTCCGGAAAAGACAGAAGAGGAACGCCGCCTGATCGGCAAGGCCCACTTCGCCCTGCTCGGCCGGGCCATGCTTGACCGCAGCCTGTTCTGGTGGCGCCCCCCCCGGGATCTCGAAAGCCTGATCACGATCCGGGGCGAGGAAAAGCTTCGCGAACTGCTCGATCAGGGCAAACCGGTCATCCTCTTTGCGCCGCACTTCCTGGGCCTGGATGCCGGCGGCGTTGCCCTGATCATGCGCTTTGACATCGTCAGCACCTACTCGAACCAGAAAAATCCGATCTTCAACGAACTGATACTGCGCGGCCGGCAGCGCTTCGGCAACCAGTTCCTGCTTTCCCGCCAGGACGGCATTCGCGCCACGATCAAGGCCATGCGCGCCGGCCGCCCCTACTACTACCTGCCCGACATGGATTTCGGAAGACGCGACTCGGTCTTCGTTCCCTTCTTCAACATCCAGACTGCGACCATCACGGGACTCTCACGCCTGGCGCGAGCCGCAGGCGCAACGGTGCTTCCCTGCATCACGCGCATGCACCCTGACCGCCCGGGCTACCAGCTCGAAATCGGCGACCCCTGGGATGATTTCCCCACCGAGGACATTGAGGCCGACACCCGGCGCATGAACGCCTTCATCGAAGACGCCATTGCCACCATGCCGGAACAGTACTACTGGGTGCATCGCCGTTTCAAAACCCGGCCGGCCGGCGAGCCGCGGATCTACTGATCCCCGGTGCGCCGCTGCTCAAGCATCTTGGCGTATTTGGCAAAGCTGTTGAAACACCCCAGCAGGATGTGCACCAGGCCTGGCAAACCGTCGCGAAATCCGGCACGAAGAAAATAGAACTTTACAAACCTGACCAGCGGCGAGAGCAGCAACCGGGCAACCGACACCCGTCGCCCCTCGATCAATGCCGCACTGGCGGCCAGCGATGTATAGCGATTCTGCTTGGTCATGTACGACGCCAGCGTCTCCGCGGAATCATGCAGAAGGTCACCCGCCAAGGTCCCGACCGGCACGGAGCAGAGCACTTTTTCGTGCACCACGTCATCCGACCAGTGTGCGAAACGCCGATCGAACAAACGCAGACTCCAGTCCGGGTAGCCTTCGCCAAACTTCAGGTAGCGCCCCATGAAACGATTGCTGCGGGCAAAACGATAGGCCGCAAACGCGGGCTGCGCCATGGCCTTGCGCATACTATCCAGCAACGCAGGAGACAGACGCTCATCGGCGTCGAGGCATAACACCCAGTCGTTGCGCGCAGCCTGCACCGCACGCTGTTTTTGCGGCCCGAATCCCGGCCAGTCCGTCTCGACGAAACGCGCCCCACGAGACTCGCAGACCTCCCGGGTGACGTCGTTGCTTCCGGAATCGAGCACGACAACCTCGTCGGCAAGCCCACGCACGCTGTCAATGCATGCCCCGACAACGCTGCCTGCGTTCTTTGTGATGATGACCACACTGACCGGATTCATAGCCCACCACCATCCAATGCGGTTTCGCCAATGGACGAAAACCCGCACGCGGCGGGTTTTCAGGAGATGCGTGGTGGTGATGGGCAGAATCGAACTGCCGACCTATGGGTTATGAATCCATCGCTCTAACCGTCTGAGCTACATCACCACGCTTAGAGGGCGCGAATTATAGTTGGCCGGCGGCCACGCGGTCAACCGCGTTATAATGCGCAACTTTTCCGCGCGCGGCTTGCCGAAGCGTCGCCACTGATTTTAAAAAGTTTTCCCATGCCCAAGAAACTATTCATCCGCACTTTCGGGTGCCAGATGAACGAGTACGATTCGGACAAAATGGCCGATGTGCTCAACGCCTCCGAAGGAATCGTCAAGACCGACAACCCCGAGGAAGCCGACATCATCCTGTTCAATACCTGTTCGGTGCGCGAGAAGGCGCAGGAAAAGGTGTTCCACGATCTCGGCCGGGTCCGCCACCTGAAGCAGAAGAACCCCGATCTGGTGATCGGCGTCGGCGGTTGTGTCGCCAGCCAGGAGGGCGACGCCATCGTCGCCCGTGCGCCCTACGTCGATGTCGTGTTCGGGCCGCAGACGCTGCACCGACTGCCGCAGCTGATTGCCGAGCGCAAGAGCAAGGGCAAGGCGGCGGTCGACGTTTCCTTCCCCGAGATCGAGAAATTCGATGCCATGCCGCCGGCCGAGGTCAAGGGCGCCAGCGCCTTTGTCTCGATCATGGAAGGCTGCTCCAAGTTCTGTACCTTCTGCATCGTCCCCTACACCCGCGGCGGCGAAGTGTCGCGGCCGTTCACCGACATCCTGACCGAAGTCGCCGACCTCGCCGCGCACGGCGTCAAGGAAGTGACGCTGCTCGGCCAGAACGTCAATGCCTACCGCGGCGACATGGACGGCACGGAAGAAAAGGCCGACCTCGCAATACTCATCGAATACATCGCCGAGGTGCCGGGGATCGAGCGCATCCGCTACACCACCTCACACCCGCGCGAGATGAGCCAGCGCCTGATCGACACCTACCTCAAGGTGCCCAAGCTGGTCTCGCACCTGCACCTGCCGGTGCAGTCCGGTTCCGACCGCGTGCTGGCGGCAATGAAGCGCGGCTACACGGCGCTCGAATACAAGTCGGTCGTGCGCAAGCTGCGCGCCGCGCGCCCCGACATCTCGCTGTCGTCCGACTTCATCGTCGGCTTCCCGGGCGAGACCGACGAGGACTTCGAGAAGACGATGAAGCTGATCGACGACGTCGCCTTCGACGCGTCGTTCTCCTTCATCTACAGCCCGCGTCCGGGCACGCCGGCGCTGGAACTCGAAGACAGCACGCCGGCCGAGGTCAAATCGGCGCGCCTGGCCCGGCTGCAGCAGCGGATCGACGAACTGGCCCAGGCGGTCAGCCAGAGCATGGTCGGCAGCATCCAGCGCGTGCTGGTCGAAGGCCTGTCGAAGAAGGACCCGAACGAGGTCGCCGGGCGTACTGACAACAACCGCATCGTGAACTTCGTCGGCAACCCGCGCTTGATCAACCAGTTCGTCGATGTCAGGATTACCCAGTCGCTGTCCCACAGCCTGCGAGGCGAAATTGTCATCCGCGAAAACTAGGGCGCCCAAATCCCGGCCGGTCGAGTTTGCCCTCGCACCGGTCGACAACACCCTGCTGGCCAATCTCTGCGGCCCGCTCGACGAGAACATCCGGCAGATCGAAACCGGTTTCGACGTGATCATCCGCCGCCGCAGCGAGCGTTTCTCGGTGACCGGCGAGCAGGCGCAACTGACCGCCGATGCGATCCGCCATTTCTACGCCATGGCCCGCCAGCCGCTGTCGGTCGACGACATCCAGCTCGGCCTGGTCGAACTGACCAACGCCCCGGTGCGCCGCATCGGCAACGGCGACAAGCTGACCGACGGCCCGCAACTGGTCACCCGCAAGACCGAACTGCACGGCCGGACGCCGCGCCAGGTCGAGTACCTGAAGGCGATCCAGGAACACGACATCACCTTCGGCATCGGCCCCGCCGGCACCGGCAAGACCTACCTCGCCGTCGCCTCCGCCGTCGACGCCTTCGAGCGCGACCTGGTCCAGCGCATCATCCTGACCCGGCCGGCGGTCGAGGCCGGTGAGCGCCTCGGCTTCCTGCCCGGCGACCTGACCCAGAAGATCGACCCCTATCTGCGCCCGCTGTACGACGCGCTCTACGACCTGATGGGCGCCGACCGCGTCGCCAAGCTCTACGAAAAACGCGCCATCGAGATCGCGCCGCTGGCCTTCATGCGCGGCCGCACGCTCAACCACGCCTTCGTCATCCTCGACGAGGCGCAGAACACCACGCCGGAACAGATGAAGATGTTCCTGACCCGCATCGGCATCGGCGCCAAGGCCGTGGTCACCGGCGACATCACCCAGATCGACCTGCCCAAGGGCCACAAGAGCGGCCTGAAGGAAGCCATGGAGGTCCTGCGCGACGTGCGCGGCCTCGCCTTTACCGAATTCCGCAAGGAGGACGTGGTGCGCCACCCGCTGGTCGCCCGCATCGTCGAAGCCTATGAAAAACGCAGCCAGCAATCGTCTTGACCTGTCGGTGCAATACGCCTGTAACCGGGAGGGCCTACCCTTGCGCGCAGATTTCGTGCGCTGGGCACGCGCCGCCCTGACCGGCGGCGGCCAGGTCACCATCCGCCTGGTCGATGCCGACGAAGGCCAGGCGCTGAACCGCGACTACCGTGGCAAGGACTACGCGACCAACGTGCTGTCCTTCCCGTACGAAACCGAACCGCTGGTGATGGGCGACCTGGTCATCTGCCCGGCCGTCGTCGCCCGCGAAGCAACCGAGCAGAACAAGCCGCTGGCCGCGCATTACGCGCACCTGACGGTGCATGGTATGCTGCATTTACAAGGCTGGGACCACGAAGATGACGTGGAAGCCCGTGACATGGAAGACGAAGAAAGGACAATACTGGCGGCCCTGGGCTTCCCCGACCCCTACGGGGACGAAACCACCGCCTGAACATCATGGACAGTGACAGTAAACCCGGTTTTATCGAACGCCTGACCTCCCTGCTGCTGCGCGAACCCGAGGACCGCGAGCAGCTCATGCAGATTCTGCATGCCGCCTACGAACGCAACCTGATGGACGCCGACGCGCTGACCATCATCGAAGGCGCCCTCTCCGCCTCGGAAACCCGCGTCACCGATGTGATGATCCCGCGGGCCCAGATGGACGTCATCGACGTCGACGACCCGCTTGGCGAAATCGTCCCCGTCGTCATCGAAGCTGCCCACTCGCGCTTCCCCGTCGTCGACGGCGACCGCGATAACGTGCTCGGCATCCTGCTGGCCAAGGACCTGCTGCGCATCCACACCGAAGAGAATTTCGACCTGCGCGACTGGCTGCGCCCGGCCGTCTTCATCCCCGAATCCAAACGCCTCAACGTGCTGCTGCGCGAGTTCCGCGTCTCGCGCAACCACATGGCCATCGTCGTCAATGAATACGGCGGCGTCGCCGGCCTGGTCACCATCGAGGACGTGCTTGAGCAGATCGTCGGCGACATCGAGGACGAATACGACTTCGACGAAGCCCACGACAACATTCGTCTCGATTCGACCGGCCGCTACCGGGTCAAGGCACGCACCGAGATCGAGGACTTCAACGAAGCCTTCTCGACCGATTTCTCGAACGAGGAATTCGATACCGTCGGCGGCCTGATCCTGCGCCACCTCGGCCGTGTCCCCAAGCGCAACGAGAGCCTGGAAATCGACGGGATGCGCTTCCAGGTCCTGCGTGCCGACAGCCGCCGGCTGTACACCCTGCTGGTCGACCCGCCCAAGCCGAAACCCGTCAGCGACGATGCGCCGGCCTGAACTGGCGGCGCTGCTGGCCGGTGCGGCCGGCGTCCTCTGCTTCGCCCCGTTCGACCTGTTCTGGCTGGCGCCGCTGCCCTGGCTGGCCTTGTTCGCCCTGTGGCGGCAGGTGCCGAACGCGCGCCGGGCCGCGCTCATCGGTTTCCTCTTCGGTCTCGGCTTTTTCCTCGCCGGCGTCTCGTGGATCTACGTCAGCCTGTCGGTTTTCGGCGGCATGCCCTGGTGGCTGGCCGGTCCGGCGACGCTACTGTTCTGCACCGCAATGGCGCTCTATCCGATGCTCGCCGGCTGGCTGTTCAAGCGCTGGCAACCGGCCGGATTCTGGCACCAGGCGCTGTGGTTCGCCGTCGTCATCGCCACCGCTGACTGGCTGCGCGGCTGGCTGTTCACTGGTTTTCCCTGGCTGGCCGTCGGCTACACCCAGGCGCCGCCCAGCCCGCTGGCCGGTTTCGCACCGCTGATCGGCGTCTATGGCCTGTCGCTGCTGCTGGCGCTGAGCGCCGCCCTGCTGCTGCGCTGGCGCATCGGCCTGCCGGTGCTGGCGTTGCTGGTCGCCGCCGGTTTCGGCCTGCGTCAGCTTGAATGGACGCAGCCGGTTGGCGAACCGGTCAGTGTCGCCCTGCTCCAGGGCAACATCCCCCAGGACATGAAATTCAATCCGGACAACTTCGTCCGCACCCTGCTGCGCTACCGCGACATGATCGCAGCGCATCCCGCCCGCCTGACCATCCTGCCGGAAACCGCCCTGCCTGCCTTCCTCGACCGGCTGCCCCCCGAATATCTCGACGAGCTGACCGCCCTGGCCCGCCAACACGGCGGCGACATCGTCGTCGGTACGCTGACCGGCAGCCCGGAAACCGGCTACTACAACAGCGCCGTCAGCCTGGGCAGCGCGCCGCAGCAGACCTACAGCAAGCAGCACCTGGTGCCCTTCGGCGAATTCATTCCGGCCGGCTTTGCCTGGTTCATGGCCCAGGCCAACATCCCGATGTCGGCGTTTTCCGCCGGCCCGGCCCAGCCGGCGCCGCTGACCGTCGCCGGTCAGCTCGTGGCATTCAATATCTGCTACGAGGATGTGTTTGGCGAGGAAATCATCCGCCCCCTGCCGCAGGCCGGGATTCTCGCCAACCTGTCGAATACCGCCTGGTTCGGCCGCTCGCTGGCGCAACCGCAGCACCTGCAGATCGCCCGCATGCGCTCGGCCGAAACCGGCCGGCCGAGCCTGCGCGCGACCAATACCGGGATGACCGCGATCATCGACGCACGTGGCAACGTGGTATCGGCCTTAGCTCCGTTCGAGACCGCCGTTCTCACTGGCGAAGTGCGCGCTTACCAGGGCAGCACACCCTATATTGCCTGGGGCAACCTGGGTTTCCTTGCCCTGCTGCTGGCCGGCGCGGTCCTGGCGCAGATCAGGCGCGCTGCATCTGCTGCTGGATCGCCTGCTCCAGGCGCTGACGCTCGGCCATGACCTTGGTCGAATAGCGGCGCTCGGGGTCATTGATCGCCCCGCCGAACTGCTGCAGACCGGGAACCAGGCCGCCATTGCGGGCAATCGATTCGCGCAGGATGCGGGCACCGACCTGGACATTGGTCACCGGATCGAAGAACGGCAGCTCACCGGCGTCTTCCGGCAGCTTGTCGGTATGGAAGCGCGGCATCACCTGCATCAGCCCCTGCGCCCCGACCACGCTCTGCGAGAAGGGATTGAAACCGGACTCGACACCGATCACGGCAATGATCAACAGCGGATCGAGACCGAGTTCTCGGGCACTGTCCTGCGCTGTCAGGAAAATCGGCACCAGCACTTCATTCGACACGCGGTAGCGGCGGGCGACGTAGTGCAAGGCCTGCTGCATGCTGGGCACCAGACGCTCCTGATTCAGGGCGACCGGCTGCACGGCGGCATCGCCAATTTCGCTCTCGCTGGCGCTGACACCACCGGGGAACATGGCCTGCAGGCCATCGAGCAGGCCGGAATGGCCCTTGTAGGTTCCGGCCAGACCGAGCACGAAAACCAGCCCGGCCAACATCAAAAACTTGCGGACGACGTGCGAGACGGCCGCGACAACCCGCGAAGCTGCGGGAGAAAGGAACTGCGAAGCGAACATGCGCCCTCCTTCACTGTTGCCACCGACCCAGAAAGCGGCCGGCGAACGGTTACGGGGGGTACGACACCGGGCCATTCCTCCGTGGGAGGAAGCAAGGTTTCCAACAGGCCGAGTCTGGCCGAAAGCGTGGAAACACCGGTGTTGCACCGCAACAAGACAGCGCGCATTCTATTGATTTATTTGAATAAGTCAACAATCCGCCGCAACACCACGGACTCCGGCGTTGTATTCGCGCCACAGGCGGCAAGCTGCCGGGACAGCGCAAAAGCCTGTAAAATCTGGCGTTTTCCGTCTTTCCGAGTGCGTCCGATGACGACCAGCAAGAAACCCACCTTTAGTTCCGACGTCACGCCCGCAAACGGGCATGAGTCTTCACTGAAGCTTGGCAAGCCAAGCTTTCAAGAAATCATCCTGCGTCTGCAGCAATACTGGAGCGCCCAGGGCTGCGCCCTGCTCCAGCCATACGACATGGAAGTCGGCGCCGGCACCAGCCACACCGCCACCTTCCTCCGTGCCATCGGCCCCGAGCCGTGGAAGGCCGCCTACGTGCAGCCCTCGCGCCGCCCCAAGGACGGCCGCTACGGCGAGAACCCGAACCGTATGCAGCACTACTACCAGTACCAGGTGGTATTGAAACCAGCACCTGACAACATCCTTGAGCTCTACCTCGGCTCGCTTGAAGCGCTCGGTTTCGACCTGAAGAAGAACGACGTCCGTTTCGTCGAGGACGACTGGGAAAACCCGACGCTGGGCGCCTGGGGCCTGGGCTGGGAAGTCTGGATGAACGGCATGGAAGTGACGCAATTCACCTACTTCCAGCAGGTCGGCGGCATCGACTGCAAGCCGATCACCGGAGAAATCACCTACGGCATCGAGCGCCTGGCGATGTACCTGCAGGGCGTCGAGAACGTCTATGACCTGGTCTGGACCGACGGCCTGACCTACGGTGACGTCTACCACCAGAACGAAGTCGAACAATCGACCTACAACTTCGAGCATTCCGACGTCGACTTCCTGTTCCACGCCTTCGGCGCGCACGAGAAGCAGGCACAGCACCTGATGGGCGCGCAACTGGCGCTGCCGGCCTACGAACAGGTGCTCAAGGCCGCCCACACCTTCAACCTGCTCGACGCGCGCGGCGCGATTTCCGTGACCGAACGCGCCGCCTACATCGGCCGCATCCGCAACCTGGCCCGCGCCGTCGCCCAGGCCTATCTCGACTCGCGCGCCCGCCTCGGCTTCCCGATGGCACCCAAGGAATGGGCCGGCGAAGTGCTGGCCAAGCTCGAAGAACAGAACGCCAAGAAAGCCGCCTGAGATGACTGCCAAGAACCTGCTCGTTGAACTGTTCGTTGAAGAACTGCCGCCGAAAGCATTGAAAAAACTCGGCGAAAGCTTCGCCGCCGCGCTCGCCGCTTCGCTGAAGAAGGACGGCCTGGCTGCCGATGAATCGATAGTGACCGCTTACGCCTCACCGCGCCGCCTGGCCGCGCACGTGACCGGCGTCGCCGCCGTCGCCGCCGACAAGCCGGTGGTGCAGAAGCTGATGCCGGTCGCCGTCGGCCTCGACGCCAACGGTAATGCCACGCCTGCCCTGCGCAAGAAACTGGCCGCACTCGGTGCCGACGAATCCGCCGTCGCCAGCCTGCGCCGCGAGAACGACGGCAAGGCCGACATTCTTTTCTACGACAGCCTGGCCAAGGGCGCGACGCTGGCCGACGGCTTGCAGAAGGCCATTGAAGCCGCGCTGGCAGCACTGCCGATTCCCAAGGTGATGAGCTACCAGCTGGCCGATGGCTGGAGCAGCGTCAATTTCGTCCGTCCGGCACATGCGCTGGTCGCCCTGCACGGCACCGACGTCGTACCGGTTTCGGTGCTCGGCCTCGATTCGGGCCGCAACACCAAGGGCCACCGCTTTGAAGCCGCCGTCGATCCGGTGGTGATCGCCGACGCCGACAGCTACGCCGAGACCTTGCAGCGCGACGGCGCCGTGATCGCCTCGTTCGCCGAGCGCCGCGCCGAGATCGCCCGCCAGCTCGCCGCCGCTGCGGCGCAGGCCGGAGGCAAGCCGATTGAAGACGACGCCCTGCTCGACGAAGTCACCGCGCTGGTCGAACGGCCAAACGTGCTGGTCGGTCAGTTCGAGGAGGAATTCCTGGCCGTGCCGCAGGAATGCCTGATCCTGACCATGAAGGCCAACCAGAAGTACTTCCCGCTGCTCGACGCTGCCGGCAAGCTGACCAACAAGTTCCTCGTCGTCAGCAACATCTCGCCGCAAGACGCCAGCGCGGTGATCGGCGGCAACGAGCGCGTGGTGCGCCCGCGCCTGGCCGATGCCAAGTTCTTCTTCGATCAGGACCGCAAGAAGTCGCTGGAAAGCCGCGTGATCGGTCTGTCCAAGGTCGTCTATCACAACAAGCTCGGCACCCAGGGCGAGCGCGTCCAGCGTGTCGCGGCGATTGCCCGCGCCATTGCCGAAACGCTCGGCGGCGGCGAACTGGTGCACCACGCCGAACAGGCAGCGCTGCTGGCCAAGGCCGACCTGCTGACCGACATGGTCGGCGAGTTCCCCGAACTGCAGGGCATCATGGGCCGCTACTACGCCCAGCACGACGGCCTGAACGGCGACGTCGCCGATGCCATCGAAGACCACTACAAGCCGCGCTTCGCCGGCGACAGCCTGCCGCGCGGCCGCGTCGGCACGGTCGTCGCACTGGCCGACAAGCTGGAAACCCTGGTCGGCATGTTCGGCATCGGCCAGATCCCGACCGGCGACAAGGACCCGTTCGCGTTGCGCCGCCACGCCCTGGGCGTCATCCGCATGCTCGCCGAGGGCGACCTGAATCTGGCGGTCGACGGCCTGCTCACCGGTGTTTTCGCGCAATTCAACGGTGTCGAGGGCTTCGCCCCGAACCCGCAGGCGTTGGCCGACTTCATCTACGACCGCCTGGCCGGCAGCCTGCGCGAGCAGGGCTACACGGCGCAGGAAGTCGATGCCGTGGTCAGCCAGCGGCCGCAGCGCCTGGGCGACATCGTCAAGCGACTGGCCGCCGTGCGTGCCTTCTCGGCGCTGCCGGAAGCCGCCGCGCTGGCCGCCGCCAACAAACGCGTCGGCAACATCCTGAAGAAGGCCGACGGCACCGTCGACGCCCGCGTCGATGCGGCGCTGCTGCGCGAAGCCGCCGAAAGCGCGCTGCACGCGGCGCTGGTCGAGGTCGTGCCGCAGGCCGACGCCGCCTTCCTCACCGGCGACTACAGCGAATCGCTGCAGGTCCTGGCCCGACTACGCGCCCCGGTCGATGCCTTCTTCGACGGGGTCATGGTCAATGCCGACGACCCGGCGCTCAAGGCCAACCGCCTCGGCCTGCTGGCCATGCTGCACGCAGCGATGAACCGCGTCGCCGACCTGTCCAAGCTGTCCGCCTGAGTCACGGGAGCCCACCATGCCCGGCAAGCTGATCATTCTCGACCGCGACGGCGTGATCAATTTCGATTCCGCCCAGTTCATCAAGAGCCCGGAAGAATGGAAGCCGATCCCGGGCAGCCTGGAGGCCATCGCCCGGCTCAAGCAGAACGGCTACCGCGTCGTCGTCGCCACCAATCAATCCGGTGTCGGCCGCGGCCTGTTCGACATGGACACGCTCAACCGCATCCACAAGAAAATGCACAAGTCGGCCAATGAGCTCGGCGGCCGCATCGACGCCATCTTCTACTGCCCGCACACCGCCGATTCGCAATGCGACTGCCGCAAGCCCAAACCGGGGATGTTCAAGCGCATTGCCGAGACCCTCAATGCCGACCTCAACGGCGTCGTCGCCGTCGGCGATTCACTGCGCGACCTGCAAGCCGGTGCGGCAGTCGGCTGCATACCGCTGCTGGTCCTCACCGGCAAGGGCGAAAAAACCCGAGATGAGGGCGGGCTGCCAGAAGGCACGCTGATCTTCGCCGACCTGGCTGCCGCAGTCGACCACCTGCTGCGCCGGGAAGCCAAGGAAAAAAAATGAACGCCATCCGCTCCACCCTGTTCATGACCTACGCGATCATCTGGTCGGTGCTCAGCGCACCGCTGGTGGTCATTGCCGGGCCGTTGCTCGGCGGCGTCTGGGCCTACCGTTTCGGCCGCGTCTGGCGTCTCGGCACGCAATGGGGCGTCGAAAACCTGCTCGGCATCCGGCCGCAGGTGATCGGCCGCGAGAACATGCCGGACGAAGCCTGCGTGATCATGGCCAAGCACCAGTCGGCCTGGGAAACCATGACGCTGCAGGATTGCGTGCCGGACGACGCCTTCTGCGTCTTCGTGCTCAAGCAGGAACTGCTCAAGCTGCCCTTGGTCGGCTGGGGGCTGGCGGCGATGAAAATGATCTCGATCGACCGTAACGCCGGTAAGAACGCGCTCGACCAGGTCGTCACCCAGGGTCGCGAACGGCTCAAACAGGGCTACTACGTGATCATCTTCCCCGAAGGCACGCGCGTGGCCCCGGGCGAGAAGCGCCGCTACAAACCGGGCGGCGCCTATCTGGCCACCCACGTCGGCTGCAAGGTCGTGCCGATCGCCCACAACGCCGGCGAATTCTGGCCGCGCCAGGCCTTCCTGAAAAAACCCGGCACCGTCACCATCAGCATCGGCCCGGCCTTCGACGCCACCGACATGAGCGAGACGGAAGTCAATCAACGCGTCGAGGACTGGATCGAGGCCGAGATGCGCCGCATCTCCCCGCACCGCTACCCCGATGCCGCTCAGGCCGCCTGAGACCCGACACAGCATCGTCCTCGCCGGGCAAGCCGTCGATTTCGCCCTGCAGCGCAGCGCCCGGCGCAGCATCGGCCTGCGCATCGACCATCGCGGTCTGCGCGTCGGCGCCCCCTTGCGCGCCCCGCTGCGCGACATTGAGACGCTGATCCGCGAACACGGTACCTGGGTGCTCGACAAACTGGCCGACTGGCGCGAACGGCCACCGCCGGAACGCTTCGCCGTGATTGATGGGGCCAAGCTCGACATCCTCGGCACGCCGACCCGGCTGCGTATCGTGCCGGCCACCCGTGCCGCCAGCGCCTTCTCCGCTGACGAAATCCACCTGGCCGTACCGGCCGGCACCGCCCCCGGAAAAGTGCTGGAGAACGCCCTGCGCCACCAGGCCAGAACGCTGTTCGCGGCGCGCCTGACCCATTTCGCGCCGCAGCTTGGCGTCGCCCCGCCGCCTTTACGCCTGTCGTCGGCGCGCACCCGCTGGGGCAGTTGCAGCGCGCGCGGCAACATCGCGCTCAACTGGCGGCTGATCCTGCTGCCGCCAGCCATCGTCGATTACGTGGTCTGCCACGAACTGGCTCATCTCAAGGAAATGAACCACAGCCCGCGTTTCTGGTCTGTGGTCGAACAACTCTGCCCGGACTGGAAAGCGCAGCGCAACGAACTGCGCCGCCTCGGCCGGCAACTCCCGCAATTCTGAAAGGACACCTCATGCGCATCCTGCACACCATGCTCCGCGTCGGTAACCTCGACCGCTCGATCGCCTTCTACACCGAAATCCTCGGCATGCAACTGCTGCGCCGCAACGACTACCCGGAAGGCCGGTTCACGCTGGCCTTCGTCGGCTACGGCAGCGAGGACAGCGAAGCCGTACTCGAACTGACGCACAACTGGGACACCGAGAGTTACGAACTGGGCAACGCCTACGGCCACATCGCCCTGGCCGTTCCTGACGCCGCTGCCGCCTGTGCCGCGATCAAGGCGCGCGGTGGCAAGGTGGTACGCGAAGCCGGGCCGATGAAGCACGGCAAGACCATCATCGCTTTCGTCGAAGACCCGGACGGTTACAAAGTGGAATTGATCGAACGGGATTGAGCCTGGCGGCGCCGCTTTTGATACACTGCGAATCGTCCAGGTATCACAAAGGTAATAAAAGTGAAAGCGATCCCGCCCATCCTGCTCGCCGCTGCGCTGTTGCTGGGTGCCGTTCCGGCGCAAGCGCAGCAAACCGGCGCCCTTGAGCGCATCGCCGCCACGTCGACGGTACGCGTCTGCATCTGGCCGGACTATTTCGGCATCAGCTACCGCGACCCGAAAACCCGCCAGTTGTCCGGCATCGACGTCGACATGGCCAAGGCACTGGGACGCGACCTGCGCGCCAATGTCGAGTTTGTCGACAGTTCCTTCGCCCGCCTGATCGACGATGTCACCCAGGACCGCTGCGACATCGCCATGTTCGCCATTGGCATCACGCCGCTGCGTCAGGAAAAACTGCGCTTCACCCGGCCGCACATGGCCAGCGACATCTACGCCATCACCACCAAGAGCAACCGGCGCATCCGCCAGTGGAACGACATCGACCAGGCCGGCGTCGTCGTTGCCGTGGCCAAGGGCACCCTGCACGAACCAGTGATGAAGGCCCGCCTCAAGTCGGCAACACTGAAGGTGCTCGACACCCCGCAGGCGCGCGAGCGCGAAGTCGAATCCGGACGTGCCGACGTGTTCATGACCGATTTCCCGTTCAGCCTGCGCATGCTGCGCACCACCGACTGGGCGCGCCTGGTCAAGCCGGACAGCACCTATCACATCACGCCCTACGCCTGGGCCATGCGCCCGGGTGACGACCGCTGGCACGCACGGGTCGAGGACTTCCTGGCGCGCGCCAAGCGTAGCGGGGAACTGAAGGCCTTCGCCGAACGCCACGGCCTGTTGCCAATTGCCGTTCTCGACTGACGTTTCGCTACCAGCCGGCAGCCGTACCGGCGTCATCACCCGCCTGCTGATCGGTCTGCAGGTGGTGCTGATCGTCGCCGTATTGCTCGGCAGCCTGTCGCATGTGCTGCGCTTGCGCCAGGATGCGCTGGACAGCCACCTGGAAGACGCCCGTGCCCACGCCCGGGTATTCGAGGAACAACTGACGCAAACCTTGTCCCTGGCCGACCTCAGCCTGCAGGCCATGCCTGAGCTGATCGACGGCGCACAGATCGACGAAAAGGCGACAGCCCGGCAACTGGAAGGCATGCTGCGCCGCCTCCTCTTCCTCCGCTCGCTGTCGATTGCCGACGAACATGGCCGCATCCTGGTCAGTTCCAACCCGGATAACGTCGGCCAGCAGATCGACAGCAAGGACTTCCAGCCGCCACGCGAAGGCAACGAAACTGCCAGCTTCCTGCGCATTGGCGTCCCCTGGCAGGGCCGCGACCTGGCCGATGCCTCGCCGAGCACGACCCGCAGCCCGATCCCGCCGGACAGCCCGAACTTCTTCCCGGTCATCCGCGAGGCCCAGGTCGGCGCACGCCGGCTGCAGATGGTCGCCGCCCTCAATCCCGACTACTTCATCAACCACTTCTCGCACCACATTGATCCGCAACTGACGCAGGTCGAGATCCTCGACTATCACGGCATCGTCATGCTCTCGTCGCGCGTCGATCTGATGCCGGGCAGCCTGCATCTGAGCGGGTCGCCGCTGGCCGAAATGCGCGACAGCGAAATCGGCAGCCGCGCCGAAGACATCGACGGCGGCCGACAGATGCTCAGCGCCTACCGCGCCTCGCGCAGCTACCCCCTGTTCGTGCTCGTGCATATCGACCGGGAACAGGCACTGCAACAATGGTACGCGGAAGCGAAGATCACCCTGGCCGTCACCGGTATCGCGCTGCTGGTCATCATCACCCTCAGCCTGCTGCTGATCGGCCGCATCCGCCGCGGCCTGATCAACGAGGCCCGCCTGCATCACGAACGGCAACTGGCGGCCCAGGTGTTCGAGAACAGTACCAGCGGCGTCCTGGTGACCGATGCCGAACGGCGGATCCTCGCCGTCAATCCGCATCTGGAAAAGGTATCCGGCTTCAACGCCAGGGAACTGATCGGCCAGACCCCCAGGATATTCAGCTCCGGCCGGCATGATGACGGGTTCTACCGGCAGATGTGGGAAACCATCGACGAACACGACATCTGGCGTGGCGAAATCATCAACCAGCGCAAGGACGGCCGGCTGATCGAGGAATGGCTGACCATTTCGGTGGTTCGCGACAGCCACGGGCAGCTGGTCAATTACCTGGGCGTTTTCGAGGACATCACCGAACAGCGCCTGCAGGCTTTACGCCTCAAGCGCCAGCTGGCCGCCCTGCAGGCACTCAACGAAATCGCCACGATCAAGGGCCTCGACCCGCGGGAAATCCTGCGCCAGGGGCTGCGTCTGGCCAGCGAGCACCTGCACCTCGAATACGGCATCATCAGCCACATCGACCCGGCAGCCAATAGCTACCGAATTGAAGTCCAGGTCTGCCCCGACGGCCTGCTCGCCGACAACCAGGAATTCCCGCTGGGCGATACCTTCTGCGCGGAAATCATCCGCCAGGACAAACTGTTCCAGCTGGTCAACGCCGCCGAATCCGAGTACTGCAACCACCCGAGTTTCCGCGAATTCAAGCTGGCCAGCTTCCTCGGCACGCCGATCCGCGTCGATGGCGCGCTGTACGGGACGATCAATTTCTCGTCGCGCCAGCATCGCGACCACGATTTCGACCCCTCGGACCTCGAATTCATCCAGCTACTGGCCCGCTGGGCCGGCGCCGTGATCGAACGCATGCGCGCCCATGAGCAACTGGACAAGGCCCGCGCCGCGGCGGAGGCCGCCAGTGTCGCCAAGGGCAATTTCCTGGCCAACATGAGCCACGAAATCCGCACCCCGATGAACGGCGTGATCGGCATGGCCGACCTCCTGCTGGCCACGCCGCTGAACGCCGAACAGCGCGACTATGCGGAAACCATCCGTCACAGCGCCGACGGCCTGCTCGGGCTGATCAACGATGTGCTCGACTTTTCCAAAGTCGAAGCCGGCAAGCTGGAAGTCGAGAACATTCCCTTCGCCCCGGCCGAAATCCTGCACGACACCCTGGCACTGCTCGGCCACTCGGCCGGGACCAAGGAAATCGCCCTCAACGGCACGATCGATCCGGCCGTTCCCGCCCGTCTGATCGGCGATCCGGGGCGGCTGCGCCAGATCCTGATCAACCTGGTCGGCAACGCCGTCAAGTTCACCTCAGTCGGCAGCGTCTGCGTCCACTTCACCGGCTGGCCGGACGGCGACGACAATCTGCGCCTGCAGATTTCGGTCAGCGACACCGGCATCGGTATGGCGCCGACCGTGATCGCCGGCCTGTTCTCACCCTTCTTCCAGGGCGATGCCTCGACCACCCGCCAGTTCGGCGGTACCGGCCTCGGCCTGTCGATCTGCAAGCGCCTGATTGAATTGATGGGCGGCAGCATCGCCGTCGAATCGACGCCCGGCGCAGGCAGCATCTTCCGCGTCGAACTGCCCTTCGCCATCGACCGCAGCAGCGCGCTGGCCCGCCCGGCCAGCGAACCGGGCACGCAGCTACGTGACGGCCTGCGGGTACTGCTGGTCGAGGACAACCTGATCAACCAGAAAGTCGCCGGCGCCCTGCTCGGCAAGCTCGCCTGCCAACACGTTGCCGTGAACAATGGCGAAGAGGCCCTGGCCCGCCTGCGCGAAGAGACATTCGACGTGGTCCTGATGGATTGCCAGATGCCGGTCATGGATGGCTTCGAGGCCACCCGCCGCCTGCGGGCCGGCGAAGCCGGCAGCAGCAGCCAGACGACTCCCATCGTCGCCATGACCGCCAATGCCATGCAGGGCGACCGCGAGGCCTGCCTGGCGGCCGGCATGGACGATTACCTGGCCAAGCCGGTCAGCAATGCCGCGCTGAAGCAGGTCCTGATCCGCTGGAGCAACGGCCGGGTTTAATTTCTGCCGGCGATGGCTTCGCGGGCGACCTGTTCAAACGTGTTCACCACCCCGGGCCAGTTGCGCAGCAGCATGTCATCGCGCGCCCGCACGCTCATCCCGACCAGACGTTCAGGCATCTCGACGCTCCACAGCGCGGCATCGACATAAGCTTTCTCGTCCCCGGGCGCGACGGCCACACTGTTGATGCCGTCGACCACCAGTTCCGCTGCCGCCGCACTGCGGTAAGCCACCACCGGCACGCCGCTGGCCATGGCCTCGGCCACGACATTGCCGTAGGTTTCGCTGAGGCTTGGGAAAAGGAAGATGTCGGCGCTCGCATAATGGCGGGCCAGATCCTCGCCATGGCGCATGCCGGCGAAATGATGATCGGGGTGTTCCTGCCTCAGCCGGCGCGCCGACGGTCCGTCGCCGACCCAGACCATGCGGGCATCGGGATGCCAGACCTGGATGGCGGCAAAGCACTTCTCGACCAGCGCCAGGTTCTTTTCCGGCGCCAGACGGCCGACGTAGAGACACACCGGCCCTTCGCCGACGGCGCCCCAGCCGGCGCGCAGCAGCGGATCGCGCCGCTGCGGATCGAACAGCACGGTATCGACACCGCGCCCGACCACCCGCACGCCGGGCACGCCGGCACCGGCCAGATCGGCGGCCAGCGCCGCCGTCGGCACCATGGTCGCCAAGGTGCGCCGATGCAGGATGCGCAGGTAGGCCGCCACGGCCGGACGCAGCCAGCCCATGCCGTAATGCACGCTGTAGCGGTCGAAATTGGTATGAAATCCCGAAGTCACCGGGATGCCCAGCCGCCGCGCCACGGCCACCGCCGACCAGCCGAGCGGCCCCTCGGTGACCACGTGCACCAGGTCCGGCCGCCGGCCGCGCCAGCGCCGGGCCAGCATCCGCCCGGCCGGCAGGCCGAAACGCAGCCCGGGATAACCGGGCAAAGGCACGCCGGGCAGGGGAACATCCAGTTCGCTGCCGGCGTCTTCCGCGCCCTGGCGCGGACGCAGCACCTCGACCCGGTGCCCCAGATCGCGCAGACCACCGACCAGGCGGCCGACCGTCATCGCCACCCCGTTCACCTCGGGCGGATAGGTTTCGGTGACAAAGGCGATATCGAGCATCACAGCTTCTCCAGCAGGACACCGCCCCAGACCACCAGCACCTGGAGCAGCGAGACCAGCACGGCGGCACTGCCGATGTCCTTGGCACGCTTGGCCAGGCGGTGGTTCTCCAGGCCGACGCGATCGACCACGGCCTCGATCGCCGAGTTGAGCAGTTCAACGACCAGCACCAGCAGCACACTGGCGATCAGCAGGCCGGTCGCCAGCCAGCCGACCGGCAGCCAGATGGCCAGCGGAATCAGCAGCAGCGCCAGCCACACTTCCTGGCGGAAGGCATCCTCGCAGAGGTAGGCGGCGCGCAGGCCGTCGAGCGAGTAGTTGAAGGCATTCCAGACCCGGCGCAGGCCGGTCTTGCCCTTGAAGGGCGATTCGTTGGCCGGATCAAGGCCGAGTTCGTCGGGGTGCGGCGCGTTCATGAATCCTCCTTGGCTGAACGCACCTTAAACACCCATTGCTAAGCTTTCATGACAAGCCGGTCAGGGCCGGTCGCCATGCGCGAGACGGTTCTCGATGTCGGCAAGGACCGTGCGCAGATCGGCGATCGTGTCGATCACGTAATGCGCACCGGCACTGGTGAACTCGCGGGCAATGCGGGCACGCAACGCGACCAGCGTATCCTCGTCGGCCGCCTCGAACTCGGCCTGCGTCAGCCCGGCCGGACTGCCGGAGAGCATCAGCCCGACCGTCCACATGCCGGCGTTGCGCCCTTCGAGGATGCCCGGCAGGGTGTCGTCGACCTTGACGCAATGCGCCACGTTGCCGACCTTCAGGTCGAGCACGCACTGCAGCGCCATCCACGGCCCGGGGCGGGCACCGGCGGCGAGATCATCGGCGCAGACGGTGCAGTCCGGCGCGTAGCCATTGGCGGCGGCAGCGACCATCAGTTTTTCCATGACCTGGCGCGGGTAGCCGGTGGTCGAACCGATCTTCAGGCCACGCTCGCGCAAGGCGGCAACCGTCTCCAGCGTGCCGGGAATCAACGCCGCGTGTTCGCCGACGCGTTCGACCTGGAGCGGCAGGAAAGTGCGGTAGATGTGATCGATGTCGTCGCTATTCATCGGCCGGCCGAACTGTGCCCGCCAGCGGGCGTCGACCGCCGGATCGCGGCCGAGCGCCTCGATGTGCTGCCATTTGCCCAGGCCCATCGGGCCGCGCGCTTCGGCCAGGCTCAGGTCAAAGTCATAGGCGGCGCGGAAGGCGTCGACGAAAATCTGGGTCGGCGCGAAGGAGCCGAAATCGACCGTGGTCCCGGCCCAGTCGAAAATGACTGCTTCGAGTTGTTGTTGCATGGGATGTCTCCGTAAGTTGTCGGCGGTTCAGCCGGAAGTTTTTCCAGCCCGCGCGGCGGCGCAGGCGGCGAGGAAGTCGGGGGCGTAGGGGTCGAAATCGCCGCGCCTGCCCGGGGCGCTGGGCTGCGGATCGACGAAGGGCGCAGCACCGCGGATCAGTTCGCCGATCAGGCGGCCGACACCGCCGGCAAAGCTGATTCCCGAGCCGTTGCAGCCGCTGGCGACATACAAGCCGGCGATCTTCGGCGCGGCGCCGACGACCAGTTGCCGGTCGGGCGTGTAGTTGCTCGGCCCAGTCAGGTAATGGGCAATGCCCAACGTGTTCAGCGCCGGGAAACAGGGCGCCAGTTCGTCGGCGCCTTCGGCGAGGTTGGTCCAGCCGTCCGCGTCGTCGGGGTCGAAGACGAAGCCGGCGAGGTCGGCCGGCAGCCTGCGCGCGTCGGCGACCGCCGGCTGGCGCTCGCGGATGCCGAAGAGCAGTGCCCCGACCTCAGGCCGGGCGTAGGCGCGGATCGCCGGCAGCAGGACGATGGCGCCGTCGCGCGGAAAAATTGGTGCCGGCTCGCTGATCCAGTACTGGCTGCGTACCGGCGCCATCGGCAGCGGCAGGCCAAGATCGACGCTGAGGCGGTTGGCCCAGGCGCCGGCGGCATTGACGATGACGCTGGCGGCACGCCGGCGCCCATCGGCCAGCTCGACACCCCAGACGCGCCCGGTATCGACAACGACACGTTTAACCTCACTAGCCTCGCAGCGCACGCCACGGGCGATTGCGGCGCGCAGCAGGGCGGTGGCAAACAGATAGGGTTCGACGTAGCACTCGTCGGGGAAGAAAACCGCGTGGTCGAAGGATTCCGGCGCCAGCCAGGGGGCGCGGGCGAGCGCCTCGGCTTTGTCCAGCCAGGTGCTGGCGATGCCGTGCGCGGCGGCGACTTCGGCACGCGCCTGCAACACTGCCAGGTGGCTGGCCGGTGCCGCGTGCAGTGCGCCGACCGTGCGCCGGCCGATGTCTTCGCCGAGTTCTTGTTCGAGTTCGGCCATCGTGCGGAAAGTCTGGCGGGCCAGCGCGATCTGCCCGGGATCGTCGCGCACCATGGTCAGCAGCGCCGCTGCCCGGCTGGTCGCGCCGGCCGCCGGCTGCAGGCGTTCGAGGACGAGGACGCGCTCGCCGAGTCCGTGGCGGGCGAGTTCGTAGGCGACGGCGGCGCCGAAGATGCCGCCGCCGACGATCAGGATGTCACGTTCGTTCATTCAGCTACCGCAACTTGCATGTCGCGCAGCGTCGCAGCCACGGCATCGACGACCTTGGCGATGTCCTGAGCGGTCAGCGCGCCGATGCAGCCGACACGGAAGGTTTCAACTTCGGTCAGCTTGCCCGGGTAGAGGATGAAGCCCTTGTCGCGCACCGCCGCGTAGAAGGTCTTGAAGTCGTAGTTCGGGCTGACCGGCGCGTGGAAGGTGACGATGATCGGCGCCTGGTGTTCGGGTGCCAGGAAAGGACGCAGGCCGAGGCCGGCCATGCCGTCGACCAGCGCCGCGCAGTTGGCGGCGTAGCGGGCGTGGCGTGCGCTCAGGCCACCTTCCTCGGCGTATTGTTCGAGCGCGGCGTGCAGCGCGACAACGACATGGGTCGGCGGCGTGAACCGCCATTGCGTGGTCTTCTGCATGTAGATCCACTGGTCGTGCAGGTCCATCGCCAGCGAATGGCAGTTGCCGGCGGCGGCTTCCAGGGCGCTGCGGCGGACGATGACGAAGCCCATGCCGGGCACGCCTTCCAGGCACTTGCCGGAAGCAGCAACCAATGCCGCAATCGGCATCGTGCGCAGGTCGATGTCGAGGGCAGCGAAGGAACTCATCGCGTCGACGATCAGCTCGCGGCCCTGGCGAGCGACGGCGGCAGCGATCTCGGCGAGCGGGTTGAGGATGCCGGTGCCGGTTTCGCAATGGACCTGAGCGACGTGGGTGATCGCCGGGTCGGCGGCGAGCGCCGCCTCGATGGCCGCCGGGTCGGCCGGCTGGTCTTCGGCGAAGCGCAGTTCGACGGCCTCGCGCCCGAGGTAGCTGAGGATCTTCAGGATGCGCGCGCAGTAGGCACCGTTGTTCGGCACCAGCACCTTGCCGTGGCGCGGCACCAGGGTGCCCAGCGCGGCTTCGACCGAGAAGGTGCCGGAACCCTGCAGCGGCACGCAGACGTGGCTGTCCTCGCCGTGGGCGATGGCCACCAGTTGCCGGCAGACGTTGGCGGTGATGCGGTTGAAGGCGGCGTCCCAGGAACCCCAGTCGTGCAGCATCGCCTGTTTGGTGCGCAGCGAGGTGGTCAGGGGGCCGGGGGTGAGCAGCAGCGGGTCGCGGTCGACGGCGTACATGGATAGGTTCTCCGAAAAAATCAGCGCTGGAAATGGCGCCAGGCCTGGTGGCGGCGCAAGAGCAGGTGGGTGAGCAGGGAATAGACGAGACTGATCAGCGCCGAGGTGAGCACGATCAGTGTCGCCATCGCCGCCGCCGGGCCGAGTTCGCCGGCCTCGTCGAGGTTGAGGATGGCGACTGCCGCCGGCAGGGTGTTGCTGGAATACAGGAAGACCAGCGCCGAGACGGTGGTCATCGCGTTGATGAACAGGTAACGGGCGATTTCCAGCACCGCCGGCAGGCAGACCGGCAAGGTCACCCGCCACAGGGTGACAAAGCGCGACACCTTGAGCGAGGCCGATACCGCCTCGAATTCACGGTCCAGGCTCTTCAGCGCGGTGACCGCAGTCAAGTGGCAGGGCGTGTAGAAGTGCACGACGGTGGCGACGACCATGATGGTCAGCGTGTGATAAAGGCCGTTGAGCGGGTTGTCCGGCGAATTGAAGAAGAGGATGTAGCCGATACCCAGCACCAGGCCGGGCACGCCCATCGGCAGCGCCGCCATCGCCCGCACCGCTGTCCCCAGTGCAGCCGGCCGCGCCGGCGTGCGCTCGAGCAACCAGGCGGTGAGGAAGACCAGCGGCGTGCCGAACAACGCGGTCAGCGCGGCGATTTTCAGGCTGTTCTGCCAGGCGGCCAGGACACCGGCTTCGGCCAGGCCGTAGATGTAGTGGTCGAACGTCAGTTCAAGGTTGTACGGCCAGAAGCGGACCAGCGAGGTGTACATGGCCATGCCGAGCACGCCGAGCATCGCCGTCGCCAGCAGCAGGCAGTAGAGCAGCAAGGGCAGGTCGCGGCGGCGGTCGGGACGCGGCTGGTAGGGGACGGCGCGGGCGGTCAGGCTGGCCTGCTGGCGGCGCTGTACCCAGGTATCGATGGCGAAGGCGAACAGCACCGGCAGCAGGAGCAGCAGGGCAACGATGGCGCCGCGGCCGAAGTTGTGCTGGCCGACGACCTGGATATAGACCTCGACCGCCAGCACCGGGAAATTGCCGCCGATCACCTTGGGAATGCCGAATTCGCTGACCGAATAGGCGAATACCACCAGCGCCGCGCTGATCAGCCCGTATTTGGCGGCCGGCAGCGTCACCGTGCGGAAGCGCCGCCAGCGCGAGGCACCGAGCGCATCGGCGGCTTCGTAGAGACGGCCGTCGGCGGTGGCCAGGGCGACGACGAGGATCATCAGGGCGTGCGGAAAGGCCGCATAGACCGTGGCCATGACGATGCCGACCGGCCCATAGACCGAGGCACCGCCCAGCCAGGCCTTGAGCACGCCCTGGGTGCCGAACCACTGGATGAAGGCAATCGCCCCGACCAGCGACGGACCGAGCAGCGCCGACAGACCGATCAGCCGCCACAGGCCGCGCAGCGGCAGACAGGCGCGCTGGATGGCGTAGGCGTAAAGGAAGGCCAGCGGCACCGTGATCACCGTCACCAGCGCCGCCACCCACAGCGTATTCCAGGCCGCCGTCGCCATCCCCGGCGTGGCGGCGAATTCGACGAAGCGGAGCAGGCTGAAAGCGCCGTCGTCGTCGCGCACGCTGCCGACCAGCAGGGCCAGCAGCGGCAGCACCAGGAACAAGGCCAGGGCGACGGCGGCGCCGAGCAGCAGGACGCCCGGCAGACGCTCTGCGCCGGAGCGGAAAACAAGCGGCCGGCGCAGGATCATGCCGCCTCCGGCAAGGGCTGCAGATGCTCGGCGGGAATGCCCAGGCGCAACATCGCCCCCGGGCGGATTTCGCGACCGCACAGGTAGTTGCTGGAAAACTGGGCGACCAGCGGCCGACCGTCGGCCGTGTGCGCGCGCAGCGTGACCAGTGAATACGGACCGAGGAACTCGCACTTGAGCACATGGCCGTAGAAGGTGTTCTCGCCCTGGTCGAGGGTATCGTGCAGGCGGATGTCCTCGGGACGGACGTAGAAGCGGGCGGTCGCCCCGGCCGGCAGTTCGGCGGCGGTGCGCAGCAGCAGGTCGCCGCTGCGGGCGTGGTGCGGCCCGACGCGTTCGGCTGTGAGCAAATTGCCCCGACCGATGAAGTCGGCGACGAAATCGTTGCCGGGCTGGCGGTAAATGTCGCGCGGTTCGCCGATCTGCTGGATGCGCCCCTGCTGCATGACGACGATGCGGTCGGCCATGGCCAGGGCTTCTTCCTGATCGTGCGTGACCATGATCGTGGTCACCCCGAGACGGGTCTGCAGGGCGCGGATTTCGCCGCGCAGGCGGACGCGCTCGATGGCATCGAGCGCCGACAGCGGTTCGTCGAGCAGCAACAGGTCGGGCGCCGTCGCCAGTGCCCGCGCCAGCGCGATGCGCTGCTGCTGACCGCCGGACAACTGCGCCGGATACTTGGCCTGGGTGCCCGGCAGGCCGACCAGTTCGAGCATTTCCTCGACCCTTTGCTTGGCCAGGCGGCGTTCGTTGCGGCTCGAGTTCAGGCCGTAGGCGACGTTGTCGGCAACCGAGAGGTTGGGGAACAGTGCATACGACTGGAAGACTATGCCGTAATCGCGTTGCCCCGGCGGCAGCCGGGAAATATCGCGACCGGCATGGACGATCTCGCCTTCGTCCTGCATTTCCAGGCCGGCAATGGCGCGCAGCAGGGTCGTCTTGCCGCAGCCGGACGGACCGAGCAGGACCAGGAATTCGCCTTCGTCCACGGCGAGTTCGATGTGATCGAGCGCCACAAACTGGCCGTAGCGTTTGCTCAGCCGGCGGATGTCGAGATGGGCCATGAAACCTCGCAAATAGAAAAAACCGTCCGCCCCCCACGGGCACGGACGGTTGTCGGGAAGGATTTACTTCTTCGGTTCGGACTTGGTCGAATAACGCTTCTGCCACTCGGCCAGGATGGCGTCGCGGTTCTTGCCCATCCACTCGAAGTCGTTCTTGACCAGACGCTGCTCGTAGTCGTTGGGCACGTACTTCAGGCGCGTGGCGATGCCGGGCATGGCGACAACGGCAAAGTTCTTCGCGTACAACTCGTTGGCTTCGCGGGTGGTCGCCCAGTCCGAGAGCTTCTTCGCCGCATCAAGCTTGGGCGTGCCCTTGACGATAGCGATCGATTCCATGTCCCAACCCAGGCCTTCCTTGGGGAAGATGATGTCGATCGGCGCACCCTTGGCGCGCACCGTGTTGGCCCGGTACTCGAAGGAAATGCCGACCGGGAATTCGCCGGCACCGGCCATCACGCAGGGCTTGGAGCCGGAATGGGTATACACGGCAATGTTGTCGTGCAGCTTGTCCATGTACTCCCAGCCACCCTTCTCGCCGAACATCTGCAGCCAGGCGGTAACGTCGAGGAAGCCGGTGCCCGACGAGTTCGGGTTGGGCATGACGATCTTGCCCTTGAATTCCGGCTTCAGCAGGTCTTTCCAGCTTTCGATGCGGGGCAGGCCCTGCTTCTGCATCTCGGCGACGTTGTAGCAGATCGCCGCGCCCCAGACGTCCATGCCGACCCAGGTCGGCGTCGCGCCGGCCGAGCGGAAGCGCGGGTTGAGCGCCTTCAGGTTGGCCGGCGCATACGGCTGCAGCATCTTCTCGCGGTCGAAGACGACCATGCTGGAAGCGGCAACGCCCATGATCACGTCGGCCACCGGCTTGGCCTTCTCGGCCAGCAGCTTGGCGGTGATGATGCCGGTCGAATCGCGCGTCCATTTGATCTCGATGTCCGGATGCGATTTATTGAAAGCTTCCTGATAGGCCTTGAGCTGATCGGTTTCCAGCGCGGTATACACGTTGAGGACAGTCTTCTCGGCGTGCGCCGGGAGCATGGCCAGGGCCAGGCCGGCAACGGCAAAACTGCGGATGAGTTGCTTCAGTTTCATGCGGATTTCCTCCGGGAATGGGTGAAGGGGGTTTTCCTGCTGACCGGCCTGTCATCGAACTGACATCCCGTCGAACTAGACTGAACACATCTTAATGACGGTTTATTGCAGATTGTTGACAATCTACAAATGGACAAATGAATTACAATGCGGCTTTTGAATTTGCCCAGACAGCCATGTCCGAATCCCCTTCCCTGCCAGCCGGCAGCGTGCTCGCGCTGGTCCAGCGCACCTCCCTGCCCCGCCTGGTCGGCGAGGCGCTGGAAAACCTGATCCTGTCGGGCGAACTGCCGCCCGGAAGCAAACTCAATGAAGCCGCACTCGCCGAACGCTTCGGCATCTCCCGCGGGCCGCTGCGCGAGGCCATGCGCGGCCTCGAAGAAAACGGCCTGATCTGCCAGGAAAAGAACCGTGGCGCCCATGTCCGCGAGATCGAACTGGCGGAAGCCGCCGACATCTACGCCGTCCGCGCCGGCCTCGACGCCACCGCCGGCCGCCTCCTGGCCGAGCGCATCAATGCCGAACAAATCACCGAACTGCGCAGCTTCGCCGAACGCATGCAGGCTGCCGCCGGCACGAACGATGTCGACACCTTCCACCGGCTCAACCTGGCCTTTCACGACCGCATCGTCGAGATGACCGGAAATCGCGCCCTGAACGAGGTCTACCGCCGCCTGGTCAAGCAACTGGCCCTGTTCCGCCGGCGCAACCTGCTGGCACCGCAGGCCATCCCGCACTTTGCCGACGAGCACTCGGCCATCGTCGACCGGCTCGCCGCCGGCGACGGCGCCGGTGCCGCCGAAACGCTCTATGCCCACGCCCAGGGCGGCCGGCAGCGCATGCTGCGCGACGGTGAGTTGAACGGCAAGGCCGATGCCGCCTGATCGCGAAGCTATCCGGACACGACCGTGAGCGAACTGAGCAGTACCGTCATCCTCGTCGTGCTCGCGGCAGCCCTGCTGCATGCCGGCTGGAACGCCCTGATCCGTGGCGCCGGCGACAAGGGCTTGTACACCCTGCTGCTGCATGCCTGTAGCGGCACCCTGGGCGGCATCGGTCTAATTTTCCTCGGCCTGCCCGATGCCGCCAGCTGGCCTTACATCCTCGCCTCGGCACTGCTGCACACGGTGTATATCGCCTGGCTGATGCGCGCCTACGACGGCGGACAACTGGCCGTCAGCTACACCTTGATGCGCGGTCTGCCGCCACTGCTCGTTGCTTTGCTGTCCGCGCCGCTGCTCGGCGAAAGCCTGGGCCTGGGCGACTGGCTGGGCATTGCCGCGATCTGCGCTGGCGTGCTCGGCATCGGTCTGGCCGGCGGCCTCACCCCAGGGCGGATCATCGCCCATCCGGCCAGCCGGGCCGCCGTGCTCAACGCCCTGATCATCGCCGCCTACACATTGGTCGACGGCATGGGCGCACGTGCCGCCGGCAATGCGCTGGCCTACGCCTGCTGCCTCTACTTGTGCGAACCGCTACTCATCCTGGCCTGGCAGTACCGGCGACGCGGTCGCCCGATGCTCGATCATTTCCGCACTCACTGGCGCCTTGGTCTGGCGGGCGCCCTGTGTTCGACCACGGCCTACGCCGCCGTCCTGTGGGCGATGACCCAGGCGCCGGTGGCGATGATCGCGGCGATGCGCGAGAGTTCGGTGGTCTTCGCCGTCCTCATCGGCAGCCTGTGGTTCAAGGAAGGTCGCCTGCGCCAGGGACTGCTGGCCGGCTCCGCAGTGGTCTTCGGCATTATCCTGTTGCGTCTGTAGCTGCACCCGGTTTGCGCTGGATCAAGCCACGCAGCTTTGTCACTGCCGTGAAATATTGCCGGCAAATCGGCATGCTACAAATGAGGCACCCCAACTCCTATGGAAAGCAGCATGGTTTTCTTCGAACTGTTTGCCCACAACCCGACCATCGTCCATGTACCGACTGGCGAGACCCTGTTCAAGGAAGGCGACGATGGCGGCCTGATGTACGTGCTGGCCAGCGGCAGTGCCGACGTGGTGGTCAACAACCGGGTCGTCGAGCACTTGCAGCATGGCAGCATTGTCGGCGAGATGGGCCTGGTGTCGCCCGGCCCGCGCTCGGCCAGCGTGCTGGCTACCGGCGATTGCGAATTCGTCGCCATCGACGAGAAGCGTTTCCAGTTTCTGGTCCAGAACACACCCTTCTTCGCCATGCAGGTAATGCGCGTGATGGCCGAGCGGCTGCGCGCCGTTGACCGGCTGCTGCCGGTCATCGAGGAAGTCTGACCCGACTCAGGCGCCGGCGGTGACCGGCGCCGATTGCGCGCTGCGCGACCGCAGCAAGTCCCGGTAGCAGTCGGCCAGGCGGCCGGCCATGGCGGTATCCGACCAGTCGTCGGCCAGCCCGCGTGCTTCGTCGGCCAGATGCCCCCAGGCCGCCGGATTGGCCAGTATCCGGCCGAGCACTTCGCCGAAGGCCTGCGCATCGTCGGGTGGGGTGAAGCAACCGCGGCCGCTATCGAGGATGTCGGCGGTGCCCATCTCCGACAGGGCGACCACCGGCAGACCGGCGGCCATCGCTTCGAGCAGGACCAGCCCCTGGGTTTCGGTCCGCGAGGCAAAGGCGAAGACATTGGCTGCTGCGTAGCAATCGGGCAGGCCGCGCCGGCGGTCGAGGTAGCCGATGAAACGCACGGCGTCGTTCAAGCCGAGTTCGCTGACCCGGGCCTGCAATTCGCCCATCGCCGGTCCCTCGCCAGCGACCACCAGCAGGATGTCGGGTTGCTGGCGGTGGGCATGGCGCAAGGCGTCGAACAGGAAGGCAATATTCTTTTCGTGGGCCACCCGGCCGACGAACAGCGCCACCGGCCGCGCCGGCGCAATGCCGTGGGCCGCCCGGAAGGCCAGCCCGTCGCCACCGGCGAACTGGGCCAGCGGAATCCCGGTCGGCAAGACCTGCATCGGCACCGTCACCCCGTAAGCCTGCAGACGTTCGCGCATCGCCGTCGACGGCACGACCACCGCATCGAGCGCGTTGCACTGGCGCCGCGACAGGCGCCGGGCCTGGGCACGCAGCCAGTTGCCGGGCAGGAAGGGCGCGTAATACTCGACGTATTCCTCGAACAGCGTGTGATAGGTGGCGACCACCGGCAAGTTGCGCTGGCGGGCAGCCTTGAGTCCGGCGTAGTGAGCGACGAAGGGTGTCTGCACGTGGATCACGTCGCAATCCGCCGACGCGGCCAGCACCGCCCGGTGCATCGCCCGCCAGCCGACCAGCCGGTCTTCCGGATCGCGCGGCACCGGTCGTCCGGCAACGCGGACAATGCCCGGCTCGTCGGGCTCATCGCCGTAACGCGGCACCACCAGGCGGACCTCGACGCCCTGCCCGGCCAGCGTCCGACGGAAGGTTTCGATCGATGTCGATACTCCGTTGACGCGGGGAAAATAAACATCCGACACCATCAGTACGCGCATTTCAGGCCTCCGCCATCTCTTCTTCGGCTTCGCGCCGGGGCGCCGCCAGGGCCAGCGGCTGGGCTGGGGCGGTGCCCCACTCGACCAGTTCCAGCCGACCGTCGAAATGCTCGACGATGGCCGTACAGGAATCGACCCAGTCGCCGCAGTTGATGTAATCCAGACCATCGATCTTGCGAATCGTGGCCCAGTGGATGTGGCCGCAGATGACGCCATCCAGCCCGCGCTCGCGGGCGTGATGAACGGCCGATTCCTCGAAATCGAAAATGAAGTTGAGCGCCGTCTTGACCCGCCGCTTGGCATAACCGGCCAGCGACCAGTAACCGGGACGGCCGAGCTTGCGGCGTATCCACGACAGCCAGTGGTTGAGGCGGACCAGCAGGTCGTAGGCCTTGTCGCCGAGTACCGCGACCCAGCGGTGGTGGCGCGTGACCTGGTCGAACTGGTCGCCGTGGATCAGTAGGTAGCGACGTCCGTCGGCGGTTTCGTGCACCAGTTCGTCAGCCACCTCGATGTCGCCGAAAACGACACCGCAATAATCGCGCAAAGCCTCGTCGTGGTTGCCGGGGATGAACACCACGCGATCGCCGGAACGCGCCCGGCGCAACAGTTTCTGGACCACGGTGTTCTGCGCCTGCGTCCAGCAGATGCTGCGACTCATGGCCCAGAAATCGACGATGTCGCCGATCAGGAAAGTCTGCTCGGCCGGGTATTCGCGCAGGAAATCGAGGAGTCTGTCCGCCTGGCACGCCCGGGTGCCGAGGTGGATGTCGGATAAAAACAGGCTTCTGACTTTTGGCATGTCGCCACGATAGCGGCGGCGCATGAAGCCCCGGTGACGGGGAGATTACAAAACCGTGACGGGATGCTTCACTCGCAACGTACCCGGCTGCCCGGGAAGCAGGCGGCAAAACGGCTGCCCTTACCGGGCTCGCTGCTGATTTCCAGCGTCGCCTGGTGGCGGCTCAGCGCGTGCTTGACGATAGCCAGGCCGAGGCCGGTACCGCCGGCATCGCGCGAACGGCCGCGATCAACACGATAGAAGCGCTCGGTCAGGCGGGGGATATGCTTGGGATCGATACCGATGCCGGTATCCTGGACGGCAAATTCCGCACCTTCCGGCGAAATCCGCCAGATCAACGTAATCGTGCCGCCGGCCGGCGTATAGCGCACGGCATTGGCGACCAGGTTGGCCAGCGCGCTGACCAGTTCCGACTCGGCGCCAACCAGATCGCCCTGGCCCTTGCTGTCGAGCACGATGTGATGGCGCCCGGCGGACAGGGCCTCGGCATCGCGGCGCAGCTTGTCGACCAGGCTGGCCATGTCCACCAGTTGATCCTCGGGCGGCGGCGCCGATTCGATCGACGACAGGGTCAGCAGATCCTGGACGATCGACTGCATGCGCTGCGACTGCTCACCCATCAGTTGCAGGTAATGCCGGCGGGTATCCTCGTCGACCTCGATTTCCTGCAGCGTTTCAACAAAACCGGACAGTACGGTCAGCGGCGTGCGCAATTCGTGCGAGACGTTGGCCACGAAATCGCGCCGCATGCTGTCCAGGCGGTCGGTCTGGGTGATGTCCTTGACCTGCAGCAGCCAGCAGTCCTCGGCGTAGGACATCAGGTACAACGACAGCACGCGTTCAAAATAACGGTCCAGGCGCAAGACCAGCGGGCGGGAATAATCCGCCTTTTCCAGATAGGCCATGAAGGCCGGTGCGCGGACGATGTTGCCGATGGCCTGACCGCGGTCACTGGCCGTGGCCAGGCCGAGCTGACGCTCGGCCGTCTTGTTGCAGAACTGGATGCGGAAGGCGCCGTCGAGCAGGACAATGCCGTCGTTCATCGCATGGACGGCGGCGATCAGGCGGGCGATGTCGCGCTCGCGCTGCTCGATCTTTTCCAGCAACTCCTTCTCGTGGCGATAGAGCCGGCGGAAAACCTGGTCCCATTCGCCGTCACCTTCCAGGCTGGCATCGAGCACCCGCTCGCGCGACCAGCGCTCGAGGCGGGAAAAATTCCGGTAATGCATCGCCAGATGGATGGACAGGCCGGTGTAGAACAACACCCAGCCCATCCAGGTCTCGACGAACCAGCCGAGCAGGAAGGAGACGATGACCGTCAGCAGGCCGTAGAGCAGCGCCCGTTGCACGGTCGGTCAGGCGCCCCGGAAACGGTAACCGGTACCGCGCACGGTCTCGACCCGCTCCTGATGACCGGAGGGTTCAAGCGCCGCGCGCAGGCGACGGATATGGACGTCGACGGTACGCTCCTCGATGAACACATGGTCGCCCCAAACTTCGTCGAGCAACTGGGCGCGCGTATAGACGCGCTCAGCATGAGTCATGAAGAAGAACAACAGGCGGAACTCGGTCGGTCCCAGGTCAATCGGCTGACCGTCGGCAAGCACGCGATGGGTCGCCGGATTGAGCTGCAAGCCGCCGATTTCGACGGCCTCGCCGGCCAGATGCGGCGCCCGGCGGCGCAGTACGGCACGGACCCGGGCAACCAGTTCCTTGGGCGAGAACGGCTTGGTGACGTAGTCGTCGGCGCCGGCGTCGAGGCCCTGGACCTTGTCCTCTTCATGGACGCGGGCGGTCAGCATGATGATCGGGATGTCACGGGTACGTTCGTCGCTGCGCATCTTCCTGGCCAGCGCCACACCGGATTGTCCCGGCAGCATCCAGTCGAGGATGAGCAGATCGGGCAAGGCCGCGCGGATCGCCGAATCAGCTTCTTCCGCGCTGGCGGCGCGCACGACGAGAAAGCCGGCATGCTTGAGGTTGATTACAACCAGTTCCTGAATCGCCGGTTCGTCCTCGACGACCAGAATCGTCGGTGTCACTTGATCGCCTCCTTGTTGTGACGGATGTCGCGGCCTTCAACGATGAAGATCACATGCTCGGCAATGTTTTTGGCATGATCCCCGATCCGCTCGATGGCCCGGGCAATCGACAGGATGTCGATCGCGACCGTGATGGTACGCGGATCTTCCATCATGTGGGTAATCAGTTGGCGCATGATCGACTTGAATTCGGCATCGACATTGTCGTCGGCACGGATCACGCTCTTGCCCAGTTCGCCGTCGAGACGGGCGAAGGAATCGAGCGCCTGGCGCACCATGGTCAGCGCCTCGCCGGCCAGGTGACGCACGCCGACCGCATACTGCGAAGGCATGTGACCGTTGTCGTAAATCCGGCGCACGCCCTTGGCGATTTTCTTGGCTTCGTCGCCGGCGCGCTCCAGATCCGGCACCATGCGGCTGATACCGAGCACCAGGCGCAGGTCGGAAGCAGTCGGCTGCCGGATAGCGATGATGTGGGCACACTCATCGTCGATGGTCACTTCGAGTTCATTGACCTTGCGGTCGTTGTCGACGATGTGCTTGACATGACCGACGTCACCGTTGCTATAAGCATCGATGGCGGCGGTCAACTGGGTTTCGACCAGGCCGCCCATCTGCAGCACATGGGTGCGCAGACGATTGAGCTCTTCGTCGAAGATACTGGAAATATGCTGGCTGTCGTTCATGTCCTGTCCTGTTCTTTTCTATCTGTCGCCACGCCCGATCAACCGTAACGACCGGTGATGTAGTCTTCGGTGCGCTTCTGCGTCGGATTGGTGAAGATCTGCGCCGTTTCGCCGATTTCGACCAGGTCGCCGAGGTGGAAGAAGGCGGTACGGTCGGAAACGCGCGCTGCCTGCTGCATGTTGTGGGTGACGATGACGATGGTGTAGTTCTTCTTCAGCTCGGTGATCAGTTCCTCGATGATGCCGGTAGCAATCGGATCGAGGGCCGAACAGGGCTCGTCCATGAGGATCACGTCGGGGCTGACGGCCACCGCGCGGGCGATGCAGAGGCGCTGCTGCTGACCGCCGGAAAGGCCGGTACCCGGCGCATCGAGACGGTCCTTGACCTCTTCCCACAGACCGGCGCGGCGCAGGCTGGATTCGACGATCTCGTCCATCTCGCTCTTGCTAGAGGCCAGACCGTGCAACTTGGCGCCATAGGCGACGTTGTCGTAGATCGACTTGGGGAAGGGATTCGGCTTCTGGAAAACCATGCCGACCTGGGCACGCAGCAGCACGACATCGACCGACGGGTCGTAGATGTCGCGGCCATCGACGGTGATCTTGCCGGTCACGCGGGCGCCGGCGACGGTGTCGTTCATGCGGTTGAAGCTGCGCAGGAAAGTCGACTTGCCGCAGCCCGACGGGCCGATGAAGGCCACCACCTCATTCCTGACGATGTCCAGCGAGACACCGTGCAGGGCTTCGGTCTGGCCATAGAACACACGGACATCGCTGGCGCTGAGCTTGACTTCGCCCTGCGCCTGCTGCGCCGGCACTTTGCTGGTATGCGTCTTCACGGAGCTCCCCGAGGTCGACATTGGAATGTTCAGAGTTTGCGTCATGCTCATGATGATTACCACCTGGTTTCGTAACGTTTGCGCAGCCAGATCGCCAGCGAGTTCAGCGACAGCATCAGGGCCAGCAGCACGATGATTGCGGCCGAGGTCCGGCCTTCGAAGAAGTTGCGCAGTTCATTGCCCTGCCACAGGAAGATCTGCACCGGCAGCGCCGTCGATTGATCGAACGGCGTCGTCGGCACGACCGAAACGAAGGCGCTCATGCCGATCAGCAGCAGCGGTGCGGTCTCGCCCAGCGCCTGGGCAACACCGAGGATGGTGGCAGTCAGGATGCCCGGCAGCGCCAGCGGCAGCACGTGGTGCATGGTCGCCTGCACCTTCGAGGCGCCAATGCCCAGCGCCGCTTCGCGGATCGACGGCGGAATCGCCTTGAGCGTCGACCGGGTGGCGATGATCACCGTCGGCAAGGTCATCAGCGTCAGCACCAGACCACCGACGACCGGCGCCGACATCGGCAGCTTGAACCACAGGATGAAGACCGATGCGCCGAGCAGACCGAAGACGATGGACGGCACCGCCGCCAGGTTGTTGATATTGACTTCGATCAGGTCGGTGATGCGGTTCTTCGGCGCGAATTCTTCGAGGTAGATCGCCGAAGCCACACCAATCGGCACAGCCAGCAGGATGACGATGATCATCATCATCAGCGAGCCCATGAAGGCACCGGCCAGACCGGCCGCCGCCAGCGAGCTGCGCGAGTCGGTATTGAGGAAGATGGCGGTGCTGAAGCTGTTCTTGATGACACCGTCGGCGTACAGCTTATCGGCCCACTCGCGGGTCTGCGCACTCAGTTGCTGGCGGTCGTCGGGCAGGCTGCGGTCGATCTTGCCCTTGAGCCAGACATCGACGTTGGCGTCAGCGAGCAGTTTCAGTTTGACGGTCTTGCCGACGATGGACGGGTCGGCGACGATGCGGTCACGCAGGGCGAAGGTTTCGCCGCTGGTGATCAGGGCCAGCGCATCACGCGGCGAATCCGCCGCTGCCGGAATATGTAGGGTCACCGCATTGACCAGCAGTTGGCCGAAGTCGACAAAGCCCAGCTCCATCTGCCAGGCCATCTCCCGCTCCTTGAACTGGGCGGGCGACTCGCCGGCCTCCTGGACCGGCTTGGGGCCGATCTGGACGATTTCCGGATCGAAATACACGTCGATCTCGAAAGTCGCCTGCCAGAACGACGGCAGGCCCTTGCTCAGGATGGTGCCGAACAGCGAAGCGACCAGTGCCAGCGCGATCAGCACGGCACCGACGCCGAACAGCCGGAAACGGGTTTCCTGGCGCTGGCGGCGTTGCAGCGAAGCCTTCACCTTGGCCTCAATGGCCGCATACCCCTGATTGTTAGGTTTGTTCATGGCTTGTTGGCTCATTTATTCGTATTGCTCACGGTACTTGCGTACGATGACCAGAGCGATCACATTGAGGATCAGGGTCATCACGAACAGCGTCAGGCCGAGGGCGAAAGCCACCAGCGACTGGGCACTGGCGAAGTCCTGGTCGCCGGTGAGCTGATTGACGATGGAAACGGTCACCGTCGACACCGCCTCGAAGGGATTCGCCGTCAACACCGGGCTGTTGCCCGCCGCCAGCACGACGATCATGGTCTCGCCGATGGCCCGGCTGAGCGCCAGCAATATGGCACCGACGATGCCCGGCAAGGCCGCCGGTAGCACCACCTTGATGATGGTTTCCGACTTGGTGCCGCCGAGCGCCAGCGAGCCGTCGCGCATGGTCTTCGGCACCTGGGTAATGATGTCGTCGGACAGCGAGGAAATGAAGGGAATGATCATGATGCCCATGACCACGCCAGCGGTCAGTGCCGACGTTGCCCGGATTTCCAGGCCGATGGCGGCGCCGAGCGCCGACAGCAGCGGGCCGACGGTAACCAGCGCGAAGAAGCCATAGACGATGGTCGGGATGCCGGCCAGCACTTCGACCACCGGCTTGACCAGCGAACGCACCCGGTTGCTGGCGTATTCGGCCATGTAGATGGCCGTCATCAGGCCGACCGGAATGGCCACCAGCATGGCAATGAAGGAGATCAACAGGGTGCCGCCCATCAGCGGCAGCATACCGAAACCGCTCTGTCCTTCCGCCCCGGTCGTCGCAAAGCGCGGATTCCACACCGTACCAAAGAAGAAGTCGCTCGGGCTGATCATCTGGAAGAAACGCAGCGACTCGCCCAGCATCGACATAACGATGCCGACGGTCGTCAGGATCGCCACCGCCGAACAAAAAATCAGGGCGATGTTGATTGCGCGCTCGACCTTGTTACGGGCCCGGGTTTCGGCGGTCGTCGTTCGCCAGGACCAGAACAGCCCGAGGGCGGCAACGGTAGCCATCAGCGCAGCCACCAGCACTTGGCCGAGGCCCTGATAATGACGCATGGCGTCGGCAGCGGCCATTTCGTACGGCTGCGCTTCACCCAACACACCAAAGCCGGTGGCAATATTCGCCAGACGCTGCAGCAGCACTTTCTGCTGCATCGCATCCTGGGGCAGGAATTCGGTCGGGATCGTTCCCAGAACCAGGGTATGGACGATCTGGTTGCCGAAGATCACCCACAGTACATAGATAGCAAACGCCGGCAGGGCGGCGCGCAGGATGGCCAGGGCACCGTGGTAGCCCGGACGGGAATGTGTGGCGCGCGGGCCAGCCAGGCTTGCCACACCGCGTCCGCGCACCAGCCCCATCTGATAGGCCAGCGCCGCGAGCACCAGCAAGGCGATGGCGACGGTGAAATTGTTCATTGTGCTGTTCCGCTTGTTTGACTTGAAAAAAAGGGGGGCACACGCCCCCCTTGTCCCTGCACGGGATTACTTGACGGAAACGGCCTTGCGTTCCTTGACAGCCTTGACGACTTCGGCGCGCTCCTTGGCGTTCAGCGGAATCAGGCCGGCCTTGTCGAGCGGGCTGCCAGAACCGGAAACCTGCGGCGACAGGTGATACTGGGCATACTCCAGCAGGCCTGGGATGACGCCGACGTGAGCATCCTTGATGTAGAAGTAGAGCGGACGCGAGACCGGGTACTTGCCGGTTTCGATGGTCGCTTCGCTGGGCACGACGCCGGAGATGGTGGCGACTTGCAGGCGATCGCGGTTCTGGTCGTAGAAGGACAGACCGAAGACGCCGACGGCGGTCTTCTGGGCATCCAGGCGAGCCAGGGTTTCGGTGTAATCACCGGCGACTTCGACGACACGGCCATCGGTACGGATGGCGTTACAGAACTTGTGCACCGCCTTGTCGTCGGTCATTGCCTTGACTTCGGCGAAGGTCTTGCAGCCCGGAATGACGGTCTTTTCTTCATAGACTTCGCGGGTACCGTGGTTGGAGCCCGGGATCACCAGGGTGATTTCCTGATCCGGCAGGCTGCGGTCGATCTGCGACCAACGGGTGTAGGGGTTGGCAACCATCTTGCCGTCCTGCGGAATTTCCTTGGCGGCAGCCATGAAAATGTGGCGCGGTTCGAGGGCGAACTTGCCGCTGTCGCGGCGCGAAGCGAAGACGATGCCGTCGTAGCCGATCTTGACTTCGATGATCTTGGTCACGCCGGCCTTGGCGCAGGCTTCAACTTCCGAGGCCTTGATCTGGCGCGACGAGTTGGCGATGTCGATGGTGTTGGCGCCGACACCCTGGCAGAACTGGCGCAGGCCGCCCGACGAACCGCCGGAACCGACCACCGGTGCCTTGAATTGCGGGAAGGTCTTGCCGAAGTTTTCAGCAACGATCGAGGAGAACGGCAGCACGGTCGAGGAACCGGCGATCTGGATGTTGTCGCGGGCCATGGCCGGCATGGCGGCAGTCGCAGCGGCGACGGTGACAGCAAGAGCAGTAAGGCGGAATTTCATATTTACCTCTCGTGGTACGGATGGGAATCTGTCCTGCCGCCCCCGGGGCGACAGCGTGAATACGTTCGGTCGACAGCTGATTTGCCGGCGACTAGAAGCACTATAAAAGCCCAATGTGACAGCAAGATTACAGTGCCGGGACTGCCCGCAAGCGGAACCTTGATACCGTTCCGGCCAGCCTTTCGCTCGACGTACGCAGCGACACCACGGCGCCAGCCACCGCTTGCTGCCCCGCAGCAATGCGCTCGCTGGCCTGGCTCAGCGACTCGACCTGAACCGCCACCAGATCGCTCGCCTGACGCTGCGAGCGCAAGGTATCGGCCATGCCAGTCACTTCTGCCAGAGTTCGCTCGATCGCCTCGCCGATCCGGGTCATGGCCTCGCCAGCACGAACGGCCTGGCTGCGCCCTTGCTCGACCCGAGCACAAGCCGCCGACACCTTGCGACTGGCCGCCTCGATCCCGGTCTGGTTCTGGCTGACCACCGCTTCGATCTCCCGCGTCGACAACGCCGTCCGCTCGGCCAGCTTGCGCACTTCATCGGCAACCACGGCAAAACCGCGCCCCTGCTCGCCGGCTCGGGCGGCTTCAATGGCGGCATTGAGCGCCAGCAGGTTGGTCTGCTCGGCAATCTCACGGATGACGCCGACCATGGTGCCGATCTGCACCGAGTTTTCGTCCAGGCGAGCAATATCGGCCGCACCTTCGTCGATGGCGGCGGTGATCAGATCCATCTCGGCCAACATCCCGGCAATCACCCGTCCCCCCTCGGTACCGCTGGCCCTGGCGGACTCGGTCGTCGCCAACACATCCTCGGCTCCGGCAGCGATAACTCCGATGGCGGTGGCCAGTTCCTGCATCGCAGCCGCCATTTCCGCCGCCGAATCCGATTGTGTAGCGGTCGCTGACAGTGCGCCATCGGCAATACCGCCCAACTGACCGGAATGGGTCTCGATTTCGACGACGCCAGCCTTGATCGCGGCAATGATGCGAATCAGCTGCTGCTGCATGTCCTGGATCGAATGCAGGACACCCTGTGCCGGCCCGTCGGGCGGAACCGCATCCAGGCGCCCCTCGGCCACATCACGAGCGATAGCCGCCAGCGCCCGGGGTTCGCTGCCCAGTTCGCGGACGATGCTCAAGCGCACCCACAGCGACAGTCCGACGCCGACCAGCACTGCCATTCCACCGCCCACCAGCATCAGCAGGAGATCACGCTGGTAGCGCGCCTGAGCTGCCTCATACTGTTCTCGCGCCATGTCGAGCTGTAGCTCGATCAGCTCGGCAATCCGTAGCGACAGGGGGTCGATGGTCGCCGGCAAGGTCTTCACCACGAACTGTCCCAGCGCAAAGATATCCTCGGCGTCGAGAATCCGCTTCAACTCCCCCAGGGCGGCATTGGCCCGGGCCGCGCCAGTCTGCAGCTCGCTTGCTGCCGCCTGCTCGACGGCAGACTTGGGCAGACGCTCATAGGCCGCCAGTTTCTCACTGACCAGGGTTTCCGCCGCCACCACCAGATCACGCGCCTGGCTCATCGGCATCAGGCTGCCGTTGGCCTTGTAGGCTGCCCCCATGACGTTCACGGCGTACATGTCGGCGACCTGCTTCAGATCCCTGAGCACCACGACGCGCTGGGTATAGACCGACTCCAGGCCGGTCAGGCTGGTGCGCATCCCGTATACCCCCCAGATCCCTGTCAGACACAGCAACAGCAGCAAAGCAGCGCTGAGCAGAAGCAAGCGCGTACGAATCTGAAACCTGCCCATGTGAACTCCTGTCATTTTTAGCACATCAATAACGAATTGGAAATATTTCACATTGATTTTTCAATTTGATGACGACCACTACAAGCTCACCGACCATGGGCCGAATTTCGTGCAAGGCGACCGGGAACTACCGGGGGCTGGAATTTCCCGGTATTGACTCGCCCAACACAGTCACTTTGCGAGCCTATCGCCTTGATCGGACAGCGCGATGTCACCGAACGGAAATAAATAAACAATATTTATTGTTTAAATTACTCACCAGCAAACCCCTCCAACCCCTCATTACTGAATTCGTACATGGACAAGGGACACAGCCAGCCGGGAGCATGGGCCGTCATTTACTGCGCTGCCACAGGCAAATTTCTGATGGGCAAACGCTCCGCCAAGGTCAACAAGGCAGGTGTGTGGAATCTCTTTGGTGGCCGGATCGATCACGGCGAACGCCCCAGGGAAGCGTTATTGCGAGAACTGGGTGAAGAAGCGGGTATCCGCATCAAGGCCAAACGCCTTGCCAAGCTGGACACCGTGAGCAAAAAGCTGCGTTCCCGGCAGTTCGAGCGGGATATGCACTATTTCGTGATTCGCGCTGCGCACGAATTTTCTCCGCGACTGAACCGGGAGCATAGCGATTTCGGTTGGTTCGCAGCCAAGCAACTCCCATCGAGGTACAACGCCCCCACCTCGATTGCCATCAAGAAAGGCTTGTTCGCGAAGGCGGCCCGCGACTAGGCAGGGTCAAAATACCAGGCAACTGACGGCACATTCCAAGACGCCGGGGCCAGCCGTCTATTCGACATGCAGCTTGATCTCTTGATTCATGAGGCGCCGAATTGTCGCCACCCCCCGTCGCTCGCATTCGGTGCACCAGGGTTGGCAGCGGTTCATCAACGACTCGGCTAAATGCAGGGCGTCGATCATTGTCGCTTGCGCCTGTGGAGTATGCCAGGCAGCGATAGCGTCGCGTGATTCCTGCGGAATTGTTCCGTCCCCGACCCAGTCCTGCAATCTGGAAAGCGCCACGTGAAAATCGTTGAGGAACCCGAACGCGTCCTGCAAGCTGGCAACCGATTTGGCGTAATCCAGCATTTCGTCCTTGTCGAACAGGGGCGCAAAAAACTCGCATGAGTAGCGCAGGTGCTTCAGCGCAATGCGCAAACGGTGCGCTCGCTCCGGGGTGGGCGTTTTGAGAGTCCGGCTCAGACATTTCAGCGCACTGCGGTGCAAGCCCGCGAGTTGCTTCTCGGCGAACCGGAACAGATTCCTGGAAAAATCACCGGCATCCAGGTCTTGCAAGTCGCGGACAAACAGGAGAACCGGAGCCCCGTATTGCAGTTGGGCCAATTGCGTGACCGCCTCCGCTTGCGCCCTGTCAAACGCTGCAAGCGCCGCCTTGGCATGCAATTCCGCACCAGCGTCCCCGCCTTGCAACATGGGCGCCAGAATACCTGAGCGCATCACGTCCAGATCTCGAACATCACCGGCAACCCGGGACAGCTCCTTGACCCGTTTCGTCCATCGCGCATGATAACGACCGGGCAAAGCCGGCTTGAAGACCTTGAGAAGGCTGCCGAGGCGGCGCAAGGAAACGCGGAATTGGTGAACGAACTCCTGATCCTTCGATGTCAGCACCCCCAATAGATTGGCCTGCCACATCTGCAATCCCTGGCTAGCCAGAAATTGGAATGCCGCATACGAATCCTGCTTGGCCCCGACGAGGCTCGGGGGGGCTTTACGGGCACCGGGAAGCTGCTTGAGAAATAGCTGGTAGCCACGTTCGGCTTTACTGGCATCATGCGGCACCAGAGGCAAATGCGTGGCCAGGGCGATCGCAAAATCAAGCAGGTCTTCGGGCTTTCCCTGCGCCAGTTCAAGCTCTACCTCGGAAATCGGCAAGGACCTGCCATCGGAGACGACATGACCGCTATCGACCATGACCCAGATAGCAATCTTCCTGGCAATATCCACGCGCCAGGTTCGTCGCTCGAACGAGGTGACAAAGACGGGCTGCAGACTCGATTGCCGTTCCTCCAGAAAATCTCGAAGCGTTGATACCTCGATGGCGCTGAAGTCGAAGGCGCCCTTGTAGGAAGTTTCCCACTCGGGCCGCACAGCAAGACCGGCCACGGCCTTGGCGTCACATTTGACCGTTTGCAGTTGCTCGGTGGGCGTTTTACGAAGACGCAGCGCCACTCGTTCCCGGTACAAGGCCATGTCCGGCGTGTCGTAATAAACATTTTCCAGACGCTGCAGGGTGCCGACTTCGACCCCCGCAGCAACGAGCGGATGAGTCCCGACCCGAGCAATTTCGCCGGGAGCACAGTAGAGCTTCAATTCAACTTCAGTGGCCATTTGTCGCGGTTGGAGTCGGAATGAAGCAGAGTCTAGCGAAGGCAATATTTCAGCTCTACCTCGCACACCCAAATTATTGTGTTCTCAGCGTCACGGAATCGACATACAATTGCAACAACACTTCGATATTATTGGAAATATGGAAATCAAAGACGCCACCGAAAAACTCGCCGCGCTCGGCAACGAATCGCGCCTGGCCATCTTCCGCCTGCTCGTCGAAGCCGGCCCAGAAGGTCTCTGCGCCGGCGATCTGTGCCGGGCGCTGGCGATGCCGGCGGCGACCGCGTCCTTCCATTTTTCCCACCTGGCGCGTGCCGGGCTGCTGGAAAGCCGGCGCGAAGGGCGCAGCATCATTTACTCGGCCAATTACCCGGAAATGGACGCCCTGATCGCCTTCCTCACCCGCAACTGCTGCCAGGGCGAAAGCTGTCTGCCACTGACTGCAGGCTGCGACAGCATCGAGAAACGCCGCCCCACCACCCCGTTAGCCAAGGAGCCAACATGAGCGATCGCATCTACAACGTACTTTTCCTGTGCACCGGCAATTCCGCCCGCAGCATCCTGGCTGAATCCCTGCTCAACCACCTCGGCCGTGGCCGCTTCCAGGCGTTTTCCGCCGGCAGCCACCCGAATGGCACGGTCAATCCCTTCGTGCTCGAAATGATCAACCGCCAGGAACTGCCGACCGGACATCTGCGCAGCAAGTCCTGGGACGAATTCGCTGCCGCCGGTGCCCCGGCACTGGACTTCGTCTTCACCGTCTGCGACAACGCGGCCGGCGAAGTCTGCCCGATCTGGCCCGGCCAGCCGATGACCGCCCACTGGGGCGTTGAAGATCCGGCCGCCGTCAGCGGCGACGACGAACAGAAGCGCGCGGCGGTGATGAAGGCCTTCATCCAACTCAAGCGCCGCATCGAGCTCTTCCTGGCGCTGCCGATGAACAAGCTGGACAACATGTCGCTGCAGAAGAGCCTTGACGATATTGGCCAGCAAAAGGACTGAGTCCCGACATGAAAAACGTACTGGTACTGTGCACCGGCAATTCCGCCCGCTCGATCCTCGGCGAAGCCTTGTTCAACCATCTCGGCGGCGCTCGTATCCGCGCCTTTTCGGCCGGCAGCCAGCCGTCCGGGAAAGTGAACCCGGTGGCCCTGGAAACGCTGGAAAAGCACGGCATTCCGCTGCCCGAGGCGCGCAGCAAGTCATGGGACGAATTCGCCGCCCCCGGCGCGCCGGAAATCGACTACATCTTCACCGTCTGCGCTTCGGCTGCCGGTGAAGCCTGCCCGATCTGGCTCGGCCACCCGACCACCGCCCACTGGGGCATCGATGATCCGGCCCATGTCGAGCCGCTGGCAGCGCGCCGTACCGCCTTCGAGGACGCCTATCGCAAGCTGCGCCAACGCATCGAAGCCTTCGTCGCGCTGCCGCTGGAGCGCATGAACGCCGCCGAAGTCGCTGCGGCTGCCAAGCGGATTCACCAGGAGAGCGAAGCATGAGCGCCCAGTGCGGTGTCGTCGCCAAGCAGGCGGCCGGAGCCCCGATGGGCTTTTTCGAGCGTTATCTCAGCGTCTGGGTGGTGCTCTGCATCGTTGCCGGCATCCTGCTCGGCCAGTGGTTCCCGGCCGCCTTCCAGGCGCTCGGCCGAATGGAAGTGGCCCAGGTCAATATCCCGGTCGGCCTGCTGATCTGGGTGATGATCGTGCCGATGCTGATGAAAATCGACTTCTCGACCATCCATGAGGTCAAGGATCAGAAGGCCGGCATCGGCATCACGCTGTTCGTGAACTGGGCGGTCAAGCCCTTCACCATGGCTGCGCTCGGCTGGCTGTTCATCCGCCACGTCTTCGCCCCTTACCTGCCGGCCGAACAACTGGACAGCTACATCGCCGGCCTGATCCTGCTCGGCGCAGCGCCGTGCACGGCGATGGTCTTCGTCTGGAGCAACCTGTGCCGCGGCAACGCCAACTTCACCATCTCGCAGGTGGCCTTGAACGATCTGGTCATGGTCTTCGCCTTCGCCCCCATCGTCGCGCTGCTGCTCGGCGTCTCGGCGATCCCGGTACCGTGGGACACGCTGCTGCTGTCGGTGGTGATGTACATCGTCATCCCGCTGGCCATCGCCCAGGGGCTGCGCAAGCATTTCCTGCGCGGCGGCGAAGCGGCCCTCAAGGCGGCTCAGGAACGCATCGGCCCGTTCACCATCATGGCGCTGCTGGCCACGCTGGTGCTGCTGTTCGCCTTCCAGGGCGAAGCCATCGTCGAGCAGCCGCTGATCATCGGCATGCTGGCCGTGCCGATCTTCCTCCAGGGGCTGCTGATCGCGGCGCTCGGCTACTGGCTGAACCGCAAGTTCCGCGTAAAGCACGATGTCGCCGGCCCGTCGACGATGATTGGCGCGTCGAACTTCTTCGAACTCGCCGTTGCGGTGGCCATCGTTCTCTACGGCTTCGATTCGGGTGCCGCCCTGGCCACCGTCGTTGGCGTGCTGATTGAGGTGCCGGTGATGCTGTGGCTGGTGAAGATGGTCAATTCGACCAAGGGCTGGTACGAAAAAGCCCTTTGAACTCAGGAGACAAACATGAAAAAGCTTGAAATCTACGACCCCGCCATGTGCTGCTCGACCGGCGTCTGCGGCGTCGATGTCGATCCCGTACTCGTCCAGTTCGCTGCCGACCTGGTCTGGGTCGGCGAGCAGGGCGTTGCCGTCCAGCGCTACAACCTCGGCCAGGAGCCGCAGGCCTTCGCCGCCAATCCGGCGGTGGTCAAGGAAATGGAAGCCGGCATCGACCGCCTGCCGATCATCGCCATCGACGGCCAGATCGTCACCACCGGTCTCTATCCGTCGCGCGCCCAACTGGCGCAGAAGCTCGGCCTGACGTTGAGCGCTGGCGAAGAAGCGCCGAAAAAATCCTGCTGCTCGCCGAAATCCGGCTGCTGCTGAGGACTAGCCATGATCGACCTGAACGACACACCGCGTTACCTCTTCTTCACCGGCAAGGGCGGCGTCGGCAAGACCTCGCTGTCATGCGCAACCGGACTGGCGCTGGCCGGACAGGGGCGACGGGTGCTGATCGTCAGTACCGATCCGGCATCGAACCTCGATGAAGTGCTGGAAACGCCGCTGTCCGGCAGCCCGACCGCAGTACGCGGGGTGCCCGGTCTGGCGGCGCTGAACATCGACCCGGAGGCGGCGGCCGCCGCCTACCGCGAGCGGATGGTCGCCCCCTACCGCAACATCCTGCCGGCGGCGGCGATCCAGAGCATGGAAGAACAGTTCTCCGGCGCCTGCACGGTCGAGATCGCCGCCTTCGACGAGTTTGCCAAATTGCTCGGCGACGCCAGCGCCACGGCCAACTTCGACCACGTCATCTTCGACACCGCGCCGACCGGCCACACGCTGCGCCTGTTGACCCTGCCGTCGGCGTGGAGCGGCTACATCGACAGCAACCAGGGCGGCGCCTCCTGCCTCGGCCCGCTGGCCGGACTGGAAAAGCAGAAGGCGCTGTACGCGGCGACGGTCGATCGCCTGTCCGACCCGGCGCAGACGCGCGTCGTCCTGGTCGCCCGGGCCGACAGCGCGGCGTTGCGCGAGGCGGAACGCACCCGACACGAACTGGCCGAACTCGGCGTCGGCAACCTGCACCTGATCGTCAACGGTCTGTTCTCGGCCCGTTCGGACGACGCCATCGCCCAGGCCATGGACAAGCGCAGCAGCGCTGCCCTGCTCGCCATGCCGCCCGGTCTGGCCGGACTGCCGCGCCAGGTCGTGCCCTTCCTGCCGCGCGGCACGGTCGGGCTCGACGCCCTACGCGCCATCGTCGCCCCGGCTGCCGTCGCCACGCCAACGCGCCCGAGCGACGCCTGCACCCCGTTGCCCGCCGGCCTCGGCGCGCTGATCGACGAACTGGCCAGCGCCGGTCACGGCGTGGTCATGACCATGGGTAAAGGCGGCGTCGGCAAGACCACCGTCGCTGCGGCCGTCGCCGTCGCGCTGGCCCGGCGCGGGCACCAGGTGCATCTGTCGACCACCGACCCGGCCGCCCATGTCGCCGCCGCCGTCGGCAGCGAAATTACTGGGCTCTCAGTCAGCCGCATCGACCCTGCCGCCGAAGTGGCCGCTTACACCGAAGAAGTATTGAACAAGGCACGCGGTACGCTGGACGCCAGCGCGCTGGCGCTGCTCGAAGAAGACCTGCGCTCGCCATGCACCGAGGAAATCGCCGTCTTCCGCGCCTTCGCCCGCGAGGTCGATCGGGGCAGTGAGGGTTTCGTTGTCCTCGACACCGCGCCGACCGGCCACACCATCCTGTTGCTCGACGCCGCCGAGGCCTACCACCGCGAAGTGCTGCGCACCCGCGGCGAAATGCCGGCCGCCGTGACGCAGTTGTTGCCGCGCCTGCGCGACCCGGCCTTTACCCATGTATTGGTCGTCACGCTACCCGAAGCCACACCGGTGCACGAGGCCGAACGCCTTCAGGGCGACCTCGCCCGCGCCGGCATCCAGCCCTGGGCCTGGGTCATCGAACAAAGCCTGCTCGCCAGCGGCAGCCGCGACCCAATGCTGTCGCTGCGTGGCGCTTACGAAATCCCCTTCATCCGCCGCGTCGCCGACACGCTGGCGCCGCGCTGCGCGCTGGTGCCGTGGCTAGCAGCCGCACCGGTCGGGGTGGACGGGTTGCGGCAACTGGATCACTGATCCTGGCAGCCCATCCGGGAAGCGGGCCGGGGACACCGGCCCGTTGCCTGCTTACTTCTTGCTCGGACGTCCGGTCTTGATGCGCTCGACGCGATCCATGACCGCCTTCAGTTCGGCATCGTTGAGCGCGGCCAGTACGGCAACGCCGGCACGCAGCAGCTCACTCTTCTTGACCTCGCCGCCAAGGCCGCCCATGCGCTTCTTGAGCACGGCGATCTGGGCGTATTCGGCTTCCGGCATGGCATAGCTGTCGCGGACCAGCTTCGGCTTCCTGACCTTGGCGGGCTTTTCAGCCTTTACCGGCTTTTCCACCTTGGCGGGCTTGGCCTTGCTGGCTTTCACCGGCTTGGCCTTGGGTGCCTGGGGCGGGTCGTAGCAGATGGCCTCGGCCTGCTCCAGCGCTTCGGCCAGGGCTTTCTGATGCTTGGCAACAGTCTCGGCAACCGCCGGCGCCTTGCGCGGGGTACGCGCCCGGGTGGGGGCCGCAGCCTTGGCCGGCGCGGCGGCTACGGGCTTTTCGGCAACGGCAGCCGCCGGGGTGGCGACTTTGGCGGCGGCCGCTGCGGGCTTGGCTGCGGGCTTGGCTGCGGGCTTCTGTGCGGCGCTTCGCGGCGCTGGCTTGGTATTGGTCATGGCTACTCTCCCTGTAAAAACGGTATGTATAGTTTAGCGATTTTGCACTGTCACAAGATTAAAGTTTTTTGACAGGTAAAATGCGCCTCAACTTGAACCACGGAGCACTTTTCATGACCCAGGACGAACTGAAACAGGCGGTTGCCCAGGCGGCGGCTGACTACGTTGCCGAAAAGGCCCCGGCGGGTGCCATCATCGGTGTCGGTACCGGCTCGACGGCCAATTTCTTCATCGACGCGCTGGCCCCGCTTAAAGACCGCTATCGCGGTGCCGTCGCCAGTTCCGAGGCCACCCGCAAGCGCCTCGAAGGTCACGGCATCCCGGTCCTCGACCTCAACGAGGTCGAGCATATTCCGGTCTATGTGGATGGCGCCGACGAGGTCGATGCCGGCCTGAACATGATCAAGGGGGGAGGTGGCGCGCTGACCCGCGAAAAGATCGTCGCTGCGGTGGCCGACATCTTTGTCTGCATCGCCGACGGTTCCAAGCTGGTCGACACCATGGGCAAATTCCCGTTGCCGGTCGAAGTGATCCCCATGGCCCGCGCCCACGTCGCCCGCCAACTGGCCAAACTCGGTGGCAAGCCGGTGCTGCGCGAAGGCTTCGTGACCGACAACGGCAACCTGATCCTCGATGTCCATGGCCTGGCAATTTCCGATCCCAAAGGGCTGGAAGCACAGATCAACCAGATCGTTGGCGTCGTCACCAACGGCCTCTTTGCCGTGCGTCCGGCCAACCTGCTGTTGCTGGGTACGGCCGATGGCGTACGCCGGATCGGCTGAGTCATTTTCCTGTCACATCCTGGGGTTAAAGTTCGTCCAGCAAAAACAGAAACCCCAATTCTCTCCATTCAAGCCCGGCGTCAGTCGGGCTTCTTTTTTGCTCAGTTCAACTGGCGCAGCGGCATTTGCGGTGCCTCCAACCCGCCGCGTCGGCGCTCGACAAATACGCTGCCGCCGATCACCCCTTCACTCTGTTCCTTGACCCGCTTCTTCGCCTGCTTCTTGGCGACCGACGCGGCGGCAGCGACCTCCCGGTGCGAATCGTACTGATGAGGCTGGATACGAACAGCGCCGATCGACAGGGTCGGCAGGGCCTGGAAACCCAGGTCGCCGCGTCGGTTCTCGGCCATGTAGCCGCCCTGGCTGAGTTCTTCCGGACCGACCATGGCCTGCGTCCGCTCGGCAAAGCCGTGCACCAGTTGCCAGCAACGGTTCTCCCAGTCAGCACTCTGGAAGATGACGAAGAAATCATCGCCACCGATGTGGCCGACAAAATCGTTGCGCTCGTCGACGGCGTCGCAAATCAGCTGCCCCAGCGTCTGGATCAGGTCGTCGCCACGACGGTAGCCGAAGTTGTCGTTGAACGGCTTGAAGTTGTCGATATCGATGTAGGCGGCGACAAACTCGACGTCGGCGTCGAGCATCCGGTCGATGTGTTCGTTGATCGGCACGTTGCCCGGCAACTGGGTCAGCGGGTTGGCGTAACGGGCGGCGCTGATCTGCATTTCGGTGATCGTCGCCATCAGATCCTGGCTGTTGCCGATCCCGAGGTAGCTGCCTTCGCCGGTCACGATGAAGCCGTCGTAGAGGTAGTGCTTCGGCGCCAGGGCCAGCATCAGCGCGAGCTCCTGGATGCTGGCATGCTGATCGACGATCAGCGGCGCATGATCCATGAACAGTTCGCAAGACTTGCTGCCATAGAGCTCGCGGCGGAACGGCCGGGCAAAGCGGTCGATCAGGCTGTGCCGGTTGATCATGCCGATCGGCTGCTGACCGTTGACGACCGGCAACACGTAGAGCTCCGGATCGGCCTCGAAACGGGCGATTGCGACGTCGTTGGTCGCCAGGTGCGAGAGTGGCTCAATGGCCCGTAACAGGTTACGTGCCGTCGGCACCTTGCCCTGCCCGCCGTGGGTTGGCGTCAACGCAACACGACGCTGGTCGAGGGCGGTAATCACCGGCAAGCTCAGCTGACGCGCCGGCACCGAGACCGGACGCTCGATGAAGTAGCCCTGCCCGCAGGCGATCCCCATGTCGCGGATGCAATTGAAATCTTCCTGGCGCTCGATGCCCTCGGCCACCAGCGAGGCATTGCAGATCCCCGCCAGGTCCTGCATGGCCCGGACAAAATGGTATTTGATCCGGTCGTCGGCAATGCCGTGAACGAAGTGCTTGTCGATCTTGACGAACTCGGGCCGTAAATCGGACCACATGCGCAGGTTGGCAAACCCCTCGCCGAGATCGTCGATGGCAATCTGGAAGCCACGCCCGCGGTAATGCAGCAAGGCCTCCTGAATACCCGGCAGATCGGTGATCTGCTGGTTCTCGGTCAATTCCAGCACGATGCGGTTGGCGGGCAAACCGAGCTCGCGCAGCAAGGCCTGCGTTTCCCCATTCATCAGTTGCGGCGCCAGCAGGCAGCCTGGCGTGACATTGAGGAACAGCCGCCCCCCTAGCGACTGGGCGACAAACGCCCGCATGCTGGTTTCGCGGCAGGCATGTTCCAGTGCCAGCGAGCAGCCGGCGCGCCGCGCCGCTGCAAACAATTTTTCGGGGCGATGCAGGACACTGCCTTCTGGACCACGGATCAGCGCCTCGTAGCCGTAAATCGCGCGCGCCCGGAAATCGACAATGGGCTGGAATACCGGCACGAGCAGCCCCTCGGCGAGGATGGTGCGCAACTCGGAAACTTCCTGGTCGATAACGGAAAGCATGGCGATGACAGCTCATGGAATACGGGATCGTCAAGTGTATGGCTCGTATATTTCAGCCCGGTTAAACCCATACAGCATGCAAGGATGTAGTGTCACGGCGATGTAACCATCGCCCGGCATGCTTTTCCCACCCGTAACCCGATGGTCAAACGACATGCCCAAGCCGAACGACATTGCAAGTTTCCCGGAACTGTTCGACGACATGGAGGAATTCCTCGATGAACAGATCAATCGACTGAAACGCGCTGGCCTGCTGACCGCCTCGGTCGCCCTGCCTGCGTCCCTGGTGCTGTTTTACCTGGCCCAGAAAATGACTGGATGATCGGCGCGCCGATACCGGACGACAAACACAAATGTCATCCAGCGCGAATCCAATCGGTATATCATGCCCCTGAATTGCGACGCATCCAAGGGAGCCACCAATGACAACAACAAGCTACAACGAGCAAGCCGATAACATCGGCGCCAATCTGGACAAAACACTGCGCCTCGCCTGGTTCTGGGTGAATGGCGCCATTCTTCCAGGAACCGGGGCTGTGCTTTACATCCTCGGACTGCAGATCAGTCCCTGAAAAAAACAAACCCCGCCGTAGCGGGGTCGTGTTGCACCAATTTCCGGATCAGGGCTTGGGCGGAACATAGCCCTGGATCTGATCTGCGCCGTCACCGAAGAAATGCTTTTCGATCTGCTCGGCCAGATATTTACGGTGCCGGGCATCGACGAGATTCAGGCGATTCTCGTTGATGATCATCGTCTGCAGCTTGATCCACTGCTGCCAGGCTTCCTTCGAGACGTTCTCGAAAATGCGCTTGCCCAGATCGCCCGGATAGGGCGGCATGTCCAGCCCTTCAGCCTCGCAGCCGAGCTTGATGCAATTGACCATTCTTGCCATGTTGTTCTCCTTGGGAATGAATGCGGGGATTATAGAGTCTTGAACAGCACCTTTGACCGCCGCTGATAGTTGTACATCTCCTTTTTCGCCGCCGGCAGGTCGTCGACCGTGCCGAGCTTGAAGCCGCGCTCGACGAACCAGTGCTCGGTGCGGGTAGTCAGCACGAACAGGCGCTTGATGCCGGATTTCTTGGCGCGGCGGAAGATGCGTTCCATCAGTTGCTCGCCGTAACCCCACTCGCGGTGATCCGGATTGACGGCCAGGCAGGCCAGTTCGGCCTCCTCTTCGCTGTGCGGATAGAGGGCGGCGCAACCGACGATGATGCCGTCGTGCAGCATGATCGAGAAACGCTCGATCTCGCGTTCGAGCAATTCGCGCGGCCGCTGCACGAGGATGCCTTCCTGCTCCATCGGCTCGATCAGCGCGATCAACGCGGCGATATCGTCGGGCTTGGCTTCGCGGATGTTTTCCAGCGATTCGCGGGTGATCACGGTACCGACGCCGTCGTGGGTGAACAGTTCGCGCAGCAGCGCGCCGTCCTGGGCATAACCGATGAGGTGCACGCGACCGACGCCGGAGCGGCTGGCGCGGACGGTACAGGGCAGGTAGCGCATCATGTCCGAAGTCAGCCAGTCGGCATCGCGCAGCAACTGCGAGGCTTCGTCGGCGGTCACTGCGTCGAGCAGTTCGCCGGCACGGTCGGTAACACCGGCACTGTCGGTCAGGTACACCAGCTTGTCGGCCTTGAGCGCGACGGCGACGCCTTCCGCGACTTCTTCCATCTGCAGGTTGAAGATCTCGCCGGTCGGCGACGGCCCCTCGCAGTTGAGCAGGACGATGTTGCCCAGGCCGAGCTGGGCATTGATGCCTTCGCTATCGACCTTGCGCACCTTGCCGGCGTAATGCATGTCGATCCCGTCGAGCACGCCGATTGGCTGGCCGGTGATGAAATTGCCGCCGATCACGCGGATCCGGCTGTTGGCCATTGGCGTATTCGGCAAACCCTGCGACAGCATGGCCTCGATTTCGAGATAGACGCTGCCAACCGCGTCGAGCACACAATCGAGCGTATCGGCATCGGTGATGCGGTAGCCGCGGTGGTACTTCGATTCGAGGTTCTTCTCGCGCAGTTCTTCCTCGATCTGCGGTCGCGCACCATGCACCAGTACCAGACGGATGCCCAGGCTGGCCAGCAGATTGACGTCGTAAGCCAGGGTCTTGATGAACTCGCTGGCAATCGCCTTGCCACCGAAGGCAATGACGAAGGTCTTGCCGCGAAAGGCATTGATGTAGGGCGTGACCGCCCGGAACCAGGCGACGAAGTTTTCGTCGTAGGAATTTTCGCTCATATCAGCTCTTCTTTTTCCCCTCGCCATCCAGGGCGGCTTCGATACGCTCGCAGACGGTCTTTAGGACCTTCACGCGGGCAAAATTCTTGTCGTTGGCCTCGACCAGCGTCCACGGCGCCAGCCCGGTCGAGGTCCGTTCCACCATGTCGCACACGGCATCGACATAGGCATCCCACTTCTCGCGGTTGCGCCAGTCCTCGTCGGTGATCTTGAAGCGCTTGAATTCGGTATCCTCGCGCTCCTTGAAGCGGCGCAACTGCTCTTCGGCAGAAATCTGCAGCCAGAACTTGATCACGATGCAACCGGCGCCGGCCATTTGATGCTCGAAGTCGTTGATTTCGGCGTAGGCGCGCAACCAGTCGGCCTCGCTGCAGAAACCCTCGACCCGCTCGACCAGCACCCGGCCGTACCAGGAGCGGTCGAAGATCGCCACCCGGCCGGTACGCGGCAGATGGCGCCAGAAACGCCACAAGTAGGGCTGGGCGCGCTCTTCCTCGGTCGGCGCGGCAATCGGGATGATCTGGTACTGGCGCGCATCCATCGCCGCCCCGAGCCGGCGGATGCTGCCGCCTTTACCGGCGGCATCCGACCCCTCGAAGACCAGCACCAGCGAATGCTTGCCGGTGAAGCGCGGATCGCGGACCAGTTCCGACAGGCGTGACTGATATTTGGCCAACTGGCTTTCGTAATCCTTCTTGGCCAGCTTCTGCGTCAGGTCGAGTTCGCTGAGCACGTTCCGGCCGTCGATCGCCTGGACAATGGGCGGTGCCACCGGCACCTGCGGCACCGACTGCTGCAGACGACGCTTCATGGCGTCGAGAACGATGCGGCCGACGGTCAGCGAGCGGTAGGCGTCATCGGTGCCCTCAACGATGATCCACGGCGCCTTGGCTGTGTTGGTCACGCGCAGCACATGGCCGGCCACTTCCTGCAGCTTGTCGTAGGTCTTCAGCCGGTCATAACTTTCCTTGGTCACCCGCCAGGCCGTGCGCGGGTCTTTTTCCAGCGCCTTCAGGCGTTGCTTCTGGGCGTCCTTGGACAGGTGGAACCAGAACTTGAGCACCAGCGCGCCTTCGTTGACCAGCATGGCCTCGAAACGGTTGATGTCGTCGAGGCGCTCGTCGAGTTCGGCGCGGCGCATGTTGCCGGTGATGCGGTCGGCAATCGGCTGCGAGTACCAGGAACCGGCGAAAATGCCGACCTTGCCCTTGGCCGGCAGGGCACGCCAGTAACGCCACATGACCGGGCGGGCGGCTTCCTCGTCGCTCGGCTCGGAAAAGGCCAGCGTCGAGATGTGTCGCGGGTCCATCCACGAATACAGGAGGTTGATGGTCTCCCCCTTGCCGCTGCCATCAACCCCTGAAATCAGGATGACGACCGGAAATTCCTTTTTCTGCAGGACATCGTACTGAACGTCGAGCAAGGCGGCGCGCAGTTTCGGCACCTCCTTCCGAAACGTTTCCTTGTCGATCTTGTGTCCCAGCTCTGCCGATTCGAACATCTTCACTCCCCCCTGAAGTCACCCCACAACACCTGCAGGGCGGCCAACGCGGCCAGCCCGGCCGTTTCCGTGCGCAACACGCGCGGTCCCAGGCGCACTGCCCGGAAACCCGATTGCCGTGCGGCAATCACTTCCTGCGGATCGAGCCCCCCTTCGGCACCGATCAGCAGTTGTACCTGGCTGGCCGGCGCGATGCCGGCCAGCGTTTCTTCGGCATCCGGCGCCAGCATCAGGCGCAGCACGCCGTCGGCCGGCCGGGCCAGCCATTGATCCAGTCTTTCCAGCGGCGCCACCAGCGGTACCTGGTTACGCCCGCACTGCTCGCAGGCCGAAGCGGCGACGCCCTGCCAGTGCGCAACGCGCTTGGCCGCGCGGTCGCCGGCCAGCTTCAGGACACTGCGCCGACTCTCGACCGGCACGATGTCGCGCACGCCCAACTCGACCGCCTTCTGGATGGTGAAATCCATCTTGTCGCCGGCCTGCAGCGCCTGCACCAGGGTCACCGCCAGCGGCGACTCGCGCTCGACCTCGCGCCAGGCGGCCAGTTCGGCAAAGACCTTGTCCTTCTCGATGCGCTCGATGTGGGCGGGATACTCGCCGCCACGACCGTCAAACAACACCATCGGCGCCCCCGGCGGCAGGCGCAAAACACGCACGGCATGGCGCGCCACCGGCTCGGGCAGTTCGATATGGGCGCCCGGCGAAAGGGCCTCCCGACAATAGAAACGGGGCAGATTCATCGGTGCTATTATGCGGCGAAACGCGTTGTCGAAGGGAGCATCGTGGTCGCACTCAATCCGCCGGTCTGCGATTTTGGTCAGCCGGCCCCCGATTTCCTGCTGCCGGCCACTGACGGCCGGCATTACCGCCTGACCGACTGCCGCGGCCCGAACGGCCTGCTGGTGATGTTCATCTGCAACCACTGCCCCTACGTCCAGGCGATCATCGACCGGCTCATCCGCGACTGTCGCGAGCTCGCCGGACACGGCATCGGCAGCGTGGCGATCATGAGCAACGACACCGAGGCTTACCCGGACGACGCCTTTCCCAACATGAAACGCTGGGCCGAGGAACTGGCCTTCCCCTTCCCTTACCTGTTCGACGCCGACCAGTCGGTGGCGCGGGCTTACGGTGCCGTATGCACACCGGACTTCTTCGGTTACAACGCCGGACTCGAACTCCAGTACCGCGGCCGGCTCGACGCTTCCGGGCGCAACCCCGGACCGGCCGATGCGCCGCGCGAACTGTTCGACGCCATGCGCATGATCGCCACCGGCGGCCAGGGCCCGCAGCAGCAGGCCGCATCGATCGGCTGTTCGATCAAATGGCGCAATACCTGAGCCAGCCACTGGGTCACCTTGGGTTATCATCCACCATTACCTTGACTCGACTGATCCGGCCTTGAACATCGACGACATCCTCTCGACTGCCGACAACTCAAAACTACGGCTGACCTATCTGCAGGCCGTGGTGTCGAGCATGCCGCAAGGGATCAGCGTCTTCGACGAAAATCTCAAGCTGCGCGTCTGGAACGCGGGCTTCGTAGAGATCGTCGGCCTGCCAGCGGAAATCGTCGTCGACGGCGTCAGTTTTTCCGACCTCATCCGTATCCCGGCGATGCGCGGCGAATACGGCGTCGGCGACCCGGAATCCCATGTCCGTCGGATCACCGAGCTGGCCCTGAAATTCCAGCCGCACCGTTTCGAACGGACGCGGCCGAACGGACGGACCCACCTGGTGCATGGCGAGCCCCTGCGGATCAACGGGCAACTGGCCGGATTCATCACCACCTACACCGACATCACCGAGCGCAAATCGGCGGAAGAACAACTGCGGCACCAGCACGCGCTGCTGGAAACGGTGATCGAGGCCATTCCCTGCGCCGTCACGCTGTTCGACAGCAACCAGAAACTGCTGCTGCACAACCGGGAGTTCACCAAGCTGCTGGAACTGCCGGACAGCCTGTTCGAGAACCCGCCGGTGACCATGGAGCGGATTTTCCGCTTCAACGCCGAACGCGGCGAATACGGCCCCGGTGACCCGGAACAGATCGTTCGCTCACTGATGGCCCGCGCCCGCCACCCGGTCGCCCACCACTTCGAGCGCACCCGGCCGAACGGCCAGACCATCGACGTGCGCGGCGTACCGCTGGACGACAGCAGCCTGGTCACCATCTACACCAACGTCACCGAGCGACGCACCAGTGCCGAGCGCGAACAACTGGCCCAGGTCGTCTTCAACCACACCCCGGCCGGCATCATCGTCACCGAGGAGAATTTCCGCGTGCTGTCGCTCAACCCGGCAGCGTCAAGCATGACCGGGCGCAACGCCGACGAACTGCTCGGCACCTCGATACTCGACCTGGTGCTCGCCGAAGCCGACTGGAAGCAGGATCAACTGCAGGCCACGCTGGCCCTGCACGGCACCTGGCGCGGCGAAGTCTCGATGCAGCGCCACGACGGCCAGAGTTTCCCGGCCAGCCTGCGCACCAACCGCGTCGAGGAAAACAACGGCGGCCTGCCCCGACACTACATCTGGATCTTCGCCGACATCACCGAGCGCAAGGAAGCCGAAGCGCGGATGCAGCACATCGCCCAGCATGATTCGCTGACCGGCCTGCCCAACCGCCTGTCGCTGCTCATGCGCCTGGCGCAGCTGCTGCCGGAAGCCCGCCGCCACGAGTGGAAGGTCGGGATCATGTTCATCGACCTCGACCGCTTCAAGATCATCAACGACACACTCGGTCACCAGGTCGGCGACGAACTGCTGCGCGAAGTGGCCTGCCGGCTGTCCAACGTCGTCCGCGAAACCGATTTCGTGGCCCGTCTCGGCGGCGACGAATTCGTCGTCATCCTGCCCGGCATCAACAACCCGGCCGACGCGGCGCTGGTCGCCAGCAAGATCATCAATGCACTGAGCACCCCGATCGAAGCCGAGGGCCATGAACTGCACACCAGCCCGTCGATCGGCATCAGCCTGTTTCCGGACGACGGCCCGGACGGCGACAGCATCCTGAGAAATGCCGACACCGCGATGTACCACGCCAAGGCGGCCGGCCGGAACAACTACCAGTTCTTTGCCGCTGACATGAACCAGCAGGCGACCGAACGTCTCGACATCGAACGCAAGCTTCGCCACGCCATCAGCCGCAACGAACTGGCGCTGGTGTACCAGCCGCAGTTCGGCTCGGACGGCAAGCATCCGACCGGCGTCGAGGCCCTGCTCCGCTGGCACCACCCGAGCGACGGCATGATCCCGCCCGACCGCTTCATCCCGGTCGCCGAGGAAACCGGAATGATCGTCGAGATCGGCGACTGGGTCATGCATACCGCCTGCCGCGAGATGAAGCACTGGATCGACAGCGGCCTCAAGCCGGTGCGCGTGGCCGTCAACGTCTCGGCCCGCCAGTTGCGGCGCCGCGACTTCTGCGAAACCGTCGCCGGCGCGCTGGCCGAATCCGGCCTGCCGGCCGAATTGCTGGAACTGGAAATCACCGAAAGCTCGGTGATGGAAAACCCGCAGGAAGCCATTCTCATCCTCGAACGTCTGGGCCGCATGGGCATCAGCCTGGCCATCGACGATTTCGGCACCGGTTATTCCTCGCTCGCCTACCTGAAGCTGTTCCCCATCGACCATCTGAAGATCGACCGCTCCTTTGTCCGCGACATCGAGCACGACCTCAACGACCGGGCCATCGCTTTCGGCACCATTGCGCTGGCCCATTCGCTCGGCCTCAACGTCATCGCCGAAGGCGTGGAAACGCCCGATCAGCTTGAATTGCTGCGCAGCAACGGCTGCGACGAGGTGCAGGGCTACCTGTTCAGCAAGCCGCTGACCGGCGGTGCCGCTTTCGCCTTCCTGCACGCCAACGCCGGGGCGGAGTAAAATTCCGGTTTTTACTTCCCGTCCGGAGTTCCCATGGCACAGCGCACGCTGGCTCGCTATCTGACCGAAGAGCATCGCAACAAGGGCCGCATTCCGGCCAATCTCAAGTTCCTGATCGAGGTCGTTTCGCGCGCCTGCCAGGCCATCTCGATTGCCATCGGCAAGGGCGGCCTCGGCGGCGTCCTCGGCGAAGCCGGCAGCGACAACATCCAGGGCGAAGCACAGAAGAAGCTCGACGTGCTGTCCAATGAAATCCTGCTCGAAGCCAACGAATGGGGCGGTCACCTCGCCGCCATGGCCTCCGAGGAAATGGACCTGCCGCACCTGGTGCCGCACCGTTTCCCCAAGGGCGAGTACCTGCTGACCTTCGATCCGCTCGACGGCTCGTCGAACATCGACGTCAATGTCTCGATCGGCACCATCTTCTCGGTCCTCAAGTGCCCGGATGGCGCCGACCTGTCTTCTGCGGAAGCGGCCGAACAGGCTTTCCTGCAACCCGGCACCGCGCAGGTTGCCGCCGGCTACGCGGTCTATGGTCCGACGACCTTGCTGGTACTGACCGTCGGCGACGGCGTCGCGGTATTCACCCTGGACCGCGAGCAGGGCCAGTTCGTGCTCACCCAGGAAGATGTACAGATTCCGGCCGAAACCAAGGAATTCGCCATCAACATGTCGAACCAGCGCTTCTGGGAAGCGCCGGTCAAGCGCTATGTCGACGAGATGGTCGCCGGCAAGAACGGTCCGCTGGGCAAGGACTACAACATGCGCTGGGTCGCCTCGATGGTCGCCGACGTGCATCGCATCATGACCCGCGGCGGCATCTTCATGTATCCGATGGACGAGAAGGTTCGCGCCCAGGGCGGCAAGCTGCGCCTGATGTACGAAGCCAACCCGATGGCCTTCCTCGTCGAGCAGGCCGGTGGCGCCGCCACCACCGGCCACCAGCGCATTCTCGACATCGCACCGGCGCATCTGCACCAGCGCGTCCCGGTGATTCTCGGTTCGAAAACCGAAGTCGACCGCGTCACCGCTTATCACAGCAACTAAAGACGCGGCACGGCGATTAGGGAATCTCCTAATTCGGTATTGAAGCAAATGGGCTGACCATGGCGTCTATCGATTCGCTTCGATAGACGCTGCATCAATCCGCCCTGCGTCTGCAGGGCATCAAAACCGAGGAGACCCTTCATGGAAAGACGCAAGTTCCTGACCACCGCTTCGCTTGGCGCCGCTGCCGGCGCCGGCCTGCTACTGAGTGGCTGCGGCAAGAAAGAAGAAGCACAAACTGCCGCCCCGGCCGCACCGGCCGTCGTCACCGGCGGCGAAACCATCCGCTGGCGCCTGGCATCCAGCTTCCCGAAATCGCTCGACACCATCTACGGCGCGGCTGAAACCTTCTCCGCCAAGGTCAAGGAACTGTCCGGCGGCAAGTTCGAAATCTCGATCCACCCGGGTGGCGAGCTGGTTCCGCCGTTCGGCGTCCTCGACGCCGTTCAGCAGGGCACCGTCGAATGCGCCCACACCGCGCCGTACTACTTCTTCGGCAAGGACGAGAGCTTCGCGATGGACTGCACCATCCCGTTCGGTCTCAACTCCCGCCAGACCACGGCCTGGATGTTCCAGGGCAACGGCCTGAAGCTGCTGCGCGAACTCTACGCCCAGTACAACATCGTCAACTTCCCGATGGGCAACACCGGTGCCCAGATGGGCGGCTGGTACCGCAAGGAAATCAAGTCGCTGGCCGACATGAACGGCCTGAAGATGCGCATCGGCGGCTTCGGCGGTCGCATCCTCGCTGGCATCGGCGGTGTGCCGCAAAACATCCCGGCCGGTGAAATCTACCAGTCGCTGGAAAAGGGCACGATCGACGCGACCGAATGGATCGGACCGTACGATGACCAGAAGCTCGGCCTGAACAAGGTTGCCGGCTACTATGCCTACCCGGCCTGGTGGGAAGGCGGCCCGCAGCTGACGCTGTACGTCAGCGACAAGGCCTACAATTCGCTGTCCGCCGAATACAAGGCGATCATCGAGTGCGCTTCGGCCTTCGCCCACGTCGACATGCAGGCCAAGTACGACGCCCGCAACCCGACCGCGCTGAAGGAACTGGTCGCCAGCGGCACCAAACTGTTCCGCCTGCCGAAGGACGTCATGGACGCTGCCTTCAAGTACTCGCAGGAACACTACGCCGAACTGTCGGAAAAGAACCCGAACTGGAAGAAGATCTACGCCGACTACGAGGCTTTCCGCCGCGAGCAGCACCAGTGGTTCCGCTTCGCCGAAGCCGGTTTCGACAGCTACATGCAGGCCCAGAAACTGTAAGCAAAACACCGGTCAAAACAAAACCCGCAGACTGGCTGCGGGTTTTTTTACGCCTGTCGTTCAGCACGCAAACGCAAAAAAGCCGCCCGGCGACAGCGGGGCGGCTTTTATGTTCGAAGAACTCAGCGCTGCGCGTCGCGCCGCATCTGTTCCATCAGCGCCGCAGCCGGGTCGGCCTGGGCGTCGGCCTGGGCGTCGGCCGGCGCAGCCGGCTCCGGCAGGCCCGGATCATCGCCCCAGCCAGCACCACCCGCATCAAGCTCTATGGTGTTGAGATCGACCTTGACCTTCTCGTCCAGGTTGCCGGTGACGAGCCCCGGGTACATGATCAGGACAGCAACCATGATCACCTGCAGGAAGATGAAGGCAATGGCCCCCTTGTAGATCTGCGGTGTCGTCAGCGGCTCGATCTGCTTGCCGGTCACCACATCCTTGTACGCCGTGCGGGCTGCGACGCTGCGCAGGTAGAACAGGGCGAAGCCGAAGGGCGGCGTCAGGAAAGAGGTCTGCAGGTTCATCGCGATCATGATGCCGAACCAGATCAGGTTGATGTCCATCTTCTCGGCGACCGGTGCCAGCAACGGCACGACGATGAAGGCGATCTCAAAGAAGTCGATGAACATGCCAAGGACGAAGACCAGCAGGTTCACGAACACCAGGAAGCCGATCTGCCCGCCGGGTAGTTTGTCGAACAGGTGCTCGACCCAGATGTGGCCGTCGGCGGCGTTGAAGGTGAAGGAGAAGACCGTCGAGCCGATCAGGATGAAGAGCACGAAGCAGGACAGGCGTGCGCTGTTGTCGAGCGCTTCCTTGAGCAAAACCATCGACAGCTGACGGCGCGACAAGGCCATGATCAGTGCACCGACCGCCCCCATGGCGCCACCCTCGGTCGGCGTGGCGATACCGAGGAAGATCGTGCCGAGCACCAGGAAAATCAGCACCAGCGGCGGAATCAGGGCAAAGGTCACGCGCTCGGCGAGCACCGACAGCAGACCAAGCTTCAGTTTCTTGTTGATGATCGCCAGCAGCAGGGCAATGATACCGATCACCGACAGCGTGAAGATCACCCGTTCATCGAACGGTGCTTCGCCCTTCCTGCCGAACAGGCTGGCAGCAACCCTGTTGTAGTTGAAGTAGAGCAAGGCCCCGACCGCCCAGGAACCGGCCGAGAGTATCCACAGGGACAGCTGCCCACTGCTGCCGTTCGGCTCGCGATAGATACGCGCCTCGGGCGGCAGCGCCGGCACCCAGTCGGGCTTGAAAATCGCCAGGCCGACGATCAACAGCACATAGAGCCCAACCAGCATGAAGGCCGGAATCATTGCGCCCGCGTACATGTCGCCTACCGAGCGACCCAGTTGGTCGGCCATGACGATCAGTACCAGCGACGGCGGAATCGCCTGCGCCAGCGTGCCGGACGCGGTGATCGTCCCGGCCGCGATGGCGCGGTTATAGCCGTAACGCAACATGATCGGCAGCGAGATCAGGCCCATGGCGATCACCGATGCGGCAACCACGCCGGTGGTCGCCGCCAGCAGCGCGCCGACGATGATCACGGCCAGTGCCAGACCACCGCGCAGGGGTCCGAAGACCTGACCGATCGATTCAAGCAGATCCTCGGCCATGCCGCTCTTCTGCAGGATGATGCCCATCAGCGTGAAGAAGGGAATGGCCAGCAGGGTGTCGTTCTGCATGATGCCGAACAAACGCAGCGGCAAGGCCTGGAACAGGGTGGACGGGAACAGGCCCGCTTCCATGCCGATGGTGCCGAACAGCAGGCCAGTCGCGGCCAGGGCAAAAGCCACCGGAAAACCGGAAATGAGGAAAAGGATCAGCCCGACGAACATCAAGGGCACGAAGTATTCGACGATGAAGGCCATTAGCGCAGCTCCTCGCGGGCACGACCGGCGTGCTCCTCAATTTCATAGGAAAGAACCTCTTCCTCCGGCGCATGCGGGTTGTGGCCGATCGGATCGGGGATCAGGCCAGCGAGGAAGGCAAAACGTTTGATCAGTTCCGATGCGGCCTGCAGCAGCAGCAAACCGAAACCCAGCGGCATCAGCAGATACACCGGCCAGCGAACCAGGCCACCGGCGTTCTGCGACATTTCGCCACTGACCCAGGCGCGCTGGAACAGCGGCCAGGAAAGATCGATGAAGACCACGCACAAGGGGGTCAGGATCAGCAGGATGCCGACAATATCAACGATATTGCGCACCTTTGGCGAGAAGCGGTTGGACAGGAAATCGATACGGACGTGGGCGTTCTTCAGGAACACGTAACCCGCCCCCAGCATGAAAACCGCCGAGAACAGGTACCACTGGATTTCCAGAAAGGCGTTCGACCCGATATTCAGGGTCTTGCGCACCACCGCGTTACCCGCGGATATCAGCACGGCCACCAGGACCAGCCAGTAAATCAGGTTTCCCAAACGTTCGCTGAACGCGTCGATCAAACGCGACAGCTTGAGTAGAAGCTGCATGTCATCCTCCTAGGCCGCTCGAAGGGCGGCACTTCAGCGACAGAGTCTACCTGCGCGATTGCCACACCCCCATTAGGGATAGCCCTGATCAAATCACCTCCGGGGTCACTGGAGAAAGGCCAACGCCTATCCAAAACAGTGCTTTTCGCCGATAATTCACGTTTTTAAGCAGGCTGGATTTCCGGAACATGAGCATCAGCATCCCTCCCAAATTCAATCCCCTGACCGGCGCCATCCGCGCCCTGGCCATGGATGCCGTGCAACAGGCCAACTCCGGTCATCCGGGCGCCCCGATGGGCATGGCCGAAATCGCCGAGGTGCTGTGGCGTCGCCACCTGCGCCACAATCCGGCGAATCCGGCGTGGCCTGACCGCGACCGCTTCGTGCTGTCGAACGGCCACGGCTCGATGCTGATCTACGCGCTGCTGCACCTGACCGGCTACGACGTCAGCATCGACGACCTGAAGAACTTCCGCCAGCTGCACGCCAAAACGCCGGGCCATCCGGAATACGGTTACACGCCGGGCGTCGAGACGACCACCGGGCCGCTCGGCCAGGGCATCACCAACGCCGTCGGCTTCGCGCTGGCCGAGAAGGTGCTGGCCGCCGAGTTCAACCGCCCCGGCCACGACATCGTCAATCACCACACCTACACCTTCCTTGGCGACGGCTGCCTGATGGAAGGCGTCTCCCACGAGGCCTGCTCGCTCGCCGGCACGCTCGGCCTGGGCAAGCTGATTGCCTTCTGGGACGATAACGGCATCTCGATCGACGGTCACGTCGAAGGCTGGTTCACCGACGACACGCCGAAGCGCTTCGAAGCCTACGGCTGGCACGTCGTCGCCAATGTCGACGGCCACGACCCGGAAGCCATCGAACGCGCCCTGCTCGCCGCCAAGGCGGTGACCGACAAGCCCAGCCTGATCTGCTGCCGCACCGTGATCGGCGCCGGCTCGCCGAACAAGCAGGGCAGCCACGACTGCCACGGCGCACCGCTGGGCAAGGACGAAATCGCCGCAGCCCGCGCCTACATCGGCTGGAACCATCCGCCGTTCGAAATCCCGGGCGACGTGTACGCCGCCTGGAACGGCAAGGTCCGCGGTGCCGCCTTCGAGGAAAACTGGCAACGCCGTTTCGCCAAATACCAGGCCGAATTCCCCGAACTGGCCGCCGAATTCGAGCGTCGCGTGCTCAAGGGCGAACTGCCGGCCACCTGGGAAGAAACCAAGGCCACCTATCTTGCCGCCTGCCGCGCCAAGGCCGAGAACATCGCCACCCGCAAGGCCTCGCAGAACGCCATCGCCGCGCTGGTCCCGGCGATTCCGGAAATCTTCGGCGGCTCGGCCGACCTGGCCGGTTCCAACCTGACCTTCGTCAAAGGCAGCAAGGGCGTGACCCGCACCGAAGGCGGCAACTACTGCTACTACGGCGTGCGCGAATTCGGCATGACGGCGATCGCCAACGGCCTCGCGCTGCACGGCGGCCTGATCCCCTACACCGCCACCTTCCTGGTTTTCTCGGACTACGCCCGCAACGGCATCCGCATGGCGGCGCTAATGAAGCAGCGCCAGATCATGGTTTATACCCATGACTCCATCGGTCTCGGCGAGGACGGCCCGACGCACCAGCCGGTCGAGCACATCCCGTCGATGCGCATCATCCCGAACCTGGATGTCTGGCGCCCGGCCGACGCGACCGAAACCGCCATCGCCTGGATTTCCGCGGTCGACCGCAAGGACGGCCCGAGCCTGCTCGCCCTGTCGCGCCAGAACCTGCCGACCGTGACGCAGAACGCCGCCGACGCCGACATCGCCAAGGGCGGCTACGTGCTGGCCGAAAACGCCGATGCGCAGATCACCCTGATCGCCACCGGCTCCGAAGTCAAACTGGCGCTCGACGCCCAGGCCGCACTGGCCGCCGAAGGCATTGCCGCGCGCGTCGTCTCGATGCCCTGCACCAATGTCTTCGACCGCCAGAGCGAAGACTACAAGGCTTCGGTGCTCGGCACCTGCAAGAAGCGCATCGCCATCGAAGCGGCGCACCCGGATTTCTGGCGCAAGTACGTCGGCCTGCACGGCGCCGTGATCGGCATCGACCGCTTCGGCGAATCGGCACCGGCCGGCCAGCTCTTCGAAATGTTCGGCTTCACCGTCGGCAATGTCGTCGCCACGGCGAAAAGCCTGTTGTCCTGATTTCAATACATCCAACGCAGAGAGGAAATAGATCCATGGCTATCAAGGTTGCAATCAACGGTTTCGGTCGTATCGGTCGCTGCACGCTGCGCGCCATTTACGAGCAGGGATTGCAGAGCGAGTTCGACGTCGTCGCCATCAACGCCTCCGGCGACCTGGCGACCAACGCCCACCTGCTGAAGTACGACACGACGCACGGCCGTTTCACGACCAGCGTCGAAACCGAAGGCGAGAACTGCATCATCATCGACGGAAAGAAGATCGCCTTCTACTCGACCAAGAACCCCAAGGACATCAACTGGGCCGACCACGGCGTCGACGTCCTGCTCGAATGCACCGGCGCCTACACCTCCAAGGCCAAGGCCCAGGCGCTGCTGGAACAGGGCGCCAAGCGCGTGCTGATTTCCGCGCCGGGCGGTGACGACGTCGACGGCACCATCGTCATGGGCGTCAACGAAAGCATCCTGACCCAGGCGATGACGGTTGTTTCCAACGCCTCGTGCACGACCAACTGTCTGGCCCCGGTGGCCAAGGTGCTGTCCGACGCCATCGGCATCAAGTCCGGCCTGATGACCACGGTGCACGCCTACACCAACGACCAGGTCACGGTGGACGTCCGCCACAAGGACCTGCGCCGCGCCCGCGCCGCTGCCGCCAACATCATCCCGACCAAGACCGGCGCCGCCAAGGCCGTCGGCCTGGTGCTGCCGCAGCTGGTCGGCAAGTTCGACGGCTTTGCCCTCAGGGTGCCGACAATCAACGTGTCCCTCGTCGATTTGACCTTCACCGCCGAGCGCGCCACCACCAAGGAAGAAATCAACGAACTGATGACCAAGGCGGCCAACGGCCCGCTCAAGGGCATCATGGCGGTCAACACCGAGCCGCTGGTATCGTCGGACTTCAACCACACCACCGTGTCGTCGACCTTCGACGCGACGCAGACCCGCGTGCTCAAGGCCGAAGACGGCTCGACGCTGGTCAAGGTGCTGGCCTGGTACGACAACGAGTGGGGCTACTCCTGCCGCATGCTCGACGCTGCCCGCGCCTGGATGGCCGCCAAGTAAGGCGCCCCAGCGACACAAGAAACCGCCGGCCAGCCCGGCGGTTTTTTTACGCCCAGAAAATTCCAAATGTTTATACTTTCCGAAGCGATTTTTCGCTCGTAGCGCAACCCAGATACAACCAACTGCTCTACTTGGCGAAAATAGCCACGCACTCATAGAGCTAACGCCAGACAACAATTCAAAATTGAGGAGGCATCATGAACTGGTTCGATAATCTTTCACTGCGCTACAAACTACTGATCAATTTTCTTGCCAGCGGTGGCATCCTGATTGCAGCCATCGTCTTTTCCGTCATCGAATTACGTTCAGCGGGCAAAGACATGGCCGAGCTTGCCGGCAACAGCCTGCCATCGATCCAGGCAATCGGTGAAATCAGTCAGCTTCGCCTGCGTTACCGGGTGCGCAGCCTGGAATACATGCTGCCTGATACCCCCGAAGCCAAAGCCAAGCTGGCCAAGGACATGGAAAAACTCGACAGCATGCTGCGCGACGCCTTCTCAAAGTACGAAAAACTGATCTCCAACGACAAGGAAAGGGAAGTCTTCAAGGCTGCCATTGCCGCTGCAGACGACTACAAGGCCAGCGTGGAGAAGGGGGTTGCTCTGACATTGGCCGGCGACGAAGCCGGCGCCCAGCAACTGCGCAAGACGGAATGGGTGAAGAACGCCAACAAGCTGCGCGACCGTACCGACGAACTGACCGAAATCAACCGCCAGGCGGCCGACACGCTGTCCGAACAGACCCAGAAGGACTTGGCCAGCGGACTGACCGGCGCCATCACCGCGCTGATCGGCGGCACCCTGATGGCTCTACTCGTGTCCTACGTCGTCGCCCAGCGTATGGGCCATCAGCTCGACCAGGCCGTCGCCGCCACCGAGCGCATCGCCGACGGCAACCTGACCGGCGAGGTACCGAGCGGTGGCACTGACGAAATCGGCAAGCTACTGCGCGCCGTCGCCCACATGCAGCTATCGCTGCGCACCACCATTGGCGAATCGCTACGCGGCGCCGAGCAGGTACTCGAAGCCTCCAAAGCCCTCAATCACTCGGTACAGATGATCGATGAATCAGCCTCAATCCAGAGTTCCGCCGCCTCGGCAATCGCCGCCAATGTCGAGGAATTGACCGTCTCGATCAACCACGTTTCCGACAGTACCGGCGAGGCAGCGCGTCTGGCCAGCGCCTCGGACAAGCAGGCGAATTCCGGCGGCGATGCCATCGAAACGCTGATCCAACGCATCAATCAGGTCGCCGACGTCGTTCGCAATGCGTCAGAGCAGATTGCCAACCTCAAGAGCGAGTCCGAGAAAATCTCCAGCATCGTCTCGGTGATCCGCGACATTGCTGACCAGACCAACCTACTCGCCCTGAACGCCGCTATCGAGGCTGCGCGGGCCGGTGAAAGCGGTCGCGGCTTTGCCGTCGTCGCCGACGAAGTGCGCAAATTGGCCGAGCGCACCTCGGTATCCACGGGAGAAATCGGCACAATGGTCAATGCCATCCAGCAATCGACCGGCCAGGTCGTCAGCGGTGTCGCCCAAGGAGTCCAGTTGGCAGACAGCAGCGTCGAACTGGCCCAGCAGGCAGGCACGGTGATCGCCGAGTTGCGCACGATGGCACAGCAGGTCGCCGACATCATCCGCGATGTGGACAACGGCCTGCGCGAACAATCAACAGCGTCTACCGATGTAGCCGTCAAGATCGAACAGATTGCGACCCAATCGGAAGAAGCCAGCGCCATCGCACACGAAACGTCGCAAGCCTCGAGCACGCTCGACAACACAGCCCGCCAGTTGCAGGCTGCGGTGTCCCGCTTCCGCATCTGATAGCCGCCGAGTCAATCCAGAGCAACCGCCGGCCAGCCCGGCGGTTTTTTTATAGCTTGCCGGCCGCCATGGCCATGCTGTTGGCCATGATCGTCGCCAGCCGTTCGGCGGAGAATTGCACGTCCGGCACCGCCACCACCTCATTGCCGGGGCGCAGCGGCTGATCCATCGCCGACTGCTCGCCCTCATCCTTGCGCTCAAGCAAGCGCTCACGCACCTTCTGGGTAATCATCGCCTCGGTGGCCAGGCGCTCGGTGGGCGGCATCGCCGCAAGATCGGCTTCGGTCAGCCCCATTTCCTTCATCACCGCTTCGCGCAGATGCACTTCCAGCGGCTTTTCCAGGAAATCGACCAATTCCTTGACCAGATTCGCCCTCGCCTCTCGTGCCGCCTCGATACGTTCGGCTTCAGTCGGCGTGCGCTTGGCCTCACCCCTGGCAGCCTCTTCCTGTGCCGCCCGGGCGTCAGCCATGGCGGCCGAAAAGTCACCCGCCGCTCCGGTCGGCGCACTGCCGCCGAGACCGATTGCCGCCCCTGCATAATCCGTTCCGATTTTCATATCGTCCTCACCTGAAACAAATCGACCCAGGCCTCATGCAAATTGCGTACCCAGCGAAAACGCCCGCTGTTTCCGGCGTTTTTCAGGCGCCTGCGCGTCCACTCGGCAGAAATTGCCGGCAAGTCGCCCGAACCTCAGCAGAAGTACACGCCGAATTCAGACATCCTGACCGTTTAACAATGTTCAGTCAGTCTGCATCGCTGTAAAATCACCACTTTCATCCTAGTGCCAATCCCGGCCCGTGCCTGCGCCCACTCCCGCGACATCCTCGCCATTGCGTCTTGCCATCAACGGCTACGGTCGCATCGGTCGCTGCTTCCTGCGCGCCCTGCACGAAGGCGATGCCCGCCGGCGTTTCGAGGTCGTTGCCATCAACGAGCCGGCCAACCTCGACAGCATCGCCTACCTGACCCGCTACGATTCGACGCACGGGCGCTTCCCCGCCGAGATCGGCCTGGGCGAACGCAAGCTGTTCGTCGATGGACAAGCGATTGCCGTCAGCCATGCGCGCACGCCTGAGGAAGTCGACTGGTCCGAGCACGGTATCGACCTGCTGGTCGAATGTTCCGGCGCCTATGGCCGGCGCGATGAATTGAACCGTTTTCTTACCGCCGGCTGCCCCCGCCTGCTGCTGTCCCACCCCGGCCACAGCGCCGACGATGTCGACGCGACCATCGTCGCCGGCATCAATCAGGACGAACTGAACGGCAGCCAGCGCCTGGTATCGGCAGCATCCTGCACGACCAACGCTATCGTGCCGGTACTCGACCTGCTCGACCGCGAAATCGGCATCGACCAGGCGCTGCTGACCACGCTGCATTCCGTCATGAACGACCAGCCGCTGATCGACGGTTATCACCACGACGACCTGCGCCGCACCCGTTCCGCCATGCAGTCGATCATCCCGGTATCGACCGGGCTGGCGCGCGGCGTCGAGCGCCTGCTGCCGCAACTGGCCGGCCGCGTGCATGCCAAGGCGATCCGGGTGCCGACGCTGAATGTCTCGGCCATCGACCTGACCATCCATACCCGCCAGGCGGTTTCGGCCAAGACCATCAACCGCCTGCTCGCCGACGCTGCCGCCGGACCATTGTGCCGTCGTCTGGCCTGGTCGGACCAGGCGCACGCCTCAATCGATTTCAACCACGACCCGCATTCGGCCAGCGTCGACGGCAGCCAGACCCGCACCGCCGGCAAGCATCTGGTGAATCTCTTCGTCTGGTTCGACAACGAATGGGGATTCGCCAACCGCATGCTCGAAGTCGCCGACCACTGGTCGCGCCACTGGACCGCTCACCAACAATAACCCCCTTTGGAGAAGACCATGAACGTCATCAAGCTGACCGACCTCGATGTTTCCGGCAAGCGCGTTTTCATCCGCGCCGACCTCAACGTGCCGCAGGACGAAGCCGGCAACATCACAGAAGACACGCGCATCCGTGCCTCGCTGCCGTCGATCCGCTACTGCCTGGAAAAGGGCGCTGCCGTCATGGTCACCTCGCACCTCGGTCGCCCGACCGAAGGCGAACTGACGCCTGATGACAGCCTGATGCCGGTCGCCGTCCGCCTCGGCCAGATGCTGCATCTGCCGGTGCGCCTGATCGCTGACTGGGTCGACGGTGGTTTCGAGGTCAAGCCGGGCGAAGTCGTGCTGCTCGAGAACTGCCGCGTCAACAAGGGCGAGAAGAAGAACAACGACGAACTCGCGCAGAAGATGGCCAAGCTCTGCGACATCTACGTCAACGACGCCTTCGGCACCGCCCACCGCGCGGAAGCAACGACGCACGGCATGGCGAAATACGCACCGATCGCCTGCGCCGGCGTACTCATGGGCGCCGAAATCGACGCCCTGGGCAAGGCCCTGCATGCACCGAAGCGTCCGCTGGTGGCCATCGTCGGCGGCTCCAAGGTATCGTCCAAGCTGACCATCCTCAAATCGCTGGCCGACAAGGTCGATCAACTGATCGTCGGCGGCGGCATCGCCAACACCTTCCTGCTCGCCTCCGGCAAGCGCATCGGCGAATCGCTGGCCGAGCCCGACCTGGTCAAGGAAGCGCACGCGATCATGGACATGATGAAGGAACGCGGCGCCGAAGTGCCGCTGCCGACCGACGTCGTCGTCGCCGACGAAGTCTCGGCCCTGGCCCGCGCCAACAAGATTTCGATCGACGATGTCAGCGCCCATGACCGCATCCTCGACGTCGGTCCCAAGACTGCCGTCAAGCTGGCCGAAATCATCGCCAACGCCGGCACCATCGTCTGGAACGGCCCGGTCGGCGTCTTCGAACTGCCGCAGTTCGCCGGTGGCACCAAGATGATGGCGTCGGCCATCGCCCACTCAGAGGCCTTCTCGATCGCCGGCGGCGGCGACACGCTGGCCGCCATCGCCAAGTTCCACATCGCCGACGACGTCGGCTACATCTCGACCGGCGGCGGCGCCTTCCTCGAATTCCTCGAAGGCAAGACGCTGCCAGCCATCGCCGTGCTCGAAGAACGCGCCGCCGGCTGAACGCCATGAGCGACAAGCGCCGCATCCTGATCGTCGATCCGTCGCGGGTGGCCAGGACGGCGCTCGTCAAGCACCTGCGCAACGACTTCGACATCCGCGAGGAAAGCGATGGCGAATCGGCCTGGCAGACGCTGGTCCTCGACGCCTCTATCGTCGCCGTCGTGTCGGCGATCAACCTGGCCCGGACCAGCGGTTATGAACTGCTGTCCCGGCTGCGCGAAAACCGCTTGCAGCGCCTCAGCGACATGCCGTTCTTCCTGCTCATTTCCAAGGATGAGACGGCCCCCAACCGCGACCAGGCCAAGGGGCGTGGGGTCAGCGACTTCATCGTGCGCGGCATGGCCGGCGCTGAAATCCGCCAGCGCATCGGCCGCCTGGTCAATTGGGACATTTCGTCCAATCTCGGTCTTCCCGACAGCAACCACAGCGATGCCGACGAAGCTTTCCCCGGCCGCACGCCGATCTGCCGAAAACTGTGCGCAGACATTGCCGCACACACGCCGGAAGAAAGCTTCCCGGCCTGCTGCGTCGCCTTCGGCATCGAAAACGAACAATGCCTGATCGACCGCTTCGGCCCCGCAGCCATGCTCGATATCGGCAAACGCATTGCCCGGGTGATCAGCGAGAAGATCGGTCGCCACGACATGCTCGGCCATACCGGCGACTCCAACTACGTGATCGTCTCGCCGGGCACCAGCCAGGCCACCGCCATCGCCTTTGCCCAGCGCGTCTGTCGCGCCTTCAGCGAGCGCAAGATCACCATCGGCGACCAGCAGACGCAGATCAACCTGAGCGCCGGCATCGCCGCCTCGCCCGCTGACGGCGAGCGGTCCGCAGCCCAATTGATCGACCTGGCGCTGGAACGCCTCGACTTGGCCCGCAAGACGCCGGGCAACCCCATCGTTGCCCGCGACCCGGAGCCGGACGATCCTTTCGCCCGCATGCAGGCCCTGCTGCGCCAGGAAAACATCGCCGAGCGCCTGGGCCAGGCCGGCCTCGAATTGCTGCCGATGATGCGCCTGTTCGAACAACAGTTCCGCCTCGGCCTGCCCCTGGCGGAAATGGAAGCCCATTTCCGGAAACACGCAGGCAACGAAACACCTTCAGAATAGCCGGGCCGCCCGGCCAGACAACGACCTAAGAGACAAACCATGACCCGCCATACCAAGATCGTCGCCACCCTCGGCCCCGCCTCGTCCTCCCCGGAAGTCCTCGAACGCATGGTCGAGGCCGGGATCGACGTCGTCCGCATGAATTTCTCGCACGGCACCGCCGCCGACCACAAGGCCCGCGCCGAAGGCATCCGCGCTGCCGCCGCCAAGCACGGCCGGATCGTCGGCATCCTCGGCGACCTGCAGGGCCCGAAAATCCGTGTCGGCAAATTCGAGAACAACAAGATCACACTCACCCAGGGCGACGGCTTCATCCTCGACGCCGCCTGCAAGCTCGGTACCCAGGAGCGCGTCGGCCTCGACTACAAGGATTTGCCCAAGGACGTGCGTCCCAACGACATCCTGCTGCTCGACGACGGCCGCCTGAAACTGACGGTAGACGCCGTGCGCGGCACGGAAATCCATACCCGCGTGCTGGTCGGTGGCGAACTGTCGAACAACAAGGGCATCAACCGCCAGGGCGGCGGCCTGACCGCGCCGGCGCTGACCGCCAAGGACATGGAAGACATCCGCACCGCCGCCGAGATCGGCGTCGATTTCGTCGCCGTCTCCTTCCCCAAGAGTGCCGCCGACATGTACATGGCCCGCCAGCTGCTGCGCGCCGCCGGCAGCGATGCGGTGCTGATCGCCAAGATCGAACGCGTTGAAGCCGTCGAGAACATGGCCGAGATCCTCGATGCTTCGGACGGCGTCATGGTCGCCCGCGGCGACCTCGCGGTCGAAGTCGGCGATGCCGCCGTGCCGGCCCTGCAGAAGAAGATGATCCGCATGGCGCGCGACAAGAACAAGCTGACCATCACCGCCACGCAGATGATGGAATCGATGATCCATTCGCCGGTGCCGACCCGCGCCGAAGTCTCCGACGTGGCCAACGCCGTGCTCGATGGCACCGACGCCGTCATGCTGTCGGCAGAGACCGCCGCTGGCAAGTACCCGGTCGAAGTCGTCGAATCGATGGCCCGCATCTGCGTCGAGGCCGAGCGCTCGGCCGAAGTCACGCTCGACCGCGAATTCCTCGACCGCATTTTCACCCGCATCGATCAGTCGATTGCCATGGCCGCGATCTGGACCGCGCACCACCTCAAGGTCAAGGCCATCGCCGCCCTCACCCAGTCCGGCTCGACCGCGTTGTGGATGAGCCGCCTCAACTGCGGCGTGCCGATCTACGCGCTGACCCCGGACGCCGGCTCGCTGTCGCGCATGGCGCTGTACCGCGAAGTCCGCCCGCTGCTGATGACCCAGCAGCACACCGAACGCGAGCAGTTGCTGGCCGAAGCCGAAAGCCTGCTGATCGAACGCGGCGTGGTCGAGCTCGGCGATCTGATCGTGCTCACCATCGGCGAGCCGATCGGCAGCATCGGTGGCACCAATACGTTGAAGATCGTCCGCGTCGGCGACCACCTGAACACCCAGCCGTAATAAAATAGCGGGCTGATCCCGAAACTTACCGAACACAGGAGTTCCCATGCCGCTCGTTTCCCTGCGCCAACTGCTCGACCACGCCGCCGAGCACGATTACGGCCTGCCCGCCTTCAACGTCAACAACATGGAACAGGTCTGGGCGATCATGGAAGCGGCCAGCCAGCTCGACGCCCCGGTGATCATGCAAGCCTCGGCCGGCGCCCGCAAATACGCCGGCGAACCCTTCCTGCGCCACCAGATCCTGGCCGCGCTCGAAGCCTACCCGCACATCCCGGTAGTCATGCACCAGGACCACGGTCAGAGCCCGGCCGTGTGCATGGCCGCAATCAAGTCCGGCTTCTCGTCGGTGATGATGGACGGCTCGCTGGAAGCCGACGGCAAGACCGTCGCCAGCTACGAATACAACGTCGACGTCACCCGCAAGGTCACCGAACTGGCGCACAGCATCGGCGTTTCGGTCGAAGGCGAACTCGGCGTGCTCGGTTCGCTCGAAACCATGAAGGGCGACAAGGAAGACGGCCACGGCGCCGACGGCGTGATGACCCGCGAACAACTGCTGACCGACGTCGAGCAGGCCGCCGACTTCGTCCGCCAGACCAACTGCGACGCGCTCGCCATTGCCATCGGCACCAGCCACGGCGCCTACAAGTTCACCAAGAAGCCGACCGGCGACATCCTCGCCATCGACCGCATCGCCGAAATCCACGCGCGCATCCCGAACACCCACCTGGTCATGCACGGCTCCTCCAGCGTGCCGCAGGAACTGCTCGAAGAAATCCGCCAGTTCGGCGGCGACATGAAGGAAACCTACGGCGTGCCGGTCGAGGAAATCGTCAAGGGCATCAAGCACGGCGTGCGCAAGGTCAACATCGACACCGACATCCGCCTGGCGATGACCGGCGCGGTCCGTCGCTACCTGTTCGAAAACCCGTCCAAGTTCGACCCGCGCGACTACCTCAAGCCGGCCCGCGAAGCCGCCAAGAAAATCTGCCTCGCCCGCTTCGAAGCCTTCGGCTGCGCCGGCCAGGCAAGCAAGATCAAGCCGCTGTCGCTGGACAAGATGGCCGAACGCTACGCCAAGGGCGAGCTGAACCAGATCGTCAAGTAAGCCGGTTTTTCACGCTCGTCCGCCAACAGCCACCTTCGGGTGGCTGTTTTGTTTCGCACCATCGGTTAGCCAGCCACTTTAAATTTATATTGAGATTTTTCAAATTATCTTTTTGTTGTAATTAGACAAATCTCAATATAAACTGCGTCACATGGACCCGATTCGTAATCCATTCGCCCCCGGCGCAGGCACTCCACCTCCCGAACTGGCAGGTCGTGACGAACTGCGAGAGTCCTTGCGCATCGCGCTCGAACGCGCCAGGATCGGTCGCCCTGCCAAGAGTGCCATGCTGGTGGGCCTGCGGGGCGTCGGCAAAACTGTGCTCTTGGACCGTATCAGGATGGATGCGGAGGCCGCTGGAATCCACACGGTCCGTGTCGAGGCACCTGAAGGCCGCTCGCTACCCGCGCTGATCGCACCACAGCTGCGTCAGGCCCTGCTGCGCCTGAGCCAGATTGCGGCCGCGAAAGACTACGCCGTGCGCGGATTGCGCGCGCTGGCAGGTTTTGCCCGCAAGCTCAAAGTCACCTTCGGTGATATCGAGGTCGGCATCGACTACGAGCCCGAACCGGGCCTGGCCGACAATGGCGATCTTGAACACGATCTGCAAGCGCTGTTCGAACAAGTCGGCTTGGCAGCAAAATCCGCCCACACTGCCCTAGCGATCTTCATCGACGAACTGCAATACGTGGAGGAGGTACAGCTAGCTGCCCTCATCACGGCAATACATCGAACAGAACAACGCCAGTTGCCCGTCGTTCTGGTCGGCGCCGGTCTGCCCCAACTGCGCGGCCAGATGGGAAACGCCAAGTCGTACGCCGAACGCCTGTTTGATTTCCCCATGATCGGGCCGCTGCCCCCAGACGCAGCCCGCCGCGCCATCGAGAAACCACTCGAGGACGAAGGAGTGGCGATCACGGAATCGGCACTGAGCCAGATTTTGCAGGTCACCCAAGGCTACGCGTACTTTCTGCAACAGTGGGGCAGCCACACCTGGCAGGCGGCGCAGGCATCGCCGATCGATAGCGACGCCGTCAGCGCAGCATCTGTCACCGCCGTAGCGGCGCTCGATGAGAGCTTCTTCCGCGTGCGCTTCGACCGCCTTACCCCGAAGGAGAAAAAGTATCTCCGAGCAATGGCAGAGCTGGGCGAGGGGCCCCACCGCTCAGGCGACATTGCCGGCTGCTTCGATGCGGCCGTCTCTTCATTGGCCCCGACGCGGAGCTCATTGATCACGAAAGGGATGATCTGGAGCCCCAACCACGGTGACACCGCGTTCACCGTGCCCATGTTCGACGAGTTCATGAAACGGATCATGCCAAGCGACGACTGGCGCTGACACGTCCTGTTCTGGCATCCCCTTAGGCGCTGTGCGCCAGCCGTAGCGCCACGCCCAGGTCGGCGACCAGCGCGTCGCAATCGGCGGCATTGACCGGCTCGCCCTCGTTGTAGCCGTAGGGCACGCAGTACACCGCGCAGCCGGCGTTGCGGGCGGTTTCGATGTCGTGTTTCGAATCGCCGATGTGCAGGTTGTCGGCGGGCGCGCTGCCGAGTGCGGCGCAGGCGTGCAGCAGCGGGGCAGGATGCGGTTTTCGGTGCAGGGTGGTGTCGCCGGAAACGACGGCCTGGAAATAATGGGCGATGCCGGTGCGTTCGAGCAGCGGCTCGGTGAAGGCGGCGGGTTTGTTGGTCACCACGGCCAGCGGCAGACCGGTCGCGTGCCAGGCGGCGAGGCCTTCGCGGACGCCGGGGAAGAATTCGGTGCGGTGACCGTTGACCGCCGCGTAGTGCCGCTGGAAGGCGGCGATGCCGCGGGCCATCAGTTCGGCGTCGGGGGCCGACTCGCGGGTCAGGCAGCGTTCGACCAGCACGGCCATGCCACGGCCGACGAAATGACGGATTTCGGTTTCACTGCGCGGCGCCTGGTCGAGGTCGATTAGCATCAGGCGGCAGGCCTCGGCCAGGTCGCCGACGGTGTCGAGCAGGGTGCCGTCGAGGTCGAAGGTGATGGAACGGAATTTCATGGAGACTCCTTGAGCGCCTGACGCAATGTCTGGATGATCGTATCGTAACGGTGCGGATCGCTGTCGCGGCCCGCCCCGAAAACCGCCGACCCGGCGACGAAGGCATCGACCCCGGCGGCGGCGATCTCGGCGATGTTGCCAGAATTGACCCCGCCGTCGATTTCGAGGCGGATGCGCCGGCCCGTCGACTGCTGGTAGGCGTCGATTTTCGCACGGGCGGCGCGTGCCTTGTTCAAGGTTTGGGCGATGAATTTCTGGCCGCCGAAACCGGGGTTCACACTCATCAGCAGGACCACGTCGAGCTTGTCCATGACGTGGTCCATCCAGTCCAGCGGCGTCGCCGGGTTGAACACCAGGCCGGCCTGGCAGCCGCCGTCGCGGATCATCGCCAGGCTGCGGTCAACGTGTTCGGACGCTTCCGGGTGAAAGGTGATCAGATCGGCTCCGGCGCGGATGAAATCGGGAACGATGCGGTCGACCGGCTTGACCATCAGGTGCACATCGATCGGCGCCGTCGTGCAGGGCCGGATCGCCTCGCAGACCAGCGGGCCGATGGTCAGGTTGGGGACGTAATGGTTGTCCATCACGTCGAAGTGGATCCAGTCGGCACCGGCGGCGATGACGTTGCTGACTTCGTCGCCCAGACGGGCGAAGTTGGCCGAAAGGATGCTCGGGGCAATGATGGCTTCCAGGGGATTCATGGGCTCTTCCTCAGCAAAAAAATGGCCCCGGCTGGCGGGGCCCGAAAACGACCAAGGGTCGCGCAGAGAACATCGGTAGAGATCAGCGGTAGCGGGCGACCATGCGATCCAGCGGGATCGGTTTGATGGTAGACGCCCGCCCGGCCGAGCCGAAGGCTTCGAAACGCAGCCGGCAGATGCCGCGGGCGGCGGTCACGGCGGCCTTGAGGAAGGCGCGCGGGTCGAACTCGTCGGGCTTGTCGGCCATCGCCTTACGCATCGCGCCGGTCATCGCCAGACGGATGTCGGTGTCGATATTGACCTTGCGCACGCCGTGGCGGATGCCTTCGACGATTTCCTCGAGCGGTACGCCGTAGGTTTCCTTGATCGTGCCGCCGTACTGGCGGATGGTCGCCAGCCATTCCTGGGGCACCGACGAGGAGCCGTGCATGACCAGATGGGTATCGGGAATGCGCGCGTGGATCGCCTTGATCCGCTCGATGGCCAGGATTTCGCCGGTTGGCGGGCGGGTGAATTTGTAGGCGCCGTGGCTGGTGCCGATGGCGATGGCCAGCGCATCGACGCCGGTACGGGCGACGAAGTCGGCGGCCTCGTCGGGGTCGGTCAGCAGTTGCGCGTGGTCGAGCTTGCCGGCGGCGCCAATGCCGTCTTCCTCGCCGGCCTCGCCGGTTTCCAGCGAGCCGAGGCAGCCGAGTTCGCCCTCGACCGAAACGCCGATGGCGTGCGCCATGTCGACCACCTTGCGGGTGGTGTCGACGTTGTAGGCGTAGCTGGTCGGCGTCTTGCCGTCCTCGCCCAGCGAGCCGTCCATCATCACGCTGGAGAAGCCGCTGCGCATCGACTGCAGGCAGACCGCCGGCGAGGTGCCGTGATCCTGGTGCAAGCAGACTGGAATGTCCGGGTACTGCTCGATGGCGGCTTCGACCAGCTTGCGCAGGAAAGGCTCGCCGGCGTACTTGCGGGCGCCGGCCGAGGCCTGCAGGATGACCGGGCTGTCACAGTCCGCCGCCGCCTGCATGATGGCGTGGATCTGCTCCATGTTATTGACGTTGAAGGCGGGCAGGCCGTATTCGTGCTCGGCGGCGTGGTCGAGCAACTGGCGCAGGGAAATCAGGGCCATGGGGGTTCCTCAGTGCGTGATGTGGCGCGCCAGGCGCAACAGGTTGCAGGTATAGCCGTATTCGTTGTCGTACCAGGCGACGACCTTGACGAAGGTCGGGTCGAGCGCGATGCCGGCGCCGGTATCGAAGATCGACGGCTGCGGGCAGCCCCGGAAATCGGTCGACACGACAGCCGCATCGGTATAACCGAGCACGCCCTTTAGCGGCCCCTCGGCCGCCTCGCGCATGGCCGTGCAGATGTCGGCGTAGCTCGCCGCGCGATCGAGTTCGACGGTCAGGTCGACCACCGAGACATCCGAGGTCGGCACGCGGAAGGCCATCCCGGTCAGCTTGCCGTTGAGGGCCGGAATCACCTTGCCGACCGCCTTGGCCGCCCCGGTCGACGACGGGATGATGTTTTCCAGGATGCCGCGACCGCCGCGCCAATCCTTGCCGGACGGGCCATCGACCGTTTTCTGGGTGGCCGTCGCCGCGTGCACCGTGCTCATCAGCCCGCGCTTGATGCCGAAGCGGTCGTTGAGCACCTTGGCCACCGGCGCCAGTCCGTTGGTCGTGCACGACGCTGCCGAGACGATGTCCTGGCCGGCGTAATCGGCGTGATTCACGCCGAACACGAACATCGGCGTATCGTCCTTGGCCGGCGCCGACTGGACGACCTTGCGCGCCCCCGCGGCGACATGCGCCTGGCAGCTTTCCCGGGTGAGGAAGAAGCCGGTCGCCTCGATCACCAGATCGACGCCGAGTTCGCCCCACTTGAGGTCGGCCGGATTACGCTCGGCGGTCAGGCGGATGCGCCGGCCGTCGACGATCAGGTCGCTGCCATCGACTGCCACCTCACCGGCAAAACGCCCGTGCACCGAGTCGTGCGTCAGCAGATAGGCGAGATAGTCGGGATCGAGCAGGTCGTTGATGCCGACCACCTCCAGCCCGGAAAACTCGGCCTCCTGGGCGATGGCGCGGAAGGCCATGCGTCCGATACGGCCGAAGCCGTTGATTGCCACCCGTATTGGCATGGGTTTGTCTCCTGATTTTATGAAAAATTCTTTTGTCGCTGGCGCGTTCAGAAATCGCCGTCGTTGCCGCTCTCGCGAGCGATGGTTTCGACGACGACGCTGGCCAGGTGGCGGGCGGTCAGCCCGAAATGTTCGTAGAGCAAGGGCGCCGGGGCGGAAGCGCCGAAGCGGTCGATGCCGACCACCTCGCCGACCAGGCCGACATACTTGCGCCAGGGGTCGGGATGCGCGGCCTCGATGGCGATGCGCACCACTTCCGGCGGCAGCACGGCGCGCTTCCAGGCGCTCTTCTGGCGGTCGAAGCGTTCGCAGCAGGGCATCGAAACGACACGTACGGCAACCCCGTGGGTGGCCAGCTCGCGCTGCGTTTCCAGGGCGATGCCGACTTCCGAGCCGGTGGCGATGATCACCGCCTGCAAGGGGCCATCGGCGTCGCGCAGGACGTAGCCGCCGCGGGCAATCTCTTCGGCCCGACCGGCGCGGTCGCCGCATTGGTCGAGGTTCTGCCGCGACAGGAAGAGCGCGCTCGGCCCGTCGCGGCGTTCCAGCGACTCGGCCCAGGCCACTGCCGTTTCCAGCTCGTCGCACGGACGCCAGACATCGAGACCGGGGATCAGGCGCAGGCTGCCAACGTGCTCGATCGGCTGGTGCGTCGGCCCGTCCTCGCCGAGGCCGATGGAATCGTGGGTCAGCACATGGACGACGCGCTGCTGCATCAACGCGCTCATGCGGATGGCGTTGCGCGAATAGTCCGAGAACACGGCGAAAGTGCCGCCGTAGGGAATCAGCCCGCCGTGCAGGGCGACGCCGTTCATGATCGCCGCCATGCCGAATTCGCGCACGCCGTAAGAGATGTAGTTCGGCGTGCGCTCACCGGCCGCATGCCAGGCGACGCTGCCTTTGCCGGCGGTCAGGTTGGAGCCGGTCAGGTCGGCCGAACCGCCGAGCAGTTCGGGAACGCGGTCGATCAGGAAATCGAGGCAGTTCTGCGACGACTTGCGGCTGGCGATGCCGCCGGTCTTCGCTGCCGCCTGGGCGAGCAGTTCGGCGCGGATTTCCGGCCAGCTTTCCGGCAGACCACCGGCCTGGGTGCGCTCGAATTCGGCGGCCAGTTCGGGGTATTGCGCACGGTAGGCAGAGAATTCAGCTTGCCATTGCGTTTCGGCCGCCGCACCGCTGGCACGTGCGTCCCAGGCGCTACGCAGCGCCGCCGGCACCTCGAACGGCGCATGCGGCCAGTTCAGCGCGGCGCGGGTGGCGGCGTTCTCGGCCGCGCCCAGCGGCGCCCCATGCACGTCGTGGCTGCCGACCTTGTTCGGCGAACCCCAGCCGATCTGGGTGCGGCAGACGATCAGGGTCGGCTTGCTGCGCGACTGCCTGGCTTCGGCAATGGCAGCGGCAACGGCGATGGCGTCGTGGCCGTCGATCGGGCCGATGACATCCCAGCCGTAGGCGCGGAAACGGGCGCCGGTGTCGTCGCGGAACCAGCCTTCGACGTGGCCGTCGATGGAAATCCCGTTATCGTCGTAGAAGGCGACCAGCTTGTTCAGCCCCCACACGCCGGCCAGCGCGCAGGCTTCGTGGCTGATCCCTTCCATCATGCAGCCGTCGCCGAGGAAGGCCCAGGTGCGGTGATCGACGATGGCGTGGCCGGGGCGGTTGTAGCGCTGGGCCAGCAGCTTTTCCGCCAGCGCCATGCCGACCGCGTTGCTGATGCCCTGGCCGAGCGGCCCGGTGGTCGTCTCGACCCCCGGCGTGTGGCCGACTTCCGGGTGGCCAGCGGTCTTGCTGCCGAACTGGCGGAAGCGCTTGAGTTCGTCGAGCGGCAGGTCGTAGCCGGTCAGGTGCAGCAGCGCGTAGATCAGCATCGAACCGTGGCCGTTCGACAGCACGAAGCGGTCGCGGTCGGCCCAGTGCGGGTTGGCCGGGTTGTGGCGCAGGTGGTCGCGCCACAGGACTTCGGCGATATCGGCCATGCCCATCGGCGCGCCGGGGTGGCCGGATTTGGCCTGCTCGACGGCGTCGATGGCCAGGAAGCGGACGGCGTTGGCCAGGTCGCGACGGAATGCGGTGGTGGTCATGTCTCTCTCCATCTCGGTAGGTTTCCGTAGCTCAGGCGCGACGCTTGAGGTCCATCAGGCGCAGGACCATGGGCGTGAAGATCATCTGCATCGCCAGCCCCATCTTGCCGCCGGGCACGACCAGGGTGTTCGGGCGGGTCAGCATGCTGCCGTGCAGGATGTTGAGCAGGTACTGGAAATCGATGCCCTTGGGGTTGGCGAAACGGATCACCACCATGCTCTCGTCGGCACTGGGAATGTCGCGGGCGATGAAGGGGTTGGAGGTATCGACGATGGGCACGCGCTGGAAATTGACGTGGGTACGCGAGAACTGCGGGCACAGGTGGCTGACGTAATCAGGCATGCGGCGCAGGATGGTGTCGGTCACCGCTTCCTGCGAATAACCGCGCATCTTCTGGTCGCGGTGCAGTTTCTGGATCCACTCCAGGTTGATGATGGGCACGACACCGACGCACAGATCGACCTGGGCGGCGATGTCGATGCCGTCGCCGGCCCAGGCGCCGTGCAGGCCTTCGTAAAACATCAGGTCGGTGTCGCCAGGAATCTCCTGCCAGGGCGTGAAGGTGCCTGGTTCCTGGCCCCAGGGCTCGGCTTCGCCGGCATCGTGCAGGTATTTGCGCACCTTGCCGCTGCCGTCGCGACCATAGCTGATGAACAGGTCCTGCAGTTCCTGCAGCAGGTTGGCCTCGGGACCGAAATGGCTGAAGTTGAGGTTGCCCTGTTCCTCCTGCGCCTTCATCTCGGCGCGCATGCTTTTACGGTCGTAGCGATGAAAGGAGTCGCCCTCGACAATCTGGGCGTTGAGCTTCTCGCGCCGGAAGATGTGCTGGAAACTCTGCATCACGGTGCTGGTGCCGGCGCCGGACGAGCCGGTGATGGCGATGATCGGGTGCTTGACGGACATGGCGGATGACTCCCCGGGATATGGAATGCTTGGGCGGCGTCAGTCGCGGAACAGCGAGCGTTCGGCGAACAGCGGCGACGCAAAGGGGCGGTCGGCCCCGGTATCGTATTCGTGGTGATAGCGTTCGAGCCGCTCGACTTCCTCGCGCGAGCCGAGCATCACCGGCACGCGCTGATGCAGCGCTGCCGGCACCACATCGAGGATGCGCCCGCGCCCGGTCGAGGCCGCGCCGCCGGCCTGCTCGATCAGCATGGCCATCGGATTGGCTTCGTAAAGCAGGCGCAGGCGACCCGGTTTGGCCGGATCCTTGTTGTCCTTGGGGTACATGAAGATGCCGCCGCGCATCAGGATGCGGTGCACCTCGGCGACCATGGACGCGATCCAGCGCATGTTGAAATCGGCCTCGCGGATGCCGGTCTTGCCGGCCTTGCACTCGCTGACGTAGCGCTGCACCGGCGGCTCCCAGAAACGTTCGTTCGAGGTGTTGATGGCGAACTCGCGGGTAGCTTCCGGCACGCGGATGTCGGGATGCGTCAGGATGAAATTGCCGCTCTCGCGATGCAGCGTAAACCCGTGCGTGCCGGTGCCGACGCTCAGCACCAGCATGGTCGACGGGCCGTAGATGGCGTAGCCGGCAGCAACCTGCCGCGCCCCCGCCTGCAGGAAGTCGGCCGGATCGGCGTCGCCGGCGGTCGGCCGCTGCAGAATCGAGAAAATGGTGCCGACCGAGACATTCACGTCGCTGTTCGACGACCCGTCGAGCGGATCGAAAATCAGCAGGTAGCGGCCACGCGGGTACTCGGCGGGAATCGCATACGGCACGTCCATCTCCTCGGAGGCCATGCCGGCCAGCTGGCCGCCCCATTCGCAATGGCGCAGGATGGCCTCGTTGGTCAGCACATCCAGCTTCTTCTGCACCTCGCCCTGGACATTGGTCGACGCCATCGAACCGGAAAAGCCGCTCAGCGCGCCCTTGCCGACCAGACCGGAAATGGTCTTGACCGCCGCCGCCACGTCGATGAGCAAGGCGCCCATCTCGCTGTGCGCGCCGCGCGTCTGCTCGATGACGAACTTGGACAGGGTGGTGCGTCCGATATGCATGGTGTCTCCAATCATTGTTGTCTTACTGCATTGAAGACAAAGGTAAGTGACTTCTTAGTTAAGGCCTAGTCAGAATTTCTTAATAGGTGAATAAGTTATGGCTTATTAAACGCCGCTGAACCCAGGCATCAGCAAGATTGACTGGCCCGAACACGCGCGCGTGGCTATCGTCGCTGCCATGAACAAACTGCAAGCCCTGATTTTCGATGTCGATGGCACGCTCGCCGAAACCGAGCGCGACGGCCACCGCCCGGCCTTCAACGCCGCCTTCCGCGACTGCGGACTGACCTGGCACTGGGATGAACAGCGCTACGGCGAACTGCTCGCCATCACCGGCGGCAAGGAACGCATCCGCCACTACGCCGCGCAGTACGCCCCGGACATCGCCGCCCGCCCCGACTTCGACGCGCTGGTCGGCCAACTGCACAAGATCAAGACCGCGCACTACCTGCGTCGGGTCGACCAGGGCCAGCTCCCGCTGCGCCCCGGCGTCGCCCGGCTGATCGCAGACGCCCGCCAAGCCGGCATCCGCCTGGCCATCGCCACCACCACCACACCCGAAAACGTCGACGCCCTGCTCCGCGCCAACCTCGGCCCCGACGCCCCCAGCTGGTTCGAAGTCATCGGCGCCGGCGACATCGTCCCGGCCAAAAAACCGGCCCCGGACATCTACCAATGGGTCCTCAACCGCCTCGCCCTGCCGGCAACCGCCTGCCTGGCCATCGAAGATTCGGAAATGGGCCTGAAATCCGCGTTGACCGCAGGATTGCGCTGCGTGGTCACGATCAGCGAATACACCCGCGGGCAGGATTTTCGCGGGGCGTGGATGGTGCAGAAGGGATTGGAGGTGTGTTCGTTGGGGGAGCTGGAGGCGTGTCTGGTCAGCGATGGCTGACTTCGGCATGGAGCTTGAGACCCAGCGCGCCGACAACCTTGAGATGGTATCGAAGCCTGGACTCCGTTCCCCGGAGAGCGCCTTGTACAGGCTTTCGTGGAAGTGAGCGGCCTGCGCGGCTTTTTGCGCAGGTCCGCTCGACTGATGGGATGGACTCCCCCGTCTTTTCATCGCCAAATAAGCGATGCCGGTGCTCATGGGGATGGGGATCGGGTTTCGACGAAAGGAGTCCGAAATGCA
>JGI24121J20154_1000031_pt1 | contig 116978 bp, 33 predicted proteins | sample Subbio2Aug_QV12A_FD_20154 | JGI IMG/M metagenome (IMG submission 20154)
GAAATGAGCAGACTGTCATTGGCGATAAGACTGACAGATAGTAAGAGTAGAAAAAACGTTACACAATATTTCATCTATCGTAAAAATACAGTCTTTTGTTTTTCTCTTTGGGTAACTTTTAGTTCCATATAAAGGTGTAGATATCCAATAACCCAATGCTATGCATAAAAAAAGCAGGAAAACAATTTGATTTCCTGCTTTTGTGGAGTCGAGGGGAGAACCACGACCCTGTGATTACCAACACCTTGCACATTCTATAGAATGATACAGAGCAAAATTTGTTCTACTTACTTTTTTCTGTTTTTAACTGCTGTTTCAGTTTCAATATTTCCTCCATTCGTTTGTGATCCTTTTCCAGTAATTCATAATACTTTTCTTTAAAGCCATCATCAGTGGAGTTTGTACCGGTACACTGAAAGAAGTCACATATTGTGCAACCCAATACAACAGCACATTTTTCTAATTTCTTGACGGACATAGTATCGTTCTTAATTGCGGCAAAAAATCCCGTCTCAGTCATATCTATCAATACAGCTAATTTTTTGAGTGAAACCCTTTTGGAAGCTGCTATTTTCTTGAGTAAAGAATAATCCATAAAAAATAATTGGTGCAATATTTTGTAGTCTGGTGCAAAATATTATACCTTGTGGTGGAATCAATTTTGTACCCGACCGCAAAAATGCGGTTAACGGAAAAATAAAACTATTAAACTACATGGACAACAAAACACCTATCCACCCAAAGTACCGGGTAGCGGAATTACTGCGTAAGAAGTACGGAGAATTGAACACAAGGCAAGGGATTAGCGATCTGACAAAACACTGTAATCTTCGTAGTGAACGAACGGTGCAAGAATGGATGAAGGCAGAGGCTGGGTCTACATTTGAAATCAGTCATTTCGTGATTAAACAAGTCCTAACATTCTTCGAGTTACAAAAGGCAAGCCAACTGATTACTACGCAGCACAAGGAACTGTTAAAGCGTGATGAAAAAACCATTATATGAGTGTTACATCACCCATGCCATTATACCGACTCAGGCAGTTGATATATGGTAAGTATGGCGAAGAAAAGTTTGCATTGGGATGTGAAATAACAGCCCGATGGATAGCTTTTGAAACACGCAAACCTTGCACGATGGAAGATGTACAGTTTTGGTGTAATGTGCTTACAGAAGAAATGACTACCGATAATAGCCTACCCATCACCATACCGCAAATGAAAGCCATCATGCAACTTTTCGGTGTAACAAACGAAATGGAAATTTTCAATAACTATTCAATTGAAATTTTATGAGCTATTCAATTCAGTATTACGATAATGTTTTAAAGGAAACTAGAACTGTATGGTTTGCGGAGAAAACAAACCTAGTTGACGTTTCTTCCATATGCGAGTGCATGTCTTCATCTGTCTTTATGTATACAGAAATAACACTCTTAGAAATTGACCACAACAATCAACAAAAAATAGTTCATAAATACAATTAACCTACCATGAATACAAAAATTCAACATCAGGATGAACTTGCCATCGAGGCAATGAGTGACGAACTTCGATCACTTATCTATTATGGACTTTGCGCTCTCAGGGTCGATCTTGACCGTACAGAAATATCAGCTTCACTATACAGCATTGATTCTAATGTAAAATGCTTTCGTAACAACGTGAAGGTTGCAACTGATAATCACATCGAATACATGAAGAGCCTATCTGAACGAATTAAGCAACCTCTTTCACTTGTTAACTCATTTGCAGAAAGAAGTTAATGCACTATCAAGCCGAAAAATATAATTCTGAATTGCTTAACCTGCAATCGCTTATTAACGATTGGCGAAGTGATGCAGATGCCTATGAATTAAAAATAGAGCAAGCTGCTAAAGAAGGTAAGCCCGTTGCAGGTATGGAAACCTATCACACTAAGCAGCTACAGAAAATTAATCGAATAGAATCATTTGCAAGTGCAGCACATACATTCATATCCGCAATGCAGTCACATATTAACCTGATGAAGGTTAACAGCCTGGAACATCAATATAATACCAAATTATCAACCAACCGTACCCGAATATGTGACCTTCCGGACGGTCCAAATACCATGCACCTAGAGGTCATGGAAACCCTCACGGAAATTCTTTATAGAATGGACAAAAAAACTATCTACTAATGGCTAAAGAAAAAGTTGAAATAAAAACTCCCTTCAAACAAATGATGGATTGGCTTTTTAGTCAATATGACTTCAAGCGTGATCTATTAAAAAATGCTGTTCATTTCAAGCCCACCGGTGATAAAGAATTTAAAGAGTTAACTGATGATGATATCAATACGATATCCATCACAATGGAACTGAAAGGATTGAAAAAATTTGCTGAGAAAGACATTTGCCGCGCTATATATAGCAGCTTTAATCCTGGTAACTATGATCCGCTAAAAACATACTTCAATCGAATTTCAAAGAAAAATCCCAAAGGTGCCATTGATAAGCTAGCCGCTACGATTAAGACCACAAATACCGAATTGTGGAATAAGTACCTAAAAAAATGGTTAGTCGCATGTGTTGCTAATTACATGGAAATAAAGGGGTGTCAAAATCACACTTGCCTTGTCCTTACCGGTGGACAGGGTAAGGGTAAAACAACCTGGTTAAATGGTATATGCCCTCCTGAACTAAACCCTGCATACATCTACACCGGTCGCCTCGATCTGAGCAAGCAATCAGATACAAATTTCAAACTAGCGGACTACTGGTTTATCAATATTGAGGAACAAATGAAAAACCTTAATAGGCAAGATGCGAACGCTGTAAAGGCACTTATAACCCTTTCTGATATCAAAGGTCGTAAGCCTTACGGTCGTATAGAAGTTTCAGCCAGAAGACTTGCAAATTTTATGGGTAGTACCAATGATGATGATTTTATTACTGATGAAACCGGAAGCCGCCGTTTTCTTCCTTTCAAAGTAACAGATATCAACTTACCTGGCTTTAAAAAAATTGATATAGATGAAGTATGGTCGGAAGCCTTTCGATTATACGAAAGTGGTTTTGTTTACTGGATCACTCAGGATGATCAGATTGAATTGGAAGCAAATAACAAGGAATACATTAACCATACTCAGGAACATGAATATGTGAATATTTATTGCTCAGTTCCAAAGGATGAAACTGATGCAACTCATGTTGTACCTGCAAGTGTGCTGCGTGATTTTATACAATTTGAAACAACCAATAAGAACCTACGTGATAGAAACATTGGTGTAGCACTTTCACAGATAGGATTTAAACAGGTTACACACCGTTTCCACTGGATCACCTACCCAATGAAAGCATGGTTAATAAAACTCAATGAACCTACAGGCAATGCGAGCCTGAATAAATATTTAATTGAACCACAACAAAAATCCTAATCATGAACAAAAAATTGAATCCCACACCACCAATTAGTCCCATTGCTTTGGAAATCGAAAATGAACTTTCAAGACTGATTACGAAAGCGAATAACAACGACATTACACTCATTGCCTGTATCTCTATCTCTGATCCTGATAACAAGGGTTATCAATTTAACCATGCAAAGTTTACGGGCGAATCCGAAGAGGTATTAAACAGCATAAATTATCTAATGCAAGAAATTCTTATTGATATAGCAAAAGCTGAAAATAACTACTCTCAAAATTAACCAACCAATGAAACCAAAGCAAACACTAAGAAGTAGAATCACAACCCTACTACGAAACTTGACTACTAAGAAGAAAAAGCCAAAAAGTAGGGAAACAATTATTTCAATCAGACGATAACAATAAAAATCAAAAAATATGTTGTTAGGATTTAAAAACCAATTTGTCACCCCGATACTTCAAGACACAAAGTTGCATACAATTCGTGACGATATTCACAATAGATGGCAACCAGGTAAGACGATACAAATGTGTACAGGATTGAGAACAAAAGACCTGAATATTTTTAATACCAAGACTTGTATTTCGACACAATCCATCATCATTAACGCGAAGAAACGAACAGTTGATATAATCGTACCATTTAGAATTAGAGAAGAAAGAGTTGAGTTGTCTGATGGAAATATTTATTGGTTAGCAATTAACGATGGCTTTACCAATGAAGGAGAATTCTGGAGTTGGTTTTACTTAGACCTCAAAGATAAACCAGGTTTAGAGGGCAAAAAGAAACTGATCCATTGGACACATCTAACCTACCCAATTGAAGGTATTTCAGATTTACCATTTTAACTATGCCAATCAACTACAAGGAATATCATCCAAAGTGGACACTTATCAGAAGATTAATTCTGCAACGTGCAGACAATTGTTGTGAAGGTTCTCCAAAATTTCATTTGTGCAGAGCTGCGAATAATCAACCGCATCCTGAAACCGGAAGTAAAGTGATACTGACTATTGCACACTTGAATCATGATAAGAATGATAACAGGTTTTCTAACCTCAAAGCATTGTGCCAACGATGCCATTTACATCATGATATAGGGAATCACATATTCAATCGAAAGTATGGTCGGGATACCAAGAGATTAAACGGAAAATTATTTTAATGAAGAAACCCTATAAAACATATAATGGAGGGAAAAACGGATCAGGAGTATATCAGCAAATAATTAACCAGATTCCACAGCACAAGATATTCATAAGTGGCTTTTGCGGCAATTGTGGTGTCCTGGCTCATAAGCTGCCGGCTTCCATGGCCAACATCGCAATCGATCTTGATAATGCAGTAACTCAAAAATGGTCGATAATTCCAGGAATATCTTCCATTAATGCAGATTGTATCAGCTTTATTTCAAATTGCCTACAATTCATACAAATTGCTTCCCCCAACCTAATTGATGAAATTGTTATTTACCTCGATCCTCCTTACCTACAGGAAACCAGAAAAGGAAATAAAGCCTTATATAAACATGAAATGAATGATATCGCATCTCACAAAATATGCTGCTCGATATTATGTGTTGGCCTGTTAAAGTCATACTAAGCCATTATCCTTGTGATTTATACAATACCTTACTTAAGGATTGGAGAATTCATGATTTTGAAGCTATGACCAGAAACGGAAAAAGAACAGAAAGGCTTTACATGAACTATCCTGAACCTGATCAGCTACATGACTACAGGTACTTAGGAAAAGATTTTCGTGAAAGAGAACTATACAAAAAGATGCGTTCTAATGTGGTTAATAAGTTCAAGCGAATGAATATCCTGGAAAGAAACATGATTCTCGAATCATTAAAAGAGAGCTGGCATCATAAGTAAGCATGATACAGGCTTACAGCAAAAATAAATGCGATACAGCCGGCTGTATCGCAAAATAATATGTTAGCTGCAGACACCACATAAATAAATGATGGCACCAGGTTGTACATTATTCCTTTTTGGGATCATTAAACTTAATCAGTGTACCCGTTCTGCCATCTTCTGTGATGATAGCATCGTACTCTAATTTTCCTTTCTTTTGTTTCCTGTTGGCATTACTGATTAAAGCATCAATCATTTGATATAGGTCTTTATTATCATCCTTTCCATTGAGTGCATTCAACCAGGAACCAAGGTCATCTTTAGTAACCTTACCGGTGACAGTGTATTCACGAACCGGTTCAGATAGAATGTAAATTTCAATGCCCTGACGCTTATACACTTTTGCAAGACCCTTGTTATCATTTTGCCCGAATAAAGTAACTGATAGCAATAAAGCTATGCAGGTAATGATCTGTTTCATACTATACACTTTGATGGTTAATGATGGTGTGGTCGTGGGGGTCAACCTTTACTCTTATTATATAAATATATTATTTTCTATAGAATTAATTACTACAGTTACTACAAAGTGTCTCAAATCCTTTATTCACGCTACTTTCATTTGTAGTAGGTGAAATTTTAGTGAATCTACTACAAGTTACTACACCTACTATAATTTCTGTAGTAGGAAAAACAGCCTGTAGTACCTGAAATTTTACCACCTACTACACTTCAAACGCAATCCCATAAAGGATTTCAGAGGATGTAGTAGGTGAAGTAGGTGAAAATGACAAAAAAACTTTTTCAAAAACATTTTTTCACTGATTTTAACTACAAAATATTGCACCATAAGGTGTAATATTGTTGAGTTAAACAGCGAAAACATGGACAATCCCACTGAATCAAATATCACTACCGGTAGTGCTTCAGACCTTCAACCTGAAAGCCAAAACCCTGAACCTACAGTTCAGGATTCGATTATAACCACTGAACCTGAAAGTGGTGGATTTGCAAAGCCTGATCCTGAAAAAAATGGGCAAAGCATTGTTGTCACAAAACCCTCAGTTGTTCCACCGGTTGAAGTAAAACCAATTTCAAAAGTTGAGCGAACTGGAAGTAAAAGATTAACCATCACGGTTAACTTTTCACTGGATGAAGTTCCTTACATCAATGAAATTATTCAGGCTCGTATTGACAGTAAACTATCAAAAAATGCAAGCCACTTCATCAGGCAATGTGTAGACTTTGCAATTCACCATAAGGCAGGTACAAAAATCGCTATACCGGAAATTACACCTGTTGAAATCAAAGACGGATTTTATCACCCCTCAAAATAAATTATGAAACTGGAAGTACACAGCTTGCCGAATGGATCGTGTTCAGTGAACATGACACCGGAAGAAATGAAAACACTGCTAGAAAATCATCAGGTCATGTTGAAAGACTTGAAGATGATAAAGGAAAATGTAATGAAGGTGTCTGTTAATCTTGACCTTGTTGATGAAAACGGTGTATTCAGGGAAAAAATATCTATGATCAAACTTATGCCTAAAATAATGGGCTATATCACGAACACAGATAAGGCATTACTGGATTTCGGTTTTCTTCGTGAATTACTGCCATTGCTTCAACGATATCAAAACCTTTAAACATGAGTGAGCCAAGAGTAAGCGATAGCATTAGTAAACTTCTTATTGACGTTACAGTGCCAACAGAAGAAAAACAACCTCAGGTCATTGTTGCACCTGAAACTATTGTTGTGCCACCTGAAAATGCAAATACTGCATCCAATTCATCACCTGAAACTAATACACTTGTTCAGCAGCCTCAAACTGTGAAACCTCCTGTTACAGATGAAATGGTTGAAAACGGCGCGGAACTGGTTATAGGTATGTTTGATTTCAGTCAAAACAACTTGTTTAAGTTTTTTGTCAATAGGAAAAAGAACAATCGTATGGAAGCCTTGTTGGGTGAAAACCACAAGGATAAGTTGGAAACATTGATCAGTAATGTTGAAAGTGGAAAGAAAGCAGAGGAATTTAAACCGGAAGATTTGAGTGCTTTGCGATTGGAAAAAGATGTACAGACATTGCTGAAAGACCTGCCTTTGAGTGATCAGGAAAAAGAGTCATTAAAAAAACCACTGATGGCTATCATGAAAGCCAAAGGCGGTGTTATTCCGCCGGAATATTTACTCATACTTGCCATACTTCAAATAGCCGGTGGACGCACTGCTGAAACTGTTATGTTATGACCAAAAGACTGAATAAATGTTTTCTGTTTATCGGTCGACGTGGTACCGGTAAAACAACTCTTGCGCGAAAGATGGCAAAGGCAATGGGTAGAAAGCTGATCATCATTGATACGGATGATCATCCGTCTTATTTAGATATTCCTGTGATCAGCCTTGAAAGACTAAAAACATTCACCGGTGAAGCGTGCCGCGTGATCGAAAGTGATATTGATCATGTATTCGTAATCTTGAATCAGTACCAAAGTAATGCAGTGGTGATCTGTGAAGATGCCAGTAAGTATATTACAGCCAACATCTCAAAAGCTGTTCGATCATTTTTGATCGACATGAGAAAAAGAAATTTTGATGTGATTATCATGTTTCACTTTTTATCTGATGTGCCGCCATACATCTGCAAGCAATATGATCAGATGGTTCTATTCAAGACTGGTGATAATATCCAGGTAACACAAAACAAGTTTGCAAACTGGCATACCATCGTTACTAAGTTGAAGCGTATCCTTAAACACAAAGATTTTAACTACTGTGAGACTATTGCAATTGATGAGTGATCGACAGCACATACAACCAAATACACTTGGTGCCATAGCTAAACGCTATGGAATGGACACTCGTACACTGAAAGGAATGATAAGGTTACATCCTGAATTATTACTAAAAGTTCAACCTTATTTTGACGCAAAAAAAAATCTGTTACCACCGATCATTGTTGAACTGATTTATACAACACTTGGAACACCTGAGTAGGTGTTTTAATTTTTCGCGTTACCAATCCCCCAATCATGCAGCCCTGTTTAAGGGCTGCTTTTTTTTGCATTGTTATGTACCTGTAAACATTCTGAAACATAATACAGCAAAGGGATACATAATGATGAGCATGAATGAAACATAACAATCATTTTCACACTGCATAATCATTCAATCACTAAAAATTTTTAACCATGTTTGTTTCAAACTCCACCAAAGGTTCAGGGTTCATGAATGCCGGGATTCTTTTGCTGTTGGTTTTTGTAGCTGTACTGATCGCTCTGATGATCGTTAAGCTGAAAAAAGACCCGAAAGATGCAGAGGCGCAACGCTTCACCCTGGGATTGAAAAAGAAATCAGCATAAGCCCATCCCATCAGTAAACCTCATTAACCTAACAAAAAAATTTTCGACATGGAACCAAGACCATACACAGGGAAAGGTGATGCCTTTCTCGATTTCAAAGGAAACGGTGTAGACTTTGGCAGTGAGTTGAACCTCGACAAAGTTTTCGCGTTCACCATTACCAACGCATCAGCAAACCCACAGGTTGTATTGCTGAACCCATCTTATTCACCCTCTGTTGTTGCCAGGGTAATTAAAACAGGTGCTATTCCTTATGCGGGCGGCGCAACTGATTTGACTGCTTTGGGATCACCTACAAGTATTGAAGAATTTTTGGCGTTCATCAAAGCAAACCCTACAGTGGTAGTAAAAACAATGATTAAGAGTAATAACTCTGATCAGTTGGCGAAAGCATTGATTTTCGCAAAAAAATCTCCTTTCAAACTGCCTGATAGTGATCGTATCAATCTGTCATCATTCCTGAGTGAGTTCGCGTCCAATGATAAATTGGCGACTGTAAAGCGTGAATATCAGTTGGATGATCAAACAGAACTTTCACTCGAGATTCCACCGGCTGTAGGTGCGGTTGCAACTGTAACCACAATCACATTCTATTGCGGCGCATCTCTGAACACGGCAAATGCTTTGGCTCAGAAGAAAGCACAGGCAATGTTGAATCCGGAAGTACAGACAACAAAAAGTGTAATCGCTGGACGATAGTCCAAACAATTCATAATTAAAAGGGCAATGCCATCAGTGCCATTGCCCTTTTTTTTAAAACTGATCCAATGGCCAACGAAGCTGTAGAGGTTGGCATAGAAAAGATGATGTTTTTTTTCGGCACTGTCATCACTTTTCTGTTATCTATCATCACTTTTTTTCTCATTCGATTCATCAATAACAGTGATGCTCAAATGAAGGAACTAAGAGACATGACATCCGACCACGAAACAAGAATTACAGTGCTAGAAAAAGAATAATTATTCACTCCAAAAAATCAAAAACGATGAAACGTTTTTTCAGAAAAATATTAGCCTTTTTGGCTTCATTGTTTACCAACGTAAATGAATGGATTTACGATCATGTTCAGCCATCCATTGAAATGGTTCAACGTCTCAAAAAAGCAGTTGAAAGTCCGTACGCAAACCTGATCACAACACTCATTCCAGGCAACTGGGATAATATGTTACAGGAAGCTGCAATTAAGCTGTTGACAAAAGCTGTAGACAATCTGCGTATTACAGAAGACATCTATTTTGATGGTGACTGGACTAGCAAACTTGCAAAGCTCACAGAGTATCTACGTAATTCATCTAAACCGATGAGAGGGGCAATATACCACCAACTAGCAGTTGAACTTTCCAAACAAAGTGCATTCGCAAAAAAGTTACAGGAAGCTGAAGAAAAAGGCATTCCTGTTGAAGAAGTAAAGTTGGATGTAAAGGGACATAGCATTAGTCTGCTCACGCAAATGCAATACAGCAAGTTGAAGGAAAAAGTTGAGGCGGCAGACCTTCCCGAAGTGGATCCATTTTTAGAGGCAAAAATCAACAATGGTGTTGATCAGTACAACAAGACTTATGAGCGATACAAGCAGTTGTATCCGGATCATGATCCAACACAGGTTCACACCCTTGAAGAATTAAACCAACTGATTCAGGACGCGGAAGCGAAAGCCTGATCCTATCAGTTGAATTGTCTCACACAAAACAGTTTTTATGTTACCAGTAGAATTACAACTTGAGCGCACTCAGGACGTATACGGCAACGATAACGGTGACGGCTATTATCTTGGCGAAAACGGAGACGGTACAGGATCACCTTATTATACTATTGATTTTTCAGGTTACGGCAATGAAGGAACAGTTGTAAAAACTGTGAATACAGAAGCGCAGAGTACACCTGAAATTGTTCAGGCTACCGATTCCGAAAAAAAGAAATGGTATGATGTACTTGAACAGATTGGTGGAACCGCCGCGGGTTTGATCACTGCGATTAAATCTCCTGGAATGCCAGGTACTACAAGCCCCAACATCAATGGTTCGGTAGACATCACCGGTGATAACAAGTACACACCTTCTGTTGATGATAAGAAGAAAAATAATACAGTATGGGTCATCCTTGTGATCATTCTGATTGCTGTATTGCTATACTTCGCATTCAAAAAAGATAAATAACGCAGTCATGGCGAATATTCTTAAAGATACGCTTACACCAGGCAAGGGAAACAAAACGGTGAAAACCATCATCGTGATAGCTATTGTAATTGTGGTAATAGTCATTATCTACCAGATTTACAAAGCTATCACAGATAGTGGTAAGGCTTTGGGTGATATCATCGGAATGGAAATCATTGAACAAAAAACCGGTATTGTTCCTGCTCGTCAACGTGTATGTAAAGAAGTTGCAGAAAACTGCGAGAGTGCTATCACCCGTCTTTGGATTTTCGGTAACAAGTTATGGGTGAATGATGATGAAATCGTAGACCAGTTGAACAAATTATTGACACCGGCTGAAGCTGCATTGACATCAGTTTTCTTCAAAGAACAATCAGGAGAAACTTTGAAGTCCATCGTAGAGGGTGGCTATTTCGTAGAAAAAAACCGTAAACGAATTACCCTTCGTCAATACCTGGCATAATATGAGTCAAAAGAAACTGATCATCATCCTTGTAGTTGTAATCGTGATAGCTGTGATTACATGGTTTGTGTATAAGCATTACCAAAAACAGTTGCATAAGAAATTTCCGATTCGCAAAGGTAGTAAAGGGAAAGGTGTACAGTTCGTTCAGCTAACATTTGACGCACCATTAACCGGTGTATGGGATGATACGTTTAACGACCACGTGAAAAATCAAACCGGTAACGATTCACTTGAGTGGTCAAAAAAGGATCTGTTTGATTACTGGTTTAAAACAGCACTAACATCTGAAACATTTCCACTGGTGCCGGGTCAATCTAGTGGATGGATTATAGCAGTACAGGTGATGCTTGGAGCAAATAAGTTTACTGATTACTACGATCAGGATACGGTAACTCTGGTAAAAAAAGCCATCGGAAAGGATACAATATCCCTGATGGATTATCTCACAATCGGCGAAGATGTTTTTGGCATTGATGCAGCCGATTACAAATAAAAGTTATGGCAACCTTTTTTGATCAATTATTTAATCAGGGTAAGTTACCCGATATCAATGTTGAGGTTCAACTTGACAATGCAAGTGTTGTACGGCTTGGCGTTATGATCATGATTGTAATGCTGCTCACTATTCTGCTGTATGTGGTGATCCGCAAAAAGGCAGGTGTATAAATCTATTCACCTAAAAATTTATTTCATGGCTATTTTTGCATTACCTACAGCCGCAGCTTTAACAAACGCAGCCACAAAAGCCGGTACGGATATATTCAATTCCATCTTATCAAAAAATGGAGTATCTCCATCTTTTTTTTCTACGTTCAAATTGTTGTCTTTTTTAGATAACAGTACATCACAGTGGAAAAGTAGACTTGCGAAACTTCGTGAGTTTACACCTGAAGGACGCATTTTATTCTACATTGATAAGATGCAGAATAACCAACCGTTTCATGGTTCCTGTGTTCAATATGCAGAACTGTTCGGCACTTCGTATGACGGTAAATCCGGTTTGGATGATCGAGGTAAGGTATCGGTTGAACTATTAGAAGTGTTTAACCTACTTGCAGACGAAAAATATTTTCGTGGCAAAGAAACTGCTACGGATGGTCATACTTATCAGCGTGCTAGAATTTTGAATCGCTTGGACATTGCTCCTGACTATGCTGCTGTTGTGCAAAAGAGACAAGCAGCATCGAGGTCTAACCTGGAAATTGCCAAAATAACCCCGGAAGGTGTTCCCGATAGCAATAGCAACATGATCTATATTCTTGTCGCCCTGGTTGTTATAGGTATCATCGCTTTTATTGTTTCAAAATCAAAAAAGGCATAAGATGAATTTGATTAAAGGACTTGCAACGCTTACTGATCTGCTGCGCAATGAATACATTAGTTTGTTCAACAGAGCGCAAGTAAAGCCTACGAGTATTTCAAAGGTAGAAACGGCTTACAGACAACTTGTATCCAATAAAGCACGCTATGAAGCTGTTGCCAATGCTTTTAAACTGCCTGGTGTACCCTGGTATCTTATTGGTTGTATTCATATGCGTGAATCTTCATTTCGTTTTACCGGTCATCTTCACAATGGTGATCCGCTTACAGCGAAGACAAAAAATGTTCCATCAGGTAGACCATTGAACAGTCCTAAAGCAGGTATTGGTAAGCCATATACCTGGGAAGAATCTGCAATTGATGCTATTAGTTTAAAGTTATCCGGATCACCTTCATGGTACAATTATAAAAATGATAAAAGCACCGCAAGCCTGTTGAATAAATTAGAGGCTTTCAACGGTGCCGGTTATCGTAATAAAAATATTCCTTCCCCTTATCTGTGGGCAGATAGTACCATTCAAGTGCCTGGAAAGTTTGTAGCAGATGGACAATTTAATCCGTCTGTAGTTGATCAGCAGTTAGGAGCCGGTACGCTACTTAAATACTTCCTAGAACAGGAAGCAAAAAAAAAATAGCAGCCCCGTGGCTTGGCTTCTTAATTATGGCTATGCTGTTTCTGATCGTGTTTCTTTTTTTATCACGGGTCAATAAAAAGTAATGGCAGATGTACATCAAATATTCAACGACACCACAAAAGACCTGCTGTTTGCAATCCTGACAGCATTAGGAGGCTCTATGATTGACGTTAAAGGAATTTATCATGATTCGAGAGATGACCTCTTATACGCGATACTAGAGCGTTTGGACGGTACCGCAGGACTGGTAAAAAAGGTTGCTGTATTTACAGTGATTTCTAATATTGAAAACCGGTTTGTTTCAAACTACCAAAATATTGTAGGTGCTAACGGTGTACTGATTAATATCGGTAGCCAATTTGTTGATACCTCTATAACAGACAACCGTTACGCTTTACCTAACCTGGAAACCGGTGATATTGATTTCCCGCCCTTGTATCAAGGTGAACAAGTAATCATTTTAAAATACTGATCATGAAAAGAATTTTGTTGATCCTAACCATGGCTATCAACGCATTTTTTTGCGTTATGGTCCATGGACAAACTGTACCTACTGAGCAACCGCAACGTGTACAGCATCCATACTACCAGTATGATGGATTTATTGAAGCAAAAAAAGGGATTTTGTTACCACGTAGGATAGCAAACTTTACACCTAAATCACCGGTGCTTATTTATGATACGGTGTCGGGAAAAGTGTCTGTTTACTTTGGTGGGTGGAAGTCATTCCAGAATGTGGCATATACATCGGACTACAACGATCTTATCAACCGTCCTGATCTTACTCAGTATGTTCCTACGAGTAGAACAATCAACGGTTATTCACTAACAAGCAATATCACCATAAACAAAGTGGATATTGGCTTAGGTAATGTTCAGAATGTTGATGTAACAAATGCAGGTAACATTACATCAGGCACTTTGTCCGATGCTAGGCTATCAGCCAATGTTACATTACAAGGGAATACATTCAACGGTGCAAATCAGTTGTTACAATTGGATGCCGGTGGTAAGGTCGCTTACGCTAACTTACCGGCTTCACTGATGATCTATAAGGGTGTTTGGGATGCTTCAACAAATACACCAACGCTTGCAGATGGATCAGGAGTGAATGGATGGGTGTATCGTGTGCATCCGGGGGGTACTGTAAATTTTGGTTCCGGTAACATCACATTTTTATCAGGGGACTATGTTATTTATAATGGATCAGTTTGGCAGAAAAGTGCCGGTGGTGATGCTGTAACATCTGTCAATGGTCAACAAGGTGTAGTTGTGTTAACTACTGCAAATATTGCGGAAGGTGGAACAAACTACTACTATACAAACACACGGGTACAAACATTTGGTGATACTAGGTATAGTCTGCTCAATCATGAACACGTCTATTCTGATATTGCTAATCTCAGCAGTTACACGGGTTTTGATGTTAGATACAAACCTATCAGTTATGTTCCTGCATGGTCTGAAATCACAGGTAAGCCATCATTTGCGACAGTAGCAATAAGTGGATCTTATACTGATTTAAGCGGAACGCCCACACTTGGTTCATTATCTGCACTCAGTAGTATTGGCAACACATATATCACAGATGTAGCCTGGTCAAAAGTAACCGGTGCTCCATCTTTTTTAACTACTGAAAATGATCCTGTTTATACTGCATCATCATGGTATAGCACTACTAATAATGCAAGCAACTGGAATACAGCTTATGCATGGGGCAACTATGCGAATCGTACACTTACAATCAATGGCACAACCTATGATCTTTCAACCAACAGATCGTGGTCTGTTGGAACTGTAACAGGAACAGGTACTTCTGGTAATATACCTCTTTGGAATAATGCTAGTGATATTGGAAATAGTGTAATGGTACAAAGTGGTGGGGCTATCTATAATTACGGAAGATTTCATGGACATACTGGAAATACTGGAACATCATATAGTAATATGCAGATAGAAGCATATAGCTCATCAGGCGCTACTGGTGTAGCAGGTTATTCGTTTCATATTGGAGGCTTTACTGCACAATCTTTGTATCTAACAGCAAGTGGAAATGTAACTTTAAGCACTGGTTTAAATATACAAGGTGCTGCATCTATCTCTGGTTCAACTTCAATATCTGGTCCTGCAAATATTACTGGAACTATACATGCTAATCAGGCGGGTGCAAATATTCGTCTTTACTCGGATGGCACAACAGCAAACGATGGTTTTGTGGGGGTTTCTGGTAGCAATATATACTTAACAAATTGGAATGGAACAAGGGGGGTTACTATTGGAGCTGATAACGCAGGTTTTACTCATTCTGTAACAGCTGCAAACTTAGTAAACTCAAAAGGCTTTAGCGCATTAAATAAATCATCAAGTTCAGCAAATGATGTTGTTACAGTTTATGCTCCAACAGGTGCAAGTTATTCTGATGATGGTAGTACGGGCGCAATTAAAATAAGACTTCCATTTAAGGCAGCGAACCCTATGTGGACAATGAAAGTCAGAATTTACAACTATTCTACTCACCAAACTTCTGAATATCTTTTAGGAAACTATTCTTATTCTGATGGCGGTTATAATTATTCCGCTTCATTTTCTGGTGGTTCTAATGCCTCTCCACTAACTGTAAGATTTGGTAATGATGGAACGTATGATTGCGTATGGATTGGTGAAACAAATACTGTTTGGACATATCCAGTAATTAGTGTTGTTGATTACACTGCTGGATTTAGATCAGCTGGTGTATTTCAAGCTAAAGATTGGAATATATCCATAGTAACATCTTTTGGCACTGTGGCAGTTGCCACAAGTCCAGCCATTCGATTCTCAGATGTATATGCTTCATCGTTTAATGGTTCTGCATCAGGTTTAACAGGTACAGCTAGTAGTTTGACTGCTGGTAATAGTAACGGGTTAGGAGGATACTCTGTTAACTTAACTTCAAACGGAACAACTATTTCAAACACATTAATAGGTTTTGAAAGCGGTGTTATAAAACCATTTGCTTCTGGAGCAGTACAATCATTCTTAGGTCTTGGTTCTGCTGCATATACTGCAAGTTCTGCATATGAAGTACCTCTATCATTTTCAACTGGACTTAACAGAAGTGGCAACACTATCACAAATACGGGTGTAACTTCTTTAACTGGAACATCGAACCAAATTGCGGTATCAGCTGCTACAGGATCAGTTACAGTAAGTCTTACCAACAATGTTGTAATACCAGGCACAATCACATCATCTGCTAGTTATGAAAGTTCAGACCGTAGGTTAAAACGAGCATTATCCGGAACAAGGTTAATTGGTCAAATTGAATCGCTCCAGGCTCGGTTATATGTAAAGGATGGAAGGGATGAGTACGGATATTACGCTCAGGATGCACTGAAAATTATCCCTACAGCCGTAAAGCAGAGAGCAGATGGCTATTATGATCTGTCCTACACTCAGGTGTTCGTTGTAAAAATTGCATCACTTGAAAAACGTGTAGCGGAACTGGAAACATTACTTAAAAAAATCTACGGAAAATGAAAAAGCTAATCACGATCTGTGCGCTGATCCTGATCACTGCACTATGTTCATTCACCACTCACTTTTTCTCCTGGGCATCACTTGCAAGCAATCAACATATTTCGCTGAATAACTTGAAGGATGCAGTAGACAATGGCGTATTCAACTTAAAAAATGCGATACCTGCCGGCACGAAGCTGATTACAAAAAATGATGCAGTGTACTACGTGTACCTGAATGAATCCTATTCCCCATATGCAGGTAAAGCAAGCAATCAGCATGTAACAAAATCTGATCTGCAAGCAAATACAACTTATACACTTCATGTCTACGGTGTACCTGGTGTTGGTTGTCAAGATGCTGTATTATGGCTAGTGGCTAACACTACCGTTCCATGCGATGCATCATTACAGTTTGATTGGTGTGCAGATAATGGTTCAACAGGTACACATACACTTACGATCCCATCCGGACAAACATCTGTAAGCCTTAACGTGAATACCGGTGATTATGGCGGTACCGGTTGCGTTGGTACGGATGTTCGCATCAAACCCAACAGTTTATCATTTAGCAATACCTGTAGTCCCGATCCACACACTTGGCGTGTTACATCGGATACATGGGATAATGGATGTAACTATTCGCTACCGGCAAGTACACAAGTGATCTGTGTAAAAGGTTGCCCTATTTAATGTAAATTTTAAAACCATCATAACATGAAAAGAACAATTTTATTGACAGCATTAGCAAGCGTTTCACTGGCCACAATCGCACAAAAAGTAGAGCCTGTAAAATCTGCACCAGCAACGGCTGTACAGGCTGCAAAAACCAACACAACAGATACTTTGGTGATCGAGAAAGTGAAGTTTATCAAAATCGGTGAAAAGGTATTTTCAGTTGCAGACCTGGGCAATCCTGGCAACGTTGCACTGATTGTACCCATCGAGTGGATCGCAGAAAATTATGAGTACCTGGATAATTCCAGTGGTGGCTATTCAAAGAAGCAATTAGAGCAGCTACAGAAGCCATTGGCACCATGGTACCGGTATTATGTTGACTGGCTACAGCAGCAAAGACAACAAGCGAAAAAGCAGGAGTGAGTTCAGTTGGTTTCTCACCTGCGGCGGTGCTACCCGGTAGTACCGCTTTTTTATTTGATAGGATCCTGAATGTAACCACTAATTGTGCGTTGCTGCAGCAACATAAAAAAAGCAGATGCGGGATCCCAAATTTGGAAGTTTCAGAATTATCACTACTTTTATACCGCAACAGAATACTCAAGGGTGGTAACGCCCGATTTTGTGGGCTTTTTTTATGCCCTCACCCATAAGCGGTGTCATACCCCCGTTAACCGGTTGTAATGACCGGTTTCAGCCCTTGAGTGGACTGTTGCAACGGGAAAGGTGGCACCGCTTTTAATTCGCCCCTATAAGCAAAAAAACACTCATTTATGAACAACCCACAAAGAAACCTGAGTACAAAGGAAAATTCCTTACAGGTATTGACACCCGAAATGCAACGTCTTGTCAAGGGTCTTGACCTGATGCCGCTCGAAGATTTACCTTTTCATTTACGTGCTGTGCATGATCATGTGGTTCACCATTCGACCACAGATTTGGATGAAAATCTACGCACATCATTGTATCACTTAAACTGGCTTGCTATGGAACTACATGGAGCGCATGTAATGGCAGGTAAGTAATTTTTTATTTACTTATCCCCCCAAAGTAAAGCCCTACCCCAAAGGGCTTTTTTTATGCCCTATATCACTGGAAAATTATTGATCAATTGTACACAATCTTCCACCCCTAAACTTTTTAAATATTCATCGAAGACTTTTAAGTCACTATGCCCTTTCTGCAACTGTAGCTGTTTATGTGGTATGCCACTCATAGCGCTTTCCCTGATACCGGTGTGAACCCATGAATAAAATCCATACCGATTTGAAATATTGAGTTGGTCTAATATTTTACGATGCCGCTTTGTAAGGTTATTCATAGATAACATTTGTGAACCAGGTTGACCGTGTTTTGAAAATATAAACCATTCAGATGGATAGCCCCTGAACTTATTTATAATGTCTTGCATCGGTACCGGTATTGCTTTACGCAAAACATCATCATCCTTTGTTATGCGCACACCGGCTTCAACTCTCATTTCATCGAACAGAATATTTTCGATCCTTAACTGTCTGATCTCAGCAGGTCGGAAAAAAAGATAATACTGAAACAATATCGCATCCCATAACTGCGGGTCTTGTTCGATTACTTTTTCTTTGATGGTTGCAACCTGATTAGGGTGGAAGGGTAGTAGACTCTGAGATTTTAATTTCTTCACCTTTATTCCCTCGAACGGATTGTGTGGGTATCTCAGTTGTTTGACAAGGTCTTTAAACAAACAGCCTAAAAATATTTTTGCTTTCAGAATATAATTATTGTGATAATCCTGCTCATACATGAATCGAATGTACTCAGCCGGTGATATATCCGGTTTTTTTGCCTTTGCCGGTCTATACCATTCAGAGAACTTTTTCAAGTGAGAAAAATAGCATTGGTACGATTTTTTGGCTAGGGATGGTCGTTTGTATTCCAATGCTGCATCGAGATTACCAATCAGGTCGGTTCGTTGCCTGATTTCTACTCTCTGTGGGTCTGTTAACTTTTTAATCAATTTGCGAGCTTCCCGCATCCGTTCGGCAACGGTAGAAAGTTTGTTCAACTTTCCATAAACTTTTTGTGGTCTTCCGGCTTTGTCCTGGTATTGAACAAACCAAGTTTTAGAAATGTCCCGACTTAGCGGATACAGTTTTGGAAAAAAATTTTTTTTATCCATGATGAAAATTTCTGTGTGAAGCCCCTGCGAGCTGTACAGATAATCACGGACGGTTAACAATTAGTCTATGCCGTTCTATTCATAGACTTTCGGAAATCTGAAACCCTTGCGAGACAAGGGTTTCAGCCGTTTCAGTGGAGTCGAGGGGAGAACCACGACCCTGTGATTACCAACACCTTGCACATTCTATAGAATGATACAGAGCAAAATTTGTTCTACTTACTTTTTTCTGTTTTTAACTGCTGTTTCAGTTTCAATATTTCCTCCATTCGTTTGTGATCCTTTTCCAGTAATTCATAATACTTTTCTTTAAAGCCATCATCAGTGGAGTTTGTACCGGTACACTGAAAGAAGTCACATATTGTGCAACCCAATACAACAGCACATTTTTCTAATTTCTTGACGGACATAGTATCGTTCTTAATTGCGGCAAAAAATCCCGTCTCAGTCATATCTATCAATACAGCTAATTTTTTGAGTGAAACCCTTTTGGAAGCTGCTATTTTCTTGAGTAAAGAATAATCCATAAAAAATAATTGGTGCAATATTTTGTAGTCTGGTGCAAAATATTATACCTTGTGGTGGAATCAATTTTGTACCCGACCGCAAAAATGCGGTTAACGGAAAAATAAAACTATTAAACTACATGGACAACAAAACACCTATCCACCCAAAGTACCGGGTAGCGGAATTACTGCGTAAGAAGTACGGAGAATTGAACACAAGGCAAGGGATTAGCGATCTGACAAAACACTGTAATCTTCGTAGTGAACGAACGGTGCAAGAATGGATGAAGGCAGAGGCTGGGTCTACATTTGAAATCAGTCATTTCGTGATTAAACAAGTCCTAACATTCTTCGAGTTACAAAAGGCAAGCCAACTGATTACTACGCAGCACAAGGAACTGTTAAAGCGTGATGAAAAAACCATTATATGAGTGTTACATCACCCATGCCATTATACCGACTCAGGCAGTTGATATATGGTAAGTATGGCGAAGAAAAGTTTGCATTGGGATGTGAAATAACAGCCCGATGGATAGCTTTTGAAACACGCAAACCTTGCACGATGGAAGATGTACAGTTTTGGTGTAATGTGCTTACAGAAGAAATGACTACCGATAATAGCCTACCCATCACCATACCGCAAATGAAAGCCATCATGCAACTTTTCGGTGTAACAAACGAAATGGAAATTTTCAATAACTATTCAATTGAAATTTTATGAGCTATTCAATTCAGTATTACGATAATGTTTTAAAGGAAACTAGAACTGTATGGTTTGCGGAGAAAACAAACCTAGTTGACGTTTCTTCCATATGCGAGTGCATGTCTTCATCTGTCTTTATGTATACAGAAATAACACTCTTAGAAATTGACCACAACAATCAACAAAAAATAGTTCATAAATACAATTAACCTACCATGAATACAAAAATTCAACATCAGGATGAACTTGCCATCGAGGCAATGAGTGACGAACTTCGATCACTTATCTATTATGGACTTTGCGCTCTCAGGGTCGATCTTGACCGTACAGAAATATCAGCTTCACTATACAGCATTGATTCTAATGTAAAATGCTTTCGTAACAACGTGAAGGTTGCAACTGATAATCACATCGAATACATGAAGAGCCTATCTGAACGAATTAAGCAACCTCTTTCACTTGTTAACTCATTTGCAGAAAGAAGTTAATGCACTATCAAGCCGAAAAATATAATTCTGAATTGCTTAACCTGCAATCGCTTATTAACGATTGGCGAAGTGATGCAGATGCCTATGAATTAAAAATAGAGCAAGCTGCTAAAGAAGGTAAGCCCGTTGCAGGTATGGAAACCTATCACACTAAGCAGCTACAGAAAATTAATCGAATAGAATCATTTGCAAGTGCAGCACATACATTCATATCCGCAATGCAGTCACATATTAACCTGATGAAGGTTAACAGCCTGGAACATCAATATAATACCAAATTATCAACCAACCGTACCCGAATATGTGACCTTCCGGACGGTCCAAATACCATGCACCTAGAGGTCATGGAAACCCTCACGGAAATTCTTTATAGAATGGACAAAAAAACTATCTACTAATGGCTAAAGAAAAAGTTGAAATAAAAACTCCCTTCAAACAAATGATGGATTGGCTTTTTAGTCAATATGACTTCAAGCGTGATCTATTAAAAAATGCTGTTCATTTCAAGCCCACCGGTGATAAAGAATTTAAAGAGTTAACTGATGATGATATCAATACGATATCCATCACAATGGAACTGAAAGGATTGAAAAAATTTGCTGAGAAAGACATTTGCCGCGCTATATATAGCAGCTTTAATCCTGGTAACTATGATCCGCTAAAAACATACTTCAATCGAATTTCAAAGAAAAATCCCAAAGGTGCCATTGATAAGCTAGCCGCTACGATTAAGACCACAAATACCGAATTGTGGAATAAGTACCTAAAAAAATGGTTAGTCGCATGTGTTGCTAATTACATGGAAATAAAGGGGTGTCAAAATCACACTTGCCTTGTCCTTACCGGTGGACAGGGTAAGGGTAAAACAACCTGGTTAAATGGTATATGCCCTCCTGAACTAAACCCTGCATACATCTACACCGGTCGCCTCGATCTGAGCAAGCAATCAGATACAAATTTCAAACTAGCGGACTACTGGTTTATCAATATTGAGGAACAAATGAAAAACCTTAATAGGCAAGATGCGAACGCTGTAAAGGCACTTATAACCCTTTCTGATATCAAAGGTCGTAAGCCTTACGGTCGTATAGAAGTTTCAGCCAGAAGACTTGCAAATTTTATGGGTAGTACCAATGATGATGATTTTATTACTGATGAAACCGGAAGCCGCCGTTTTCTTCCTTTCAAAGTAACAGATATCAACTTACCTGGCTTTAAAAAAATTGATATAGATGAAGTATGGTCGGAAGCCTTTCGATTATACGAAAGTGGTTTTGTTTACTGGATCACTCAGGATGATCAGATTGAATTGGAAGCAAATAACAAGGAATACATTAACCATACTCAGGAACATGAATATGTGAATATTTATTGCTCAGTTCCAAAGGATGAAACTGATGCAACTCATGTTGTACCTGCAAGTGTGCTGCGTGATTTTATACAATTTGAAACAACCAATAAGAACCTACGTGATAGAAACATTGGTGTAGCACTTTCACAGATAGGATTTAAACAGGTTACACACCGTTTCCACTGGATCACCTACCCAATGAAAGCATGGTTAATAAAACTCAATGAACCTACAGGCAATGCGAGCCTGAATAAATATTTAATTGAACCACAACAAAAATCCTAATCATGAACAAAAAATTGAATCCCACACCACCAATTAGTCCCATTGCTTTGGAAATCGAAAATGAACTTTCAAGACTGATTACGAAAGCGAATAACAACGACATTACACTCATTGCCTGTATCTCTATCTCTGATCCTGATAACAAGGGTTATCAATTTAACCATGCAAAGTTTACGGGCGAATCCGAAGAGGTATTAAACAGCATAAATTATCTAATGCAAGAAATTCTTATTGATATAGCAAAAGCTGAAAATAACTACTCTCAAAATTAACCAACCAATGAAACCAAAGCAAACACTAAGAAGTAGAATCACAACCCTACTACGAAACTTGACTACTAAGAAGAAAAAGCCAAAAAGTAGGGAAACAATTATTTCAATCAGACGATAACAATAAAAATCAAAAAATATGTTGTTAGGATTTAAAAACCAATTTGTCACCCCGATACTTCAAGACACAAAGTTGCATACAATTCGTGACGATATTCACAATAGATGGCAACCAGGTAAGACGATACAAATGTGTACAGGATTGAGAACAAAAGACCTGAATATTTTTAATACCAAGACTTGTATTTCGACACAATCCATCATCATTAACGCGAAGAAACGAACAGTTGATATAATCGTACCATTTAGAATTAGAGAAGAAAGAGTTGAGTTGTCTGATGGAAATATTTATTGGTTAGCAATTAACGATGGCTTTACCAATGAAGGAGAATTCTGGAGTTGGTTTTACTTAGACCTCAAAGATAAACCAGGTTTAGAGGGCAAAAAGAAACTGATCCATTGGACACATCTAACCTACCCAATTGAAGGTATTTCAGATTTACCATTTTAACTATGCCAATCAACTACAAGGAATATCATCCAAAGTGGACACTTATCAGAAGATTAATTCTGCAACGTGCAGACAATTGTTGTGAAGGTTCTCCAAAATTTCATTTGTGCAGAGCTGCGAATAATCAACCGCATCCTGAAACCGGAAGTAAAGTGATACTGACTATTGCACACTTGAATCATGATAAGAATGATAACAGGTTTTCTAACCTCAAAGCATTGTGCCAACGATGCCATTTACATCATGATATAGGGAATCACATATTCAATCGAAAGTATGGTCGGGATACCAAGAGATTAAACGGAAAATTATTTTAATGAAGAAACCCTATAAAACATATAATGGAGGGAAAAACGGATCAGGAGTATATCAGCAAATAATTAACCAGATTCCACAGCACAAGATATTCATAAGTGGCTTTTGCGGCAATTGTGGTGTCCTGGCTCATAAGCTGCCGGCTTCCATGGCCAACATCGCAATCGATCTTGATAATGCAGTAACTCAAAAATGGTCGATAATTCCAGGAATATCTTCCATTAATGCAGATTGTATCAGCTTTATTTCAAATTGCCTACAATTCATACAAATTGCTTCCCCCAACCTAATTGATGAAATTGTTATTTACCTCGATCCTCCTTACCTACAGGAAACCAGAAAAGGAAATAAAGCCTTATATAAACATGAAATGAATGATATCGCATCTCACAAAATATGCTGCTCGATATTATGTGTTGGCCTGTTAAAGTCATACTAAGCCATTATCCTTGTGATTTATACAATACCTTACTTAAGGATTGGAGAATTCATGATTTTGAAGCTATGACCAGAAACGGAAAAAGAACAGAAAGGCTTTACATGAACTATCCTGAACCTGATCAGCTACATGACTACAGGTACTTAGGAAAAGATTTTCGTGAAAGAGAACTATACAAAAAGATGCGTTCTAATGTGGTTAATAAGTTCAAGCGAATGAATATCCTGGAAAGAAACATGATTCTCGAATCATTAAAAGAGAGCTGGCATCATAAGTAAGCATGATACAGGCTTACAGCAAAAATAAATGCGATACAGCCGGCTGTATCGCAAAATAATATGTTAGCTGCAGACACCACATAAATAAATGATGGCACCAGGTTGTACATTATTCCTTTTTGGGATCATTAAACTTAATCAGTGTACCCGTTCTGCCATCTTCTGTGATGATAGCATCGTACTCTAATTTTCCTTTCTTTTGTTTCCTGTTGGCATTACTGATTAAAGCATCAATCATTTGATATAGGTCTTTATTATCATCCTTTCCATTGAGTGCATTCAACCAGGAACCAAGGTCATCTTTAGTAACCTTACCGGTGACAGTGTATTCACGAACCGGTTCAGATAGAATGTAAATTTCAATGCCCTGACGCTTATACACTTTTGCAAGACCCTTGTTATCATTTTGCCCGAATAAAGTAACTGATAGCAATAAAGCTATGCAGGTAATGATCTGTTTCATACTATACACTTTGATGGTTAATGATGGTGTGGTCGTGGGGGTCAACCTTTACTCTTATTATATAAATATATTATTTTCTATAGAATTAATTACTACAGTTACTACAAAGTGTCTCAAATCCTTTATTCACGCTACTTTCATTTGTAGTAGGTGAAATTTTAGTGAATCTACTACAAGTTACTACACCTACTATAATTTCTGTAGTAGGAAAAACAGCCTGTAGTACCTGAAATTTTACCACCTACTACACTTCAAACGCAATCCCATAAAGGATTTCAGAGGATGTAGTAGGTGAAGTAGGTGAAAATGACAAAAAAACTTTTTCAAAAACATTTTTTCACTGATTTTAACTACAAAATATTGCACCATAAGGTGTAATATTGTTGAGTTAAACAGCGAAAACATGGACAATCCCACTGAATCAAATATCACTACCGGTAGTGCTTCAGACCTTCAACCTGAAAGCCAAAACCCTGAACCTACAGTTCAGGATTCGATTATAACCACTGAACCTGAAAGTGGTGGATTTGCAAAGCCTGATCCTGAAAAAAATGGGCAAAGCATTGTTGTCACAAAACCCTCAGTTGTTCCACCGGTTGAAGTAAAACCAATTTCAAAAGTTGAGCGAACTGGAAGTAAAAGATTAACCATCACGGTTAACTTTTCACTGGATGAAGTTCCTTACATCAATGAAATTATTCAGGCTCGTATTGACAGTAAACTATCAAAAAATGCAAGCCACTTCATCAGGCAATGTGTAGACTTTGCAATTCACCATAAGGCAGGTACAAAAATCGCTATACCGGAAATTACACCTGTTGAAATCAAAGACGGATTTTATCACCCCTCAAAATAAATTATGAAACTGGAAGTACACAGCTTGCCGAATGGATCGTGTTCAGTGAACATGACACCGGAAGAAATGAAAACACTGCTAGAAAATCATCAGGTCATGTTGAAAGACTTGAAGATGATAAAGGAAAATGTAATGAAGGTGTCTGTTAATCTTGACCTTGTTGATGAAAACGGTGTATTCAGGGAAAAAATATCTATGATCAAACTTATGCCTAAAATAATGGGCTATATCACGAACACAGATAAGGCATTACTGGATTTCGGTTTTCTTCGTGAATTACTGCCATTGCTTCAACGATATCAAAACCTTTAAACATGAGTGAGCCAAGAGTAAGCGATAGCATTAGTAAACTTCTTATTGACGTTACAGTGCCAACAGAAGAAAAACAACCTCAGGTCATTGTTGCACCTGAAACTATTGTTGTGCCACCTGAAAATGCAAATACTGCATCCAATTCATCACCTGAAACTAATACACTTGTTCAGCAGCCTCAAACTGTGAAACCTCCTGTTACAGATGAAATGGTTGAAAACGGCGCGGAACTGGTTATAGGTATGTTTGATTTCAGTCAAAACAACTTGTTTAAGTTTTTTGTCAATAGGAAAAAGAACAATCGTATGGAAGCCTTGTTGGGTGAAAACCACAAGGATAAGTTGGAAACATTGATCAGTAATGTTGAAAGTGGAAAGAAAGCAGAGGAATTTAAACCGGAAGATTTGAGTGCTTTGCGATTGGAAAAAGATGTACAGACATTGCTGAAAGACCTGCCTTTGAGTGATCAGGAAAAAGAGTCATTAAAAAAACCACTGATGGCTATCATGAAAGCCAAAGGCGGTGTTATTCCGCCGGAATATTTACTCATACTTGCCATACTTCAAATAGCCGGTGGACGCACTGCTGAAACTGTTATGTTATGACCAAAAGACTGAATAAATGTTTTCTGTTTATCGGTCGACGTGGTACCGGTAAAACAACTCTTGCGCGAAAGATGGCAAAGGCAATGGGTAGAAAGCTGATCATCATTGATACGGATGATCATCCGTCTTATTTAGATATTCCTGTGATCAGCCTTGAAAGACTAAAAACATTCACCGGTGAAGCGTGCCGCGTGATCGAAAGTGATATTGATCATGTATTCGTAATCTTGAATCAGTACCAAAGTAATGCAGTGGTGATCTGTGAAGATGCCAGTAAGTATATTACAGCCAACATCTCAAAAGCTGTTCGATCATTTTTGATCGACATGAGAAAAAGAAATTTTGATGTGATTATCATGTTTCACTTTTTATCTGATGTGCCGCCATACATCTGCAAGCAATATGATCAGATGGTTCTATTCAAGACTGGTGATAATATCCAGGTAACACAAAACAAGTTTGCAAACTGGCATACCATCGTTACTAAGTTGAAGCGTATCCTTAAACACAAAGATTTTAACTACTGTGAGACTATTGCAATTGATGAGTGATCGACAGCACATACAACCAAATACACTTGGTGCCATAGCTAAACGCTATGGAATGGACACTCGTACACTGAAAGGAATGATAAGGTTACATCCTGAATTATTACTAAAAGTTCAACCTTATTTTGACGCAAAAAAAAATCTGTTACCACCGATCATTGTTGAACTGATTTATACAACACTTGGAACACCTGAGTAGGTGTTTTAATTTTTCGCGTTACCAATCCCCCAATCATGCAGCCCTGTTTAAGGGCTGCTTTTTTTTGCATTGTTATGTACCTGTAAACATTCTGAAACATAATACAGCAAAGGGATACATAATGATGAGCATGAATGAAACATAACAATCATTTTCACACTGCATAATCATTCAATCACTAAAAATTTTTAACCATGTTTGTTTCAAACTCCACCAAAGGTTCAGGGTTCATGAATGCCGGGATTCTTTTGCTGTTGGTTTTTGTAGCTGTACTGATCGCTCTGATGATCGTTAAGCTGAAAAAAGACCCGAAAGATGCAGAGGCGCAACGCTTCACCCTGGGATTGAAAAAGAAATCAGCATAAGCCCATCCCATCAGTAAACCTCATTAACCTAACAAAAAAATTTTCGACATGGAACCAAGACCATACACAGGGAAAGGTGATGCCTTTCTCGATTTCAAAGGAAACGGTGTAGACTTTGGCAGTGAGTTGAACCTCGACAAAGTTTTCGCGTTCACCATTACCAACGCATCAGCAAACCCACAGGTTGTATTGCTGAACCCATCTTATTCACCCTCTGTTGTTGCCAGGGTAATTAAAACAGGTGCTATTCCTTATGCGGGCGGCGCAACTGATTTGACTGCTTTGGGATCACCTACAAGTATTGAAGAATTTTTGGCGTTCATCAAAGCAAACCCTACAGTGGTAGTAAAAACAATGATTAAGAGTAATAACTCTGATCAGTTGGCGAAAGCATTGATTTTCGCAAAAAAATCTCCTTTCAAACTGCCTGATAGTGATCGTATCAATCTGTCATCATTCCTGAGTGAGTTCGCGTCCAATGATAAATTGGCGACTGTAAAGCGTGAATATCAGTTGGATGATCAAACAGAACTTTCACTCGAGATTCCACCGGCTGTAGGTGCGGTTGCAACTGTAACCACAATCACATTCTATTGCGGCGCATCTCTGAACACGGCAAATGCTTTGGCTCAGAAGAAAGCACAGGCAATGTTGAATCCGGAAGTACAGACAACAAAAAGTGTAATCGCTGGACGATAGTCCAAACAATTCATAATTAAAAGGGCAATGCCATCAGTGCCATTGCCCTTTTTTTTAAAACTGATCCAATGGCCAACGAAGCTGTAGAGGTTGGCATAGAAAAGATGATGTTTTTTTTCGGCACTGTCATCACTTTTCTGTTATCTATCATCACTTTTTTTCTCATTCGATTCATCAATAACAGTGATGCTCAAATGAAGGAACTAAGAGACATGACATCCGACCACGAAACAAGAATTACAGTGCTAGAAAAAGAATAATTATTCACTCCAAAAAATCAAAAACGATGAAACGTTTTTTCAGAAAAATATTAGCCTTTTTGGCTTCATTGTTTACCAACGTAAATGAATGGATTTACGATCATGTTCAGCCATCCATTGAAATGGTTCAACGTCTCAAAAAAGCAGTTGAAAGTCCGTACGCAAACCTGATCACAACACTCATTCCAGGCAACTGGGATAATATGTTACAGGAAGCTGCAATTAAGCTGTTGACAAAAGCTGTAGACAATCTGCGTATTACAGAAGACATCTATTTTGATGGTGACTGGACTAGCAAACTTGCAAAGCTCACAGAGTATCTACGTAATTCATCTAAACCGATGAGAGGGGCAATATACCACCAACTAGCAGTTGAACTTTCCAAACAAAGTGCATTCGCAAAAAAGTTACAGGAAGCTGAAGAAAAAGGCATTCCTGTTGAAGAAGTAAAGTTGGATGTAAAGGGACATAGCATTAGTCTGCTCACGCAAATGCAATACAGCAAGTTGAAGGAAAAAGTTGAGGCGGCAGACCTTCCCGAAGTGGATCCATTTTTAGAGGCAAAAATCAACAATGGTGTTGATCAGTACAACAAGACTTATGAGCGATACAAGCAGTTGTATCCGGATCATGATCCAACACAGGTTCACACCCTTGAAGAATTAAACCAACTGATTCAGGACGCGGAAGCGAAAGCCTGATCCTATCAGTTGAATTGTCTCACACAAAACAGTTTTTATGTTACCAGTAGAATTACAACTTGAGCGCACTCAGGACGTATACGGCAACGATAACGGTGACGGCTATTATCTTGGCGAAAACGGAGACGGTACAGGATCACCTTATTATACTATTGATTTTTCAGGTTACGGCAATGAAGGAACAGTTGTAAAAACTGTGAATACAGAAGCGCAGAGTACACCTGAAATTGTTCAGGCTACCGATTCCGAAAAAAAGAAATGGTATGATGTACTTGAACAGATTGGTGGAACCGCCGCGGGTTTGATCACTGCGATTAAATCTCCTGGAATGCCAGGTACTACAAGCCCCAACATCAATGGTTCGGTAGACATCACCGGTGATAACAAGTACACACCTTCTGTTGATGATAAGAAGAAAAATAATACAGTATGGGTCATCCTTGTGATCATTCTGATTGCTGTATTGCTATACTTCGCATTCAAAAAAGATAAATAACGCAGTCATGGCGAATATTCTTAAAGATACGCTTACACCAGGCAAGGGAAACAAAACGGTGAAAACCATCATCGTGATAGCTATTGTAATTGTGGTAATAGTCATTATCTACCAGATTTACAAAGCTATCACAGATAGTGGTAAGGCTTTGGGTGATATCATCGGAATGGAAATCATTGAACAAAAAACCGGTATTGTTCCTGCTCGTCAACGTGTATGTAAAGAAGTTGCAGAAAACTGCGAGAGTGCTATCACCCGTCTTTGGATTTTCGGTAACAAGTTATGGGTGAATGATGATGAAATCGTAGACCAGTTGAACAAATTATTGACACCGGCTGAAGCTGCATTGACATCAGTTTTCTTCAAAGAACAATCAGGAGAAACTTTGAAGTCCATCGTAGAGGGTGGCTATTTCGTAGAAAAAAACCGTAAACGAATTACCCTTCGTCAATACCTGGCATAATATGAGTCAAAAGAAACTGATCATCATCCTTGTAGTTGTAATCGTGATAGCTGTGATTACATGGTTTGTGTATAAGCATTACCAAAAACAGTTGCATAAGAAATTTCCGATTCGCAAAGGTAGTAAAGGGAAAGGTGTACAGTTCGTTCAGCTAACATTTGACGCACCATTAACCGGTGTATGGGATGATACGTTTAACGACCACGTGAAAAATCAAACCGGTAACGATTCACTTGAGTGGTCAAAAAAGGATCTGTTTGATTACTGGTTTAAAACAGCACTAACATCTGAAACATTTCCACTGGTGCCGGGTCAATCTAGTGGATGGATTATAGCAGTACAGGTGATGCTTGGAGCAAATAAGTTTACTGATTACTACGATCAGGATACGGTAACTCTGGTAAAAAAAGCCATCGGAAAGGATACAATATCCCTGATGGATTATCTCACAATCGGCGAAGATGTTTTTGGCATTGATGCAGCCGATTACAAATAAAAGTTATGGCAACCTTTTTTGATCAATTATTTAATCAGGGTAAGTTACCCGATATCAATGTTGAGGTTCAACTTGACAATGCAAGTGTTGTACGGCTTGGCGTTATGATCATGATTGTAATGCTGCTCACTATTCTGCTGTATGTGGTGATCCGCAAAAAGGCAGGTGTATAAATCTATTCACCTAAAAATTTATTTCATGGCTATTTTTGCATTACCTACAGCCGCAGCTTTAACAAACGCAGCCACAAAAGCCGGTACGGATATATTCAATTCCATCTTATCAAAAAATGGAGTATCTCCATCTTTTTTTTCTACGTTCAAATTGTTGTCTTTTTTAGATAACAGTACATCACAGTGGAAAAGTAGACTTGCGAAACTTCGTGAGTTTACACCTGAAGGACGCATTTTATTCTACATTGATAAGATGCAGAATAACCAACCGTTTCATGGTTCCTGTGTTCAATATGCAGAACTGTTCGGCACTTCGTATGACGGTAAATCCGGTTTGGATGATCGAGGTAAGGTATCGGTTGAACTATTAGAAGTGTTTAACCTACTTGCAGACGAAAAATATTTTCGTGGCAAAGAAACTGCTACGGATGGTCATACTTATCAGCGTGCTAGAATTTTGAATCGCTTGGACATTGCTCCTGACTATGCTGCTGTTGTGCAAAAGAGACAAGCAGCATCGAGGTCTAACCTGGAAATTGCCAAAATAACCCCGGAAGGTGTTCCCGATAGCAATAGCAACATGATCTATATTCTTGTCGCCCTGGTTGTTATAGGTATCATCGCTTTTATTGTTTCAAAATCAAAAAAGGCATAAGATGAATTTGATTAAAGGACTTGCAACGCTTACTGATCTGCTGCGCAATGAATACATTAGTTTGTTCAACAGAGCGCAAGTAAAGCCTACGAGTATTTCAAAGGTAGAAACGGCTTACAGACAACTTGTATCCAATAAAGCACGCTATGAAGCTGTTGCCAATGCTTTTAAACTGCCTGGTGTACCCTGGTATCTTATTGGTTGTATTCATATGCGTGAATCTTCATTTCGTTTTACCGGTCATCTTCACAATGGTGATCCGCTTACAGCGAAGACAAAAAATGTTCCATCAGGTAGACCATTGAACAGTCCTAAAGCAGGTATTGGTAAGCCATATACCTGGGAAGAATCTGCAATTGATGCTATTAGTTTAAAGTTATCCGGATCACCTTCATGGTACAATTATAAAAATGATAAAAGCACCGCAAGCCTGTTGAATAAATTAGAGGCTTTCAACGGTGCCGGTTATCGTAATAAAAATATTCCTTCCCCTTATCTGTGGGCAGATAGTACCATTCAAGTGCCTGGAAAGTTTGTAGCAGATGGACAATTTAATCCGTCTGTAGTTGATCAGCAGTTAGGAGCCGGTACGCTACTTAAATACTTCCTAGAACAGGAAGCAAAAAAAAAATAGCAGCCCCGTGGCTTGGCTTCTTAATTATGGCTATGCTGTTTCTGATCGTGTTTCTTTTTTTATCACGGGTCAATAAAAAGTAATGGCAGATGTACATCAAATATTCAACGACACCACAAAAGACCTGCTGTTTGCAATCCTGACAGCATTAGGAGGCTCTATGATTGACGTTAAAGGAATTTATCATGATTCGAGAGATGACCTCTTATACGCGATACTAGAGCGTTTGGACGGTACCGCAGGACTGGTAAAAAAGGTTGCTGTATTTACAGTGATTTCTAATATTGAAAACCGGTTTGTTTCAAACTACCAAAATATTGTAGGTGCTAACGGTGTACTGATTAATATCGGTAGCCAATTTGTTGATACCTCTATAACAGACAACCGTTACGCTTTACCTAACCTGGAAACCGGTGATATTGATTTCCCGCCCTTGTATCAAGGTGAACAAGTAATCATTTTAAAATACTGATCATGAAAAGAATTTTGTTGATCCTAACCATGGCTATCAACGCATTTTTTTGCGTTATGGTCCATGGACAAACTGTACCTACTGAGCAACCGCAACGTGTACAGCATCCATACTACCAGTATGATGGATTTATTGAAGCAAAAAAAGGGATTTTGTTACCACGTAGGATAGCAAACTTTACACCTAAATCACCGGTGCTTATTTATGATACGGTGTCGGGAAAAGTGTCTGTTTACTTTGGTGGGTGGAAGTCATTCCAGAATGTGGCATATACATCGGACTACAACGATCTTATCAACCGTCCTGATCTTACTCAGTATGTTCCTACGAGTAGAACAATCAACGGTTATTCACTAACAAGCAATATCACCATAAACAAAGTGGATATTGGCTTAGGTAATGTTCAGAATGTTGATGTAACAAATGCAGGTAACATTACATCAGGCACTTTGTCCGATGCTAGGCTATCAGCCAATGTTACATTACAAGGGAATACATTCAACGGTGCAAATCAGTTGTTACAATTGGATGCCGGTGGTAAGGTCGCTTACGCTAACTTACCGGCTTCACTGATGATCTATAAGGGTGTTTGGGATGCTTCAACAAATACACCAACGCTTGCAGATGGATCAGGAGTGAATGGATGGGTGTATCGTGTGCATCCGGGGGGTACTGTAAATTTTGGTTCCGGTAACATCACATTTTTATCAGGGGACTATGTTATTTATAATGGATCAGTTTGGCAGAAAAGTGCCGGTGGTGATGCTGTAACATCTGTCAATGGTCAACAAGGTGTAGTTGTGTTAACTACTGCAAATATTGCGGAAGGTGGAACAAACTACTACTATACAAACACACGGGTACAAACATTTGGTGATACTAGGTATAGTCTGCTCAATCATGAACACGTCTATTCTGATATTGCTAATCTCAGCAGTTACACGGGTTTTGATGTTAGATACAAACCTATCAGTTATGTTCCTGCATGGTCTGAAATCACAGGTAAGCCATCATTTGCGACAGTAGCAATAAGTGGATCTTATACTGATTTAAGCGGAACGCCCACACTTGGTTCATTATCTGCACTCAGTAGTATTGGCAACACATATATCACAGATGTAGCCTGGTCAAAAGTAACCGGTGCTCCATCTTTTTTAACTACTGAAAATGATCCTGTTTATACTGCATCATCATGGTATAGCACTACTAATAATGCAAGCAACTGGAATACAGCTTATGCATGGGGCAACTATGCGAATCGTACACTTACAATCAATGGCACAACCTATGATCTTTCAACCAACAGATCGTGGTCTGTTGGAACTGTAACAGGAACAGGTACTTCTGGTAATATACCTCTTTGGAATAATGCTAGTGATATTGGAAATAGTGTAATGGTACAAAGTGGTGGGGCTATCTATAATTACGGAAGATTTCATGGACATACTGGAAATACTGGAACATCATATAGTAATATGCAGATAGAAGCATATAGCTCATCAGGCGCTACTGGTGTAGCAGGTTATTCGTTTCATATTGGAGGCTTTACTGCACAATCTTTGTATCTAACAGCAAGTGGAAATGTAACTTTAAGCACTGGTTTAAATATACAAGGTGCTGCATCTATCTCTGGTTCAACTTCAATATCTGGTCCTGCAAATATTACTGGAACTATACATGCTAATCAGGCGGGTGCAAATATTCGTCTTTACTCGGATGGCACAACAGCAAACGATGGTTTTGTGGGGGTTTCTGGTAGCAATATATACTTAACAAATTGGAATGGAACAAGGGGGGTTACTATTGGAGCTGATAACGCAGGTTTTACTCATTCTGTAACAGCTGCAAACTTAGTAAACTCAAAAGGCTTTAGCGCATTAAATAAATCATCAAGTTCAGCAAATGATGTTGTTACAGTTTATGCTCCAACAGGTGCAAGTTATTCTGATGATGGTAGTACGGGCGCAATTAAAATAAGACTTCCATTTAAGGCAGCGAACCCTATGTGGACAATGAAAGTCAGAATTTACAACTATTCTACTCACCAAACTTCTGAATATCTTTTAGGAAACTATTCTTATTCTGATGGCGGTTATAATTATTCCGCTTCATTTTCTGGTGGTTCTAATGCCTCTCCACTAACTGTAAGATTTGGTAATGATGGAACGTATGATTGCGTATGGATTGGTGAAACAAATACTGTTTGGACATATCCAGTAATTAGTGTTGTTGATTACACTGCTGGATTTAGATCAGCTGGTGTATTTCAAGCTAAAGATTGGAATATATCCATAGTAACATCTTTTGGCACTGTGGCAGTTGCCACAAGTCCAGCCATTCGATTCTCAGATGTATATGCTTCATCGTTTAATGGTTCTGCATCAGGTTTAACAGGTACAGCTAGTAGTTTGACTGCTGGTAATAGTAACGGGTTAGGAGGATACTCTGTTAACTTAACTTCAAACGGAACAACTATTTCAAACACATTAATAGGTTTTGAAAGCGGTGTTATAAAACCATTTGCTTCTGGAGCAGTACAATCATTCTTAGGTCTTGGTTCTGCTGCATATACTGCAAGTTCTGCATATGAAGTACCTCTATCATTTTCAACTGGACTTAACAGAAGTGGCAACACTATCACAAATACGGGTGTAACTTCTTTAACTGGAACATCGAACCAAATTGCGGTATCAGCTGCTACAGGATCAGTTACAGTAAGTCTTACCAACAATGTTGTAATACCAGGCACAATCACATCATCTGCTAGTTATGAAAGTTCAGACCGTAGGTTAAAACGAGCATTATCCGGAACAAGGTTAATTGGTCAAATTGAATCGCTCCAGGCTCGGTTATATGTAAAGGATGGAAGGGATGAGTACGGATATTACGCTCAGGATGCACTGAAAATTATCCCTACAGCCGTAAAGCAGAGAGCAGATGGCTATTATGATCTGTCCTACACTCAGGTGTTCGTTGTAAAAATTGCATCACTTGAAAAACGTGTAGCGGAACTGGAAACATTACTTAAAAAAATCTACGGAAAATGAAAAAGCTAATCACGATCTGTGCGCTGATCCTGATCACTGCACTATGTTCATTCACCACTCACTTTTTCTCCTGGGCATCACTTGCAAGCAATCAACATATTTCGCTGAATAACTTGAAGGATGCAGTAGACAATGGCGTATTCAACTTAAAAAATGCGATACCTGCCGGCACGAAGCTGATTACAAAAAATGATGCAGTGTACTACGTGTACCTGAATGAATCCTATTCCCCATATGCAGGTAAAGCAAGCAATCAGCATGTAACAAAATCTGATCTGCAAGCAAATACAACTTATACACTTCATGTCTACGGTGTACCTGGTGTTGGTTGTCAAGATGCTGTATTATGGCTAGTGGCTAACACTACCGTTCCATGCGATGCATCATTACAGTTTGATTGGTGTGCAGATAATGGTTCAACAGGTACACATACACTTACGATCCCATCCGGACAAACATCTGTAAGCCTTAACGTGAATACCGGTGATTATGGCGGTACCGGTTGCGTTGGTACGGATGTTCGCATCAAACCCAACAGTTTATCATTTAGCAATACCTGTAGTCCCGATCCACACACTTGGCGTGTTACATCGGATACATGGGATAATGGATGTAACTATTCGCTACCGGCAAGTACACAAGTGATCTGTGTAAAAGGTTGCCCTATTTAATGTAAATTTTAAAACCATCATAACATGAAAAGAACAATTTTATTGACAGCATTAGCAAGCGTTTCACTGGCCACAATCGCACAAAAAGTAGAGCCTGTAAAATCTGCACCAGCAACGGCTGTACAGGCTGCAAAAACCAACACAACAGATACTTTGGTGATCGAGAAAGTGAAGTTTATCAAAATCGGTGAAAAGGTATTTTCAGTTGCAGACCTGGGCAATCCTGGCAACGTTGCACTGATTGTACCCATCGAGTGGATCGCAGAAAATTATGAGTACCTGGATAATTCCAGTGGTGGCTATTCAAAGAAGCAATTAGAGCAGCTACAGAAGCCATTGGCACCATGGTACCGGTATTATGTTGACTGGCTACAGCAGCAAAGACAACAAGCGAAAAAGCAGGAGTGAGTTCAGTTGGTTTCTCACCTGCGGCGGTGCTACCCGGTAGTACCGCTTTTTTATTTGATAGGATCCTGAATGTAACCACTAATTGTGCGTTGCTGCAGCAACATAAAAAAAGCAGATGCGGGATCCCAAATTTGGAAGTTTCAGAATTATCACTACTTTTATACCGCAACAGAATACTCAAGGGTGGTAACGCCCGATTTTGTGGGCTTTTTTTATGCCCTCACCCATAAGCGGTGTCATACCCCCGTTAACCGGTTGTAATGACCGGTTTCAGCCCTTGAGTGGACTGTTGCAACGGGAAAGGTGGCACCGCTTTTAATTCGCCCCTATAAGCAAAAAAACACTCATTTATGAACAACCCACAAAGAAACCTGAGTACAAAGGAAAATTCCTTACAGGTATTGACACCCGAAATGCAACGTCTTGTCAAGGGTCTTGACCTGATGCCGCTCGAAGATTTACCTTTTCATTTACGTGCTGTGCATGATCATGTGGTTCACCATTCGACCACAGATTTGGATGAAAATCTACGCACATCATTGTATCACTTAAACTGGCTTGCTATGGAACTACATGGAGCGCATGTAATGGCAGGTAAGTAATTTTTTATTTACTTATCCCCCCAAAGTAAAGCCCTACCCCAAAGGGCTTTTTTTATGCCCTATATCACTGGAAAATTATTGATCAATTGTACACAATCTTCCACCCCTAAACTTTTTAAATATTCATCGAAGACTTTTAAGTCACTATGCCCTTTCTGCAACTGTAGCTGTTTATGTGGTATGCCACTCATAGCGCTTTCCCTGATACCGGTGTGAACCCATGAATAAAATCCATACCGATTTGAAATATTGAGTTGGTCTAATATTTTACGATGCCGCTTTGTAAGGTTATTCATAGATAACATTTGTGAACCAGGTTGACCGTGTTTTGAAAATATAAACCATTCAGATGGATAGCCCCTGAACTTATTTATAATGTCTTGCATCGGTACCGGTATTGCTTTACGCAAAACATCATCATCCTTTGTTATGCGCACACCGGCTTCAACTCTCATTTCATCGAACAGAATATTTTCGATCCTTAACTGTCTGATCTCAGCAGGTCGGAAAAAAAGATAATACTGAAACAATATCGCATCCCATAACTGCGGGTCTTGTTCGATTACTTTTTCTTTGATGGTTGCAACCTGATTAGGGTGGAAGGGTAGTAGACTCTGAGATTTTAATTTCTTCACCTTTATTCCCTCGAACGGATTGTGTGGGTATCTCAGTTGTTTGACAAGGTCTTTAAACAAACAGCCTAAAAATATTTTTGCTTTCAGAATATAATTATTGTGATAATCCTGCTCATACATGAATCGAATGTACTCAGCCGGTGATATATCCGGTTTTTTTGCCTTTGCCGGTCTATACCATTCAGAGAACTTTTTCAAGTGAGAAAAATAGCATTGGTACGATTTTTTGGCTAGGGATGGTCGTTTGTATTCCAATGCTGCATCGAGATTACCAATCAGGTCGGTTCGTTGCCTGATTTCTACTCTCTGTGGGTCTGTTAACTTTTTAATCAATTTGCGAGCTTCCCGCATCCGTTCGGCAACGGTAGAAAGTTTGTTCAACTTTCCATAAACTTTTTGTGGTCTTCCGGCTTTGTCCTGGTATTGAACAAACCAAGTTTTAGAAATGTCCCGACTTAGCGGATACAGTTTTGGAAAAAAATTTTTTTTATCCATGATGAAAATTTCTGTGTGAAGCCCCTGCGAGCTGTACAGATAATCACGGACGGTTAACAATTAGTCTATGCCGTTCTATTCATAGACTTTCGGAAATCTGAAACCCTTGCGAGACAAGGGTTTCAGCCGTTTCAGTGGAGTCGAGGGGAGAACCACGACCCTGTGATTACCAACACCTTGCACATTCTATAGAATGATACAGAGCAAAATTTGTTCTACTTACTTTTTTCTGTTTTTAACTGCTGTTTCAGTTTCAATATTTCCTCCATTCGTTTGTGATCCTTTTCCAGTAATTCATAATACTTTTCTTTAAAGCCATCATCAGTGGAGTTTGTACCGGTACACTGAAAGAAGTCACATATTGTGCAACCCAATACAACAGCACATTTTTCTAATTTCTTGACGGACATAGTATCGTTCTTAATTGCGGCAAAAAATCCCGTCTCAGTCATATCTATCAATACAGCTAATTTTTTGAGTGAAACCCTTTTGGAAGCTGCTATTTTCTTGAGTAAAGAATAATCCATAAAAAATAATTGGTGCAATATTTTGTAGTCTGGTGCAAAATATTATACCTTGTGGTGGAATCAATTTTGTACCCGACCGCAAAAATGCGGTTAACGGAAAAATAAAACTATTAAACTACATGGACAACAAAACACCTATCCACCCAAAGTACCGGGTAGCGGAATTACTGCGTAAGAAGTACGGAGAATTGAACACAAGGCAAGGGATTAGCGATCTGACAAAACACTGTAATCTTCGTAGTGAACGAACGGTGCAAGAATGGATGAAGGCAGAGGCTGGGTCTACATTTGAAATCAGTCATTTCGTGATTAAACAAGTCCTAACATTCTTCGAGTTACAAAAGGCAAGCCAACTGATTACTACGCAGCACAAGGAACTGTTAAAGCGTGATGAAAAAACCATTATATGAGTGTTACATCACCCATGCCATTATACCGACTCAGGCAGTTGATATATGGTAAGTATGGCGAAGAAAAGTTTGCATTGGGATGTGAAATAACAGCCCGATGGATAGCTTTTGAAACACGCAAACCTTGCACGATGGAAGATGTACAGTTTTGGTGTAATGTGCTTACAGAAGAAATGACTACCGATAATAGCCTACCCATCACCATACCGCAAATGAAAGCCATCATGCAACTTTTCGGTGTAACAAACGAAATGGAAATTTTCAATAACTATTCAATTGAAATTTTATGAGCTATTCAATTCAGTATTACGATAATGTTTTAAAGGAAACTAGAACTGTATGGTTTGCGGAGAAAACAAACCTAGTTGACGTTTCTTCCATATGCGAGTGCATGTCTTCATCTGTCTTTATGTATACAGAAATAACACTCTTAGAAATTGACCACAACAATCAACAAAAAATAGTTCATAAATACAATTAACCTACCATGAATACAAAAATTCAACATCAGGATGAACTTGCCATCGAGGCAATGAGTGACGAACTTCGATCACTTATCTATTATGGACTTTGCGCTCTCAGGGTCGATCTTGACCGTACAGAAATATCAGCTTCACTATACAGCATTGATTCTAATGTAAAATGCTTTCGTAACAACGTGAAGGTTGCAACTGATAATCACATCGAATACATGAAGAGCCTATCTGAACGAATTAAGCAACCTCTTTCACTTGTTAACTCATTTGCAGAAAGAAGTTAATGCACTATCAAGCCGAAAAATATAATTCTGAATTGCTTAACCTGCAATCGCTTATTAACGATTGGCGAAGTGATGCAGATGCCTATGAATTAAAAATAGAGCAAGCTGCTAAAGAAGGTAAGCCCGTTGCAGGTATGGAAACCTATCACACTAAGCAGCTACAGAAAATTAATCGAATAGAATCATTTGCAAGTGCAGCACATACATTCATATCCGCAATGCAGTCACATATTAACCTGATGAAGGTTAACAGCCTGGAACATCAATATAATACCAAATTATCAACCAACCGTACCCGAATATGTGACCTTCCGGACGGTCCAAATACCATGCACCTAGAGGTCATGGAAACCCTCACGGAAATTCTTTATAGAATGGACAAAAAAACTATCTACTAATGGCTAAAGAAAAAGTTGAAATAAAAACTCCCTTCAAACAAATGATGGATTGGCTTTTTAGTCAATATGACTTCAAGCGTGATCTATTAAAAAATGCTGTTCATTTCAAGCCCACCGGTGATAAAGAATTTAAAGAGTTAACTGATGATGATATCAATACGATATCCATCACAATGGAACTGAAAGGATTGAAAAAATTTGCTGAGAAAGACATTTGCCGCGCTATATATAGCAGCTTTAATCCTGGTAACTATGATCCGCTAAAAACATACTTCAATCGAATTTCAAAGAAAAATCCCAAAGGTGCCATTGATAAGCTAGCCGCTACGATTAAGACCACAAATACCGAATTGTGGAATAAGTACCTAAAAAAATGGTTAGTCGCATGTGTTGCTAATTACATGGAAATAAAGGGGTGTCAAAATCACACTTGCCTTGTCCTTACCGGTGGACAGGGTAAGGGTAAAACAACCTGGTTAAATGGTATATGCCCTCCTGAACTAAACCCTGCATACATCTACACCGGTCGCCTCGATCTGAGCAAGCAATCAGATACAAATTTCAAACTAGCGGACTACTGGTTTATCAATATTGAGGAACAAATGAAAAACCTTAATAGGCAAGATGCGAACGCTGTAAAGGCACTTATAACCCTTTCTGATATCAAAGGTCGTAAGCCTTACGGTCGTATAGAAGTTTCAGCCAGAAGACTTGCAAATTTTATGGGTAGTACCAATGATGATGATTTTATTACTGATGAAACCGGAAGCCGCCGTTTTCTTCCTTTCAAAGTAACAGATATCAACTTACCTGGCTTTAAAAAAATTGATATAGATGAAGTATGGTCGGAAGCCTTTCGATTATACGAAAGTGGTTTTGTTTACTGGATCACTCAGGATGATCAGATTGAATTGGAAGCAAATAACAAGGAATACATTAACCATACTCAGGAACATGAATATGTGAATATTTATTGCTCAGTTCCAAAGGATGAAACTGATGCAACTCATGTTGTACCTGCAAGTGTGCTGCGTGATTTTATACAATTTGAAACAACCAATAAGAACCTACGTGATAGAAACATTGGTGTAGCACTTTCACAGATAGGATTTAAACAGGTTACACACCGTTTCCACTGGATCACCTACCCAATGAAAGCATGGTTAATAAAACTCAATGAACCTACAGGCAATGCGAGCCTGAATAAATATTTAATTGAACCACAACAAAAATCCTAATCATGAACAAAAAATTGAATCCCACACCACCAATTAGTCCCATTGCTTTGGAAATCGAAAATGAACTTTCAAGACTGATTACGAAAGCGAATAACAACGACATTACACTCATTGCCTGTATCTCTATCTCTGATCCTGATAACAAGGGTTATCAATTTAACCATGCAAAGTTTACGGGCGAATCCGAAGAGGTATTAAACAGCATAAATTATCTAATGCAAGAAATTCTTATTGATATAGCAAAAGCTGAAAATAACTACTCTCAAAATTAACCAACCAATGAAACCAAAGCAAACACTAAGAAGTAGAATCACAACCCTACTACGAAACTTGACTACTAAGAAGAAAAAGCCAAAAAGTAGGGAAACAATTATTTCAATCAGACGATAACAATAAAAATCAAAAAATATGTTGTTAGGATTTAAAAACCAATTTGTCACCCCGATACTTCAAGACACAAAGTTGCATACAATTCGTGACGATATTCACAATAGATGGCAACCAGGTAAGACGATACAAATGTGTACAGGATTGAGAACAAAAGACCTGAATATTTTTAATACCAAGACTTGTATTTCGACACAATCCATCATCATTAACGCGAAGAAACGAACAGTTGATATAATCGTACCATTTAGAATTAGAGAAGAAAGAGTTGAGTTGTCTGATGGAAATATTTATTGGTTAGCAATTAACGATGGCTTTACCAATGAAGGAGAATTCTGGAGTTGGTTTTACTTAGACCTCAAAGATAAACCAGGTTTAGAGGGCAAAAAGAAACTGATCCATTGGACACATCTAACCTACCCAATTGAAGGTATTTCAGATTTACCATTTTAACTATGCCAATCAACTACAAGGAATATCATCCAAAGTGGACACTTATCAGAAGATTAATTCTGCAACGTGCAGACAATTGTTGTGAAGGTTCTCCAAAATTTCATTTGTGCAGAGCTGCGAATAATCAACCGCATCCTGAAACCGGAAGTAAAGTGATACTGACTATTGCACACTTGAATCATGATAAGAATGATAACAGGTTTTCTAACCTCAAAGCATTGTGCCAACGATGCCATTTACATCATGATATAGGGAATCACATATTCAATCGAAAGTATGGTCGGGATACCAAGAGATTAAACGGAAAATTATTTTAATGAAGAAACCCTATAAAACATATAATGGAGGGAAAAACGGATCAGGAGTATATCAGCAAATAATTAACCAGATTCCACAGCACAAGATATTCATAAGTGGCTTTTGCGGCAATTGTGGTGTCCTGGCTCATAAGCTGCCGGCTTCCATGGCCAACATCGCAATCGATCTTGATAATGCAGTAACTCAAAAATGGTCGATAATTCCAGGAATATCTTCCATTAATGCAGATTGTATCAGCTTTATTTCAAATTGCCTACAATTCATACAAATTGCTTCCCCCAACCTAATTGATGAAATTGTTATTTACCTCGATCCTCCTTACCTACAGGAAACCAGAAAAGGAAATAAAGCCTTATATAAACATGAAATGAATGATATCGCATCTCACAAAATATGCTGCTCGATATTATGTGTTGGCCTGTTAAAGTCATACTAAGCCATTATCCTTGTGATTTATACAATACCTTACTTAAGGATTGGAGAATTCATGATTTTGAAGCTATGACCAGAAACGGAAAAAGAACAGAAAGGCTTTACATGAACTATCCTGAACCTGATCAGCTACATGACTACAGGTACTTAGGAAAAGATTTTCGTGAAAGAGAACTATACAAAAAGATGCGTTCTAATGTGGTTAATAAGTTCAAGCGAATGAATATCCTGGAAAGAAACATGATTCTCGAATCATTAAAAGAGAGCTGGCATCATAAGTAAGCATGATACAGGCTTACAGCAAAAATAAATGCGATACAGCCGGCTGTATCGCAAAATAATATGTTAGCTGCAGACACCACATAAATAAATGATGGCACCAGGTTGTACATTATTCCTTTTTGGGATCATTAAACTTAATCAGTGTACCCGTTCTGCCATCTTCTGTGATGATAGCATCGTACTCTAATTTTCCTTTCTTTTGTTTCCTGTTGGCATTACTGATTAAAGCATCAATCATTTGATATAGGTCTTTATTATCATCCTTTCCATTGAGTGCATTCAACCAGGAACCAAGGTCATCTTTAGTAACCTTACCGGTGACAGTGTATTCACGAACCGGTTCAGATAGAATGTAAATTTCAATGCCCTGACGCTTATACACTTTTGCAAGACCCTTGTTATCATTTTGCCCGAATAAAGTAACTGATAGCAATAAAGCTATGCAGGTAATGATCTGTTTCATACTATACACTTTGATGGTTAATGATGGTGTGGTCGTGGGGGTCAACCTTTACTCTTATTATATAAATATATTATTTTCTATAGAATTAATTACTACAGTTACTACAAAGTGTCTCAAATCCTTTATTCACGCTACTTTCATTTGTAGTAGGTGAAATTTTAGTGAATCTACTACAAGTTACTACACCTACTATAATTTCTGTAGTAGGAAAAACAGCCTGTAGTACCTGAAATTTTACCACCTACTACACTTCAAACGCAATCCCATAAAGGATTTCAGAGGATGTAGTAGGTGAAGTAGGTGAAAATGACAAAAAAACTTTTTCAAAAACATTTTTTCACTGATTTTAACTACAAAATATTGCACCATAAGGTGTAATATTGTTGAGTTAAACAGCGAAAACATGGACAATCCCACTGAATCAAATATCACTACCGGTAGTGCTTCAGACCTTCAACCTGAAAGCCAAAACCCTGAACCTACAGTTCAGGATTCGATTATAACCACTGAACCTGAAAGTGGTGGATTTGCAAAGCCTGATCCTGAAAAAAATGGGCAAAGCATTGTTGTCACAAAACCCTCAGTTGTTCCACCGGTTGAAGTAAAACCAATTTCAAAAGTTGAGCGAACTGGAAGTAAAAGATTAACCATCACGGTTAACTTTTCACTGGATGAAGTTCCTTACATCAATGAAATTATTCAGGCTCGTATTGACAGTAAACTATCAAAAAATGCAAGCCACTTCATCAGGCAATGTGTAGACTTTGCAATTCACCATAAGGCAGGTACAAAAATCGCTATACCGGAAATTACACCTGTTGAAATCAAAGACGGATTTTATCACCCCTCAAAATAAATTATGAAACTGGAAGTACACAGCTTGCCGAATGGATCGTGTTCAGTGAACATGACACCGGAAGAAATGAAAACACTGCTAGAAAATCATCAGGTCATGTTGAAAGACTTGAAGATGATAAAGGAAAATGTAATGAAGGTGTCTGTTAATCTTGACCTTGTTGATGAAAACGGTGTATTCAGGGAAAAAATATCTATGATCAAACTTATGCCTAAAATAATGGGCTATATCACGAACACAGATAAGGCATTACTGGATTTCGGTTTTCTTCGTGAATTACTGCCATTGCTTCAACGATATCAAAACCTTTAAACATGAGTGAGCCAAGAGTAAGCGATAGCATTAGTAAACTTCTTATTGACGTTACAGTGCCAACAGAAGAAAAACAACCTCAGGTCATTGTTGCACCTGAAACTATTGTTGTGCCACCTGAAAATGCAAATACTGCATCCAATTCATCACCTGAAACTAATACACTTGTTCAGCAGCCTCAAACTGTGAAACCTCCTGTTACAGATGAAATGGTTGAAAACGGCGCGGAACTGGTTATAGGTATGTTTGATTTCAGTCAAAACAACTTGTTTAAGTTTTTTGTCAATAGGAAAAAGAACAATCGTATGGAAGCCTTGTTGGGTGAAAACCACAAGGATAAGTTGGAAACATTGATCAGTAATGTTGAAAGTGGAAAGAAAGCAGAGGAATTTAAACCGGAAGATTTGAGTGCTTTGCGATTGGAAAAAGATGTACAGACATTGCTGAAAGACCTGCCTTTGAGTGATCAGGAAAAAGAGTCATTAAAAAAACCACTGATGGCTATCATGAAAGCCAAAGGCGGTGTTATTCCGCCGGAATATTTACTCATACTTGCCATACTTCAAATAGCCGGTGGACGCACTGCTGAAACTGTTATGTTATGACCAAAAGACTGAATAAATGTTTTCTGTTTATCGGTCGACGTGGTACCGGTAAAACAACTCTTGCGCGAAAGATGGCAAAGGCAATGGGTAGAAAGCTGATCATCATTGATACGGATGATCATCCGTCTTATTTAGATATTCCTGTGATCAGCCTTGAAAGACTAAAAACATTCACCGGTGAAGCGTGCCGCGTGATCGAAAGTGATATTGATCATGTATTCGTAATCTTGAATCAGTACCAAAGTAATGCAGTGGTGATCTGTGAAGATGCCAGTAAGTATATTACAGCCAACATCTCAAAAGCTGTTCGATCATTTTTGATCGACATGAGAAAAAGAAATTTTGATGTGATTATCATGTTTCACTTTTTATCTGATGTGCCGCCATACATCTGCAAGCAATATGATCAGATGGTTCTATTCAAGACTGGTGATAATATCCAGGTAACACAAAACAAGTTTGCAAACTGGCATACCATCGTTACTAAGTTGAAGCGTATCCTTAAACACAAAGATTTTAACTACTGTGAGACTATTGCAATTGATGAGTGATCGACAGCACATACAACCAAATACACTTGGTGCCATAGCTAAACGCTATGGAATGGACACTCGTACACTGAAAGGAATGATAAGGTTACATCCTGAATTATTACTAAAAGTTCAACCTTATTTTGACGCAAAAAAAAATCTGTTACCACCGATCATTGTTGAACTGATTTATACAACACTTGGAACACCTGAGTAGGTGTTTTAATTTTTCGCGTTACCAATCCCCCAATCATGCAGCCCTGTTTAAGGGCTGCTTTTTTTTGCATTGTTATGTACCTGTAAACATTCTGAAACATAATACAGCAAAGGGATACATAATGATGAGCATGAATGAAACATAACAATCATTTTCACACTGCATAATCATTCAATCACTAAAAATTTTTAACCATGTTTGTTTCAAACTCCACCAAAGGTTCAGGGTTCATGAATGCCGGGATTCTTTTGCTGTTGGTTTTTGTAGCTGTACTGATCGCTCTGATGATCGTTAAGCTGAAAAAAGACCCGAAAGATGCAGAGGCGCAACGCTTCACCCTGGGATTGAAAAAGAAATCAGCATAAGCCCATCCCATCAGTAAACCTCATTAACCTAACAAAAAAATTTTCGACATGGAACCAAGACCATACACAGGGAAAGGTGATGCCTTTCTCGATTTCAAAGGAAACGGTGTAGACTTTGGCAGTGAGTTGAACCTCGACAAAGTTTTCGCGTTCACCATTACCAACGCATCAGCAAACCCACAGGTTGTATTGCTGAACCCATCTTATTCACCCTCTGTTGTTGCCAGGGTAATTAAAACAGGTGCTATTCCTTATGCGGGCGGCGCAACTGATTTGACTGCTTTGGGATCACCTACAAGTATTGAAGAATTTTTGGCGTTCATCAAAGCAAACCCTACAGTGGTAGTAAAAACAATGATTAAGAGTAATAACTCTGATCAGTTGGCGAAAGCATTGATTTTCGCAAAAAAATCTCCTTTCAAACTGCCTGATAGTGATCGTATCAATCTGTCATCATTCCTGAGTGAGTTCGCGTCCAATGATAAATTGGCGACTGTAAAGCGTGAATATCAGTTGGATGATCAAACAGAACTTTCACTCGAGATTCCACCGGCTGTAGGTGCGGTTGCAACTGTAACCACAATCACATTCTATTGCGGCGCATCTCTGAACACGGCAAATGCTTTGGCTCAGAAGAAAGCACAGGCAATGTTGAATCCGGAAGTACAGACAACAAAAAGTGTAATCGCTGGACGATAGTCCAAACAATTCATAATTAAAAGGGCAATGCCATCAGTGCCATTGCCCTTTTTTTTAAAACTGATCCAATGGCCAACGAAGCTGTAGAGGTTGGCATAGAAAAGATGATGTTTTTTTTCGGCACTGTCATCACTTTTCTGTTATCTATCATCACTTTTTTTCTCATTCGATTCATCAATAACAGTGATGCTCAAATGAAGGAACTAAGAGACATGACATCCGACCACGAAACAAGAATTACAGTGCTAGAAAAAGAATAATTATTCACTCCAAAAAATCAAAAACGATGAAACGTTTTTTCAGAAAAATATTAGCCTTTTTGGCTTCATTGTTTACCAACGTAAATGAATGGATTTACGATCATGTTCAGCCATCCATTGAAATGGTTCAACGTCTCAAAAAAGCAGTTGAAAGTCCGTACGCAAACCTGATCACAACACTCATTCCAGGCAACTGGGATAATATGTTACAGGAAGCTGCAATTAAGCTGTTGACAAAAGCTGTAGACAATCTGCGTATTACAGAAGACATCTATTTTGATGGTGACTGGACTAGCAAACTTGCAAAGCTCACAGAGTATCTACGTAATTCATCTAAACCGATGAGAGGGGCAATATACCACCAACTAGCAGTTGAACTTTCCAAACAAAGTGCATTCGCAAAAAAGTTACAGGAAGCTGAAGAAAAAGGCATTCCTGTTGAAGAAGTAAAGTTGGATGTAAAGGGACATAGCATTAGTCTGCTCACGCAAATGCAATACAGCAAGTTGAAGGAAAAAGTTGAGGCGGCAGACCTTCCCGAAGTGGATCCATTTTTAGAGGCAAAAATCAACAATGGTGTTGATCAGTACAACAAGACTTATGAGCGATACAAGCAGTTGTATCCGGATCATGATCCAACACAGGTTCACACCCTTGAAGAATTAAACCAACTGATTCAGGACGCGGAAGCGAAAGCCTGATCCTATCAGTTGAATTGTCTCACACAAAACAGTTTTTATGTTACCAGTAGAATTACAACTTGAGCGCACTCAGGACGTATACGGCAACGATAACGGTGACGGCTATTATCTTGGCGAAAACGGAGACGGTACAGGATCACCTTATTATACTATTGATTTTTCAGGTTACGGCAATGAAGGAACAGTTGTAAAAACTGTGAATACAGAAGCGCAGAGTACACCTGAAATTGTTCAGGCTACCGATTCCGAAAAAAAGAAATGGTATGATGTACTTGAACAGATTGGTGGAACCGCCGCGGGTTTGATCACTGCGATTAAATCTCCTGGAATGCCAGGTACTACAAGCCCCAACATCAATGGTTCGGTAGACATCACCGGTGATAACAAGTACACACCTTCTGTTGATGATAAGAAGAAAAATAATACAGTATGGGTCATCCTTGTGATCATTCTGATTGCTGTATTGCTATACTTCGCATTCAAAAAAGATAAATAACGCAGTCATGGCGAATATTCTTAAAGATACGCTTACACCAGGCAAGGGAAACAAAACGGTGAAAACCATCATCGTGATAGCTATTGTAATTGTGGTAATAGTCATTATCTACCAGATTTACAAAGCTATCACAGATAGTGGTAAGGCTTTGGGTGATATCATCGGAATGGAAATCATTGAACAAAAAACCGGTATTGTTCCTGCTCGTCAACGTGTATGTAAAGAAGTTGCAGAAAACTGCGAGAGTGCTATCACCCGTCTTTGGATTTTCGGTAACAAGTTATGGGTGAATGATGATGAAATCGTAGACCAGTTGAACAAATTATTGACACCGGCTGAAGCTGCATTGACATCAGTTTTCTTCAAAGAACAATCAGGAGAAACTTTGAAGTCCATCGTAGAGGGTGGCTATTTCGTAGAAAAAAACCGTAAACGAATTACCCTTCGTCAATACCTGGCATAATATGAGTCAAAAGAAACTGATCATCATCCTTGTAGTTGTAATCGTGATAGCTGTGATTACATGGTTTGTGTATAAGCATTACCAAAAACAGTTGCATAAGAAATTTCCGATTCGCAAAGGTAGTAAAGGGAAAGGTGTACAGTTCGTTCAGCTAACATTTGACGCACCATTAACCGGTGTATGGGATGATACGTTTAACGACCACGTGAAAAATCAAACCGGTAACGATTCACTTGAGTGGTCAAAAAAGGATCTGTTTGATTACTGGTTTAAAACAGCACTAACATCTGAAACATTTCCACTGGTGCCGGGTCAATCTAGTGGATGGATTATAGCAGTACAGGTGATGCTTGGAGCAAATAAGTTTACTGATTACTACGATCAGGATACGGTAACTCTGGTAAAAAAAGCCATCGGAAAGGATACAATATCCCTGATGGATTATCTCACAATCGGCGAAGATGTTTTTGGCATTGATGCAGCCGATTACAAATAAAAGTTATGGCAACCTTTTTTGATCAATTATTTAATCAGGGTAAGTTACCCGATATCAATGTTGAGGTTCAACTTGACAATGCAAGTGTTGTACGGCTTGGCGTTATGATCATGATTGTAATGCTGCTCACTATTCTGCTGTATGTGGTGATCCGCAAAAAGGCAGGTGTATAAATCTATTCACCTAAAAATTTATTTCATGGCTATTTTTGCATTACCTACAGCCGCAGCTTTAACAAACGCAGCCACAAAAGCCGGTACGGATATATTCAATTCCATCTTATCAAAAAATGGAGTATCTCCATCTTTTTTTTCTACGTTCAAATTGTTGTCTTTTTTAGATAACAGTACATCACAGTGGAAAAGTAGACTTGCGAAACTTCGTGAGTTTACACCTGAAGGACGCATTTTATTCTACATTGATAAGATGCAGAATAACCAACCGTTTCATGGTTCCTGTGTTCAATATGCAGAACTGTTCGGCACTTCGTATGACGGTAAATCCGGTTTGGATGATCGAGGTAAGGTATCGGTTGAACTATTAGAAGTGTTTAACCTACTTGCAGACGAAAAATATTTTCGTGGCAAAGAAACTGCTACGGATGGTCATACTTATCAGCGTGCTAGAATTTTGAATCGCTTGGACATTGCTCCTGACTATGCTGCTGTTGTGCAAAAGAGACAAGCAGCATCGAGGTCTAACCTGGAAATTGCCAAAATAACCCCGGAAGGTGTTCCCGATAGCAATAGCAACATGATCTATATTCTTGTCGCCCTGGTTGTTATAGGTATCATCGCTTTTATTGTTTCAAAATCAAAAAAGGCATAAGATGAATTTGATTAAAGGACTTGCAACGCTTACTGATCTGCTGCGCAATGAATACATTAGTTTGTTCAACAGAGCGCAAGTAAAGCCTACGAGTATTTCAAAGGTAGAAACGGCTTACAGACAACTTGTATCCAATAAAGCACGCTATGAAGCTGTTGCCAATGCTTTTAAACTGCCTGGTGTACCCTGGTATCTTATTGGTTGTATTCATATGCGTGAATCTTCATTTCGTTTTACCGGTCATCTTCACAATGGTGATCCGCTTACAGCGAAGACAAAAAATGTTCCATCAGGTAGACCATTGAACAGTCCTAAAGCAGGTATTGGTAAGCCATATACCTGGGAAGAATCTGCAATTGATGCTATTAGTTTAAAGTTATCCGGATCACCTTCATGGTACAATTATAAAAATGATAAAAGCACCGCAAGCCTGTTGAATAAATTAGAGGCTTTCAACGGTGCCGGTTATCGTAATAAAAATATTCCTTCCCCTTATCTGTGGGCAGATAGTACCATTCAAGTGCCTGGAAAGTTTGTAGCAGATGGACAATTTAATCCGTCTGTAGTTGATCAGCAGTTAGGAGCCGGTACGCTACTTAAATACTTCCTAGAACAGGAAGCAAAAAAAAAATAGCAGCCCCGTGGCTTGGCTTCTTAATTATGGCTATGCTGTTTCTGATCGTGTTTCTTTTTTTATCACGGGTCAATAAAAAGTAATGGCAGATGTACATCAAATATTCAACGACACCACAAAAGACCTGCTGTTTGCAATCCTGACAGCATTAGGAGGCTCTATGATTGACGTTAAAGGAATTTATCATGATTCGAGAGATGACCTCTTATACGCGATACTAGAGCGTTTGGACGGTACCGCAGGACTGGTAAAAAAGGTTGCTGTATTTACAGTGATTTCTAATATTGAAAACCGGTTTGTTTCAAACTACCAAAATATTGTAGGTGCTAACGGTGTACTGATTAATATCGGTAGCCAATTTGTTGATACCTCTATAACAGACAACCGTTACGCTTTACCTAACCTGGAAACCGGTGATATTGATTTCCCGCCCTTGTATCAAGGTGAACAAGTAATCATTTTAAAATACTGATCATGAAAAGAATTTTGTTGATCCTAACCATGGCTATCAACGCATTTTTTTGCGTTATGGTCCATGGACAAACTGTACCTACTGAGCAACCGCAACGTGTACAGCATCCATACTACCAGTATGATGGATTTATTGAAGCAAAAAAAGGGATTTTGTTACCACGTAGGATAGCAAACTTTACACCTAAATCACCGGTGCTTATTTATGATACGGTGTCGGGAAAAGTGTCTGTTTACTTTGGTGGGTGGAAGTCATTCCAGAATGTGGCATATACATCGGACTACAACGATCTTATCAACCGTCCTGATCTTACTCAGTATGTTCCTACGAGTAGAACAATCAACGGTTATTCACTAACAAGCAATATCACCATAAACAAAGTGGATATTGGCTTAGGTAATGTTCAGAATGTTGATGTAACAAATGCAGGTAACATTACATCAGGCACTTTGTCCGATGCTAGGCTATCAGCCAATGTTACATTACAAGGGAATACATTCAACGGTGCAAATCAGTTGTTACAATTGGATGCCGGTGGTAAGGTCGCTTACGCTAACTTACCGGCTTCACTGATGATCTATAAGGGTGTTTGGGATGCTTCAACAAATACACCAACGCTTGCAGATGGATCAGGAGTGAATGGATGGGTGTATCGTGTGCATCCGGGGGGTACTGTAAATTTTGGTTCCGGTAACATCACATTTTTATCAGGGGACTATGTTATTTATAATGGATCAGTTTGGCAGAAAAGTGCCGGTGGTGATGCTGTAACATCTGTCAATGGTCAACAAGGTGTAGTTGTGTTAACTACTGCAAATATTGCGGAAGGTGGAACAAACTACTACTATACAAACACACGGGTACAAACATTTGGTGATACTAGGTATAGTCTGCTCAATCATGAACACGTCTATTCTGATATTGCTAATCTCAGCAGTTACACGGGTTTTGATGTTAGATACAAACCTATCAGTTATGTTCCTGCATGGTCTGAAATCACAGGTAAGCCATCATTTGCGACAGTAGCAATAAGTGGATCTTATACTGATTTAAGCGGAACGCCCACACTTGGTTCATTATCTGCACTCAGTAGTATTGGCAACACATATATCACAGATGTAGCCTGGTCAAAAGTAACCGGTGCTCCATCTTTTTTAACTACTGAAAATGATCCTGTTTATACTGCATCATCATGGTATAGCACTACTAATAATGCAAGCAACTGGAATACAGCTTATGCATGGGGCAACTATGCGAATCGTACACTTACAATCAATGGCACAACCTATGATCTTTCAACCAACAGATCGTGGTCTGTTGGAACTGTAACAGGAACAGGTACTTCTGGTAATATACCTCTTTGGAATAATGCTAGTGATATTGGAAATAGTGTAATGGTACAAAGTGGTGGGGCTATCTATAATTACGGAAGATTTCATGGACATACTGGAAATACTGGAACATCATATAGTAATATGCAGATAGAAGCATATAGCTCATCAGGCGCTACTGGTGTAGCAGGTTATTCGTTTCATATTGGAGGCTTTACTGCACAATCTTTGTATCTAACAGCAAGTGGAAATGTAACTTTAAGCACTGGTTTAAATATACAAGGTGCTGCATCTATCTCTGGTTCAACTTCAATATCTGGTCCTGCAAATATTACTGGAACTATACATGCTAATCAGGCGGGTGCAAATATTCGTCTTTACTCGGATGGCACAACAGCAAACGATGGTTTTGTGGGGGTTTCTGGTAGCAATATATACTTAACAAATTGGAATGGAACAAGGGGGGTTACTATTGGAGCTGATAACGCAGGTTTTACTCATTCTGTAACAGCTGCAAACTTAGTAAACTCAAAAGGCTTTAGCGCATTAAATAAATCATCAAGTTCAGCAAATGATGTTGTTACAGTTTATGCTCCAACAGGTGCAAGTTATTCTGATGATGGTAGTACGGGCGCAATTAAAATAAGACTTCCATTTAAGGCAGCGAACCCTATGTGGACAATGAAAGTCAGAATTTACAACTATTCTACTCACCAAACTTCTGAATATCTTTTAGGAAACTATTCTTATTCTGATGGCGGTTATAATTATTCCGCTTCATTTTCTGGTGGTTCTAATGCCTCTCCACTAACTGTAAGATTTGGTAATGATGGAACGTATGATTGCGTATGGATTGGTGAAACAAATACTGTTTGGACATATCCAGTAATTAGTGTTGTTGATTACACTGCTGGATTTAGATCAGCTGGTGTATTTCAAGCTAAAGATTGGAATATATCCATAGTAACATCTTTTGGCACTGTGGCAGTTGCCACAAGTCCAGCCATTCGATTCTCAGATGTATATGCTTCATCGTTTAATGGTTCTGCATCAGGTTTAACAGGTACAGCTAGTAGTTTGACTGCTGGTAATAGTAACGGGTTAGGAGGATACTCTGTTAACTTAACTTCAAACGGAACAACTATTTCAAACACATTAATAGGTTTTGAAAGCGGTGTTATAAAACCATTTGCTTCTGGAGCAGTACAATCATTCTTAGGTCTTGGTTCTGCTGCATATACTGCAAGTTCTGCATATGAAGTACCTCTATCATTTTCAACTGGACTTAACAGAAGTGGCAACACTATCACAAATACGGGTGTAACTTCTTTAACTGGAACATCGAACCAAATTGCGGTATCAGCTGCTACAGGATCAGTTACAGTAAGTCTTACCAACAATGTTGTAATACCAGGCACAATCACATCATCTGCTAGTTATGAAAGTTCAGACCGTAGGTTAAAACGAGCATTATCCGGAACAAGGTTAATTGGTCAAATTGAATCGCTCCAGGCTCGGTTATATGTAAAGGATGGAAGGGATGAGTACGGATATTACGCTCAGGATGCACTGAAAATTATCCCTACAGCCGTAAAGCAGAGAGCAGATGGCTATTATGATCTGTCCTACACTCAGGTGTTCGTTGTAAAAATTGCATCACTTGAAAAACGTGTAGCGGAACTGGAAACATTACTTAAAAAAATCTACGGAAAATGAAAAAGCTAATCACGATCTGTGCGCTGATCCTGATCACTGCACTATGTTCATTCACCACTCACTTTTTCTCCTGGGCATCACTTGCAAGCAATCAACATATTTCGCTGAATAACTTGAAGGATGCAGTAGACAATGGCGTATTCAACTTAAAAAATGCGATACCTGCCGGCACGAAGCTGATTACAAAAAATGATGCAGTGTACTACGTGTACCTGAATGAATCCTATTCCCCATATGCAGGTAAAGCAAGCAATCAGCATGTAACAAAATCTGATCTGCAAGCAAATACAACTTATACACTTCATGTCTACGGTGTACCTGGTGTTGGTTGTCAAGATGCTGTATTATGGCTAGTGGCTAACACTACCGTTCCATGCGATGCATCATTACAGTTTGATTGGTGTGCAGATAATGGTTCAACAGGTACACATACACTTACGATCCCATCCGGACAAACATCTGTAAGCCTTAACGTGAATACCGGTGATTATGGCGGTACCGGTTGCGTTGGTACGGATGTTCGCATCAAACCCAACAGTTTATCATTTAGCAATACCTGTAGTCCCGATCCACACACTTGGCGTGTTACATCGGATACATGGGATAATGGATGTAACTATTCGCTACCGGCAAGTACACAAGTGATCTGTGTAAAAGGTTGCCCTATTTAATGTAAATTTTAAAACCATCATAACATGAAAAGAACAATTTTATTGACAGCATTAGCAAGCGTTTCACTGGCCACAATCGCACAAAAAGTAGAGCCTGTAAAATCTGCACCAGCAACGGCTGTACAGGCTGCAAAAACCAACACAACAGATACTTTGGTGATCGAGAAAGTGAAGTTTATCAAAATCGGTGAAAAGGTATTTTCAGTTGCAGACCTGGGCAATCCTGGCAACGTTGCACTGATTGTACCCATCGAGTGGATCGCAGAAAATTATGAGTACCTGGATAATTCCAGTGGTGGCTATTCAAAGAAGCAATTAGAGCAGCTACAGAAGCCATTGGCACCATGGTACCGGTATTATGTTGACTGGCTACAGCAGCAAAGACAACAAGCGAAAAAGCAGGAGTGAGTTCAGTTGGTTTCTCACCTGCGGCGGTGCTACCCGGTAGTACCGCTTTTTTATTTGATAGGATCCTGAATGTAACCACTAATTGTGCGTTGCTGCAGCAACATAAAAAAAGCAGATGCGGGATCCCAAATTTGGAAGTTTCAGAATTATCACTACTTTTATACCGCAACAGAATACTCAAGGGTGGTAACGCCCGATTTTGTGGGCTTTTTTTATGCCCTCACCCATAAGCGGTGTCATACCCCCGTTAACCGGTTGTAATGACCGGTTTCAGCCCTTGAGTGGACTGTTGCAACGGGAAAGGTGGCACCGCTTTTAATTCGCCCCTATAAGCAAAAAAACACTCATTTATGAACAACCCACAAAGAAACCTGAGTACAAAGGAAAATTCCTTACAGGTATTGACACCCGAAATGCAACGTCTTGTCAAGGGTCTTGACCTGATGCCGCTCGAAGATTTACCTTTTCATTTACGTGCTGTGCATGATCATGTGGTTCACCATTCGACCACAGATTTGGATGAAAATCTACGCACATCATTGTATCACTTAAACTGGCTTGCTATGGAACTACATGGAGCGCATGTAATGGCAGGTAAGTAATTTTTTATTTACTTATCCCCCCAAAGTAAAGCCCTACCCCAAAGGGCTTTTTTTATGCCCTATATCACTGGAAAATTATTGATCAATTGTACACAATCTTCCACCCCTAAACTTTTTAAATATTCATCGAAGACTTTTAAGTCACTATGCCCTTTCTGCAACTGTAGCTGTTTATGTGGTATGCCACTCATAGCGCTTTCCCTGATACCGGTGTGAACCCATGAATAAAATCCATACCGATTTGAAATATTGAGTTGGTCTAATATTTTACGATGCCGCTTTGTAAGGTTATTCATAGATAACATTTGTGAACCAGGTTGACCGTGTTTTGAAAATATAAACCATTCAGATGGATAGCCCCTGAACTTATTTATAATGTCTTGCATCGGTACCGGTATTGCTTTACGCAAAACATCATCATCCTTTGTTATGCGCACACCGGCTTCAACTCTCATTTCATCGAACAGAATATTTTCGATCCTTAACTGTCTGATCTCAGCAGGTCGGAAAAAAAGATAATACTGAAACAATATCGCATCCCATAACTGCGGGTCTTGTTCGATTACTTTTTCTTTGATGGTTGCAACCTGATTAGGGTGGAAGGGTAGTAGACTCTGAGATTTTAATTTCTTCACCTTTATTCCCTCGAACGGATTGTGTGGGTATCTCAGTTGTTTGACAAGGTCTTTAAACAAACAGCCTAAAAATATTTTTGCTTTCAGAATATAATTATTGTGATAATCCTGCTCATACATGAATCGAATGTACTCAGCCGGTGATATATCCGGTTTTTTTGCCTTTGCCGGTCTATACCATTCAGAGAACTTTTTCAAGTGAGAAAAATAGCATTGGTACGATTTTTTGGCTAGGGATGGTCGTTTGTATTCCAATGCTGCATCGAGATTACCAATCAGGTCGGTTCGTTGCCTGATTTCTACTCTCTGTGGGTCTGTTAACTTTTTAATCAATTTGCGAGCTTCCCGCATCCGTTCGGCAACGGTAGAAAGTTTGTTCAACTTTCCATAAACTTTTTGTGGTCTTCCGGCTTTGTCCTGGTATTGAACAAACCAAGTTTTAGAAATGTCCCGACTTAGCGGATACAGTTTTGGAAAAAAATTTTTTTTATCCATGATGAAAATTTCTGTGTGAAGCCCCTGCGAGCTGTACAGATAATCACGGACGGTTAACAATTAGTCTATGCCGTTCTATTCATAGACTTTCGGAAATCTGAAACCCTTGCGAGACAAGGGTTTCAGCCGTTTCAGTGGAGTCGAGGGGAGAACCACGACCCTGTGATTACCAACACCTTGCACATTCTATAGAATGATACAGAGCAAAATTTGTTCTACTTACTTTTTTCTGTTTTTAACTGCTGTTTCAGTTTCAATATTTCCTCCATTCGTTTGTGATCCTTTTCCAGTAATTCATAATACTTTTCTTTAAAGCCATCATCAGTGGAGTTTGTACCGGTACACTGAAAGAAGTCACATATTGTGCAACCCAATACAACAGCACATTTTTCTAATTTCTTGACGGACATAGTATCGTTCTTAATTGCGGCAAAAAATCCCGTCTCAGTCATATCTATCAATACAGCTAATTTTTTGAGTGAAACCCTTTTGGAAGCTGCTATTTTCTTGAGTAAAGAATAATCCATAAAAAATAATTGGTGCAATATTTTGTAGTCTGGTGCAAAATATTATACCTTGTGGTGGAATCAATTTTGTACCCGACCGCAAAAATGCGGTTAACGGAAAAATAAAACTATTAAACTACATGGACAACAAAACACCTATCCACCCAAAGTACCGGGTAGCGGAATTACTGCGTAAGAAGTACGGAGAATTGAACACAAGGCAAGGGATTAGCGATCTGACAAAACACTGTAATCTTCGTAGTGAACGAACGGTGCAAGAATGGATGAAGGCAGAGGCTGGGTCTACATTTGAAATCAGTCATTTCGTGATTAAACAAGTCCTAACATTCTTCGAGTTACAAAAGGCAAGCCAACTGATTACTACGCAGCACAAGGAACTGTTAAAGCGTGATGAAAAAACCATTATATGAGTGTTACATCACCCATGCCATTATACCGACTCAGGCAGTTGATATATGGTAAGTATGGCGAAGAAAAGTTTGCATTGGGATGTGAAATAACAGCCCGATGGATAGCTTTTGAAACACGCAAACCTTGCACGATGGAAGATGTACAGTTTTGGTGTAATGTGCTTACAGAAGAAATGACTACCGATAATAGCCTACCCATCACCATACCGCAAATGAAAGCCATCATGCAACTTTTCGGTGTAACAAACGAAATGGAAATTTTCAATAACTATTCAATTGAAATTTTATGAGCTATTCAATTCAGTATTACGATAATGTTTTAAAGGAAACTAGAACTGTATGGTTTGCGGAGAAAACAAACCTAGTTGACGTTTCTTCCATATGCGAGTGCATGTCTTCATCTGTCTTTATGTATACAGAAATAACACTCTTAGAAATTGACCACAACAATCAACAAAAAATAGTTCATAAATACAATTAACCTACCATGAATACAAAAATTCAACATCAGGATGAACTTGCCATCGAGGCAATGAGTGACGAACTTCGATCACTTATCTATTATGGACTTTGCGCTCTCAGGGTCGATCTTGACCGTACAGAAATATCAGCTTCACTATACAGCATTGATTCTAATGTAAAATGCTTTCGTAACAACGTGAAGGTTGCAACTGATAATCACATCGAATACATGAAGAGCCTATCTGAACGAATTAAGCAACCTCTTTCACTTGTTAACTCATTTGCAGAAAGAAGTTAATGCACTATCAAGCCGAAAAATATAATTCTGAATTGCTTAACCTGCAATCGCTTATTAACGATTGGCGAAGTGATGCAGATGCCTATGAATTAAAAATAGAGCAAGCTGCTAAAGAAGGTAAGCCCGTTGCAGGTATGGAAACCTATCACACTAAGCAGCTACAGAAAATTAATCGAATAGAATCATTTGCAAGTGCAGCACATACATTCATATCCGCAATGCAGTCACATATTAACCTGATGAAGGTTAACAGCCTGGAACATCAATATAATACCAAATTATCAACCAACCGTACCCGAATATGTGACCTTCCGGACGGTCCAAATACCATGCACCTAGAGGTCATGGAAACCCTCACGGAAATTCTTTATAGAATGGACAAAAAAACTATCTACTAATGGCTAAAGAAAAAGTTGAAATAAAAACTCCCTTCAAACAAATGATGGATTGGCTTTTTAGTCAATATGACTTCAAGCGTGATCTATTAAAAAATGCTGTTCATTTCAAGCCCACCGGTGATAAAGAATTTAAAGAGTTAACTGATGATGATATCAATACGATATCCATCACAATGGAACTGAAAGGATTGAAAAAATTTGCTGAGAAAGACATTTGCCGCGCTATATATAGCAGCTTTAATCCTGGTAACTATGATCCGCTAAAAACATACTTCAATCGAATTTCAAAGAAAAATCCCAAAGGTGCCATTGATAAGCTAGCCGCTACGATTAAGACCACAAATACCGAATTGTGGAATAAGTACCTAAAAAAATGGTTAGTCGCATGTGTTGCTAATTACATGGAAATAAAGGGGTGTCAAAATCACACTTGCCTTGTCCTTACCGGTGGACAGGGTAAGGGTAAAACAACCTGGTTAAATGGTATATGCCCTCCTGAACTAAACCCTGCATACATCTACACCGGTCGCCTCGATCTGAGCAAGCAATCAGATACAAATTTCAAACTAGCGGACTACTGGTTTATCAATATTGAGGAACAAATGAAAAACCTTAATAGGCAAGATGCGAACGCTGTAAAGGCACTTATAACCCTTTCTGATATCAAAGGTCGTAAGCCTTACGGTCGTATAGAAGTTTCAGCCAGAAGACTTGCAAATTTTATGGGTAGTACCAATGATGATGATTTTATTACTGATGAAACCGGAAGCCGCCGTTTTCTTCCTTTCAAAGTAACAGATATCAACTTACCTGGCTTTAAAAAAATTGATATAGATGAAGTATGGTCGGAAGCCTTTCGATTATACGAAAGTGGTTTTGTTTACTGGATCACTCAGGATGATCAGATTGAATTGGAAGCAAATAACAAGGAATACATTAACCATACTCAGGAACATGAATATGTGAATATTTATTGCTCAGTTCCAAAGGATGAAACTGATGCAACTCATGTTGTACCTGCAAGTGTGCTGCGTGATTTTATACAATTTGAAACAACCAATAAGAACCTACGTGATAGAAACATTGGTGTAGCACTTTCACAGATAGGATTTAAACAGGTTACACACCGTTTCCACTGGATCACCTACCCAATGAAAGCATGGTTAATAAAACTCAATGAACCTACAGGCAATGCGAGCCTGAATAAATATTTAATTGAACCACAACAAAAATCCTAATCATGAACAAAAAATTGAATCCCACACCACCAATTAGTCCCATTGCTTTGGAAATCGAAAATGAACTTTCAAGACTGATTACGAAAGCGAATAACAACGACATTACACTCATTGCCTGTATCTCTATCTCTGATCCTGATAACAAGGGTTATCAATTTAACCATGCAAAGTTTACGGGCGAATCCGAAGAGGTATTAAACAGCATAAATTATCTAATGCAAGAAATTCTTATTGATATAGCAAAAGCTGAAAATAACTACTCTCAAAATTAACCAACCAATGAAACCAAAGCAAACACTAAGAAGTAGAATCACAACCCTACTACGAAACTTGACTACTAAGAAGAAAAAGCCAAAAAGTAGGGAAACAATTATTTCAATCAGACGATAACAATAAAAATCAAAAAATATGTTGTTAGGATTTAAAAACCAATTTGTCACCCCGATACTTCAAGACACAAAGTTGCATACAATTCGTGACGATATTCACAATAGATGGCAACCAGGTAAGACGATACAAATGTGTACAGGATTGAGAACAAAAGACCTGAATATTTTTAATACCAAGACTTGTATTTCGACACAATCCATCATCATTAACGCGAAGAAACGAACAGTTGATATAATCGTACCATTTAGAATTAGAGAAGAAAGAGTTGAGTTGTCTGATGGAAATATTTATTGGTTAGCAATTAACGATGGCTTTACCAATGAAGGAGAATTCTGGAGTTGGTTTTACTTAGACCTCAAAGATAAACCAGGTTTAGAGGGCAAAAAGAAACTGATCCATTGGACACATCTAACCTACCCAATTGAAGGTATTTCAGATTTACCATTTTAACTATGCCAATCAACTACAAGGAATATCATCCAAAGTGGACACTTATCAGAAGATTAATTCTGCAACGTGCAGACAATTGTTGTGAAGGTTCTCCAAAATTTCATTTGTGCAGAGCTGCGAATAATCAACCGCATCCTGAAACCGGAAGTAAAGTGATACTGACTATTGCACACTTGAATCATGATAAGAATGATAACAGGTTTTCTAACCTCAAAGCATTGTGCCAACGATGCCATTTACATCATGATATAGGGAATCACATATTCAATCGAAAGTATGGTCGGGATACCAAGAGATTAAACGGAAAATTATTTTAATGAAGAAACCCTATAAAACATATAATGGAGGGAAAAACGGATCAGGAGTATATCAGCAAATAATTAACCAGATTCCACAGCACAAGATATTCATAAGTGGCTTTTGCGGCAATTGTGGTGTCCTGGCTCATAAGCTGCCGGCTTCCATGGCCAACATCGCAATCGATCTTGATAATGCAGTAACTCAAAAATGGTCGATAATTCCAGGAATATCTTCCATTAATGCAGATTGTATCAGCTTTATTTCAAATTGCCTACAATTCATACAAATTGCTTCCCCCAACCTAATTGATGAAATTGTTATTTACCTCGATCCTCCTTACCTACAGGAAACCAGAAAAGGAAATAAAGCCTTATATAAACATGAAATGAATGATATCGCATCTCACAAAATATGCTGCTCGATATTATGTGTTGGCCTGTTAAAGTCATACTAAGCCATTATCCTTGTGATTTATACAATACCTTACTTAAGGATTGGAGAATTCATGATTTTGAAGCTATGACCAGAAACGGAAAAAGAACAGAAAGGCTTTACATGAACTATCCTGAACCTGATCAGCTACATGACTACAGGTACTTAGGAAAAGATTTTCGTGAAAGAGAACTATACAAAAAGATGCGTTCTAATGTGGTTAATAAGTTCAAGCGAATGAATATCCTGGAAAGAAACATGATTCTCGAATCATTAAAAGAGAGCTGGCATCATAAGTAAGCATGATACAGGCTTACAGCAAAAATAAATGCGATACAGCCGGCTGTATCGCAAAATAATATGTTAGCTGCAGACACCACATAAATAAATGATGGCACCAGGTTGTACATTATTCCTTTTTGGGATCATTAAACTTAATCAGTGTACCCGTTCTGCCATCTTCTGTGATGATAGCATCGTACTCTAATTTTCCTTTCTTTTGTTTCCTGTTGGCATTACTGATTAAAGCATCAATCATTTGATATAGGTCTTTATTATCATCCTTTCCATTGAGTGCATTCAACCAGGAACCAAGGTCATCTTTAGTAACCTTACCGGTGACAGTGTATTCACGAACCGGTTCAGATAGAATGTAAATTTCAATGCCCTGACGCTTATACACTTTTGCAAGACCCTTGTTATCATTTTGCCCGAATAAAGTAACTGATAGCAATAAAGCTATGCAGGTAATGATCTGTTTCATACTATACACTTTGATGGTTAATGATGGTGTGGTCGTGGGGGTCAACCTTTACTCTTATTATATAAATATATTATTTTCTATAGAATTAATTACTACAGTTACTACAAAGTGTCTCAAATCCTTTATTCACGCTACTTTCATTTGTAGTAGGTGAAATTTTAGTGAATCTACTACAAGTTACTACACCTACTATAATTTCTGTAGTAGGAAAAACAGCCTGTAGTACCTGAAATTTTACCACCTACTACACTTCAAACGCAATCCCATAAAGGATTTCAGAGGATGTAGTAGGTGAAGTAGGTGAAAATGACAAAAAAACTTTTTCAAAAACATTTTTTCACTGATTTTAACTACAAAATATTGCACCATAAGGTGTAATATTGTTGAGTTAAACAGCGAAAACATGGACAATCCCACTGAATCAAATATCACTACCGGTAGTGCTTCAGACCTTCAACCTGAAAGCCAAAACCCTGAACCTACAGTTCAGGATTCGATTATAACCACTGAACCTGAAAGTGGTGGATTTGCAAAGCCTGATCCTGAAAAAAATGGGCAAAGCATTGTTGTCACAAAACCCTCAGTTGTTCCACCGGTTGAAGTAAAACCAATTTCAAAAGTTGAGCGAACTGGAAGTAAAAGATTAACCATCACGGTTAACTTTTCACTGGATGAAGTTCCTTACATCAATGAAATTATTCAGGCTCGTATTGACAGTAAACTATCAAAAAATGCAAGCCACTTCATCAGGCAATGTGTAGACTTTGCAATTCACCATAAGGCAGGTACAAAAATCGCTATACCGGAAATTACACCTGTTGAAATCAAAGACGGATTTTATCACCCCTCAAAATAAATTATGAAACTGGAAGTACACAGCTTGCCGAATGGATCGTGTTCAGTGAACATGACACCGGAAGAAATGAAAACACTGCTAGAAAATCATCAGGTCATGTTGAAAGACTTGAAGATGATAAAGGAAAATGTAATGAAGGTGTCTGTTAATCTTGACCTTGTTGATGAAAACGGTGTATTCAGGGAAAAAATATCTATGATCAAACTTATGCCTAAAATAATGGGCTATATCACGAACACAGATAAGGCATTACTGGATTTCGGTTTTCTTCGTGAATTACTGCCATTGCTTCAACGATATCAAAACCTTTAAACATGAGTGAGCCAAGAGTAAGCGATAGCATTAGTAAACTTCTTATTGACGTTACAGTGCCAACAGAAGAAAAACAACCTCAGGTCATTGTTGCACCTGAAACTATTGTTGTGCCACCTGAAAATGCAAATACTGCATCCAATTCATCACCTGAAACTAATACACTTGTTCAGCAGCCTCAAACTGTGAAACCTCCTGTTACAGATGAAATGGTTGAAAACGGCGCGGAACTGGTTATAGGTATGTTTGATTTCAGTCAAAACAACTTGTTTAAGTTTTTTGTCAATAGGAAAAAGAACAATCGTATGGAAGCCTTGTTGGGTGAAAACCACAAGGATAAGTTGGAAACATTGATCAGTAATGTTGAAAGTGGAAAGAAAGCAGAGGAATTTAAACCGGAAGATTTGAGTGCTTTGCGATTGGAAAAAGATGTACAGACATTGCTGAAAGACCTGCCTTTGAGTGATCAGGAAAAAGAGTCATTAAAAAAACCACTGATGGCTATCATGAAAGCCAAAGGCGGTGTTATTCCGCCGGAATATTTACTCATACTTGCCATACTTCAAATAGCCGGTGGACGCACTGCTGAAACTGTTATGTTATGACCAAAAGACTGAATAAATGTTTTCTGTTTATCGGTCGACGTGGTACCGGTAAAACAACTCTTGCGCGAAAGATGGCAAAGGCAATGGGTAGAAAGCTGATCATCATTGATACGGATGATCATCCGTCTTATTTAGATATTCCTGTGATCAGCCTTGAAAGACTAAAAACATTCACCGGTGAAGCGTGCCGCGTGATCGAAAGTGATATTGATCATGTATTCGTAATCTTGAATCAGTACCAAAGTAATGCAGTGGTGATCTGTGAAGATGCCAGTAAGTATATTACAGCCAACATCTCAAAAGCTGTTCGATCATTTTTGATCGACATGAGAAAAAGAAATTTTGATGTGATTATCATGTTTCACTTTTTATCTGATGTGCCGCCATACATCTGCAAGCAATATGATCAGATGGTTCTATTCAAGACTGGTGATAATATCCAGGTAACACAAAACAAGTTTGCAAACTGGCATACCATCGTTACTAAGTTGAAGCGTATCCTTAAACACAAAGATTTTAACTACTGTGAGACTATTGCAATTGATGAGTGATCGACAGCACATACAACCAAATACACTTGGTGCCATAGCTAAACGCTATGGAATGGACACTCGTACACTGAAAGGAATGATAAGGTTACATCCTGAATTATTACTAAAAGTTCAACCTTATTTTGACGCAAAAAAAAATCTGTTACCACCGATCATTGTTGAACTGATTTATACAACACTTGGAACACCTGAGTAGGTGTTTTAATTTTTCGCGTTACCAATCCCCCAATCATGCAGCCCTGTTTAAGGGCTGCTTTTTTTTGCATTGTTATGTACCTGTAAACATTCTGAAACATAATACAGCAAAGGGATACATAATGATGAGCATGAATGAAACATAACAATCATTTTCACACTGCATAATCATTCAATCACTAAAAATTTTTAACCATGTTTGTTTCAAACTCCACCAAAGGTTCAGGGTTCATGAATGCCGGGATTCTTTTGCTGTTGGTTTTTGTAGCTGTACTGATCGCTCTGATGATCGTTAAGCTGAAAAAAGACCCGAAAGATGCAGAGGCGCAACGCTTCACCCTGGGATTGAAAAAGAAATCAGCATAAGCCCATCCCATCAGTAAACCTCATTAACCTAACAAAAAAATTTTCGACATGGAACCAAGACCATACACAGGGAAAGGTGATGCCTTTCTCGATTTCAAAGGAAACGGTGTAGACTTTGGCAGTGAGTTGAACCTCGACAAAGTTTTCGCGTTCACCATTACCAACGCATCAGCAAACCCACAGGTTGTATTGCTGAACCCATCTTATTCACCCTCTGTTGTTGCCAGGGTAATTAAAACAGGTGCTATTCCTTATGCGGGCGGCGCAACTGATTTGACTGCTTTGGGATCACCTACAAGTATTGAAGAATTTTTGGCGTTCATCAAAGCAAACCCTACAGTGGTAGTAAAAACAATGATTAAGAGTAATAACTCTGATCAGTTGGCGAAAGCATTGATTTTCGCAAAAAAATCTCCTTTCAAACTGCCTGATAGTGATCGTATCAATCTGTCATCATTCCTGAGTGAGTTCGCGTCCAATGATAAATTGGCGACTGTAAAGCGTGAATATCAGTTGGATGATCAAACAGAACTTTCACTCGAGATTCCACCGGCTGTAGGTGCGGTTGCAACTGTAACCACAATCACATTCTATTGCGGCGCATCTCTGAACACGGCAAATGCTTTGGCTCAGAAGAAAGCACAGGCAATGTTGAATCCGGAAGTACAGACAACAAAAAGTGTAATCGCTGGACGATAGTCCAAACAATTCATAATTAAAAGGGCAATGCCATCAGTGCCATTGCCCTTTTTTTTAAAACTGATCCAATGGCCAACGAAGCTGTAGAGGTTGGCATAGAAAAGATGATGTTTTTTTTCGGCACTGTCATCACTTTTCTGTTATCTATCATCACTTTTTTTCTCATTCGATTCATCAATAACAGTGATGCTCAAATGAAGGAACTAAGAGACATGACATCCGACCACGAAACAAGAATTACAGTGCTAGAAAAAGAATAATTATTCACTCCAAAAAATCAAAAACGATGAAACGTTTTTTCAGAAAAATATTAGCCTTTTTGGCTTCATTGTTTACCAACGTAAATGAATGGATTTACGATCATGTTCAGCCATCCATTGAAATGGTTCAACGTCTCAAAAAAGCAGTTGAAAGTCCGTACGCAAACCTGATCACAACACTCATTCCAGGCAACTGGGATAATATGTTACAGGAAGCTGCAATTAAGCTGTTGACAAAAGCTGTAGACAATCTGCGTATTACAGAAGACATCTATTTTGATGGTGACTGGACTAGCAAACTTGCAAAGCTCACAGAGTATCTACGTAATTCATCTAAACCGATGAGAGGGGCAATATACCACCAACTAGCAGTTGAACTTTCCAAACAAAGTGCATTCGCAAAAAAGTTACAGGAAGCTGAAGAAAAAGGCATTCCTGTTGAAGAAGTAAAGTTGGATGTAAAGGGACATAGCATTAGTCTGCTCACGCAAATGCAATACAGCAAGTTGAAGGAAAAAGTTGAGGCGGCAGACCTTCCCGAAGTGGATCCATTTTTAGAGGCAAAAATCAACAATGGTGTTGATCAGTACAACAAGACTTATGAGCGATACAAGCAGTTGTATCCGGATCATGATCCAACACAGGTTCACACCCTTGAAGAATTAAACCAACTGATTCAGGACGCGGAAGCGAAAGCCTGATCCTATCAGTTGAATTGTCTCACACAAAACAGTTTTTATGTTACCAGTAGAATTACAACTTGAGCGCACTCAGGACGTATACGGCAACGATAACGGTGACGGCTATTATCTTGGCGAAAACGGAGACGGTACAGGATCACCTTATTATACTATTGATTTTTCAGGTTACGGCAATGAAGGAACAGTTGTAAAAACTGTGAATACAGAAGCGCAGAGTACACCTGAAATTGTTCAGGCTACCGATTCCGAAAAAAAGAAATGGTATGATGTACTTGAACAGATTGGTGGAACCGCCGCGGGTTTGATCACTGCGATTAAATCTCCTGGAATGCCAGGTACTACAAGCCCCAACATCAATGGTTCGGTAGACATCACCGGTGATAACAAGTACACACCTTCTGTTGATGATAAGAAGAAAAATAATACAGTATGGGTCATCCTTGTGATCATTCTGATTGCTGTATTGCTATACTTCGCATTCAAAAAAGATAAATAACGCAGTCATGGCGAATATTCTTAAAGATACGCTTACACCAGGCAAGGGAAACAAAACGGTGAAAACCATCATCGTGATAGCTATTGTAATTGTGGTAATAGTCATTATCTACCAGATTTACAAAGCTATCACAGATAGTGGTAAGGCTTTGGGTGATATCATCGGAATGGAAATCATTGAACAAAAAACCGGTATTGTTCCTGCTCGTCAACGTGTATGTAAAGAAGTTGCAGAAAACTGCGAGAGTGCTATCACCCGTCTTTGGATTTTCGGTAACAAGTTATGGGTGAATGATGATGAAATCGTAGACCAGTTGAACAAATTATTGACACCGGCTGAAGCTGCATTGACATCAGTTTTCTTCAAAGAACAATCAGGAGAAACTTTGAAGTCCATCGTAGAGGGTGGCTATTTCGTAGAAAAAAACCGTAAACGAATTACCCTTCGTCAATACCTGGCATAATATGAGTCAAAAGAAACTGATCATCATCCTTGTAGTTGTAATCGTGATAGCTGTGATTACATGGTTTGTGTATAAGCATTACCAAAAACAGTTGCATAAGAAATTTCCGATTCGCAAAGGTAGTAAAGGGAAAGGTGTACAGTTCGTTCAGCTAACATTTGACGCACCATTAACCGGTGTATGGGATGATACGTTTAACGACCACGTGAAAAATCAAACCGGTAACGATTCACTTGAGTGGTCAAAAAAGGATCTGTTTGATTACTGGTTTAAAACAGCACTAACATCTGAAACATTTCCACTGGTGCCGGGTCAATCTAGTGGATGGATTATAGCAGTACAGGTGATGCTTGGAGCAAATAAGTTTACTGATTACTACGATCAGGATACGGTAACTCTGGTAAAAAAAGCCATCGGAAAGGATACAATATCCCTGATGGATTATCTCACAATCGGCGAAGATGTTTTTGGCATTGATGCAGCCGATTACAAATAAAAGTTATGGCAACCTTTTTTGATCAATTATTTAATCAGGGTAAGTTACCCGATATCAATGTTGAGGTTCAACTTGACAATGCAAGTGTTGTACGGCTTGGCGTTATGATCATGATTGTAATGCTGCTCACTATTCTGCTGTATGTGGTGATCCGCAAAAAGGCAGGTGTATAAATCTATTCACCTAAAAATTTATTTCATGGCTATTTTTGCATTACCTACAGCCGCAGCTTTAACAAACGCAGCCACAAAAGCCGGTACGGATATATTCAATTCCATCTTATCAAAAAATGGAGTATCTCCATCTTTTTTTTCTACGTTCAAATTGTTGTCTTTTTTAGATAACAGTACATCACAGTGGAAAAGTAGACTTGCGAAACTTCGTGAGTTTACACCTGAAGGACGCATTTTATTCTACATTGATAAGATGCAGAATAACCAACCGTTTCATGGTTCCTGTGTTCAATATGCAGAACTGTTCGGCACTTCGTATGACGGTAAATCCGGTTTGGATGATCGAGGTAAGGTATCGGTTGAACTATTAGAAGTGTTTAACCTACTTGCAGACGAAAAATATTTTCGTGGCAAAGAAACTGCTACGGATGGTCATACTTATCAGCGTGCTAGAATTTTGAATCGCTTGGACATTGCTCCTGACTATGCTGCTGTTGTGCAAAAGAGACAAGCAGCATCGAGGTCTAACCTGGAAATTGCCAAAATAACCCCGGAAGGTGTTCCCGATAGCAATAGCAACATGATCTATATTCTTGTCGCCCTGGTTGTTATAGGTATCATCGCTTTTATTGTTTCAAAATCAAAAAAGGCATAAGATGAATTTGATTAAAGGACTTGCAACGCTTACTGATCTGCTGCGCAATGAATACATTAGTTTGTTCAACAGAGCGCAAGTAAAGCCTACGAGTATTTCAAAGGTAGAAACGGCTTACAGACAACTTGTATCCAATAAAGCACGCTATGAAGCTGTTGCCAATGCTTTTAAACTGCCTGGTGTACCCTGGTATCTTATTGGTTGTATTCATATGCGTGAATCTTCATTTCGTTTTACCGGTCATCTTCACAATGGTGATCCGCTTACAGCGAAGACAAAAAATGTTCCATCAGGTAGACCATTGAACAGTCCTAAAGCAGGTATTGGTAAGCCATATACCTGGGAAGAATCTGCAATTGATGCTATTAGTTTAAAGTTATCCGGATCACCTTCATGGTACAATTATAAAAATGATAAAAGCACCGCAAGCCTGTTGAATAAATTAGAGGCTTTCAACGGTGCCGGTTATCGTAATAAAAATATTCCTTCCCCTTATCTGTGGGCAGATAGTACCATTCAAGTGCCTGGAAAGTTTGTAGCAGATGGACAATTTAATCCGTCTGTAGTTGATCAGCAGTTAGGAGCCGGTACGCTACTTAAATACTTCCTAGAACAGGAAGCAAAAAAAAAATAGCAGCCCCGTGGCTTGGCTTCTTAATTATGGCTATGCTGTTTCTGATCGTGTTTCTTTTTTTATCACGGGTCAATAAAAAGTAATGGCAGATGTACATCAAATATTCAACGACACCACAAAAGACCTGCTGTTTGCAATCCTGACAGCATTAGGAGGCTCTATGATTGACGTTAAAGGAATTTATCATGATTCGAGAGATGACCTCTTATACGCGATACTAGAGCGTTTGGACGGTACCGCAGGACTGGTAAAAAAGGTTGCTGTATTTACAGTGATTTCTAATATTGAAAACCGGTTTGTTTCAAACTACCAAAATATTGTAGGTGCTAACGGTGTACTGATTAATATCGGTAGCCAATTTGTTGATACCTCTATAACAGACAACCGTTACGCTTTACCTAACCTGGAAACCGGTGATATTGATTTCCCGCCCTTGTATCAAGGTGAACAAGTAATCATTTTAAAATACTGATCATGAAAAGAATTTTGTTGATCCTAACCATGGCTATCAACGCATTTTTTTGCGTTATGGTCCATGGACAAACTGTACCTACTGAGCAACCGCAACGTGTACAGCATCCATACTACCAGTATGATGGATTTATTGAAGCAAAAAAAGGGATTTTGTTACCACGTAGGATAGCAAACTTTACACCTAAATCACCGGTGCTTATTTATGATACGGTGTCGGGAAAAGTGTCTGTTTACTTTGGTGGGTGGAAGTCATTCCAGAATGTGGCATATACATCGGACTACAACGATCTTATCAACCGTCCTGATCTTACTCAGTATGTTCCTACGAGTAGAACAATCAACGGTTATTCACTAACAAGCAATATCACCATAAACAAAGTGGATATTGGCTTAGGTAATGTTCAGAATGTTGATGTAACAAATGCAGGTAACATTACATCAGGCACTTTGTCCGATGCTAGGCTATCAGCCAATGTTACATTACAAGGGAATACATTCAACGGTGCAAATCAGTTGTTACAATTGGATGCCGGTGGTAAGGTCGCTTACGCTAACTTACCGGCTTCACTGATGATCTATAAGGGTGTTTGGGATGCTTCAACAAATACACCAACGCTTGCAGATGGATCAGGAGTGAATGGATGGGTGTATCGTGTGCATCCGGGGGGTACTGTAAATTTTGGTTCCGGTAACATCACATTTTTATCAGGGGACTATGTTATTTATAATGGATCAGTTTGGCAGAAAAGTGCCGGTGGTGATGCTGTAACATCTGTCAATGGTCAACAAGGTGTAGTTGTGTTAACTACTGCAAATATTGCGGAAGGTGGAACAAACTACTACTATACAAACACACGGGTACAAACATTTGGTGATACTAGGTATAGTCTGCTCAATCATGAACACGTCTATTCTGATATTGCTAATCTCAGCAGTTACACGGGTTTTGATGTTAGATACAAACCTATCAGTTATGTTCCTGCATGGTCTGAAATCACAGGTAAGCCATCATTTGCGACAGTAGCAATAAGTGGATCTTATACTGATTTAAGCGGAACGCCCACACTTGGTTCATTATCTGCACTCAGTAGTATTGGCAACACATATATCACAGATGTAGCCTGGTCAAAAGTAACCGGTGCTCCATCTTTTTTAACTACTGAAAATGATCCTGTTTATACTGCATCATCATGGTATAGCACTACTAATAATGCAAGCAACTGGAATACAGCTTATGCATGGGGCAACTATGCGAATCGTACACTTACAATCAATGGCACAACCTATGATCTTTCAACCAACAGATCGTGGTCTGTTGGAACTGTAACAGGAACAGGTACTTCTGGTAATATACCTCTTTGGAATAATGCTAGTGATATTGGAAATAGTGTAATGGTACAAAGTGGTGGGGCTATCTATAATTACGGAAGATTTCATGGACATACTGGAAATACTGGAACATCATATAGTAATATGCAGATAGAAGCATATAGCTCATCAGGCGCTACTGGTGTAGCAGGTTATTCGTTTCATATTGGAGGCTTTACTGCACAATCTTTGTATCTAACAGCAAGTGGAAATGTAACTTTAAGCACTGGTTTAAATATACAAGGTGCTGCATCTATCTCTGGTTCAACTTCAATATCTGGTCCTGCAAATATTACTGGAACTATACATGCTAATCAGGCGGGTGCAAATATTCGTCTTTACTCGGATGGCACAACAGCAAACGATGGTTTTGTGGGGGTTTCTGGTAGCAATATATACTTAACAAATTGGAATGGAACAAGGGGGGTTACTATTGGAGCTGATAACGCAGGTTTTACTCATTCTGTAACAGCTGCAAACTTAGTAAACTCAAAAGGCTTTAGCGCATTAAATAAATCATCAAGTTCAGCAAATGATGTTGTTACAGTTTATGCTCCAACAGGTGCAAGTTATTCTGATGATGGTAGTACGGGCGCAATTAAAATAAGACTTCCATTTAAGGCAGCGAACCCTATGTGGACAATGAAAGTCAGAATTTACAACTATTCTACTCACCAAACTTCTGAATATCTTTTAGGAAACTATTCTTATTCTGATGGCGGTTATAATTATTCCGCTTCATTTTCTGGTGGTTCTAATGCCTCTCCACTAACTGTAAGATTTGGTAATGATGGAACGTATGATTGCGTATGGATTGGTGAAACAAATACTGTTTGGACATATCCAGTAATTAGTGTTGTTGATTACACTGCTGGATTTAGATCAGCTGGTGTATTTCAAGCTAAAGATTGGAATATATCCATAGTAACATCTTTTGGCACTGTGGCAGTTGCCACAAGTCCAGCCATTCGATTCTCAGATGTATATGCTTCATCGTTTAATGGTTCTGCATCAGGTTTAACAGGTACAGCTAGTAGTTTGACTGCTGGTAATAGTAACGGGTTAGGAGGATACTCTGTTAACTTAACTTCAAACGGAACAACTATTTCAAACACATTAATAGGTTTTGAAAGCGGTGTTATAAAACCATTTGCTTCTGGAGCAGTACAATCATTCTTAGGTCTTGGTTCTGCTGCATATACTGCAAGTTCTGCATATGAAGTACCTCTATCATTTTCAACTGGACTTAACAGAAGTGGCAACACTATCACAAATACGGGTGTAACTTCTTTAACTGGAACATCGAACCAAATTGCGGTATCAGCTGCTACAGGATCAGTTACAGTAAGTCTTACCAACAATGTTGTAATACCAGGCACAATCACATCATCTGCTAGTTATGAAAGTTCAGACCGTAGGTTAAAACGAGCATTATCCGGAACAAGGTTAATTGGTCAAATTGAATCGCTCCAGGCTCGGTTATATGTAAAGGATGGAAGGGATGAGTACGGATATTACGCTCAGGATGCACTGAAAATTATCCCTACAGCCGTAAAGCAGAGAGCAGATGGCTATTATGATCTGTCCTACACTCAGGTGTTCGTTGTAAAAATTGCATCACTTGAAAAACGTGTAGCGGAACTGGAAACATTACTTAAAAAAATCTACGGAAAATGAAAAAGCTAATCACGATCTGTGCGCTGATCCTGATCACTGCACTATGTTCATTCACCACTCACTTTTTCTCCTGGGCATCACTTGCAAGCAATCAACATATTTCGCTGAATAACTTGAAGGATGCAGTAGACAATGGCGTATTCAACTTAAAAAATGCGATACCTGCCGGCACGAAGCTGATTACAAAAAATGATGCAGTGTACTACGTGTACCTGAATGAATCCTATTCCCCATATGCAGGTAAAGCAAGCAATCAGCATGTAACAAAATCTGATCTGCAAGCAAATACAACTTATACACTTCATGTCTACGGTGTACCTGGTGTTGGTTGTCAAGATGCTGTATTATGGCTAGTGGCTAACACTACCGTTCCATGCGATGCATCATTACAGTTTGATTGGTGTGCAGATAATGGTTCAACAGGTACACATACACTTACGATCCCATCCGGACAAACATCTGTAAGCCTTAACGTGAATACCGGTGATTATGGCGGTACCGGTTGCGTTGGTACGGATGTTCGCATCAAACCCAACAGTTTATCATTTAGCAATACCTGTAGTCCCGATCCACACACTTGGCGTGTTACATCGGATACATGGGATAATGGATGTAACTATTCGCTACCGGCAAGTACACAAGTGATCTGTGTAAAAGGTTGCCCTATTTAATGTAAATTTTAAAACCATCATAACATGAAAAGAACAATTTTATTGACAGCATTAGCAAGCGTTTCACTGGCCACAATCGCACAAAAAGTAGAGCCTGTAAAATCTGCACCAGCAACGGCTGTACAGGCTGCAAAAACCAACACAACAGATACTTTGGTGATCGAGAAAGTGAAGTTTATCAAAATCGGTGAAAAGGTATTTTCAGTTGCAGACCTGGGCAATCCTGGCAACGTTGCACTGATTGTACCCATCGAGTGGATCGCAGAAAATTATGAGTACCTGGATAATTCCAGTGGTGGCTATTCAAAGAAGCAATTAGAGCAGCTACAGAAGCCATTGGCACCATGGTACCGGTATTATGTTGACTGGCTACAGCAGCAAAGACAACAAGCGAAAAAGCAGGAGTGAGTTCAGTTGGTTTCTCACCTGCGGCGGTGCTACCCGGTAGTACCGCTTTTTTATTTGATAGGATCCTGAATGTAACCACTAATTGTGCGTTGCTGCAGCAACATAAAAAAAGCAGATGCGGGATCCCAAATTTGGAAGTTTCAGAATTATCACTACTTTTATACCGCAACAGAATACTCAAGGGTGGTAACGCCCGATTTTGTGGGCTTTTTTTATGCCCTCACCCATAAGCGGTGTCATACCCCCGTTAACCGGTTGTAATGACCGGTTTCAGCCCTTGAGTGGACTGTTGCAACGGGAAAGGTGGCACCGCTTTTAATTCGCCCCTATAAGCAAAAAAACACTCATTTATGAACAACCCACAAAGAAACCTGAGTACAAAGGAAAATTCCTTACAGGTATTGACACCCGAAATGCAACGTCTTGTCAAGGGTCTTGACCTGATGCCGCTCGAAGATTTACCTTTTCATTTACGTGCTGTGCATGATCATGTGGTTCACCATTCGACCACAGATTTGGATGAAAATCTACGCACATCATTGTATCACTTAAACTGGCTTGCTATGGAACTACATGGAGCGCATGTAATGGCAGGTAAGTAATTTTTTATTTACTTATCCCCCCAAAGTAAAGCCCTACCCCAAAGGGCTTTTTTTATGCCCTATATCACTGGAAAATTATTGATCAATTGTACACAATCTTCCACCCCTAAACTTTTTAAATATTCATCGAAGACTTTTAAGTCACTATGCCCTTTCTGCAACTGTAGCTGTTTATGTGGTATGCCACTCATAGCGCTTTCCCTGATACCGGTGTGAACCCATGAATAAAATCCATACCGATTTGAAATATTGAGTTGGTCTAATATTTTACGATGCCGCTTTGTAAGGTTATTCATAGATAACATTTGTGAACCAGGTTGACCGTGTTTTGAAAATATAAACCATTCAGATGGATAGCCCCTGAACTTATTTATAATGTCTTGCATCGGTACCGGTATTGCTTTACGCAAAACATCATCATCCTTTGTTATGCGCACACCGGCTTCAACTCTCATTTCATCGAACAGAATATTTTCGATCCTTAACTGTCTGATCTCAGCAGGTCGGAAAAAAAGATAATACTGAAACAATATCGCATCCCATAACTGCGGGTCTTGTTCGATTACTTTTTCTTTGATGGTTGCAACCTGATTAGGGTGGAAGGGTAGTAGACTCTGAGATTTTAATTTCTTCACCTTTATTCCCTCGAACGGATTGTGTGGGTATCTCAGTTGTTTGACAAGGTCTTTAAACAAACAGCCTAAAAATATTTTTGCTTTCAGAATATAATTATTGTGATAATCCTGCTCATACATGAATCGAATGTACTCAGCCGGTGATATATCCGGTTTTTTTGCCTTTGCCGGTCTATACCATTCAGAGAACTTTTTCAAGTGAGAAAAATAGCATTGGTACGATTTTTTGGCTAGGGATGGTCGTTTGTATTCCAATGCTGCATCGAGATTACCAATCAGGTCGGTTCGTTGCCTGATTTCTACTCTCTGTGGGTCTGTTAACTTTTTAATCAATTTGCGAGCTTCCCGCATCCGTTCGGCAACGGTAGAAAGTTTGTTCAACTTTCCATAAACTTTTTGTGGTCTTCCGGCTTTGTCCTGGTATTGAACAAACCAAGTTTTAGAAATGTCCCGACTTAGCGGATACAGTTTTGGAAAAAAATTTTTTTTATCCATGATGAAAATTTCTGTGTGAAGCCCCTGCGAGCTGTACAGATAATCACGGACGGTTAACAATTAGTCTATGCCGTTCTATTCATAGACTTTCGGAAATCTGAAACCCTTGCGAGACAAGGGTTTCAGCCGTTTCAGTGGAGTCGAGGGGAGAACCACGACCCTGTGATTACCAACACCTTGCACATTCTATAGAATGATACAGAGCAAAATTTGTTCTACTTACTTTTTTCTGTTTTTAACTGCTGTTTCAGTTTCAATATTTCCTCCATTCGTTTGTGATCCTTTTCCAGTAATTCATAATACTTTTCTTTAAAGCCATCATCAGTGGAGTTTGTACCGGTACACTGAAAGAAGTCACATATTGTGCAACCCAATACAACAGCACATTTTTCTAATTTCTTGACGGACATAGTATCGTTCTTAATTGCGGCAAAAAATCCCGTCTCAGTCATATCTATCAATACAGCTAATTTTTTGAGTGAAACCCTTTTGGAAGCTGCTATTTTCTTGAGTAAAGAATAATCCATAAAAAATAATTGGTGCAATATTTTGTAGTCTGGTGCAAAATATTATACCTTGTGGTGGAATCAATTTTGTACCCGACCGCAAAAATGCGGTTAACGGAAAAATAAAACTATTAAACTACATGGACAACAAAACACCTATCCACCCAAAGTACCGGGTAGCGGAATTACTGCGTAAGAAGTACGGAGAATTGAACACAAGGCAAGGGATTAGCGATCTGACAAAACACTGTAATCTTCGTAGTGAACGAACGGTGCAAGAATGGATGAAGGCAGAGGCTGGGTCTACATTTGAAATCAGTCATTTCGTGATTAAACAAGTCCTAACATTCTTCGAGTTACAAAAGGCAAGCCAACTGATTACTACGCAGCACAAGGAACTGTTAAAGCGTGATGAAAAAACCATTATATGAGTGTTACATCACCCATGCCATTATACCGACTCAGGCAGTTGATATATGGTAAGTATGGCGAAGAAAAGTTTGCATTGGGATGTGAAATAACAGCCCGATGGATAGCTTTTGAAACACGCAAACCTTGCACGATGGAAGATGTACAGTTTTGGTGTAATGTGCTTACAGAAGAAATGACTACCGATAATAGCCTACCCATCACCATACCGCAAATGAAAGCCATCATGCAACTTTTCGGTGTAACAAACGAAATGGAAATTTTCAATAACTATTCAATTGAAATTTTATGAGCTATTCAATTCAGTATTACGATAATGTTTTAAAGGAAACTAGAACTGTATGGTTTGCGGAGAAAACAAACCTAGTTGACGTTTCTTCCATATGCGAGTGCATGTCTTCATCTGTCTTTATGTATACAGAAATAACACTCTTAGAAATTGACCACAACAATCAACAAAAAATAGTTCATAAATACAATTAACCTACCATGAATACAAAAATTCAACATCAGGATGAACTTGCCATCGAGGCAATGAGTGACGAACTTCGATCACTTATCTATTATGGACTTTGCGCTCTCAGGGTCGATCTTGACCGTACAGAAATATCAGCTTCACTATACAGCATTGATTCTAATGTAAAATGCTTTCGTAACAACGTGAAGGTTGCAACTGATAATCACATCGAATACATGAAGAGCCTATCTGAACGAATTAAGCAACCTCTTTCACTTGTTAACTCATTTGCAGAAAGAAGTTAATGCACTATCAAGCCGAAAAATATAATTCTGAATTGCTTAACCTGCAATCGCTTATTAACGATTGGCGAAGTGATGCAGATGCCTATGAATTAAAAATAGAGCAAGCTGCTAAAGAAGGTAAGCCCGTTGCAGGTATGGAAACCTATCACACTAAGCAGCTACAGAAAATTAATCGAATAGAATCATTTGCAAGTGCAGCACATACATTCATATCCGCAATGCAGTCACATATTAACCTGATGAAGGTTAACAGCCTGGAACATCAATATAATACCAAATTATCAACCAACCGTACCCGAATATGTGACCTTCCGGACGGTCCAAATACCATGCACCTAGAGGTCATGGAAACCCTCACGGAAATTCTTTATAGAATGGACAAAAAAACTATCTACTAATGGCTAAAGAAAAAGTTGAAATAAAAACTCCCTTCAAACAAATGATGGATTGGCTTTTTAGTCAATATGACTTCAAGCGTGATCTATTAAAAAATGCTGTTCATTTCAAGCCCACCGGTGATAAAGAATTTAAAGAGTTAACTGATGATGATATCAATACGATATCCATCACAATGGAACTGAAAGGATTGAAAAAATTTGCTGAGAAAGACATTTGCCGCGCTATATATAGCAGCTTTAATCCTGGTAACTATGATCCGCTAAAAACATACTTCAATCGAATTTCAAAGAAAAATCCCAAAGGTGCCATTGATAAGCTAGCCGCTACGATTAAGACCACAAATACCGAATTGTGGAATAAGTACCTAAAAAAATGGTTAGTCGCATGTGTTGCTAATTACATGGAAATAAAGGGGTGTCAAAATCACACTTGCCTTGTCCTTACCGGTGGACAGGGTAAGGGTAAAACAACCTGGTTAAATGGTATATGCCCTCCTGAACTAAACCCTGCATACATCTACACCGGTCGCCTCGATCTGAGCAAGCAATCAGATACAAATTTCAAACTAGCGGACTACTGGTTTATCAATATTGAGGAACAAATGAAAAACCTTAATAGGCAAGATGCGAACGCTGTAAAGGCACTTATAACCCTTTCTGATATCAAAGGTCGTAAGCCTTACGGTCGTATAGAAGTTTCAGCCAGAAGACTTGCAAATTTTATGGGTAGTACCAATGATGATGATTTTATTACTGATGAAACCGGAAGCCGCCGTTTTCTTCCTTTCAAAGTAACAGATATCAACTTACCTGGCTTTAAAAAAATTGATATAGATGAAGTATGGTCGGAAGCCTTTCGATTATACGAAAGTGGTTTTGTTTACTGGATCACTCAGGATGATCAGATTGAATTGGAAGCAAATAACAAGGAATACATTAACCATACTCAGGAACATGAATATGTGAATATTTATTGCTCAGTTCCAAAGGATGAAACTGATGCAACTCATGTTGTACCTGCAAGTGTGCTGCGTGATTTTATACAATTTGAAACAACCAATAAGAACCTACGTGATAGAAACATTGGTGTAGCACTTTCACAGATAGGATTTAAACAGGTTACACACCGTTTCCACTGGATCACCTACCCAATGAAAGCATGGTTAATAAAACTCAATGAACCTACAGGCAATGCGAGCCTGAATAAATATTTAATTGAACCACAACAAAAATCCTAATCATGAACAAAAAATTGAATCCCACACCACCAATTAGTCCCATTGCTTTGGAAATCGAAAATGAACTTTCAAGACTGATTACGAAAGCGAATAACAACGACATTACACTCATTGCCTGTATCTCTATCTCTGATCCTGATAACAAGGGTTATCAATTTAACCATGCAAAGTTTACGGGCGAATCCGAAGAGGTATTAAACAGCATAAATTATCTAATGCAAGAAATTCTTATTGATATAGCAAAAGCTGAAAATAACTACTCTCAAAATTAACCAACCAATGAAACCAAAGCAAACACTAAGAAGTAGAATCACAACCCTACTACGAAACTTGACTACTAAGAAGAAAAAGCCAAAAAGTAGGGAAACAATTATTTCAATCAGACGATAACAATAAAAATCAAAAAATATGTTGTTAGGATTTAAAAACCAATTTGTCACCCCGATACTTCAAGACACAAAGTTGCATACAATTCGTGACGATATTCACAATAGATGGCAACCAGGTAAGACGATACAAATGTGTACAGGATTGAGAACAAAAGACCTGAATATTTTTAATACCAAGACTTGTATTTCGACACAATCCATCATCATTAACGCGAAGAAACGAACAGTTGATATAATCGTACCATTTAGAATTAGAGAAGAAAGAGTTGAGTTGTCTGATGGAAATATTTATTGGTTAGCAATTAACGATGGCTTTACCAATGAAGGAGAATTCTGGAGTTGGTTTTACTTAGACCTCAAAGATAAACCAGGTTTAGAGGGCAAAAAGAAACTGATCCATTGGACACATCTAACCTACCCAATTGAAGGTATTTCAGATTTACCATTTTAACTATGCCAATCAACTACAAGGAATATCATCCAAAGTGGACACTTATCAGAAGATTAATTCTGCAACGTGCAGACAATTGTTGTGAAGGTTCTCCAAAATTTCATTTGTGCAGAGCTGCGAATAATCAACCGCATCCTGAAACCGGAAGTAAAGTGATACTGACTATTGCACACTTGAATCATGATAAGAATGATAACAGGTTTTCTAACCTCAAAGCATTGTGCCAACGATGCCATTTACATCATGATATAGGGAATCACATATTCAATCGAAAGTATGGTCGGGATACCAAGAGATTAAACGGAAAATTATTTTAATGAAGAAACCCTATAAAACATATAATGGAGGGAAAAACGGATCAGGAGTATATCAGCAAATAATTAACCAGATTCCACAGCACAAGATATTCATAAGTGGCTTTTGCGGCAATTGTGGTGTCCTGGCTCATAAGCTGCCGGCTTCCATGGCCAACATCGCAATCGATCTTGATAATGCAGTAACTCAAAAATGGTCGATAATTCCAGGAATATCTTCCATTAATGCAGATTGTATCAGCTTTATTTCAAATTGCCTACAATTCATACAAATTGCTTCCCCCAACCTAATTGATGAAATTGTTATTTACCTCGATCCTCCTTACCTACAGGAAACCAGAAAAGGAAATAAAGCCTTATATAAACATGAAATGAATGATATCGCATCTCACAAAATATGCTGCTCGATATTATGTGTTGGCCTGTTAAAGTCATACTAAGCCATTATCCTTGTGATTTATACAATACCTTACTTAAGGATTGGAGAATTCATGATTTTGAAGCTATGACCAGAAACGGAAAAAGAACAGAAAGGCTTTACATGAACTATCCTGAACCTGATCAGCTACATGACTACAGGTACTTAGGAAAAGATTTTCGTGAAAGAGAACTATACAAAAAGATGCGTTCTAATGTGGTTAATAAGTTCAAGCGAATGAATATCCTGGAAAGAAACATGATTCTCGAATCATTAAAAGAGAGCTGGCATCATAAGTAAGCATGATACAGGCTTACAGCAAAAATAAATGCGATACAGCCGGCTGTATCGCAAAATAATATGTTAGCTGCAGACACCACATAAATAAATGATGGCACCAGGTTGTACATTATTCCTTTTTGGGATCATTAAACTTAATCAGTGTACCCGTTCTGCCATCTTCTGTGATGATAGCATCGTACTCTAATTTTCCTTTCTTTTGTTTCCTGTTGGCATTACTGATTAAAGCATCAATCATTTGATATAGGTCTTTATTATCATCCTTTCCATTGAGTGCATTCAACCAGGAACCAAGGTCATCTTTAGTAACCTTACCGGTGACAGTGTATTCACGAACCGGTTCAGATAGAATGTAAATTTCAATGCCCTGACGCTTATACACTTTTGCAAGACCCTTGTTATCATTTTGCCCGAATAAAGTAACTGATAGCAATAAAGCTATGCAGGTAATGATCTGTTTCATACTATACACTTTGATGGTTAATGATGGTGTGGTCGTGGGGGTCAACCTTTACTCTTATTATATAAATATATTATTTTCTATAGAATTAATTACTACAGTTACTACAAAGTGTCTCAAATCCTTTATTCACGCTACTTTCATTTGTAGTAGGTGAAATTTTAGTGAATCTACTACAAGTTACTACACCTACTATAATTTCTGTAGTAGGAAAAACAGCCTGTAGTACCTGAAATTTTACCACCTACTACACTTCAAACGCAATCCCATAAAGGATTTCAGAGGATGTAGTAGGTGAAGTAGGTGAAAATGACAAAAAAACTTTTTCAAAAACATTTTTTCACTGATTTTAACTACAAAATATTGCACCATAAGGTGTAATATTGTTGAGTTAAACAGCGAAAACATGGACAATCCCACTGAATCAAATATCACTACCGGTAGTGCTTCAGACCTTCAACCTGAAAGCCAAAACCCTGAACCTACAGTTCAGGATTCGATTATAACCACTGAACCTGAAAGTGGTGGATTTGCAAAGCCTGATCCTGAAAAAAATGGGCAAAGCATTGTTGTCACAAAACCCTCAGTTGTTCCACCGGTTGAAGTAAAACCAATTTCAAAAGTTGAGCGAACTGGAAGTAAAAGATTAACCATCACGGTTAACTTTTCACTGGATGAAGTTCCTTACATCAATGAAATTATTCAGGCTCGTATTGACAGTAAACTATCAAAAAATGCAAGCCACTTCATCAGGCAATGTGTAGACTTTGCAATTCACCATAAGGCAGGTACAAAAATCGCTATACCGGAAATTACACCTGTTGAAATCAAAGACGGATTTTATCACCCCTCAAAATAAATTATGAAACTGGAAGTACACAGCTTGCCGAATGGATCGTGTTCAGTGAACATGACACCGGAAGAAATGAAAACACTGCTAGAAAATCATCAGGTCATGTTGAAAGACTTGAAGATGATAAAGGAAAATGTAATGAAGGTGTCTGTTAATCTTGACCTTGTTGATGAAAACGGTGTATTCAGGGAAAAAATATCTATGATCAAACTTATGCCTAAAATAATGGGCTATATCACGAACACAGATAAGGCATTACTGGATTTCGGTTTTCTTCGTGAATTACTGCCATTGCTTCAACGATATCAAAACCTTTAAACATGAGTGAGCCAAGAGTAAGCGATAGCATTAGTAAACTTCTTATTGACGTTACAGTGCCAACAGAAGAAAAACAACCTCAGGTCATTGTTGCACCTGAAACTATTGTTGTGCCACCTGAAAATGCAAATACTGCATCCAATTCATCACCTGAAACTAATACACTTGTTCAGCAGCCTCAAACTGTGAAACCTCCTGTTACAGATGAAATGGTTGAAAACGGCGCGGAACTGGTTATAGGTATGTTTGATTTCAGTCAAAACAACTTGTTTAAGTTTTTTGTCAATAGGAAAAAGAACAATCGTATGGAAGCCTTGTTGGGTGAAAACCACAAGGATAAGTTGGAAACATTGATCAGTAATGTTGAAAGTGGAAAGAAAGCAGAGGAATTTAAACCGGAAGATTTGAGTGCTTTGCGATTGGAAAAAGATGTACAGACATTGCTGAAAGACCTGCCTTTGAGTGATCAGGAAAAAGAGTCATTAAAAAAACCACTGATGGCTATCATGAAAGCCAAAGGCGGTGTTATTCCGCCGGAATATTTACTCATACTTGCCATACTTCAAATAGCCGGTGGACGCACTGCTGAAACTGTTATGTTATGACCAAAAGACTGAATAAATGTTTTCTGTTTATCGGTCGACGTGGTACCGGTAAAACAACTCTTGCGCGAAAGATGGCAAAGGCAATGGGTAGAAAGCTGATCATCATTGATACGGATGATCATCCGTCTTATTTAGATATTCCTGTGATCAGCCTTGAAAGACTAAAAACATTCACCGGTGAAGCGTGCCGCGTGATCGAAAGTGATATTGATCATGTATTCGTAATCTTGAATCAGTACCAAAGTAATGCAGTGGTGATCTGTGAAGATGCCAGTAAGTATATTACAGCCAACATCTCAAAAGCTGTTCGATCATTTTTGATCGACATGAGAAAAAGAAATTTTGATGTGATTATCATGTTTCACTTTTTATCTGATGTGCCGCCATACATCTGCAAGCAATATGATCAGATGGTTCTATTCAAGACTGGTGATAATATCCAGGTAACACAAAACAAGTTTGCAAACTGGCATACCATCGTTACTAAGTTGAAGCGTATCCTTAAACACAAAGATTTTAACTACTGTGAGACTATTGCAATTGATGAGTGATCGACAGCACATACAACCAAATACACTTGGTGCCATAGCTAAACGCTATGGAATGGACACTCGTACACTGAAAGGAATGATAAGGTTACATCCTGAATTATTACTAAAAGTTCAACCTTATTTTGACGCAAAAAAAAATCTGTTACCACCGATCATTGTTGAACTGATTTATACAACACTTGGAACACCTGAGTAGGTGTTTTAATTTTTCGCGTTACCAATCCCCCAATCATGCAGCCCTGTTTAAGGGCTGCTTTTTTTTGCATTGTTATGTACCTGTAAACATTCTGAAACATAATACAGCAAAGGGATACATAATGATGAGCATGAATGAAACATAACAATCATTTTCACACTGCATAATCATTCAATCACTAAAAATTTTTAACCATGTTTGTTTCAAACTCCACCAAAGGTTCAGGGTTCATGAATGCCGGGATTCTTTTGCTGTTGGTTTTTGTAGCTGTACTGATCGCTCTGATGATCGTTAAGCTGAAAAAAGACCCGAAAGATGCAGAGGCGCAACGCTTCACCCTGGGATTGAAAAAGAAATCAGCATAAGCCCATCCCATCAGTAAACCTCATTAACCTAACAAAAAAATTTTCGACATGGAACCAAGACCATACACAGGGAAAGGTGATGCCTTTCTCGATTTCAAAGGAAACGGTGTAGACTTTGGCAGTGAGTTGAACCTCGACAAAGTTTTCGCGTTCACCATTACCAACGCATCAGCAAACCCACAGGTTGTATTGCTGAACCCATCTTATTCACCCTCTGTTGTTGCCAGGGTAATTAAAACAGGTGCTATTCCTTATGCGGGCGGCGCAACTGATTTGACTGCTTTGGGATCACCTACAAGTATTGAAGAATTTTTGGCGTTCATCAAAGCAAACCCTACAGTGGTAGTAAAAACAATGATTAAGAGTAATAACTCTGATCAGTTGGCGAAAGCATTGATTTTCGCAAAAAAATCTCCTTTCAAACTGCCTGATAGTGATCGTATCAATCTGTCATCATTCCTGAGTGAGTTCGCGTCCAATGATAAATTGGCGACTGTAAAGCGTGAATATCAGTTGGATGATCAAACAGAACTTTCACTCGAGATTCCACCGGCTGTAGGTGCGGTTGCAACTGTAACCACAATCACATTCTATTGCGGCGCATCTCTGAACACGGCAAATGCTTTGGCTCAGAAGAAAGCACAGGCAATGTTGAATCCGGAAGTACAGACAACAAAAAGTGTAATCGCTGGACGATAGTCCAAACAATTCATAATTAAAAGGGCAATGCCATCAGTGCCATTGCCCTTTTTTTTAAAACTGATCCAATGGCCAACGAAGCTGTAGAGGTTGGCATAGAAAAGATGATGTTTTTTTTCGGCACTGTCATCACTTTTCTGTTATCTATCATCACTTTTTTTCTCATTCGATTCATCAATAACAGTGATGCTCAAATGAAGGAACTAAGAGACATGACATCCGACCACGAAACAAGAATTACAGTGCTAGAAAAAGAATAATTATTCACTCCAAAAAATCAAAAACGATGAAACGTTTTTTCAGAAAAATATTAGCCTTTTTGGCTTCATTGTTTACCAACGTAAATGAATGGATTTACGATCATGTTCAGCCATCCATTGAAATGGTTCAACGTCTCAAAAAAGCAGTTGAAAGTCCGTACGCAAACCTGATCACAACACTCATTCCAGGCAACTGGGATAATATGTTACAGGAAGCTGCAATTAAGCTGTTGACAAAAGCTGTAGACAATCTGCGTATTACAGAAGACATCTATTTTGATGGTGACTGGACTAGCAAACTTGCAAAGCTCACAGAGTATCTACGTAATTCATCTAAACCGATGAGAGGGGCAATATACCACCAACTAGCAGTTGAACTTTCCAAACAAAGTGCATTCGCAAAAAAGTTACAGGAAGCTGAAGAAAAAGGCATTCCTGTTGAAGAAGTAAAGTTGGATGTAAAGGGACATAGCATTAGTCTGCTCACGCAAATGCAATACAGCAAGTTGAAGGAAAAAGTTGAGGCGGCAGACCTTCCCGAAGTGGATCCATTTTTAGAGGCAAAAATCAACAATGGTGTTGATCAGTACAACAAGACTTATGAGCGATACAAGCAGTTGTATCCGGATCATGATCCAACACAGGTTCACACCCTTGAAGAATTAAACCAACTGATTCAGGACGCGGAAGCGAAAGCCTGATCCTATCAGTTGAATTGTCTCACACAAAACAGTTTTTATGTTACCAGTAGAATTACAACTTGAGCGCACTCAGGACGTATACGGCAACGATAACGGTGACGGCTATTATCTTGGCGAAAACGGAGACGGTACAGGATCACCTTATTATACTATTGATTTTTCAGGTTACGGCAATGAAGGAACAGTTGTAAAAACTGTGAATACAGAAGCGCAGAGTACACCTGAAATTGTTCAGGCTACCGATTCCGAAAAAAAGAAATGGTATGATGTACTTGAACAGATTGGTGGAACCGCCGCGGGTTTGATCACTGCGATTAAATCTCCTGGAATGCCAGGTACTACAAGCCCCAACATCAATGGTTCGGTAGACATCACCGGTGATAACAAGTACACACCTTCTGTTGATGATAAGAAGAAAAATAATACAGTATGGGTCATCCTTGTGATCATTCTGATTGCTGTATTGCTATACTTCGCATTCAAAAAAGATAAATAACGCAGTCATGGCGAATATTCTTAAAGATACGCTTACACCAGGCAAGGGAAACAAAACGGTGAAAACCATCATCGTGATAGCTATTGTAATTGTGGTAATAGTCATTATCTACCAGATTTACAAAGCTATCACAGATAGTGGTAAGGCTTTGGGTGATATCATCGGAATGGAAATCATTGAACAAAAAACCGGTATTGTTCCTGCTCGTCAACGTGTATGTAAAGAAGTTGCAGAAAACTGCGAGAGTGCTATCACCCGTCTTTGGATTTTCGGTAACAAGTTATGGGTGAATGATGATGAAATCGTAGACCAGTTGAACAAATTATTGACACCGGCTGAAGCTGCATTGACATCAGTTTTCTTCAAAGAACAATCAGGAGAAACTTTGAAGTCCATCGTAGAGGGTGGCTATTTCGTAGAAAAAAACCGTAAACGAATTACCCTTCGTCAATACCTGGCATAATATGAGTCAAAAGAAACTGATCATCATCCTTGTAGTTGTAATCGTGATAGCTGTGATTACATGGTTTGTGTATAAGCATTACCAAAAACAGTTGCATAAGAAATTTCCGATTCGCAAAGGTAGTAAAGGGAAAGGTGTACAGTTCGTTCAGCTAACATTTGACGCACCATTAACCGGTGTATGGGATGATACGTTTAACGACCACGTGAAAAATCAAACCGGTAACGATTCACTTGAGTGGTCAAAAAAGGATCTGTTTGATTACTGGTTTAAAACAGCACTAACATCTGAAACATTTCCACTGGTGCCGGGTCAATCTAGTGGATGGATTATAGCAGTACAGGTGATGCTTGGAGCAAATAAGTTTACTGATTACTACGATCAGGATACGGTAACTCTGGTAAAAAAAGCCATCGGAAAGGATACAATATCCCTGATGGATTATCTCACAATCGGCGAAGATGTTTTTGGCATTGATGCAGCCGATTACAAATAAAAGTTATGGCAACCTTTTTTGATCAATTATTTAATCAGGGTAAGTTACCCGATATCAATGTTGAGGTTCAACTTGACAATGCAAGTGTTGTACGGCTTGGCGTTATGATCATGATTGTAATGCTGCTCACTATTCTGCTGTATGTGGTGATCCGCAAAAAGGCAGGTGTATAAATCTATTCACCTAAAAATTTATTTCATGGCTATTTTTGCATTACCTACAGCCGCAGCTTTAACAAACGCAGCCACAAAAGCCGGTACGGATATATTCAATTCCATCTTATCAAAAAATGGAGTATCTCCATCTTTTTTTTCTACGTTCAAATTGTTGTCTTTTTTAGATAACAGTACATCACAGTGGAAAAGTAGACTTGCGAAACTTCGTGAGTTTACACCTGAAGGACGCATTTTATTCTACATTGATAAGATGCAGAATAACCAACCGTTTCATGGTTCCTGTGTTCAATATGCAGAACTGTTCGGCACTTCGTATGACGGTAAATCCGGTTTGGATGATCGAGGTAAGGTATCGGTTGAACTATTAGAAGTGTTTAACCTACTTGCAGACGAAAAATATTTTCGTGGCAAAGAAACTGCTACGGATGGTCATACTTATCAGCGTGCTAGAATTTTGAATCGCTTGGACATTGCTCCTGACTATGCTGCTGTTGTGCAAAAGAGACAAGCAGCATCGAGGTCTAACCTGGAAATTGCCAAAATAACCCCGGAAGGTGTTCCCGATAGCAATAGCAACATGATCTATATTCTTGTCGCCCTGGTTGTTATAGGTATCATCGCTTTTATTGTTTCAAAATCAAAAAAGGCATAAGATGAATTTGATTAAAGGACTTGCAACGCTTACTGATCTGCTGCGCAATGAATACATTAGTTTGTTCAACAGAGCGCAAGTAAAGCCTACGAGTATTTCAAAGGTAGAAACGGCTTACAGACAACTTGTATCCAATAAAGCACGCTATGAAGCTGTTGCCAATGCTTTTAAACTGCCTGGTGTACCCTGGTATCTTATTGGTTGTATTCATATGCGTGAATCTTCATTTCGTTTTACCGGTCATCTTCACAATGGTGATCCGCTTACAGCGAAGACAAAAAATGTTCCATCAGGTAGACCATTGAACAGTCCTAAAGCAGGTATTGGTAAGCCATATACCTGGGAAGAATCTGCAATTGATGCTATTAGTTTAAAGTTATCCGGATCACCTTCATGGTACAATTATAAAAATGATAAAAGCACCGCAAGCCTGTTGAATAAATTAGAGGCTTTCAACGGTGCCGGTTATCGTAATAAAAATATTCCTTCCCCTTATCTGTGGGCAGATAGTACCATTCAAGTGCCTGGAAAGTTTGTAGCAGATGGACAATTTAATCCGTCTGTAGTTGATCAGCAGTTAGGAGCCGGTACGCTACTTAAATACTTCCTAGAACAGGAAGCAAAAAAAAAATAGCAGCCCCGTGGCTTGGCTTCTTAATTATGGCTATGCTGTTTCTGATCGTGTTTCTTTTTTTATCACGGGTCAATAAAAAGTAATGGCAGATGTACATCAAATATTCAACGACACCACAAAAGACCTGCTGTTTGCAATCCTGACAGCATTAGGAGGCTCTATGATTGACGTTAAAGGAATTTATCATGATTCGAGAGATGACCTCTTATACGCGATACTAGAGCGTTTGGACGGTACCGCAGGACTGGTAAAAAAGGTTGCTGTATTTACAGTGATTTCTAATATTGAAAACCGGTTTGTTTCAAACTACCAAAATATTGTAGGTGCTAACGGTGTACTGATTAATATCGGTAGCCAATTTGTTGATACCTCTATAACAGACAACCGTTACGCTTTACCTAACCTGGAAACCGGTGATATTGATTTCCCGCCCTTGTATCAAGGTGAACAAGTAATCATTTTAAAATACTGATCATGAAAAGAATTTTGTTGATCCTAACCATGGCTATCAACGCATTTTTTTGCGTTATGGTCCATGGACAAACTGTACCTACTGAGCAACCGCAACGTGTACAGCATCCATACTACCAGTATGATGGATTTATTGAAGCAAAAAAAGGGATTTTGTTACCACGTAGGATAGCAAACTTTACACCTAAATCACCGGTGCTTATTTATGATACGGTGTCGGGAAAAGTGTCTGTTTACTTTGGTGGGTGGAAGTCATTCCAGAATGTGGCATATACATCGGACTACAACGATCTTATCAACCGTCCTGATCTTACTCAGTATGTTCCTACGAGTAGAACAATCAACGGTTATTCACTAACAAGCAATATCACCATAAACAAAGTGGATATTGGCTTAGGTAATGTTCAGAATGTTGATGTAACAAATGCAGGTAACATTACATCAGGCACTTTGTCCGATGCTAGGCTATCAGCCAATGTTACATTACAAGGGAATACATTCAACGGTGCAAATCAGTTGTTACAATTGGATGCCGGTGGTAAGGTCGCTTACGCTAACTTACCGGCTTCACTGATGATCTATAAGGGTGTTTGGGATGCTTCAACAAATACACCAACGCTTGCAGATGGATCAGGAGTGAATGGATGGGTGTATCGTGTGCATCCGGGGGGTACTGTAAATTTTGGTTCCGGTAACATCACATTTTTATCAGGGGACTATGTTATTTATAATGGATCAGTTTGGCAGAAAAGTGCCGGTGGTGATGCTGTAACATCTGTCAATGGTCAACAAGGTGTAGTTGTGTTAACTACTGCAAATATTGCGGAAGGTGGAACAAACTACTACTATACAAACACACGGGTACAAACATTTGGTGATACTAGGTATAGTCTGCTCAATCATGAACACGTCTATTCTGATATTGCTAATCTCAGCAGTTACACGGGTTTTGATGTTAGATACAAACCTATCAGTTATGTTCCTGCATGGTCTGAAATCACAGGTAAGCCATCATTTGCGACAGTAGCAATAAGTGGATCTTATACTGATTTAAGCGGAACGCCCACACTTGGTTCATTATCTGCACTCAGTAGTATTGGCAACACATATATCACAGATGTAGCCTGGTCAAAAGTAACCGGTGCTCCATCTTTTTTAACTACTGAAAATGATCCTGTTTATACTGCATCATCATGGTATAGCACTACTAATAATGCAAGCAACTGGAATACAGCTTATGCATGGGGCAACTATGCGAATCGTACACTTACAATCAATGGCACAACCTATGATCTTTCAACCAACAGATCGTGGTCTGTTGGAACTGTAACAGGAACAGGTACTTCTGGTAATATACCTCTTTGGAATAATGCTAGTGATATTGGAAATAGTGTAATGGTACAAAGTGGTGGGGCTATCTATAATTACGGAAGATTTCATGGACATACTGGAAATACTGGAACATCATATAGTAATATGCAGATAGAAGCATATAGCTCATCAGGCGCTACTGGTGTAGCAGGTTATTCGTTTCATATTGGAGGCTTTACTGCACAATCTTTGTATCTAACAGCAAGTGGAAATGTAACTTTAAGCACTGGTTTAAATATACAAGGTGCTGCATCTATCTCTGGTTCAACTTCAATATCTGGTCCTGCAAATATTACTGGAACTATACATGCTAATCAGGCGGGTGCAAATATTCGTCTTTACTCGGATGGCACAACAGCAAACGATGGTTTTGTGGGGGTTTCTGGTAGCAATATATACTTAACAAATTGGAATGGAACAAGGGGGGTTACTATTGGAGCTGATAACGCAGGTTTTACTCATTCTGTAACAGCTGCAAACTTAGTAAACTCAAAAGGCTTTAGCGCATTAAATAAATCATCAAGTTCAGCAAATGATGTTGTTACAGTTTATGCTCCAACAGGTGCAAGTTATTCTGATGATGGTAGTACGGGCGCAATTAAAATAAGACTTCCATTTAAGGCAGCGAACCCTATGTGGACAATGAAAGTCAGAATTTACAACTATTCTACTCACCAAACTTCTGAATATCTTTTAGGAAACTATTCTTATTCTGATGGCGGTTATAATTATTCCGCTTCATTTTCTGGTGGTTCTAATGCCTCTCCACTAACTGTAAGATTTGGTAATGATGGAACGTATGATTGCGTATGGATTGGTGAAACAAATACTGTTTGGACATATCCAGTAATTAGTGTTGTTGATTACACTGCTGGATTTAGATCAGCTGGTGTATTTCAAGCTAAAGATTGGAATATATCCATAGTAACATCTTTTGGCACTGTGGCAGTTGCCACAAGTCCAGCCATTCGATTCTCAGATGTATATGCTTCATCGTTTAATGGTTCTGCATCAGGTTTAACAGGTACAGCTAGTAGTTTGACTGCTGGTAATAGTAACGGGTTAGGAGGATACTCTGTTAACTTAACTTCAAACGGAACAACTATTTCAAACACATTAATAGGTTTTGAAAGCGGTGTTATAAAACCATTTGCTTCTGGAGCAGTACAATCATTCTTAGGTCTTGGTTCTGCTGCATATACTGCAAGTTCTGCATATGAAGTACCTCTATCATTTTCAACTGGACTTAACAGAAGTGGCAACACTATCACAAATACGGGTGTAACTTCTTTAACTGGAACATCGAACCAAATTGCGGTATCAGCTGCTACAGGATCAGTTACAGTAAGTCTTACCAACAATGTTGTAATACCAGGCACAATCACATCATCTGCTAGTTATGAAAGTTCAGACCGTAGGTTAAAACGAGCATTATCCGGAACAAGGTTAATTGGTCAAATTGAATCGCTCCAGGCTCGGTTATATGTAAAGGATGGAAGGGATGAGTACGGATATTACGCTCAGGATGCACTGAAAATTATCCCTACAGCCGTAAAGCAGAGAGCAGATGGCTATTATGATCTGTCCTACACTCAGGTGTTCGTTGTAAAAATTGCATCACTTGAAAAACGTGTAGCGGAACTGGAAACATTACTTAAAAAAATCTACGGAAAATGAAAAAGCTAATCACGATCTGTGCGCTGATCCTGATCACTGCACTATGTTCATTCACCACTCACTTTTTCTCCTGGGCATCACTTGCAAGCAATCAACATATTTCGCTGAATAACTTGAAGGATGCAGTAGACAATGGCGTATTCAACTTAAAAAATGCGATACCTGCCGGCACGAAGCTGATTACAAAAAATGATGCAGTGTACTACGTGTACCTGAATGAATCCTATTCCCCATATGCAGGTAAAGCAAGCAATCAGCATGTAACAAAATCTGATCTGCAAGCAAATACAACTTATACACTTCATGTCTACGGTGTACCTGGTGTTGGTTGTCAAGATGCTGTATTATGGCTAGTGGCTAACACTACCGTTCCATGCGATGCATCATTACAGTTTGATTGGTGTGCAGATAATGGTTCAACAGGTACACATACACTTACGATCCCATCCGGACAAACATCTGTAAGCCTTAACGTGAATACCGGTGATTATGGCGGTACCGGTTGCGTTGGTACGGATGTTCGCATCAAACCCAACAGTTTATCATTTAGCAATACCTGTAGTCCCGATCCACACACTTGGCGTGTTACATCGGATACATGGGATAATGGATGTAACTATTCGCTACCGGCAAGTACACAAGTGATCTGTGTAAAAGGTTGCCCTATTTAATGTAAATTTTAAAACCATCATAACATGAAAAGAACAATTTTATTGACAGCATTAGCAAGCGTTTCACTGGCCACAATCGCACAAAAAGTAGAGCCTGTAAAATCTGCACCAGCAACGGCTGTACAGGCTGCAAAAACCAACACAACAGATACTTTGGTGATCGAGAAAGTGAAGTTTATCAAAATCGGTGAAAAGGTATTTTCAGTTGCAGACCTGGGCAATCCTGGCAACGTTGCACTGATTGTACCCATCGAGTGGATCGCAGAAAATTATGAGTACCTGGATAATTCCAGTGGTGGCTATTCAAAGAAGCAATTAGAGCAGCTACAGAAGCCATTGGCACCATGGTACCGGTATTATGTTGACTGGCTACAGCAGCAAAGACAACAAGCGAAAAAGCAGGAGTGAGTTCAGTTGGTTTCTCACCTGCGGCGGTGCTACCCGGTAGTACCGCTTTTTTATTTGATAGGATCCTGAATGTAACCACTAATTGTGCGTTGCTGCAGCAACATAAAAAAAGCAGATGCGGGATCCCAAATTTGGAAGTTTCAGAATTATCACTACTTTTATACCGCAACAGAATACTCAAGGGTGGTAACGCCCGATTTTGTGGGCTTTTTTTATGCCCTCACCCATAAGCGGTGTCATACCCCCGTTAACCGGTTGTAATGACCGGTTTCAGCCCTTGAGTGGACTGTTGCAACGGGAAAGGTGGCACCGCTTTTAATTCGCCCCTATAAGCAAAAAAACACTCATTTATGAACAACCCACAAAGAAACCTGAGTACAAAGGAAAATTCCTTACAGGTATTGACACCCGAAATGCAACGTCTTGTCAAGGGTCTTGACCTGATGCCGCTCGAAGATTTACCTTTTCATTTACGTGCTGTGCATGATCATGTGGTTCACCATTCGACCACAGATTTGGATGAAAATCTACGCACATCATTGTATCACTTAAACTGGCTTGCTATGGAACTACATGGAGCGCATGTAATGGCAGGTAAGTAATTTTTTATTTACTTATCCCCCCAAAGTAAAGCCCTACCCCAAAGGGCTTTTTTTATGCCCTATATCACTGGAAAATTATTGATCAATTGTACACAATCTTCCACCCCTAAACTTTTTAAATATTCATCGAAGACTTTTAAGTCACTATGCCCTTTCTGCAACTGTAGCTGTTTATGTGGTATGCCACTCATAGCGCTTTCCCTGATACCGGTGTGAACCCATGAATAAAATCCATACCGATTTGAAATATTGAGTTGGTCTAATATTTTACGATGCCGCTTTGTAAGGTTATTCATAGATAACATTTGTGAACCAGGTTGACCGTGTTTTGAAAATATAAACCATTCAGATGGATAGCCCCTGAACTTATTTATAATGTCTTGCATCGGTACCGGTATTGCTTTACGCAAAACATCATCATCCTTTGTTATGCGCACACCGGCTTCAACTCTCATTTCATCGAACAGAATATTTTCGATCCTTAACTGTCTGATCTCAGCAGGTCGGAAAAAAAGATAATACTGAAACAATATCGCATCCCATAACTGCGGGTCTTGTTCGATTACTTTTTCTTTGATGGTTGCAACCTGATTAGGGTGGAAGGGTAGTAGACTCTGAGATTTTAATTTCTTCACCTTTATTCCCTCGAACGGATTGTGTGGGTATCTCAGTTGTTTGACAAGGTCTTTAAACAAACAGCCTAAAAATATTTTTGCTTTCAGAATATAATTATTGTGATAATCCTGCTCATACATGAATCGAATGTACTCAGCCGGTGATATATCCGGTTTTTTTGCCTTTGCCGGTCTATACCATTCAGAGAACTTTTTCAAGTGAGAAAAATAGCATTGGTACGATTTTTTGGCTAGGGATGGTCGTTTGTATTCCAATGCTGCATCGAGATTACCAATCAGGTCGGTTCGTTGCCTGATTTCTACTCTCTGTGGGTCTGTTAACTTTTTAATCAATTTGCGAGCTTCCCGCATCCGTTCGGCAACGGTAGAAAGTTTGTTCAACTTTCCATAAACTTTTTGTGGTCTTCCGGCTTTGTCCTGGTATTGAACAAACCAAGTTTTAGAAATGTCCCGACTTAGCGGATACAGTTTTGGAAAAAAATTTTTTTTATCCATGATGAAAATTTCTGTGTGAAGCCCCTGCGAGCTGTACAGATAATCACGGACGGTTAACAATTAGTCTATGCCGTTCTATTCATAGACTTTCGGAAATCTGAAACCCTTGCGAGACAAGGGTTTCAGCCGTTTCAGTGGAGTCGAGGGGAGAACCACGACCCTGTGATTACCAACACCTTGCACATTCTATAGAATGATACAGAGCAAAATTTGTTCTACTTACTTTTTTCTGTTTTTAACTGCTGTTTCAGTTTCAATATTTCCTCCATTCGTTTGTGATCCTTTTCCAGTAATTCATAATACTTTTCTTTAAAGCCATCATCAGTGGAGTTTGTACCGGTACACTGAAAGAAGTCACATATTGTGCAACCCAATACAACAGCACATTTTTCTAATTTCTTGACGGACATAGTATCGTTCTTAATTGCGGCAAAAAATCCCGTCTCAGTCATATCTATCAATACAGCTAATTTTTTGAGTGAAACCCTTTTGGAAGCTGCTATTTTCTTGAGTAAAGAATAATCCATAAAAAATAATTGGTGCAATATTTTGTAGTCTGGTGCAAAATATTATACCTTGTGGTGGAATCAATTTTGTACCCGACCGCAAAAATGCGGTTAACGGAAAAATAAAACTATTAAACTACATGGACAACAAAACACCTATCCACCCAAAGTACCGGGTAGCGGAATTACTGCGTAAGAAGTACGGAGAATTGAACACAAGGCAAGGGATTAGCGATCTGACAAAACACTGTAATCTTCGTAGTGAACGAACGGTGCAAGAATGGATGAAGGCAGAGGCTGGGTCTACATTTGAAATCAGTCATTTCGTGATTAAACAAGTCCTAACATTCTTCGAGTTACAAAAGGCAAGCCAACTGATTACTACGCAGCACAAGGAACTGTTAAAGCGTGATGAAAAAACCATTATATGAGTGTTACATCACCCATGCCATTATACCGACTCAGGCAGTTGATATATGGTAAGTATGGCGAAGAAAAGTTTGCATTGGGATGTGAAATAACAGCCCGATGGATAGCTTTTGAAACACGCAAACCTTGCACGATGGAAGATGTACAGTTTTGGTGTAATGTGCTTACAGAAGAAATGACTACCGATAATAGCCTACCCATCACCATACCGCAAATGAAAGCCATCATGCAACTTTTCGGTGTAACAAACGAAATGGAAATTTTCAATAACTATTCAATTGAAATTTTATGAGCTATTCAATTCAGTATTACGATAATGTTTTAAAGGAAACTAGAACTGTATGGTTTGCGGAGAAAACAAACCTAGTTGACGTTTCTTCCATATGCGAGTGCATGTCTTCATCTGTCTTTATGTATACAGAAATAACACTCTTAGAAATTGACCACAACAATCAACAAAAAATAGTTCATAAATACAATTAACCTACCATGAATACAAAAATTCAACATCAGGATGAACTTGCCATCGAGGCAATGAGTGACGAACTTCGATCACTTATCTATTATGGACTTTGCGCTCTCAGGGTCGATCTTGACCGTACAGAAATATCAGCTTCACTATACAGCATTGATTCTAATGTAAAATGCTTTCGTAACAACGTGAAGGTTGCAACTGATAATCACATCGAATACATGAAGAGCCTATCTGAACGAATTAAGCAACCTCTTTCACTTGTTAACTCATTTGCAGAAAGAAGTTAATGCACTATCAAGCCGAAAAATATAATTCTGAATTGCTTAACCTGCAATCGCTTATTAACGATTGGCGAAGTGATGCAGATGCCTATGAATTAAAAATAGAGCAAGCTGCTAAAGAAGGTAAGCCCGTTGCAGGTATGGAAACCTATCACACTAAGCAGCTACAGAAAATTAATCGAATAGAATCATTTGCAAGTGCAGCACATACATTCATATCCGCAATGCAGTCACATATTAACCTGATGAAGGTTAACAGCCTGGAACATCAATATAATACCAAATTATCAACCAACCGTACCCGAATATGTGACCTTCCGGACGGTCCAAATACCATGCACCTAGAGGTCATGGAAACCCTCACGGAAATTCTTTATAGAATGGACAAAAAAACTATCTACTAATGGCTAAAGAAAAAGTTGAAATAAAAACTCCCTTCAAACAAATGATGGATTGGCTTTTTAGTCAATATGACTTCAAGCGTGATCTATTAAAAAATGCTGTTCATTTCAAGCCCACCGGTGATAAAGAATTTAAAGAGTTAACTGATGATGATATCAATACGATATCCATCACAATGGAACTGAAAGGATTGAAAAAATTTGCTGAGAAAGACATTTGCCGCGCTATATATAGCAGCTTTAATCCTGGTAACTATGATCCGCTAAAAACATACTTCAATCGAATTTCAAAGAAAAATCCCAAAGGTGCCATTGATAAGCTAGCCGCTACGATTAAGACCACAAATACCGAATTGTGGAATAAGTACCTAAAAAAATGGTTAGTCGCATGTGTTGCTAATTACATGGAAATAAAGGGGTGTCAAAATCACACTTGCCTTGTCCTTACCGGTGGACAGGGTAAGGGTAAAACAACCTGGTTAAATGGTATATGCCCTCCTGAACTAAACCCTGCATACATCTACACCGGTCGCCTCGATCTGAGCAAGCAATCAGATACAAATTTCAAACTAGCGGACTACTGGTTTATCAATATTGAGGAACAAATGAAAAACCTTAATAGGCAAGATGCGAACGCTGTAAAGGCACTTATAACCCTTTCTGATATCAAAGGTCGTAAGCCTTACGGTCGTATAGAAGTTTCAGCCAGAAGACTTGCAAATTTTATGGGTAGTACCAATGATGATGATTTTATTACTGATGAAACCGGAAGCCGCCGTTTTCTTCCTTTCAAAGTAACAGATATCAACTTACCTGGCTTTAAAAAAATTGATATAGATGAAGTATGGTCGGAAGCCTTTCGATTATACGAAAGTGGTTTTGTTTACTGGATCACTCAGGATGATCAGATTGAATTGGAAGCAAATAACAAGGAATACATTAACCATACTCAGGAACATGAATATGTGAATATTTATTGCTCAGTTCCAAAGGATGAAACTGATGCAACTCATGTTGTACCTGCAAGTGTGCTGCGTGATTTTATACAATTTGAAACAACCAATAAGAACCTACGTGATAGAAACATTGGTGTAGCACTTTCACAGATAGGATTTAAACAGGTTACACACCGTTTCCACTGGATCACCTACCCAATGAAAGCATGGTTAATAAAACTCAATGAACCTACAGGCAATGCGAGCCTGAATAAATATTTAATTGAACCACAACAAAAATCCTAATCATGAACAAAAAATTGAATCCCACACCACCAATTAGTCCCATTGCTTTGGAAATCGAAAATGAACTTTCAAGACTGATTACGAAAGCGAATAACAACGACATTACACTCATTGCCTGTATCTCTATCTCTGATCCTGATAACAAGGGTTATCAATTTAACCATGCAAAGTTTACGGGCGAATCCGAAGAGGTATTAAACAGCATAAATTATCTAATGCAAGAAATTCTTATTGATATAGCAAAAGCTGAAAATAACTACTCTCAAAATTAACCAACCAATGAAACCAAAGCAAACACTAAGAAGTAGAATCACAACCCTACTACGAAACTTGACTACTAAGAAGAAAAAGCCAAAAAGTAGGGAAACAATTATTTCAATCAGACGATAACAATAAAAATCAAAAAATATGTTGTTAGGATTTAAAAACCAATTTGTCACCCCGATACTTCAAGACACAAAGTTGCATACAATTCGTGACGATATTCACAATAGATGGCAACCAGGTAAGACGATACAAATGTGTACAGGATTGAGAACAAAAGACCTGAATATTTTTAATACCAAGACTTGTATTTCGACACAATCCATCATCATTAACGCGAAGAAACGAACAGTTGATATAATCGTACCATTTAGAATTAGAGAAGAAAGAGTTGAGTTGTCTGATGGAAATATTTATTGGTTAGCAATTAACGATGGCTTTACCAATGAAGGAGAATTCTGGAGTTGGTTTTACTTAGACCTCAAAGATAAACCAGGTTTAGAGGGCAAAAAGAAACTGATCCATTGGACACATCTAACCTACCCAATTGAAGGTATTTCAGATTTACCATTTTAACTATGCCAATCAACTACAAGGAATATCATCCAAAGTGGACACTTATCAGAAGATTAATTCTGCAACGTGCAGACAATTGTTGTGAAGGTTCTCCAAAATTTCATTTGTGCAGAGCTGCGAATAATCAACCGCATCCTGAAACCGGAAGTAAAGTGATACTGACTATTGCACACTTGAATCATGATAAGAATGATAACAGGTTTTCTAACCTCAAAGCATTGTGCCAACGATGCCATTTACATCATGATATAGGGAATCACATATTCAATCGAAAGTATGGTCGGGATACCAAGAGATTAAACGGAAAATTATTTTAATGAAGAAACCCTATAAAACATATAATGGAGGGAAAAACGGATCAGGAGTATATCAGCAAATAATTAACCAGATTCCACAGCACAAGATATTCATAAGTGGCTTTTGCGGCAATTGTGGTGTCCTGGCTCATAAGCTGCCGGCTTCCATGGCCAACATCGCAATCGATCTTGATAATGCAGTAACTCAAAAATGGTCGATAATTCCAGGAATATCTTCCATTAATGCAGATTGTATCAGCTTTATTTCAAATTGCCTACAATTCATACAAATTGCTTCCCCCAACCTAATTGATGAAATTGTTATTTACCTCGATCCTCCTTACCTACAGGAAACCAGAAAAGGAAATAAAGCCTTATATAAACATGAAATGAATGATATCGCATCTCACAAAATATGCTGCTCGATATTATGTGTTGGCCTGTTAAAGTCATACTAAGCCATTATCCTTGTGATTTATACAATACCTTACTTAAGGATTGGAGAATTCATGATTTTGAAGCTATGACCAGAAACGGAAAAAGAACAGAAAGGCTTTACATGAACTATCCTGAACCTGATCAGCTACATGACTACAGGTACTTAGGAAAAGATTTTCGTGAAAGAGAACTATACAAAAAGATGCGTTCTAATGTGGTTAATAAGTTCAAGCGAATGAATATCCTGGAAAGAAACATGATTCTCGAATCATTAAAAGAGAGCTGGCATCATAAGTAAGCATGATACAGGCTTACAGCAAAAATAAATGCGATACAGCCGGCTGTATCGCAAAATAATATGTTAGCTGCAGACACCACATAAATAAATGATGGCACCAGGTTGTACATTATTCCTTTTTGGGATCATTAAACTTAATCAGTGTACCCGTTCTGCCATCTTCTGTGATGATAGCATCGTACTCTAATTTTCCTTTCTTTTGTTTCCTGTTGGCATTACTGATTAAAGCATCAATCATTTGATATAGGTCTTTATTATCATCCTTTCCATTGAGTGCATTCAACCAGGAACCAAGGTCATCTTTAGTAACCTTACCGGTGACAGTGTATTCACGAACCGGTTCAGATAGAATGTAAATTTCAATGCCCTGACGCTTATACACTTTTGCAAGACCCTTGTTATCATTTTGCCCGAATAAAGTAACTGATAGCAATAAAGCTATGCAGGTAATGATCTGTTTCATACTATACACTTTGATGGTTAATGATGGTGTGGTCGTGGGGGTCAACCTTTACTCTTATTATATAAATATATTATTTTCTATAGAATTAATTACTACAGTTACTACAAAGTGTCTCAAATCCTTTATTCACGCTACTTTCATTTGTAGTAGGTGAAATTTTAGTGAATCTACTACAAGTTACTACACCTACTATAATTTCTGTAGTAGGAAAAACAGCCTGTAGTACCTGAAATTTTACCACCTACTACACTTCAAACGCAATCCCATAAAGGATTTCAGAGGATGTAGTAGGTGAAGTAGGTGAAAATGACAAAAAAACTTTTTCAAAAACATTTTTTCACTGATTTTAACTACAAAATATTGCACCATAAGGTGTAATATTGTTGAGTTAAACAGCGAAAACATGGACAATCCCACTGAATCAAATATCACTACCGGTAGTGCTTCAGACCTTCAACCTGAAAGCCAAAACCCTGAACCTACAGTTCAGGATTCGATTATAACCACTGAACCTGAAAGTGGTGGATTTGCAAAGCCTGATCCTGAAAAAAATGGGCAAAGCATTGTTGTCACAAAACCCTCAGTTGTTCCACCGGTTGAAGTAAAACCAATTTCAAAAGTTGAGCGAACTGGAAGTAAAAGATTAACCATCACGGTTAACTTTTCACTGGATGAAGTTCCTTACATCAATGAAATTATTCAGGCTCGTATTGACAGTAAACTATCAAAAAATGCAAGCCACTTCATCAGGCAATGTGTAGACTTTGCAATTCACCATAAGGCAGGTACAAAAATCGCTATACCGGAAATTACACCTGTTGAAATCAAAGACGGATTTTATCACCCCTCAAAATAAATTATGAAACTGGAAGTACACAGCTTGCCGAATGGATCGTGTTCAGTGAACATGACACCGGAAGAAATGAAAACACTGCTAGAAAATCATCAGGTCATGTTGAAAGACTTGAAGATGATAAAGGAAAATGTAATGAAGGTGTCTGTTAATCTTGACCTTGTTGATGAAAACGGTGTATTCAGGGAAAAAATATCTATGATCAAACTTATGCCTAAAATAATGGGCTATATCACGAACACAGATAAGGCATTACTGGATTTCGGTTTTCTTCGTGAATTACTGCCATTGCTTCAACGATATCAAAACCTTTAAACATGAGTGAGCCAAGAGTAAGCGATAGCATTAGTAAACTTCTTATTGACGTTACAGTGCCAACAGAAGAAAAACAACCTCAGGTCATTGTTGCACCTGAAACTATTGTTGTGCCACCTGAAAATGCAAATACTGCATCCAATTCATCACCTGAAACTAATACACTTGTTCAGCAGCCTCAAACTGTGAAACCTCCTGTTACAGATGAAATGGTTGAAAACGGCGCGGAACTGGTTATAGGTATGTTTGATTTCAGTCAAAACAACTTGTTTAAGTTTTTTGTCAATAGGAAAAAGAACAATCGTATGGAAGCCTTGTTGGGTGAAAACCACAAGGATAAGTTGGAAACATTGATCAGTAATGTTGAAAGTGGAAAGAAAGCAGAGGAATTTAAACCGGAAGATTTGAGTGCTTTGCGATTGGAAAAAGATGTACAGACATTGCTGAAAGACCTGCCTTTGAGTGATCAGGAAAAAGAGTCATTAAAAAAACCACTGATGGCTATCATGAAAGCCAAAGGCGGTGTTATTCCGCCGGAATATTTACTCATACTTGCCATACTTCAAATAGCCGGTGGACGCACTGCTGAAACTGTTATGTTATGACCAAAAGACTGAATAAATGTTTTCTGTTTATCGGTCGACGTGGTACCGGTAAAACAACTCTTGCGCGAAAGATGGCAAAGGCAATGGGTAGAAAGCTGATCATCATTGATACGGATGATCATCCGTCTTATTTAGATATTCCTGTGATCAGCCTTGAAAGACTAAAAACATTCACCGGTGAAGCGTGCCGCGTGATCGAAAGTGATATTGATCATGTATTCGTAATCTTGAATCAGTACCAAAGTAATGCAGTGGTGATCTGTGAAGATGCCAGTAAGTATATTACAGCCAACATCTCAAAAGCTGTTCGATCATTTTTGATCGACATGAGAAAAAGAAATTTTGATGTGATTATCATGTTTCACTTTTTATCTGATGTGCCGCCATACATCTGCAAGCAATATGATCAGATGGTTCTATTCAAGACTGGTGATAATATCCAGGTAACACAAAACAAGTTTGCAAACTGGCATACCATCGTTACTAAGTTGAAGCGTATCCTTAAACACAAAGATTTTAACTACTGTGAGACTATTGCAATTGATGAGTGATCGACAGCACATACAACCAAATACACTTGGTGCCATAGCTAAACGCTATGGAATGGACACTCGTACACTGAAAGGAATGATAAGGTTACATCCTGAATTATTACTAAAAGTTCAACCTTATTTTGACGCAAAAAAAAATCTGTTACCACCGATCATTGTTGAACTGATTTATACAACACTTGGAACACCTGAGTAGGTGTTTTAATTTTTCGCGTTACCAATCCCCCAATCATGCAGCCCTGTTTAAGGGCTGCTTTTTTTTGCATTGTTATGTACCTGTAAACATTCTGAAACATAATACAGCAAAGGGATACATAATGATGAGCATGAATGAAACATAACAATCATTTTCACACTGCATAATCATTCAATCACTAAAAATTTTTAACCATGTTTGTTTCAAACTCCACCAAAGGTTCAGGGTTCATGAATGCCGGGATTCTTTTGCTGTTGGTTTTTGTAGCTGTACTGATCGCTCTGATGATCGTTAAGCTGAAAAAAGACCCGAAAGATGCAGAGGCGCAACGCTTCACCCTGGGATTGAAAAAGAAATCAGCATAAGCCCATCCCATCAGTAAACCTCATTAACCTAACAAAAAAATTTTCGACATGGAACCAAGACCATACACAGGGAAAGGTGATGCCTTTCTCGATTTCAAAGGAAACGGTGTAGACTTTGGCAGTGAGTTGAACCTCGACAAAGTTTTCGCGTTCACCATTACCAACGCATCAGCAAACCCACAGGTTGTATTGCTGAACCCATCTTATTCACCCTCTGTTGTTGCCAGGGTAATTAAAACAGGTGCTATTCCTTATGCGGGCGGCGCAACTGATTTGACTGCTTTGGGATCACCTACAAGTATTGAAGAATTTTTGGCGTTCATCAAAGCAAACCCTACAGTGGTAGTAAAAACAATGATTAAGAGTAATAACTCTGATCAGTTGGCGAAAGCATTGATTTTCGCAAAAAAATCTCCTTTCAAACTGCCTGATAGTGATCGTATCAATCTGTCATCATTCCTGAGTGAGTTCGCGTCCAATGATAAATTGGCGACTGTAAAGCGTGAATATCAGTTGGATGATCAAACAGAACTTTCACTCGAGATTCCACCGGCTGTAGGTGCGGTTGCAACTGTAACCACAATCACATTCTATTGCGGCGCATCTCTGAACACGGCAAATGCTTTGGCTCAGAAGAAAGCACAGGCAATGTTGAATCCGGAAGTACAGACAACAAAAAGTGTAATCGCTGGACGATAGTCCAAACAATTCATAATTAAAAGGGCAATGCCATCAGTGCCATTGCCCTTTTTTTTAAAACTGATCCAATGGCCAACGAAGCTGTAGAGGTTGGCATAGAAAAGATGATGTTTTTTTTCGGCACTGTCATCACTTTTCTGTTATCTATCATCACTTTTTTTCTCATTCGATTCATCAATAACAGTGATGCTCAAATGAAGGAACTAAGAGACATGACATCCGACCACGAAACAAGAATTACAGTGCTAGAAAAAGAATAATTATTCACTCCAAAAAATCAAAAACGATGAAACGTTTTTTCAGAAAAATATTAGCCTTTTTGGCTTCATTGTTTACCAACGTAAATGAATGGATTTACGATCATGTTCAGCCATCCATTGAAATGGTTCAACGTCTCAAAAAAGCAGTTGAAAGTCCGTACGCAAACCTGATCACAACACTCATTCCAGGCAACTGGGATAATATGTTACAGGAAGCTGCAATTAAGCTGTTGACAAAAGCTGTAGACAATCTGCGTATTACAGAAGACATCTATTTTGATGGTGACTGGACTAGCAAACTTGCAAAGCTCACAGAGTATCTACGTAATTCATCTAAACCGATGAGAGGGGCAATATACCACCAACTAGCAGTTGAACTTTCCAAACAAAGTGCATTCGCAAAAAAGTTACAGGAAGCTGAAGAAAAAGGCATTCCTGTTGAAGAAGTAAAGTTGGATGTAAAGGGACATAGCATTAGTCTGCTCACGCAAATGCAATACAGCAAGTTGAAGGAAAAAGTTGAGGCGGCAGACCTTCCCGAAGTGGATCCATTTTTAGAGGCAAAAATCAACAATGGTGTTGATCAGTACAACAAGACTTATGAGCGATACAAGCAGTTGTATCCGGATCATGATCCAACACAGGTTCACACCCTTGAAGAATTAAACCAACTGATTCAGGACGCGGAAGCGAAAGCCTGATCCTATCAGTTGAATTGTCTCACACAAAACAGTTTTTATGTTACCAGTAGAATTACAACTTGAGCGCACTCAGGACGTATACGGCAACGATAACGGTGACGGCTATTATCTTGGCGAAAACGGAGACGGTACAGGATCACCTTATTATACTATTGATTTTTCAGGTTACGGCAATGAAGGAACAGTTGTAAAAACTGTGAATACAGAAGCGCAGAGTACACCTGAAATTGTTCAGGCTACCGATTCCGAAAAAAAGAAATGGTATGATGTACTTGAACAGATTGGTGGAACCGCCGCGGGTTTGATCACTGCGATTAAATCTCCTGGAATGCCAGGTACTACAAGCCCCAACATCAATGGTTCGGTAGACATCACCGGTGATAACAAGTACACACCTTCTGTTGATGATAAGAAGAAAAATAATACAGTATGGGTCATCCTTGTGATCATTCTGATTGCTGTATTGCTATACTTCGCATTCAAAAAAGATAAATAACGCAGTCATGGCGAATATTCTTAAAGATACGCTTACACCAGGCAAGGGAAACAAAACGGTGAAAACCATCATCGTGATAGCTATTGTAATTGTGGTAATAGTCATTATCTACCAGATTTACAAAGCTATCACAGATAGTGGTAAGGCTTTGGGTGATATCATCGGAATGGAAATCATTGAACAAAAAACCGGTATTGTTCCTGCTCGTCAACGTGTATGTAAAGAAGTTGCAGAAAACTGCGAGAGTGCTATCACCCGTCTTTGGATTTTCGGTAACAAGTTATGGGTGAATGATGATGAAATCGTAGACCAGTTGAACAAATTATTGACACCGGCTGAAGCTGCATTGACATCAGTTTTCTTCAAAGAACAATCAGGAGAAACTTTGAAGTCCATCGTAGAGGGTGGCTATTTCGTAGAAAAAAACCGTAAACGAATTACCCTTCGTCAATACCTGGCATAATATGAGTCAAAAGAAACTGATCATCATCCTTGTAGTTGTAATCGTGATAGCTGTGATTACATGGTTTGTGTATAAGCATTACCAAAAACAGTTGCATAAGAAATTTCCGATTCGCAAAGGTAGTAAAGGGAAAGGTGTACAGTTCGTTCAGCTAACATTTGACGCACCATTAACCGGTGTATGGGATGATACGTTTAACGACCACGTGAAAAATCAAACCGGTAACGATTCACTTGAGTGGTCAAAAAAGGATCTGTTTGATTACTGGTTTAAAACAGCACTAACATCTGAAACATTTCCACTGGTGCCGGGTCAATCTAGTGGATGGATTATAGCAGTACAGGTGATGCTTGGAGCAAATAAGTTTACTGATTACTACGATCAGGATACGGTAACTCTGGTAAAAAAAGCCATCGGAAAGGATACAATATCCCTGATGGATTATCTCACAATCGGCGAAGATGTTTTTGGCATTGATGCAGCCGATTACAAATAAAAGTTATGGCAACCTTTTTTGATCAATTATTTAATCAGGGTAAGTTACCCGATATCAATGTTGAGGTTCAACTTGACAATGCAAGTGTTGTACGGCTTGGCGTTATGATCATGATTGTAATGCTGCTCACTATTCTGCTGTATGTGGTGATCCGCAAAAAGGCAGGTGTATAAATCTATTCACCTAAAAATTTATTTCATGGCTATTTTTGCATTACCTACAGCCGCAGCTTTAACAAACGCAGCCACAAAAGCCGGTACGGATATATTCAATTCCATCTTATCAAAAAATGGAGTATCTCCATCTTTTTTTTCTACGTTCAAATTGTTGTCTTTTTTAGATAACAGTACATCACAGTGGAAAAGTAGACTTGCGAAACTTCGTGAGTTTACACCTGAAGGACGCATTTTATTCTACATTGATAAGATGCAGAATAACCAACCGTTTCATGGTTCCTGTGTTCAATATGCAGAACTGTTCGGCACTTCGTATGACGGTAAATCCGGTTTGGATGATCGAGGTAAGGTATCGGTTGAACTATTAGAAGTGTTTAACCTACTTGCAGACGAAAAATATTTTCGTGGCAAAGAAACTGCTACGGATGGTCATACTTATCAGCGTGCTAGAATTTTGAATCGCTTGGACATTGCTCCTGACTATGCTGCTGTTGTGCAAAAGAGACAAGCAGCATCGAGGTCTAACCTGGAAATTGCCAAAATAACCCCGGAAGGTGTTCCCGATAGCAATAGCAACATGATCTATATTCTTGTCGCCCTGGTTGTTATAGGTATCATCGCTTTTATTGTTTCAAAATCAAAAAAGGCATAAGATGAATTTGATTAAAGGACTTGCAACGCTTACTGATCTGCTGCGCAATGAATACATTAGTTTGTTCAACAGAGCGCAAGTAAAGCCTACGAGTATTTCAAAGGTAGAAACGGCTTACAGACAACTTGTATCCAATAAAGCACGCTATGAAGCTGTTGCCAATGCTTTTAAACTGCCTGGTGTACCCTGGTATCTTATTGGTTGTATTCATATGCGTGAATCTTCATTTCGTTTTACCGGTCATCTTCACAATGGTGATCCGCTTACAGCGAAGACAAAAAATGTTCCATCAGGTAGACCATTGAACAGTCCTAAAGCAGGTATTGGTAAGCCATATACCTGGGAAGAATCTGCAATTGATGCTATTAGTTTAAAGTTATCCGGATCACCTTCATGGTACAATTATAAAAATGATAAAAGCACCGCAAGCCTGTTGAATAAATTAGAGGCTTTCAACGGTGCCGGTTATCGTAATAAAAATATTCCTTCCCCTTATCTGTGGGCAGATAGTACCATTCAAGTGCCTGGAAAGTTTGTAGCAGATGGACAATTTAATCCGTCTGTAGTTGATCAGCAGTTAGGAGCCGGTACGCTACTTAAATACTTCCTAGAACAGGAAGCAAAAAAAAAATAGCAGCCCCGTGGCTTGGCTTCTTAATTATGGCTATGCTGTTTCTGATCGTGTTTCTTTTTTTATCACGGGTCAATAAAAAGTAATGGCAGATGTACATCAAATATTCAACGACACCACAAAAGACCTGCTGTTTGCAATCCTGACAGCATTAGGAGGCTCTATGATTGACGTTAAAGGAATTTATCATGATTCGAGAGATGACCTCTTATACGCGATACTAGAGCGTTTGGACGGTACCGCAGGACTGGTAAAAAAGGTTGCTGTATTTACAGTGATTTCTAATATTGAAAACCGGTTTGTTTCAAACTACCAAAATATTGTAGGTGCTAACGGTGTACTGATTAATATCGGTAGCCAATTTGTTGATACCTCTATAACAGACAACCGTTACGCTTTACCTAACCTGGAAACCGGTGATATTGATTTCCCGCCCTTGTATCAAGGTGAACAAGTAATCATTTTAAAATACTGATCATGAAAAGAATTTTGTTGATCCTAACCATGGCTATCAACGCATTTTTTTGCGTTATGGTCCATGGACAAACTGTACCTACTGAGCAACCGCAACGTGTACAGCATCCATACTACCAGTATGATGGATTTATTGAAGCAAAAAAAGGGATTTTGTTACCACGTAGGATAGCAAACTTTACACCTAAATCACCGGTGCTTATTTATGATACGGTGTCGGGAAAAGTGTCTGTTTACTTTGGTGGGTGGAAGTCATTCCAGAATGTGGCATATACATCGGACTACAACGATCTTATCAACCGTCCTGATCTTACTCAGTATGTTCCTACGAGTAGAACAATCAACGGTTATTCACTAACAAGCAATATCACCATAAACAAAGTGGATATTGGCTTAGGTAATGTTCAGAATGTTGATGTAACAAATGCAGGTAACATTACATCAGGCACTTTGTCCGATGCTAGGCTATCAGCCAATGTTACATTACAAGGGAATACATTCAACGGTGCAAATCAGTTGTTACAATTGGATGCCGGTGGTAAGGTCGCTTACGCTAACTTACCGGCTTCACTGATGATCTATAAGGGTGTTTGGGATGCTTCAACAAATACACCAACGCTTGCAGATGGATCAGGAGTGAATGGATGGGTGTATCGTGTGCATCCGGGGGGTACTGTAAATTTTGGTTCCGGTAACATCACATTTTTATCAGGGGACTATGTTATTTATAATGGATCAGTTTGGCAGAAAAGTGCCGGTGGTGATGCTGTAACATCTGTCAATGGTCAACAAGGTGTAGTTGTGTTAACTACTGCAAATATTGCGGAAGGTGGAACAAACTACTACTATACAAACACACGGGTACAAACATTTGGTGATACTAGGTATAGTCTGCTCAATCATGAACACGTCTATTCTGATATTGCTAATCTCAGCAGTTACACGGGTTTTGATGTTAGATACAAACCTATCAGTTATGTTCCTGCATGGTCTGAAATCACAGGTAAGCCATCATTTGCGACAGTAGCAATAAGTGGATCTTATACTGATTTAAGCGGAACGCCCACACTTGGTTCATTATCTGCACTCAGTAGTATTGGCAACACATATATCACAGATGTAGCCTGGTCAAAAGTAACCGGTGCTCCATCTTTTTTAACTACTGAAAATGATCCTGTTTATACTGCATCATCATGGTATAGCACTACTAATAATGCAAGCAACTGGAATACAGCTTATGCATGGGGCAACTATGCGAATCGTACACTTACAATCAATGGCACAACCTATGATCTTTCAACCAACAGATCGTGGTCTGTTGGAACTGTAACAGGAACAGGTACTTCTGGTAATATACCTCTTTGGAATAATGCTAGTGATATTGGAAATAGTGTAATGGTACAAAGTGGTGGGGCTATCTATAATTACGGAAGATTTCATGGACATACTGGAAATACTGGAACATCATATAGTAATATGCAGATAGAAGCATATAGCTCATCAGGCGCTACTGGTGTAGCAGGTTATTCGTTTCATATTGGAGGCTTTACTGCACAATCTTTGTATCTAACAGCAAGTGGAAATGTAACTTTAAGCACTGGTTTAAATATACAAGGTGCTGCATCTATCTCTGGTTCAACTTCAATATCTGGTCCTGCAAATATTACTGGAACTATACATGCTAATCAGGCGGGTGCAAATATTCGTCTTTACTCGGATGGCACAACAGCAAACGATGGTTTTGTGGGGGTTTCTGGTAGCAATATATACTTAACAAATTGGAATGGAACAAGGGGGGTTACTATTGGAGCTGATAACGCAGGTTTTACTCATTCTGTAACAGCTGCAAACTTAGTAAACTCAAAAGGCTTTAGCGCATTAAATAAATCATCAAGTTCAGCAAATGATGTTGTTACAGTTTATGCTCCAACAGGTGCAAGTTATTCTGATGATGGTAGTACGGGCGCAATTAAAATAAGACTTCCATTTAAGGCAGCGAACCCTATGTGGACAATGAAAGTCAGAATTTACAACTATTCTACTCACCAAACTTCTGAATATCTTTTAGGAAACTATTCTTATTCTGATGGCGGTTATAATTATTCCGCTTCATTTTCTGGTGGTTCTAATGCCTCTCCACTAACTGTAAGATTTGGTAATGATGGAACGTATGATTGCGTATGGATTGGTGAAACAAATACTGTTTGGACATATCCAGTAATTAGTGTTGTTGATTACACTGCTGGATTTAGATCAGCTGGTGTATTTCAAGCTAAAGATTGGAATATATCCATAGTAACATCTTTTGGCACTGTGGCAGTTGCCACAAGTCCAGCCATTCGATTCTCAGATGTATATGCTTCATCGTTTAATGGTTCTGCATCAGGTTTAACAGGTACAGCTAGTAGTTTGACTGCTGGTAATAGTAACGGGTTAGGAGGATACTCTGTTAACTTAACTTCAAACGGAACAACTATTTCAAACACATTAATAGGTTTTGAAAGCGGTGTTATAAAACCATTTGCTTCTGGAGCAGTACAATCATTCTTAGGTCTTGGTTCTGCTGCATATACTGCAAGTTCTGCATATGAAGTACCTCTATCATTTTCAACTGGACTTAACAGAAGTGGCAACACTATCACAAATACGGGTGTAACTTCTTTAACTGGAACATCGAACCAAATTGCGGTATCAGCTGCTACAGGATCAGTTACAGTAAGTCTTACCAACAATGTTGTAATACCAGGCACAATCACATCATCTGCTAGTTATGAAAGTTCAGACCGTAGGTTAAAACGAGCATTATCCGGAACAAGGTTAATTGGTCAAATTGAATCGCTCCAGGCTCGGTTATATGTAAAGGATGGAAGGGATGAGTACGGATATTACGCTCAGGATGCACTGAAAATTATCCCTACAGCCGTAAAGCAGAGAGCAGATGGCTATTATGATCTGTCCTACACTCAGGTGTTCGTTGTAAAAATTGCATCACTTGAAAAACGTGTAGCGGAACTGGAAACATTACTTAAAAAAATCTACGGAAAATGAAAAAGCTAATCACGATCTGTGCGCTGATCCTGATCACTGCACTATGTTCATTCACCACTCACTTTTTCTCCTGGGCATCACTTGCAAGCAATCAACATATTTCGCTGAATAACTTGAAGGATGCAGTAGACAATGGCGTATTCAACTTAAAAAATGCGATACCTGCCGGCACGAAGCTGATTACAAAAAATGATGCAGTGTACTACGTGTACCTGAATGAATCCTATTCCCCATATGCAGGTAAAGCAAGCAATCAGCATGTAACAAAATCTGATCTGCAAGCAAATACAACTTATACACTTCATGTCTACGGTGTACCTGGTGTTGGTTGTCAAGATGCTGTATTATGGCTAGTGGCTAACACTACCGTTCCATGCGATGCATCATTACAGTTTGATTGGTGTGCAGATAATGGTTCAACAGGTACACATACACTTACGATCCCATCCGGACAAACATCTGTAAGCCTTAACGTGAATACCGGTGATTATGGCGGTACCGGTTGCGTTGGTACGGATGTTCGCATCAAACCCAACAGTTTATCATTTAGCAATACCTGTAGTCCCGATCCACACACTTGGCGTGTTACATCGGATACATGGGATAATGGATGTAACTATTCGCTACCGGCAAGTACACAAGTGATCTGTGTAAAAGGTTGCCCTATTTAATGTAAATTTTAAAACCATCATAACATGAAAAGAACAATTTTATTGACAGCATTAGCAAGCGTTTCACTGGCCACAATCGCACAAAAAGTAGAGCCTGTAAAATCTGCACCAGCAACGGCTGTACAGGCTGCAAAAACCAACACAACAGATACTTTGGTGATCGAGAAAGTGAAGTTTATCAAAATCGGTGAAAAGGTATTTTCAGTTGCAGACCTGGGCAATCCTGGCAACGTTGCACTGATTGTACCCATCGAGTGGATCGCAGAAAATTATGAGTACCTGGATAATTCCAGTGGTGGCTATTCAAAGAAGCAATTAGAGCAGCTACAGAAGCCATTGGCACCATGGTACCGGTATTATGTTGACTGGCTACAGCAGCAAAGACAACAAGCGAAAAAGCAGGAGTGAGTTCAGTTGGTTTCTCACCTGCGGCGGTGCTACCCGGTAGTACCGCTTTTTTATTTGATAGGATCCTGAATGTAACCACTAATTGTGCGTTGCTGCAGCAACATAAAAAAAGCAGATGCGGGATCCCAAATTTGGAAGTTTCAGAATTATCACTACTTTTATACCGCAACAGAATACTCAAGGGTGGTAACGCCCGATTTTGTGGGCTTTTTTTATGCCCTCACCCATAAGCGGTGTCATACCCCCGTTAACCGGTTGTAATGACCGGTTTCAGCCCTTGAGTGGACTGTTGCAACGGGAAAGGTGGCACCGCTTTTAATTCGCCCCTATAAGCAAAAAAACACTCATTTATGAACAACCCACAAAGAAACCTGAGTACAAAGGAAAATTCCTTACAGGTATTGACACCCGAAATGCAACGTCTTGTCAAGGGTCTTGACCTGATGCCGCTCGAAGATTTACCTTTTCATTTACGTGCTGTGCATGATCATGTGGTTCACCATTCGACCACAGATTTGGATGAAAATCTACGCACATCATTGTATCACTTAAACTGGCTTGCTATGGAACTACATGGAGCGCATGTAATGGCAGGTAAGTAATTTTTTATTTACTTATCCCCCCAAAGTAAAGCCCTACCCCAAAGGGCTTTTTTTATGCCCTATATCACTGGAAAATTATTGATCAATTGTACACAATCTTCCACCCCTAAACTTTTTAAATATTCATCGAAGACTTTTAAGTCACTATGCCCTTTCTGCAACTGTAGCTGTTTATGTGGTATGCCACTCATAGCGCTTTCCCTGATACCGGTGTGAACCCATGAATAAAATCCATACCGATTTGAAATATTGAGTTGGTCTAATATTTTACGATGCCGCTTTGTAAGGTTATTCATAGATAACATTTGTGAACCAGGTTGACCGTGTTTTGAAAATATAAACCATTCAGATGGATAGCCCCTGAACTTATTTATAATGTCTTGCATCGGTACCGGTATTGCTTTACGCAAAACATCATCATCCTTTGTTATGCGCACACCGGCTTCAACTCTCATTTCATCGAACAGAATATTTTCGATCCTTAACTGTCTGATCTCAGCAGGTCGGAAAAAAAGATAATACTGAAACAATATCGCATCCCATAACTGCGGGTCTTGTTCGATTACTTTTTCTTTGATGGTTGCAACCTGATTAGGGTGGAAGGGTAGTAGACTCTGAGATTTTAATTTCTTCACCTTTATTCCCTCGAACGGATTGTGTGGGTATCTCAGTTGTTTGACAAGGTCTTTAAACAAACAGCCTAAAAATATTTTTGCTTTCAGAATATAATTATTGTGATAATCCTGCTCATACATGAATCGAATGTACTCAGCCGGTGATATATCCGGTTTTTTTGCCTTTGCCGGTCTATACCATTCAGAGAACTTTTTCAAGTGAGAAAAATAGCATTGGTACGATTTTTTGGCTAGGGATGGTCGTTTGTATTCCAATGCTGCATCGAGATTACCAATCAGGTCGGTTCGTTGCCTGATTTCTACTCTCTGTGGGTCTGTTAACTTTTTAATCAATTTGCGAGCTTCCCGCATCCGTTCGGCAACGGTAGAAAGTTTGTTCAACTTTCCATAAACTTTTTGTGGTCTTCCGGCTTTGTCCTGGTATTGAACAAACCAAGTTTTAGAAATGTCCCGACTTAGCGGATACAGTTTTGGAAAAAAATTTTTTTTATCCATGATGAAAATTTCTGTGTGAAGCCCCTGCGAGCTGTACAGATAATCACGGACGGTTAACAATTAGTCTATGCCGTTCTATTCATAGACTTTCGGAAATCTGAAACCCTTGCGAGACAAGGGTTTCAGCCGTTTCAGTGGAGTCGAGGGGAG
>JGI24121J20154_1000051_pt1 | contig 80669 bp, 77 predicted proteins | sample Subbio2Aug_QV12A_FD_20154 | JGI IMG/M metagenome (IMG submission 20154)
CTNNGCCATGGGTTCGCTGCTGGAATTCATGGGGCTGCAGAAACTGGACACCCATACGCCGACCGCTGCCGAACTGGCCGAAGTCGATGCGGCCTCGCTGTGCCCGGCCGATGCCGTCACCCAGCAAGCCTCGGCGCGTGAGGCGCTCGATGCCAAGGCGCGGGAGATGATGGTCGCGCCACGTTCGCCGGTCGTCGCGCAGGCGCCGCAGGAATCTTTGGCGCCGCAGACGGCCATCGGCGACATCGAAACGCAGGTACGTTCCTGGGCGGAGGCCTGGTCGGCCAAGGATTACTCGGCATACAGCGGTTTCTATGCACCGACCTTCACGCCGGACGGTGGCCTGTCCCGCGAGGACTGGGACCAGTTGCGTCGCGCCCGGATTTCGCCGCGTGAGCGTATCTCGGTCACAGTCGATAAGCTGCGCGTGCGGATGGATGGCGAGGACCGTGCTTTTGCCGAGTTCGAGCAGACCTATCGCTCGAACATCTTCAATGATCGTGTCCTGAAGACGCTGGAAATGATCAAGGTCAACGGCAAGTGGCTGATCAATCGCGAAAGCTCTACGCCGTGTGTCGGTAACACCGTTGGTGGTTGTAATCGCCTGTCACGCTGAGGATTGGCACGGGGTTGCGACCCCGTGCTGAATAAAAAAACCCCGGGGATGAACTCCCCGGGGTTTTTTTATCGGGTGTCAGGCGAGGTCGACCTGAGAGACAAAAACATAGCCTTGCGAGCGCAGGGTCTTGATGAAACTGCTGCCATCGGCCTGTTTGCCAAGAATGCGTCGGATCTGGCTGACATGGACGTCGATGATCCGGTCGTAAGGGATGTATTCGCGTTTGAGAACGCGGGAGAGGCTTTCTCGGGACAGAGGCTCGAAGGGGTGCTCGAGGAAGGCCATCAGCAGCGAAAATCCGGAAACGCCGATTGATACCGGTTCGCCGTCGCCATTCAGCAATTCCCGGGCAGCGGTATCCAGCGTCCAGTGTCCGAAGCGCAAGCGTTTGAAATCAGCACGCGAAACCGTCGTCTGGCTGCGTAGCTGGCTGCGTCGGAGCAGGGCACGGGTGCGGGCAAGCAATTCGCGCATGTTGCACGGTTTGGGCAGGAAGTCGTCGGCGCCGATTTCGATGCCGATGATGCGCTCGATTTCGTCGGAACGCGTCGAATGAATCAGGACCGGGATTTCGGATTGCTGGCGCAACTGCCGGAGAAGTTCCAGTCCGTCTGCATCGGGGAGGCTCAGATCAAGGATGACCACGTCGGGCTGTTGGTCGAGCTGTCGCCACATGGCCGCACCGTTTTCGGCGAAAATGCTGCTGATGCCCACTGTGCCAAGGGTGGTGCTGACAACATGGCGGGTGCCGGGGTCATCTTCTACGATCAGTGCTGTCTGATTCATGAGAGGGGTAAAGATGCTCGATGGAAACGATTGTAATGCATTGTAAAAGGATATGCGCAGGCTGTCTTGCAACGGGCATGGTGCGGCGAGCGGAGGCCGCAGGGCGTTTTACCTTTCTTCAACCAAGTTTCCAGCTGAAGCGGGACAATGGCAGTCTCTTCAACGGCAGGCGGTGCTAATCCATGATGCTGATACCTCAGGAGCTGGAGGGTTTCGATGTGCGTGACGCTGTTGCGCGCATGCTGGATCGTCCCGAGTTGTGGTGGCAGGCCGTCGGTTTCTTTGTGCATCATTTTTCAACTTGGGAAGCCGACTGGCTTGAAGTGCGTGATAACGATCAAGCCGAGCGTCGCTGTGTACATGCGATTCGCAGTGCAGCGGCAAATGTCGGTGCGATGCGTCTTGCGGCCCTGGCTGAGCGCCTGGAAAATATCTTGTTGCGGCGGATCGCCGGCGAGGATGTGAATATTCCTGTCGATTTGCGTGCTGAGCTTGCGGCCGCCTTTGGCCTGGCATGGAAAAGCGCTGAAGCAGCCTGGCGCGAAGCGGGTTGTGAGTTACCGGGGCAGTCGTGACAGCGCAGTTTGAGCCGGCGCCGCTGGGGCGATACCTTGCCCGGGTCAATCTGCAGGTCTTGTTGCCGGCCTTCCTTGTCCTGTCTGTCATCATTCTCCTCACTGCCGGTGGCATGGACCTGCGTGACCGCATCGAGGAGGGTCGGGCGCGGACCGCGCTGCTTGAAGAAATGTTGACCAACAGCCTGCTGGTCGAAGATCCGGTACGGGTGTCCGTATTCAGGAAAATGCTTTCCTCGCTCCCCGATCTGCGCTCGCTTACCCTTTACCGTGACGATCAGAGCATTAAATTCGAATATTTACGCCCTGATGGCTATGCTGTTCCGGGATGGAAACCCCCGGTATTCGAGGAGGGTTATCGCTTGCAGCCGGGCTCGATCGACTTTCTGGTCGGTGGCAAGGTTGCAGGCAAGGGCTGGATGCTGGTCAGTTTTGATCTGGGGCGCCTGCACCGGCAGATGCTGGGTTACGCCTTGTTGATCCTGATCGAGTTTGCGCTGGCCCTGTGGGTCATCCTGAGGCTGCAGCACCGGCAGGTCGAGCGCGCGATGCGCCCGCTCGGCATGTTGAACGAAAACATGGCCGAGATTTCGCTTGGACGCCTGGATACCCGGGCGGCACATTCGGATATTGCCGAGTTCGAGCGGCTGAGCGAAGGTTTCAACCAGATGGTCGAGCAGATTCGCGAGCGGGATCACTGGCTGGCCTCGCATCTCGGAAATCTGGAACAGATCGTCGAGCAACGGACACGCGAGTTGCGCCAGGCCAAGGAGGTCGCCGAAGCGGGGAGCCTGGCCAAGAGCGAGTTCCTGGCAACCATGAGCCATGAAATCCGGACCCCGATGAACGGGGTGCTGGGGATGACGGAATTGTTGCTGAACACGGGCCTGACGCCGACGCAGCGGCAGTTCGTCGAAGCGGTTGATCGTTCAGGGCGGCACCTGCTGGCGATCATCAACGATGTGCTTGATTTCTCCAAGATCGAATCCGGGCATTTCGAACTTGAAGAAGAAGATTTTGATCTTGTCTGCTTGCTCAACGAGTCGGTCGAGCTGTTTTCGCAACCCGCCCACAAGAAAGGCCTGGCGTTGCTGATCGAGGTGCAGGGTGGCCAGTCCCTGCATTTGCGCGGGGATGCCTTGCGCTTGCGCCAGGTGGTCGCCAATCTGCTGAACAACGCAGTCAAATTTACCGATCAGGGAGAGATCGTTCTTGGTCTGACTTTGCAGCCGTCCGAGCCAGGCAAGCAGTGTCTGGAATTGCGGGTCAGGGATACCGGCGTCGGTATTCCGGCAGAGGCTCGCGAGCGGATTTTTGAACACTTTGCCCAGGCCGATGGCTCGACCAGTCGGCGTTTTGGCGGTACCGGCCTGGGTTTGGCGATCTGCCGGCGCCTGGTTGACATGATGGGCGGCGAGATCACTTTGGACAGCGTTCTTGGGGTTGGTACGTGCTTTACCGTCAGTTTGTGTCTGCCGGTGGTCGAACGGGCAGCATCGGACGATTTGGCAGATAGCGGCGGCGTGACTTCGCGCCGGGTCGAACTGCCGATGGATACGGATTCGGCGAGCCCCATCCTGCGTGGCCGGGTTTTGTTGGCGGAAGACAATGAAAGTAACCAGATTGTCGCGCGTACCCATCTGGAGCGCCTGGGTTTGCAGGTGGTCGTGGTCAATGATGGTCAGCAGGCCATCGATCTGCTGGCCCGCGAGCCTTTCGATCTGGTCCTGATGGATTGCCAGATGCCGGTGGTCGATGGCTTCTCGGCCTGCGCCGAATTGCGCCGCCGGGAAGCACGGGACGATCTTCCGCACCTGCCGGTGGTGGCGTTGACAGCCAACGCCATGCGTGATGACCGGGCCCGTTGTCTGGCGGCCGGCATGGACGACTACCTGGCCAAACCATACCGGGGTGAGGAAATTCTCACCGTACTCGAGCGTTGGCTGCCCCGGGAGCGTCGCAAACCGACTGCAGTGCCGACGGTGGTCCAGGCCGTCTCGGGAAATGCCGCACTGGATCCGGGGGCCTTCGAACAGCTGCGCACCCTGGCGCCGAGCGGTGCCAATGCCTTGATACGGCAACTGATCGAAGCCTACCTGCGGGGTGTCGAAAGCTTGTGGGGCGATTACGAGGGCGCCTTGTCTGCCGGCGATGCATTGGCCATGGCGCGCGCCTGTCACGCCATGAAGTCGAGCAGTTACAACGTCGGGGCGCTGCGGTTTGCGGGTTTGTGCCGGGAAATCGAGGCCCTGTGTCAGGAGGGGAAGCAGGAGGAAGTCATGGCCTTGCACCCCGGTTTCGTCGCCGAGCAACTGGCGGTGCGCATGGCTTTGGACGAGATGCTGGAAAAGGGACTGTCGTCATGAGAGAACGGGTATGTCGGGTACTGGCGGCGGATGATGATCCGACCATGGGGTTGATGTTCGGCGTCGTGCTTGCTGCGCCGGCATTCGCCCTGCGCTTCGTGCCGGATGGCGTGGCAGCGCTGGCAGCCTATGGCTCCGGTGGGGATTTCGATATTGTCGTGCTCGATGTCGAAATGCCCGGCCTTGATGGCCTGAGTGTTGCCGGGACGATCCGGCGATGCGAATCCGATCTGCCCATCGTGTTGTTGAGCGGGCGCGCAGACGCAGGTTTTTTCGACGCGGCGTCGACGCTGGGTGCCCATCATCTGCCCAAGCCGGTCGACTGGGCTGCCCTGGCTGGCCGGCTGCGGGCCTGGCTCGACTGATCCGCCGGCGCTTGTCTGTTTGAGCCGCTCTCGGGTTAGACTGGCGGTATCGCACAAGAATTTTTACAAGCGGAGGAAACACACATGAAAAAATTGATCCCTGTCATCCTGGGTTTGCTGATTGCCGCGCCGACCATGGCTTCGGAAGAACTGGCCAAGGCCAAGAACTGTACGACCTGCCACGGCATGGCCAAGAAGATTGTCGGCCCCGGCTACCAGGAAATTGCCGCCAAACGGGCCGGCGAAAAGGGGGCGGAAGCTGCGCTGGCCGCCAAGATCAAGAACGGTAGCAAGGACGAGTGGGGCAAGGTGCCGATGCCGGCCAATGCCGTCACCGATGCCGAGGCACTGGCGCTGGCCAAGTGGGTTCTGTCGTTCAAGTAAGAACTGTCAGGCAGTAGCAGGAAGGCGCCCGCAGAGGCGCCGGATATAACAATCACCCGGAGACTGTCATGGGGCCGTTGACTCCCGAACAGCGTCGGCGGCGCTGGCTGGCGCTGGCCGTTGTCGCGCTGGCTTACATCCTTTCGTTTTTCCAGCGCTTTGCGCCGGCCGGCATCGCGCAGGATCTGGCTGCCGCCTTCCAGACCTCGGCGGCTTCGCTCGGCGTGCTCGCCGCGACCTATTTCTACATCTACACGCTGATGCAGATCCCCACGGGGATTCTGGCCGATACTCTGGGGCCGCGCCGGATACTGGCGCTGGGGGCACTGGTCGGTGGTGTCGGTAGTCTGCTGTTCGGCTTCGCGCCGTCGCTCGAATTCGCATTGGCCGGCAGAACCCTGGTCGGGCTCGGTGTTTCGGTCACCTTCATCGCCATGCTCAAACTGGTGGCCGTGTGGTTCGAGGAGAACCGTTTTGCAACCATCGTCGGCATCTGCATGCTGGTCGGCAATCTCGGTTCGGTGCTGGCCGGGGCACCCCTGTCGGCGATGGCCCAGGCGACCGGCTGGCGCGGGGTGTTCATCGGCGTCGGCGCCGTCTCGCTGGTGCTTGGGGCCCTGTGCTGGCTGATCGTTCGCGATGCACCGACCGCTTCGGGCGAAGCATCGAGGCCGCGTTTCGACCGGACGGTAGTGCTTTCCAGCCTGCTGGCGGTGATCCGCAACCGCGCCACCTGGCCGGCAGCGCTGGTCAATACCGGCATGTCCGGCGCCTTCTTCACCTTCGCCGGGCTGTGGGCGACGCCTTACCTGATGCAGGTGCACGGCATGGCGCGCGCGACTGCCGCCAATCACCTGTCCTTGTGGTTTGGCGGTTTTGCCGTCGGTTGCCTGTTCATCGGCGGTCTGTCCGACCGTCTGGGGCGGCGCAAGCCGGTGATGATCGCCGTTTCGCATGTTTACGTGGCGATCTGGCTGATCCTGCTCTCCTGCGTGACGATGCCGCTCAGCCTGTCGTACCTGCTTTTTGCCTTGCTCGGTTTGTCGACCGCCGGATTCAGCCTGACCTGGGCGTGTGCCAAGGAAGTCAATCCGCCGTTGTTGTCGGGGATGTCGACCAGCGTTGCCAACATGGGTGGTTTCCTCTGCGCCGCGATCATGCAGCCGGTCGTCGGCTGGATCATGGACCTCGGCTGGCATGGCGAAATGGTTGCCGGTGCCCGCGTCTACGACGTCGCCACCTGGCAGAACGGCGTGTTGGCAGTGACCTTGTGCGCCACGCTGGGCGCTGCCGCCAGCTGGCGTATCCGCGAGACACGCTGTCGCAATATCTGGCAGGCGGCCTGATAATTGTTTTGCGCATGACATGAAGTCGTAGAATCAAGCTTCTGTCTTGCTACGGGGATGCAAATTAGCGTATGCTTATATTCATGAAATCCATCGCTCGCTCCCTGATTTTCGCTCTTGCTCTGGTGTCGACCGCAATCATGGCGGCAGATGCCTTGCCGGTCATCATCGTCAAACCACATCCGGTCGACCTGACTATCCCGGCTGAATCAGTTGTCGAGGCCGTGCAGCAGACGACGGTTGGTGCCCAGGTGGCAGGCCGGGTACTGGAAGTGCGCGCCGATAGTGGCCAGCGGGTGACCAAGGGCGATCTGCTGATGCGCATCGACGCGCGTGAGGCTGGTGAAGCAGCCCGTGCGGCCGAAGCGCAATACAAGGTGGCGAAACTCAATTACGAACGCCACCAGCAGTTGAAGGAACAGAAGTTTGTCAGTCAGGCGGCGGTCGACAAGGCCAGGGCCGATTTCGATGCGGCGGCGGCCAATCGCAGTGCTGCCGGTGCCAGCCAGAGTCACGCGAGCATCGTCGCGCCGATGACCGGCATCGTCGCCCGCCGGCATGTTGAAGCCGGTGATATGGCGATGCCGGGAACGCCGTTGTTCACCATTTACCAACCGGGCAGCCTGCGCGTCACCGCCAGCATTCCCCAGCATCGCCTGCCGGCCATGCGCGGCGTCAGCAGTGCCCGCGTTGAGTTCCCGGAACTCGGCAAATGGGTCGATGCGAGCGCCATCCAGGTGCTGCCCACGGTCGACGCCGCGACCCATGTCGCGCAGGTGCGCGTCAGTCTGCCGGCGCTGGCGGAAGCCGTTCCCGGCATGTTTGCCCGCGTCCATTTCATCACCGGCCGGGCCGACAAGCTGACTGTGCCGGCCGGCGCGGTAGTGCGCCGCGGCGAAGTCGCTGCTGTCTATGTGCAGACCGCCGACAATCGCCTGGTCCTGCGCCAGTTGCGCCTCGGCGAAATCGTCGGTCAGGGCGAGATCGAGGTGCTGGCCGGGCTGGCGGCGGGCGACAAGGTGGTCACCGATCCGGTCAAGGCGGCCATTCAAGTTCAGTCGGGCAAGTAGGCCATGGCCGCCGACAAGACCATGCTCGGAATCTCCGGGCGTATTGCCGCCGCCTTCCAGGATTCGCGGATCACCCCGCTGCTCGCGCTGGTCGCCTTCCTGATGGGCGTTTTTGCGACGCTGGTCACGCCACGCGAGGAAGAGCCGCAGATCGACGTGACCATGGCCGACGTGCTGGTCGCCTGGCCGGGCGCTTCGGCCAAGGATGTGGAGAACCTGGTGGCGACGCCGGGCGAGCAGGTGCTGTCGCGCATGCATGGTGTCGAGCACGTCTATTCGATGTCGCGCCCTGGCATGGCGGTGATCACCGTGCAGTTCGAGGTTGGCGTCAAGTACAACGACGCGGTACTGCGCCTGCACGACACGGTGATGGCGCATCGCGACTGGCTGCCGGCCAATCTCGGCGTTTATGAGCCGGTGATCAAGCCACGCGGCATCGACGACGTGCCCATTGTCGCGCTGACCTTCCACACCGCCGATCCGGCGCGTTCGGCCTACGAGCTGCAACAGGTGGCGCGTGCGGTCGAGATCGAACTCAAACGAATCAAGGGAACACGGGACATCTCGACGCTTGGTGGTCCCGATCACGCCGTGCGCGTGCTGCTCGACGCCGAGCGGATGAACGCTTTCGGCGTCACGCCGCAGGACATTGCCGGCGCGCTGACCGTTTCCAACGCCTTGCAGACTTCCGGCAGCCTGGTGGCCGGCAATCGAGAGATTCTTGTGCAGACAGGGACTTACCTCGAATCGGCAGCGGATGTGAAGCGTCTGGTGGTCGCGGTACGCGATAGGAAACCGATCTACCTGAGCGATGTCGCCAGCGTCGAGGACGGCCCCGACCAACCGCAGCGCTACGCCTGGTTCGGCACCAAGGATGGCGAGTTTCCGGCGGTCACCATCCAGATTTCCAAGCAGCCCGGGGTCAATGCCGCCGACGTGGCGAATGCTGCGGTCGACCGTATTGAAAGCCTGAAAAATATCGTCATTCCCGACGGCGTCGAGGTCACGGTCACCCGCAACTACGGCGAGACGGCGACCGAAAAAGCACAGAAGCTGATCGGCAAGCTGGTTTTCGCCACCGCATTCGTCGTCTTGCTGGTCTTCTTTGCGCTGGGCAAGCGCGAAGCGGTGATCGTCGGTATCGCCGTGACCCTGACCCTGGCGGCGACGCTGTTCGCCTCCTGGGCCTGGGGCTTCACGCTGAACAGGGTGTCGCTGTTCGCGCTGATCTTCTCGATCGGCATTCTGGTCGACGACGCGATTGTGGTGGTTGAAAACATCCACCGCTGGCAGGGTCTGTATCCGGAAAAGACGCTGCTCGAAATCATCCCCGGCGCGGTGGATGAAGTCGGTGGGCCGACCATCCTGGCGACGCTGACCGTTATCGCCGCGCTCTTGCCGATGGCCTTCGTTTCCGGGCTGATGGGCCCGTACATGAGCCCGATCCCGATCAACTCGTCGATGGGCATGGCGCTGTCGCTGGCCATCGCCTTCGTCGTCACGCCCTGGCTGGCGGTACGGCTGATGAAGTCGCACGGTGCCGGTCATGGTGCGCCGGCGGCGTCGAAGCTGGATGCCAAGCTCGACAGCACTTTCCGCAAGCTGCTGACGCCCTTCCTTGATCCGCTGACGGGCGCCGCCGCGCGCGTCAAGCTGGCCATCGCCGTCGTTGTGCTGATCCTCGGTTCGGTGTCGCTGGCTTACTTCCAGCTGGTCGTGCTGAAGATGCTGCCCTTCGACAACAAGAGCGAGTTCCAGATCATCGTCGACATGCCGGCCGGCACCCCGGTCGAGGAAACGGCGCGGGTGCTGCAGGAAATCGGTGCCGAGCTGGCCAAAGTCGAGGAGGTGACGAACTACCAGGCCTACGCCGGCACCGCCAGCCCGATCAACTTCAACGGTCTGGTCCGCCAGTATTACCTGCGGGCGGCGCCGGAAAAGGGTGACATCCAGGTCAATCTGGTCGACAAGGCCAAGCGTTCGCGGAAAAGTCATGAAATCGCCGCCGGCGTGCGCGCGGCGGTTGAAGCCGTCGGTCAGCGTAACGGCGGCGTCGCCAAAGTCGTCGAAGTGCCGCCGGGGCCGCCGGTGATGTCGCCGATCGTCGCCGAGATCTACGGCCCTGATTACGCCGGCCAGATCGCCGTCGGCAAGCAGGTGCGCCAGGCGTTCAGCGAAACGCCCGACATCGTTGCCATAGATGACTACATCGACGCCGATGCGCGCAAATTCGTGCTCCATGTCCTGCAGGCCAAGGCCGCGCAACTGGGCGTGGCGCAGCGCGACATTGTCGAAGTCGTCGGCATGGGGCTGGCCGGCATGGACGTGACGCCGGTGCGCAATGCCGAATCCAAGTTCGCCGTGCCGGTGCGGATCACGCTGCCGTCAGCGCAGAAGTCGGCGCTCGATACGCTGCTCAAGTTGCGGGTCCGTTCCCGCGATGGCCAACTGGTGCCAGTATCCGAGCTGGTCGAAGTGCGCGACACGGTGCGCGAAAAGACCATCTACCACAAGGACCTGCTGCCGGTCGTCTACGTCGTCGGCGACATGGGCGGCCAGCTTGATTCGCCGCTCTACGGCATGTTCGACATCCGCAGCCGGATCAACGGCATGGAACTCAAGGAAGGCGGCAGGCTCGGCGAATGGTTCATCCGTCAGCCGACCGATCCCTATGCCGGTTACAGCGTCAAATGGGACGGCGAGTGGCAGGTCACCTACGAGACCTTCCGTGATATGGGTCTGGCCTACGCGGTCGGCCTGATATTGATTTATCTGCTAGTGGTCGCTCACTTCGGCAGCTATCTGGTGCCGCTGATCATCATGGCGCCGATCCCGCTGACCATTATCGGTGTCATGCCCGGACATGCCTTGTTCGGCGCGCAATTCACCGCGACTTCGATGATCGGCATGATCGCGCTGGCCGGCATCATCGTCCGCAACTCGATCCTGCTGGTCGATTTCATCAAGCAGCAGGTCGCTGCCGGCATGGATTTCCACGACGCGGTGATCCAGTCGGCGGCGGTGCGTGCCAAGCCGATCGCGCTGACCGCATTGGCCGCCATGCTCGGCGCCATGTTCATCCTCGACGACCCGATCTTCAACGGTCTGGCGCTGGCGCTGATCTTCGGCATCCTGGTGTCCACACTGCTGACCCTGGTCGTCATTCCGGTTCTCTACTACGCAGCCTTCCGCAAGGAGCATCAATCATGACCACCGAACGCATCATCCGCATCATGGCCGGCTTCTTCGTCATGCTCTCGCTGGCCCTCGGCTGGCAGGGCAGCCCGGTCTTCGTTTCGGAATGGTTCCTGGCATTCACCGCCTTCGTCGGCTTCAACCTGTTCCAGAGCGGCTTCACCGGGTTCTGCCCGCCGGAGAAGCTGCTGAAGAAGCTTGGCGTAAAGTCGGGCGGCAGCTCCTGCGGCCTCTGATCCGAAGGTAGTCGCAGCGACGGCCCAGTTGACGGGTACACTCTGCTTCCCGCCGTTGTCGAGAAGCCCTGCCCGAATGTCCGTCGAATTGAGAGAAAAACCCGCCGTCGCCATCGTTGCGGCCGTCCAGCTACCCAGTGTCAGCGATGTCGAATTCGAGTCCTCGCTGGCCGAACTGCGCGAACTGGCCAAGACGCTCGGCTACACGGTGGTCGACACCTTCATCCAGAAGCGCGGCAGTTTCGATACGACGTCCTATGTTGGCGTCGGCAAGTGCGAGGAAATCGCTCATTACGTCGAGCACACGGCCGACCGTGAGATCGATGCCATTCTCGTCGATCATGAAATCTCGCCGTCGCAGGCGCGCAACCTGGAAAAGGCCACCGGTTGCCCGGTGATGGACCGGACCATGGTCATCCTCGAAATCTTCCATAACAACGCCCGTTCGCGTGCCGCCAAGGCGCAGGTCGAAATCGCCCGCCTCGGCTACATGGCGCCGCGACTGCGCGAAGCGGCCAAACTGGCCGGGCCGCAGGGCCGCCAGCGTAGCGGTGTCGGCGGCCGCGGCGCCGGCGAATCGCATACCGAACTGGACCGGCGCAAGATCCGCGACCGCATCGCCGAGCTGCAACTGGAAATTGTTGCCATGGATGCCGAGCGTCAGACCCAGCGCGCGCGCCGCCAGGAACGCCAGAGCCTGGCCAGCGTCGCCCTGGTCGGCTACACCAATGCCGGCAAATCGACGCTGATGCGGGCGCTGACCGGCAGCGAGGTGCTGGTCGCCAACAAACTGTTCGCCACCCTCGACACGACGGTGCGCACGCTGCACCCGGAAAGCGTGCCGCGCGTGCTGGTCAGCGACACCGTCGGCTTCATCAAGAACCTGCCGCACGGCCTGGTCGCCTCGTTCAAGTCGACCCTCGACGAGGCGCTCGATGCCGGCCTGCTGTTGCATGTGATCGATGCCAGTGACCCCGGTTTCGAACGCCAGCTCGAAGTCACCGACCATGTTCTGGCCGAAATCAGCGCCGACACCCTGCCGCGCCTACGCATCTTCAACAAGATCGATCATGTCGGAAACGAGGCGGCACAAGTCGAATGCACGGCCAGATTGCGTGAGCAGTACCCGGATTGCGTGGTGATAAGCGCTGTTCGGCCGGACGATGTGGCGTGCCTGCACCAGATCATCGTCGATTTTTTCCAGGCGGCGCTGGTCGAGGCTGAGCTGTTTATTCCCTGGTCGGCCCAGCAGTTGCGCGGTGAACTATTCGCCAACTGTCAGGTACTGGCCGAGCGGGCGGACGAGAACGGCGCCTTTTTCAGCATCCGTGGCGAGCAGGCGGCAATCGACAGCTTGCGCGAGCGTTTGTCGCTGGCTGGCTGAATTCAGACGCTGATACCGCGCATCGCCTGATAGGCCGCCAGTGCCCGGGCGACTTCGCCGCTTGGGCGGGCGCTGTCGCCAAGACCGAATTCCATTTGCAGCGATGCCTTGTTGGTGTCGATGTAGTCGATGACGCGGCTCAGGTTGTTCATCCGGTTGGGAATGAAATTGTTCTCTGAATTGAGCAATTCTGCGGAGCTGGCAAAGTTTCCGCTGAATTCACGGATTGCGTTTACCGCACCGTTCGGGTTGCTGGCCAGTACGCGTTCCAGGCGGGCGGTGTCGAGACTGGCCATGTTGGTGACCGGATCGATCTCCAGTCCGAGCGCGCCCATGCCGCGCACGCCGCTGCCGGCACCGTTGAATATGTTCTCGATGCTCTTTTCCAGCTCCCACTGCGATACGGTTGCGGCGTGTGTGCCGGCCAGCAGGCCGCCGTTGGCCAGCACCTCGTCGAAGCGGTCGATCCAGCCATTGTAGGCCTCGGTAAAGGCCTGCAGGCGGCTGCGGATTTCGTCGGCGCTGCTGCTCTGGTCGATTGTGCCCAGTTTGCCGGCTTCCTGCTGCATCGCCGCGACGTAATCTCCCATGGCGGTCATTTCGGCGAATTCGGCTTTGTAAACAACCTCTTTACGGTTGATCGTGGTCATCATCGCGTAGGCTGACTCCGGATCGAACAGCGCCGGATTGCGGCCGTTGGCCATCAAGGGGGCATTCGTCAGCAGGGTGTTCATGGCGCCGGTGGTGCTGCCGCCGTTGAGCAGGCTGCCCATGGCCTGGGATTTGAAGTCGGCCAGTCGCTCCTGCAGGACGGCCAGGAAGTTGCCGCCCGCTGCCGCAGGATTGCCTTGCCCGCGCGGCATGCCGGAAAGCAGCGAAAAATCGAAAGTCTTGCTGATGATGGCGTTGCTCGACATATTGCCTCCTGGCGGTGGCGACGGCAGATTGCCGTCCAGTTGCCCATGTCTTCCTCTTTGCAACAAGCGTGCCCGGTACCGCGAAATGCTGGCGCGTCCGCCGCTGTCGGACTCCGCTGGCAATTCCGTGCCTTCAGTGGCCTGAGCCTGCTGGAAGATTCACATCTTCCGGCAATTTTCGCCGCCGTCGACTTGCCGGCCGATCGGCTAGAATCCGCCTGACAACATGGAGGAGCGGGACATGAAGATTGGTTTTATCGGCCTGGGCATCATGGGGCGCCCGATGGCGCTGAATCTGTTGAAAGGTGGTCATCAAGTCACCGTCTGGGCGCGTCGTGCCGAATCGATGCAGCCCTTGCTCGACGCCGGCGCCAGCGGCGCTGCGTCGCCGGCTGATGTGGCGCGCGGCCAGGAACTGGTGATTTCCATGGTCGCCGATGCGCCTGACGTCGCCGAAGTCATGCGCGGCGTCGCCAGTGCTGCCGTGCCGGGGCTGGTCGCCGTCGACATGAGCACCATCGCGCCGGCGGCAGCCAAGGCCATTCACGCGGAACTGGCGGCGGCCGGCGTCGATTTCATGGACGCGCCGGTGTCCGGCGGTGAAGTCGGCGCGATTGCCGGCACGCTGTCCATCATGGCTGGCGGTTCCGAGGCCGCTTTTGCCCGCGCCCAGCCGGCGTTCGCCTGCATGGGCAAGAACATCGTCCATGTCGGCGCTTCGGGTGCCGGCCAGGTGACCAAGGCGGCCAACCAGATCGTCACCGGCATGGGCGTGCTGGCGGTTGCTGAAGCGATGGCCTTTGCTTCCAAGAACGGTGTCGATCGCGCGAAGGTGCGCGAAGCGCTGCTCGGCGGCTTCGCCTACTCGAAGATCCTGGAAAACCACGGTCAGCGCATGCTCGACCGCAATTTCAAGCCGGGCTTCAAGAGCTGGATGCATGAAAAGGACCTGAACATCGTCATGCAGACGGCGCACGAACTCGGGCTGTGTCTGCCGGGGTCGGCAGCGACCGCGCAGATGTTCAACGCCATGGTCGGTTCCGGCCTGGGCGAGGAGGATTCGATCGCCGTGCTGAAACTCCTGGAAAGCCTCTCGGGACAGGCATGAAGGTCGGTTTCATCGGACTGGGCGCAATGGGGCGCCCGATGGCCCTGCATCTGCAGGCGGCCGGGCACGAGTTGCACGTCTGGGCGCGCCGGCCGCAAAGTTGTGCCGGCCTGCCGGCGACGGTCCATGCCTCGCCGGCCGAACTGGGCGCTGCGTGCGAGGTGGTGTTCACCGTCATCACCTCGAGTGCCGATGTTGAAGGCGTGACGCTCGGCGACAACGGCTTGATCCACGGCATGGCGCCGGGCAGCATGCTGGTCGATTGCTCGACCATCGCGCCCGACGTCGCCCGGCGTATCGCCGGCCAGTTGGCGGAGAAAGGCATCCACATGCTCGACGCGCCGGTGTCCGGCGGCGAGCAGGGGGCGAAAGACGCGACGTTGGCGATCATGGCTGGTGGCGACGCGGCGGTGCTCGAACGGGTGCGTCCGCTGCTCGAAAAACTCGGCCAGCGCATCGTCCATATCGGCCCCAACGGTGCTGGCCAGGTCGCCAAGGCCTGCAACCAGATGATCATGGTCGCCGCCATCGAGGCGGTCGCCGAAGCAATGCGCCTGGCCGCCGCCGCCGGGGTCGATCCGGCCAAGGTGAAGCAGGCGCTGGCCGGCGGTTCGGCCGGCTCGCGCGTGCTTGAGATCATGGGCCAGCGCATGGTCGACCGCGATTTTTCGGCCGGCATCGAGGCCCGCCTGCATCACAAGGATTTCGGGCTGGTACTCGAAGCAGCGCGCCAGAGCGGCGTGCCGGTGGCGCTGACGGCAAGCGTCGCCCAGCAACTCAACGCGCTGATGGCGCTGGGTTTCGGCAAGAACGACACGAGTTCGCTGTTGCGTGTGCTGGAGGCTAATTCCCCGCGCACTGCGGACACACCGCGCTGATCTCGACTTCCGGGCTGTCCAGGCGGTGGCCGGTGGCGGCCAGGCTGGCGCAGAGGGTGGTGGCGACGTTGGCGTCTTCCAGTTCGGTCACCGCATTGCATTTCGGGCAGACCAGGAAGAGGCTCGGTGCCGAATGGTTGCCGTGGCGGCAGGCGACGAACAGGTTCATGCGGCCGATCTTGTGCGCCAGGCCGTGCTCGATCAGGAAGTCGAGGGCGCGGTAGATGGTTGGCGGCGAGGCATTGCCGCGCGACTGCCGCATCTGTTCGAGCAGGTCGTAGGCCTTGATGCCCTTGGGCGTTCGATAGAGCAGGGCCAGGACTTCGCGGCGGATCGCCGTCAGGCTGGCACCCTGTTGTCGACAATGGCTGGCGGCACGTTCCAGCGCCTGGCTTTCGTCGCAGAGTTCGGTATTCATCGAATCGGCTTGGTGGTGGGTATGCGATGTTATAACATTGCCGACTTCCTGCACCAAATCACGACGATCAAGGAACGTTCGATGAGCCGATCCACCAAGCTGCCGACCGAGGCAGAACTTCTCGCCGCTGCCGACGATGAATACATGTCGCCGGCGCAACTGGCCTTCTTCCGTCAGCGCCTGCTTGATGAGGAAGCCGCACTGCGCGGCGCCGCCGAGGAAACCACGCACCATCTGCAGGACAATGCTGCTGAACCCGATCCCAACGATCGCGCCAGCGCCGAGGAAGAGCACACGCTGGAACTGCGCGTGCGCGACCGCGAACGCAAGCTGCTGAAGAAAATCGGCCAGGCGCTCAAGCGCATCGACGACGGCAGCTACGGCTGGTGTGAAGATACCGGCGAGCCGATCGGCATCGCCCGCCTGCTCGCCCGGCCCACCGCCAGCCTGTGTCTGGAAGCCCAGGAGCGTCACGAGCAGAAGCGGCGCCAGTTCGGCGGTTGATCGCATGATGGCCGACGACGCCGACCGGCGCATTCCGGTCGTCATCCTCACCGGCTTTCTCGGCGCCGGCAAGACGACGCTGCTCAATCACCTGCTGCAACAGCCGGAAATGGCTGAAACCGCCGTGCTCATCAACGAGTTCGGCTCGGTTGCCGTCGACCATCACCTGGTCGAGAAGATCGACGACGACGTGATCCTGCTCGACTCCGGCTGCATCTGCTGCACCGTGCGCGGCGACCTGACGCGCAGCCTGACCGACCTGTTCATGCGCTGCCTGCGCCGCGAGATCAAGCCGATCCGCCGCGTCGTCATCGAAACCACCGGTCTGGCCGACCCGTCGCCGGTGATCTACACGCTGATGGAAGATTTCTTCCTGGCCGAGCGCTACCGCATCGACGGCGTCGTCACCGCGGTCGACGCAACCCACGGCGAGGGGCAATTGGCAACGCACGGCGAGGCGATCAAGCAGGTGGCGATGGCCGACCGCCTGTTGCTGACCAAGGCCGACCTGGCGACGCCGGAACAACTGGCCGCGCTGGCCGCCCGGCTGACCACGATGAACCCATCGGCACCGCAACTGCCGGTAGCGCGTGGCCAAGTCCCGCCCTCGGCGATCCTCGCCTGCGGCCTCTACGACCCGGCCGCCAAGTCGCCCGACGTGGCCGGCTGGCTGGCCGAGGAAAAAGTCCGCGACGAGCGCCGCAAAGCGCACGGCCACCATCATCACCACGACGTCGACCGGCACGATGCGCATGTCTACAGCTTCGCCCTGACCTTTGCCGAGCCGCTCGCCTGGCCGAGTTTCGCCGACGCCGTCGGTGTCCTGCTGGAGACCATGGGCGAGCGCATCCTGCGCATCAAGGGCCTGCTCAACGTCGTCGGCGACCACAAGCCGCGCGTCGTCCAGTGCGTCCAGCACGTCCTCTATCCCTACACCCGGCTTGACGACTGGCCGGCGCAAGCGCCGTACAACGACCGCCAGAGCCGGCTTGTCTTCATCGTTCGCGATCTCGACCAGTCGCTGGTCGAGCAGGCATTCGCGATGTTCTGTGGAGTGCGCGACCAATGCTGATCCGCAAGCTGTTCAAGTTCGAGAACGCCCATATCGTGCGCGGTTGCAGCACGCGCCGCTGCTCGCATTCGATCCACGGCCATTCGTACAAGGTCGAGCTGATCCTCGAAGCGCACGCCTTCGACAACGGCCAGATGCTCTACGACTTCGGTCTGCTCAAGGGCGGCCCGCGCGACCTGATCGACGCCTTCGACCACGCCGTCGCCCTCTGGGACGGCGACGACGCCGACTACGTGGCCGCCTGCAAGCGCTTTTCCGAACGCTGGATCAGCCTGCCGGTGTCGCCCAGCGCCGAGCAGTTCTCGCGCCTGTTCTTCCGCTTGGTCGATACGCTGTTGCGTCTGACCGACACCGTCAACGGCGAGCAGGATGTGCGCCTGCATTCGGTCATCGTTCATGAAACCGAGACCGGCTACGCCCAGTGCTTCCGCGAGGACGCCGACAACCCGCGCATGGGTCTGATCGAGCTTGAACGCATCGTCTTTTCCGAGGCCATCACCCAAGCCTGGCGCGACCCGCAGTTGTTCGAAAAGCTCAAGCGCGGCGAGCGCCTGCGCAACCCGTCCGCCGTCTGATTTTGTCTTGAAGGAGAACCCGATGAAAAAGCTCCCCCTGATCCTGGCCGCCCTGCTGCCGGCCCTGGCTTTTGCCCACAACGACCACGCCCATAACCACGGTGTCGGTCAGCTTGGCATCGTCGTCGAAGGCGACCAGCTGACCCTGTTGCTGGAGCTGCCGCAGCACGATGTGGTCGGTTTCGAACGGGCGCCGCGCAACGCCCGCGAGCAACTGACGGTGCAGGCGGCGCTGGAAAAACTGAAGACGCCGGCCAGACTGTTCACGCCGACGGCCGCCGCCCAGTGCGTGCCGAGCGAACAGAAGATCGATGCGCCCCTGCTCGAAGGCGCCAAGGGCCATCACGGCCACGGTGATGTCGAAGTGCGTTATGTTTACCGCTGCGCCCAGCCGGCCGCGCTGGCCGACCTCAAGTCCACGGTGTCGGCGGAATTCCCGCGCGTGCGTTCGCTCAGCGTCAGCTTCGCCGGCCCCAAGGGCCAGAAGGCCGGCAAACTCGACGCCAAGAACCCGGTATTCGCCTGGTAAACATGACGCCGGCGGCGATCCGCATCGATGATCTGCTGTTTCGCTGGCGTCCCGATGCGGCGCCGGCGGTCTGCCTGCGCGGATTGCAGGTCGATGCCGGCAAAAGCCTGTTCCTGCACGGTCCCAGCGGCGCCGGCAAAAGCACGCTGCTGAATCTGCTCGGCGGTGTGCTGCTGCCCGAACGTGGGCGCATCGAAGTGCTCGGGCAGGTGCTCGGCGACTTGCCGGCGGCGCGCCGCGACGCCTTCCGCGCCGATCACCTCGGTTTCATCTTCCAGCAATTCAATCTCCTGCCCTGGCTGTCGGCGCTGGAGAACGTGCTGCTGCCCTGCCGCTTTTCGCGCCGCCGCGCGCAACGCGCCGGTGACCCGGTGGCCGAGGCGCGCCGCCTGCTCGCCGCGCTCGATCTGGCCGCGCCCGTGCAAGGCGCCCCGGCCGCCGAACTGTCGGTCGGCCAGCAACAGCGCGTTGCTGCCGCCCGGGCGCTGATCGGCCGGCCGGAAATCGTCATCGCCGACGAGCCGACTTCGGCCCTCGACGCCGCCCGCCAGGATGCCTTCATCGACCTTTTACTGGCGGAAGCGAAGGCGGCGGCCAGCACCGTCGTTTTCGTCAGCCACGACCAGCGTCTGGCGGCACATTTCGACGCCAGTTTTGCCCTGACCGGGGAGTTGCCGGCATGAGCGCCTTGCCGCGGCTGGCCCTGGCCAGCGCCTGGAATCGGCGGCTCAGCCTGGGGCTGACCTTGCTCGCCGTGATGCTGGCGGCGACCCTGCTGCTGTCGGTCGAACGTATCCGCGAGGCGGCGCGCGACAGTTTCGCGCAATCGGTCTCGGGCAGCGACCTGATCGTCGGCGCCCGCACCAGCCCGGTCCAGCTGGTGCTGTATTCGGTCTTCCGCCTCGGCGAGCCGACCAACAACCTCGACTGGGCAAGCTACCAGAAAATTGCTGCCGATCCGGCCATTGCCTGGAGCGTGCCCTTGTCGCTCGGCGATTCGCATCGTGGGTATCCGGTGCTCGGCACCACGGCTGATTACTTCACCCATTTCCGCTACGGCGACCGTCAGCCTTTACGCCTGGCCGACGGCGTCGTCTTCGCCGGTATCTTCGACGCAGTGCTCGGCGCCGAAGTCGCCCAGCGTCTCGGCTACCGCGTCGGCGACCAGATTACCCTGAGCCACGGCGACGGCGGCCTGCCCGGCATGGCGCACGACGACAAGCCGTTCACCGTGGTCGGCATCCTGGCGCCGACCGGTACGCCGGTCGACCGCACCGTGCATGTCGGCCTGGCGGCCATCGAGGCCATCCACCTCGACTGGATCGGCGGCGCGCCGGTGCCCGGTTTCAACATCGGTGCCGAGGTGGTGCAGAAGTTCGATCTGACGCCGAAATCGATCACCGCCTTCCTGGTCGGCCTGCACCAGCGCGCCGAGGTCTTTCGCATCCAGCGCCGGATCAACCAGTTTGCCGACGAGCCGCTGCTCGCCGTGATGCCCGGCGTCGCCCTTGACCAGTTGTGGCAGACCGTCGGTGTCGTCGAGCGGGCCTTGCAGGCGGTTTCCTGGCTGGTGCTGGCGGTCGGTCTGGCCGGCCTGATGGCGACCATGCTCGCCGGCCTCGACCAGCGGCGCCGCGAAATGGCCATCCTGCGCGCCATCGGCGCCGGACGGCGGCACATTCTTGGTTTGTTGCTGCTTGAAAGCGGCCTGGTCAGCCTGCTCGGCTGCCTGCTCGGGCTGGCCGCGGTCAGCCTGTTCGCTGCCGTCGGCGGCGATCTGCTGGCCGCTTTCGGTCTGGCGGCCCTGCCTCTGGCGGTGAGCGTGGGCGAAATGAAACTTCTCGGCGCCGTGCTGGTCTGCGGCCTGGCCGTCGGTGTGCTGCCGGCCTGGCGTGCCTATCGTCTGTCGCTGGCCGACGGACTGATTCCCCGTTCATGAAGGAACAAGAATGCTGAAGCGTTGCCTGCTGTTGTTTGCGCTGCTCGTGCCCATGCTGGCCCCGGCCAGCGATTACCGTGTCGGCGACCGTTTGCCTGCCGCCAAGGGGAGCGCCAAGGGATTCAAGGAAATCATGTGGGACGATCTGATGCCCAAGGGTTGGGACCCGATGGCGGCGTTCAAGGGCATCGATCTCAACAAGCTGCAGGACAACGATCCCAAGGCCATCGACCTGCTCGCCAGCGTCCGCAAGGAATGGGACAAGGCGCCGGTCGAGCCCGCGCTGAATGGCCAGCGCATCCGTATTCCCGGCTTCGTCGTGCCGCTCGAGCGGAAAGGCGACGATGTCATCGAGTTCCTGCTGGTGCCGTATTTCGGTGCCTGCGTGCATGTGCCGCCGCCGCCGTCGAATCAGGTCATCCATGTCGTCCCGGCCAAGCCGGTGAAGGGCATGCGGACCATGGAAACCTTCTGGGTCAGCGGCACCCTCAGCCTGCAGGGCGGCGACAGCGGCATGGGCGTCTACGCCTACCGTATCGCTGCCGAGCGGGTTGAACCCTATCAAGTGAATCAAGGAAAGAAACGATGAGTACCCTGAGCATGATCCTGCTGGCCTGCCTGGCCGGCGGTTTGATCAGCATGGCCGCAGCGGCGATGGTGGTGTTCCGCCTGTCCCGGCAGTCGACGGCAATCCTGGTGGCGTTTGCTGCCGGCGTCATGCTGTCGTCGGCCTTCCTGCACATCCTGCCGGAAGCCTTCAACTCGCTGCCGCCGGTGGACATCCACGCTGGTCACGACCATGGCCCGGACGACCACGCCGCCATCGCCGCCGAGGAGGATGCGCACGCCGGGCACAACCACGGTGGCCCGTTCGCTACCTTGTTCGCGCTGATGCTGGGCACGCTGTTCACCTTCTTCGCCCTCGAGCGCCTGGCGCTGTGGCGCCACTCGCACGGCGATTGCGCGTCGCACGACGGTCACCACGCAACGGTGACGGCGCCGCCATTGATCCTGATCGGCGATGCCTTCCACAATTTCGTCGACGGCGTGCTGATCGCCGCCGCCTTCATTGCCGACCCGATGCTCGGCGTGACCACGACGGTCGCCATCATCGCCCACGAAGTGCCGCAGGAAATGGGCGACTTCGTGCTGCTGCGCAATGCCGGCTGGAGCAATACCAAGGCCTTCATCGCCAATGCCGGCTCCAGCCTGAGTTCGCTGCTCGGCGGTGCGCTCGGTTTCTTTGCGCTGTCGGCGGCCGATTTCGTCCTCCCCTACGTGCTGGTGATTGCCGCCTCCAGCTTCATCTACGTCGCGCTGGCCGACATCTTTCCGCTACTGCACAAGCAGCGCGAGAGTTTCGTCCGCCAGAGCCTGCTGATCGGGGCCGGGGTGGCGGTGGTGCCGGTGGTGGGGTGGCTCACCCACTGATTTCAGCGCGCCAGGGGTAGCTTCAGACGGGCCCGCAGACCACCGCCCGGGGCATCGAGTAGTTCAAGCTGTCCTTGGTAAAGCGTGGCCAGTTCGCTGACGATGGCCAGACCCAGGCCGGCGCCGGCGACCTTTTCGTCGCCGCGCTGGCCGCGTTGCAGCAGCGCGGCCCGTCGGTCCACCGGGATGCCGGGGCCGTCGTCGTCGATATCGAGATGCAACTGCTCCGCATCGGCCGAAATGGCGATGCGAATTTGGCTGCAGGCCCACTTGCCGGCGTTGTCGAGCAGGTTGCCGAGCATTTCCTGGAGGTCCTGGGCTTCGCCGCGAAACAGCATTTCACGTGCCGTCTCGCCGGGGGTGAAGGTGAAGCTGCGCTCGGGGTGGACGCGCTGCATGACGCGGACCAAGCCCTCGATGACCGGCGCCACTTGGCAGCGCAAGCCTTTATCCTGGGCGGCGGCAGCAACCCTGGCCAGCGCCAGGTGACGGTCGATCTGCTGGCGGGCGGCGATGACCTGGTTGTGCACCAGTTCGGCGAACGGGCCATCTGCCTCGGCGGCAGCGTTGGCCATCACCGCCAGCGGGGTCTTGACCGCGTGGGCGAGATTGCCGGCCTGGTGGCGGGCGCGGGTGACGAAATCGGCATTGCGGCTGAGCACGGCATTCAGTTCGTCGACCACCGGCTCGATTTCGCTCGGGTGGTCTTCGCTCAGTGTTGTCCGTCGGCCGTCGCGCAGCAGTGACAATTCTTCGCGCAGGCGCTTGAGTGGGCGCAGACCAGCGACAACCTGGAAGGCTGCAGCGACCATCAGCCCCAAGGCGAGCAGGGCCAGGGCGCCGATCAGCAGCGTGCGGAAGCGGGCTACGGGCTCGGCCAGCAAGCGTTCGTCGGCGGCGACGATCAGGCGCCAGCTCTGATCCGGGCCTTCGGCCGGTTGCATGACCTGTTCCAGCATGCGCAGCGCTTCCCCGTCCGGGCCGCTGACGCGATGGGTGTGGCGCTCGCCATCGGCCAGCCGGTCGGCGGGCACCGGCAATTGGGCATCCCACAGCGAACGGGAACGCAGGGCGATCACGCCGCTGTTGTCGGGTGCCATGCGCTCGACCTGCCAGTAAAGGCCCGAGTAGGGACGTTCCAGGCGCGGGTCGCTGAGCGGCCGGGCAAGCACGGGATTGCCGCCGGCATCGGTTTCAAGATGGGCGGCCAGTTGGGCCAGGTGCATGCTCAGTTCGTTGTCGAACTGGCGCGACAGTTGTTGTTCGAACATGCTTTGCAAGACCCAGCCGGCAATGCCGACGGTGGCGGCCACCCAGACCAGCGTCCCGACCAGCAGGCGGAAACGCAGCGAGGTGCTGCCTGCCTTCATGCGGGCTGCCCCAGGCGGTAACCGAAGCCGCGTACCGTTTCGATCATTCCGTTGGGCAGTTTCTTGCGCAGCCGGCCGACGAAGACTTCGATGGTGTTGGAGTCGCGGTCGCTGTCCTGCGGGTAGATGTGCTCGGACAGTTCGCTACGCGAGACGACCTCGCCACGGCGCTGCATCAGGTAGGCCAGCACCTTGAATTCGTGGCTGGTCAGCGCCAGACTCTGACCTTCGACGCTCGCTGCCGCCCGCCGGATATCCAGGCGCAAACTGCCGCATACCAGCTCGTTGCTGGCCTGGCCGGCGCTGCGCCGGATCAGGGCGCGCAGGCGGGCAAGCAGTTCTTCCATGTGGAAGGGTTTGACCAGGTAATCGTCGGCACCGGCGTCGATCCCGGCCACCCGTTCGTGCCAGTCGCCGCGCGCAGTCAGGATCAGTACCGGCATGGTGCGCCCGCCACCCCGCCAGCGTGTCAGTACCGACAGTCCGTCGAGCAGCGGCAGGCCGAGGTCGAGGATCACCGCGTCGAAATCGTTCTCCATGCCCAGATGCAGCGCATCGCGCCCGTTGACCGCGACCTCGACGATGTAGCCCTCGGCCTTCAGCTTGCGGGCGACCTGGAGATTCAGTGTCGGTTCGTCTTCGACCAGCAGGATGCGCATCGATATTCTCCTGGTTATTCCCGATCGAGTGCCTGGTCGTCCATTGAACAGGGGTCGTCAAGCGGTTCGATGTGTGAAGTGATATGCATGCCCGGAATGGCCAGCCGTAATGCGTGTTCGATTTGCTCGGCCCGGTCGTGCGCTCTCTGTACCGACCAGTTACCCGGCACGAGCAGGTGAAAACTGGCGAAGGAGCGTCGCCCGGCCTGCCGGGTGCGCAAGGCATGATAGGTGATGCCGTCTTCGGCGTGTTGCTCCAGTATCCGGGTGATCTGGCCGATTTGTTCGGCCGGAAGGGCGATATCCATGAGACCGGAAGCGGAACGACGCATCAGGTGCCAACCGGCCCAAATGATATTGGCCGCAACGAGCAGCGCAATCGCCGGGTCGAGCCAATGCCATCCGGATAGTGCCACCAGGCCGACGGCCAGGATGACACCGCCCGATGTCCAGACATCGGTCATCAGGTGGTGGGCGTTGGCTTCCAGTGTGATGGAGCGGTGTTCGCGTCCGGCCTTGATCAGCAACATGGCAACGGCCAGATTGATGAGCGAGGCCAGCAGCGACACCAGCAGGCCGACGCCGACCGCCTCCAGTGCCTTTGGCGCCAGAAGTCGCTCAATGGCGGTATAGCCGATACTGATTGCCGCCAGAAAGATGAGAAAGCCTTCGAAGGCACTCGAGAAATATTCTGCCTTGCCGTGACCGTAGGGGTGATTGTCGTCCGCCGGTCGTTCTGCTAGGGAAAGCATCCACAGCGCCATCAACGCTCCCGCCAGATTAACGAAGGATTCCAGGGCATCCGAAAGCAAGCCGACAGAGTCCGTCAGCCACCAGGCCAGGCCTTTGAGCAGGATCGTGGCAACTGCGGCGCCGATGGAAATCCATACGTACGGCTTTAGACTGGTGCTGCTCTGGTTGTCGTCAATCGTCATCTCTTCTTCCTTCTCGTCTTCCTGTTTTTTGTTCGCGACCGGGCATCCGTATGTCGTGTTCGTCGGCGTTTCGATGACATTCGACGCAGTTCTCGAAGTCACGTATACCTTCCTCGATATGCTCCCGACGGATCTTGTCCTGAGTGTGCTCGTGGCAGCCGTAGCAGGTATAGCGGCTGTAGTCATTGCGGATATGGCAAGTCACGCACTGAACGTTGTGGTCCCGGTCCAGTTCGAAGTATTTTTCATGCGCAAAGCTCGCTGGTATCCACTTGTCCTGGCGGTGGCATTGGCTGCAATTGCCGGATATCTGTTGGTGAAGCTTGTCCTTCGGCGATTTGTGGCAGGACTGGCATTGTTTCCTCGCATCAGCCTGGAGCAAGGCATGGTCGAATCTGCCTTCAACACGGAAGCGCTTCACGCCCGCGTGATCGCTATGACAAGCGAGGCAATCCTGCTTCAGCAGATTTTGATGGAATGGGGTACTGGAGCGTGGTTTGCTGATCGCTTGTCCGAGACTCGTCAGTTTGCCGATTTCCTCCGGTTTGTGGCATGCGATGCAGCGTTCGTTGGCTGTTCCAAAGAAAGGCGCATGACAGGCAAAGCAGTCGGTTTCCAGCTTACTGTGTGCGGCGATCAATTTCCCGGGGCCAACCATCAGGTGCGGATAAGCGAAGGTAAGAACCGCTAGTGCGATCAGGTTGATCGCAAGAATGATCTTGAGCGTTTTGCTCATCGCCAACCCCAGAATAGAAAGATGCTGATGATGTGACCAAGGGCCAGAACAGCGAAGGCAATGAAAATCGGAATATGTATCTTGCGCCACCTGGACATGGCATCGAGTGTCACGGCGTCCCAGAAAACTGCCCTTTCGATTTCTTCCTTGGCCATTCCGCGCAACTGATAGTGCTCCCGCTGTCCGATGACGTGCTCACGCGAACGGGCGAGCAACAATTTGCCAACCATGCCGCTGATGACATTGATGCCCATTGCCAGGGTTGCCAGCCAGGGGAGGATGGCGTTGAAGTGAATCCCCGCGTGCAATAGCACCATCAACGATCCTAGCCAGGTGCCGATCTCGTGCATGCTGAGCCATGACTTCACGTTGCCGGCGGTGATCATCTTGCGCTTGCGCAGCGAGTAGAGCAGCGATCCGATGATGAGCAGCGTTCCGGGAATGCCAAGATAACGGCCAACCCAGACCAGATCGAAGCGGTGCAGAAGATAATCTCCGAGCAGGGTTGCTGCAGCGAGTAGGCCGACCAGCAAGGTGAAGGGAAGAATATGGTTGCGCCAAAGCGTGTTGGTCATTTAAGCCTCCAGGGTCACGTTGCTCTTCGGGCTGCAACTACATAGCAGGCAGCTTCCCGGTTCGGGATCAAAGTCAGGCAGATGCTTGTAAGCGACCTCTCCTGAGCGGATGACGGTCTGGCAGCTGCCACAGCTTCCGCTTCGGCAACCGGAGTCGATCTTTACGCCATGCGCCTCGGCAAAATCGAGCAGATTACCGGTCTCTGGTTGCCACGGTAGCTGCTTGCCGGATTTGGCGAAGGTTACGACCAGATTGCTCTGGGTTTCCGCTGCTGCTCCCGGAGTCGTCGTGCTCGACTTGCGTTTGATTGACGCCGGGCCAAAAGCTTCGTAATGGACATGGTTTTCCGCTACCCCCCAGTCTTCCAGCCCCAACACAAGACTTTCCATCATGGCGGTCGGGCCGCAGATGTAGAAATCGAACGGCTTGAGTGGTAATTCACTTCTCAACAGCGGAATATCCACGCGCCCCTGGTGGTGGTAATCACGACCCAATGCTTCGTCCGGCGAGGGGGCGCTGAAACACAGGCGAAGATGGAAATTCGGGTGGGTTGCAGTTTGCGCTTCGAGTTCGCGACGTTTGATCAGCTCAACGCCGTTACGTACGCCATAGAACAGCCAGACCTCGCGTCCAGGCTGTTCTGTCAGGCACCAGTTGAGCATTGAAAGCATCGGGGTGATGCCGATACCCCCACCGATAAGAACGACGGGGGATTGGCTACGGTCAATGTGGAAATGCCCTCCGGGTGCGCGAACCTGCAGGATATCTCCGGGCTTCACATGGTCATGGAAGTGGTTTGAAGAGCGCCCCGGGGGATACTGACTGGCAATCGGCGCAGGTACTCGTTTGATCGACACACGATAAAACTCTTTTCCGGGTGCATCGGACAAGGAGTAGCAACGAACGATCTGCTCGATTTGGCCATCAGGCTTGGGTATGTCGAGTCGAAATGTAAGAAATTGACCCGGCCGGAACGTCGGCAGCGGTAACCCGTCTTCCGGTACCAGGTAAAACGAACAAATGGATTGGGCTCCATCCTCAACCTCTTTGCGCGCTACCCGGAAATTTCGGTAAGCGCCCCATCCTGAAGCGGGAGCAGGTTCGGGAGTCTCAGCGAACTGTGTGCCAGTTCGTATACCGTTACGCAGTGCCTGGTATTCCGCCCAATGCTGCCAGAAGCTTATGCCGAGCCACAGTGCAATCTGCACCATGATCCCCAGCGCGATCCAGAGCAGGAGAGAAGAGGATGTCATTTCGGGTAGCGATAGCATTGACGAGGGTTCTCGTGGTTATTATTTTTGGTTTTCAATCGGCAAATTCCGCCCCCGACGACCGCCGTGCCGACCCTTGACCTCCAGCACCCTGCCGTCGCGCGCGTCGATGATCAGTTTGTTGATGCCGCCGTCGCGGCGCAGCATCTTCACTTCGTAGATCCAGCGGCTATCTTCGTGCTCCAGTTCGACTTCCAGCACGTCGCCGCGGTGCTCGCTCTCGATGCGCGCGAGCACCTGGCGCAGCGACAGAATCTCGCCCGCCTCCAGCGCCCGCCGGGCGACTTCATGATCCTGGCGGCTGTCGGCCTGGACCGGCGCAATGCCGATGCAGGCCGACAGCAGGAACAAGCGGAGCAATCGCAACAACATCATCGGGCTATTGACGACCGCGACCGGGACCCATGCCCTGACCGCCGGCATTCATGCCCGGCCCCATGCCGCCGCGCGGGCCCGCATAAGGCCTTTGTTCCGGTGGCGTGGCCGGCAGGGTGACGCCACGTTCCTGCGCGCGTTGCACCATCTGTTCATGGTGTTTGGCGCGCACGGCCGCGCGTTCCTCCTCGGTACGGGCGCTGCGCATGGCATTGCGGTGCTCGACACGCTCCTGCTCGGTCATCAACTGGCTACCAAAAATCGGTTCGGCGACCGGGTCGGCCGCAAATGCGCCGCCTGAACTCAAGAGCAGGCCAGCAGTGACGAGACTGATCAGTAATTTGCTTTGGGACAACATGATGGACTCCTTCACGAATTGAATGATGGCACAGGCTTGTTCATTCCCCGATTCCCGTTCTACGCCCGTCAACATGAACACGGCCTGAATACTGTCAGTGCCTAGTTCGGGTTGGTCAGACTGACTCCCAGCCGTCTCATCACCGACGCAAATACCCAGTTCTGCCCAGGCGCCGGCACCTACTCCCGGGTCACCAAGTAAATCCGGCGTTCAGGCTGGATTCAGGTAGCCGCAATTAGAGTAACGCCAATCTTTACTCGGACCTATCATTCATGTCCCGTCATTTTTTGATCAAGCCTTATGCCGTAAGCCTGTTCCTCTGCCTGCTTTCTTTGGAGGGCCACGCCGCTGAAACGACCTTACTCAACGCCCGCCAGCTCCAATCTCTGGGTATTCAGACCCGCACATTGCCTCCTGAGGAGGATGTCCGACTACCGGGGTTGCCCGGCCGGGTCGATATCCCTGCTGGACAACTACAAATGCTTGTCGCGCCCCTGGAGGGAACGCTGCAAGAGGTGCTGATCCCCCCCGGGGAGATGGTCAAGAAAGGACAGGTGGTGGCCCGTCTGATCAGCCCGCAGGCCCTGGAACTGCAGCGGCTCCATGTCGAGGCCAGCGCCCGGGCCGCCCAGGCCGGCGCCGCCCGCCAGCGGGATGAGCAGCTGTTCAAGGAAGGCATCATCGCCCAGGCCCGCCTCGAAAGCAGCCGGGCCGCCGCCGCCGAGGCGGGGGCGCAACTGGCCCAGAGCCGCCAGTCCCTGGCCCTGGCCGGCGGCCGTCCCGGTGCGGGCGGAGCCGTGCTGGAACTGCGGGCCGGCCTGGATGGCGTGCTGCTCGAACAGCTGGCCCAGGTGGGGGATCGCCTGCCCGCCGCCACCCCCATTGCCCGCATCGGCCGCCCCGCGCCGCTCTGGGTCACCCTGCAGGTGCCGGCCGGCGTGGCCGCCCGGGTCAAGGCCGGCGACATCGTGCGCCTGCCCCTGCTGGGAGTGGAGGGCAAGCTGCTGGCCGTGAGCCGCAGCGTCGATGCCGCCAGCCAGAACGTCACCCTGCGTGCCCAGGTGGACCGGGGCAGCGAGCAGTTACGCCCGGGCCAGGCGGTGGAGGTGGAAATCCAGGTCAGCGGCCAGCCCGGCCAGGCCCTGCCGAGCCGGGCCCTGGCCCGCCACGAGGGGCAGTTGCTGGCTTTTGTGCAGCAGGGTGGCGGCGAAACCGTTCGCTTCGTGGCCAAACCAGTGAAGGTGCTCTCCCAACTGGGTGACACGGTGATGGTGGCAGGGCTCGTCCCTGGTGAGCGGGTGGCCGTCCAGGGCGTGGCCAGCCTCAAGGCGATGCTCGCCGGGGCGGGGGGCGAGTGATGCTGGCGCACCTGATCCGTTTTTCCCTGACCCAGCGCCTCCTGGTGTTGGTGCTCACCCTGATCCTCGCGGGTCTGGGCCTGAGCGCCTTCCTGCAACTGCCCATCGACGCCTTTCCCGATGTATCCACCACCCAGGTGAAGATCATCCTCAAGGCCCCCGGCATGACGCCGGAGGAGGTGGAGGCCCGCATCGTCACCCCGGTGGAACAGGAGATGCTCGGCATCCCCAACCAGCGCCTACTGCGCTCCACTTCCAAGTACGCGATCACCGACATCACCATCGACTTCGAGGACGGCACCGACATCTACTGGGCCCGCCAGCAGGTGGGCGAACGCCTCTCCAGCGTCATGGACAGCCTGCCCCCCGGCGTTAATGGCGGACTGGCCCCCATCACCACCCCCCTGGGGGAAATGTTCATGTTCACCATCGAGGGGGAACTGCCCCTGGAGGAAAAGCGCAGCCTGCTGGAATGGGTGATCCGCCCGCAACTGCGCACGGTGCCCGGCGTGGCCGACGTGAACAGCCTGGGCGGCTACGTGAAAACCTTCGAAGTGGTGCCCGACACCACGGCTCTGGCCGCCCGGGGGCTTTCCATGGCGCAACTGCGCGAGGCCCTGGCCCGCAACAACCGCAATGACGGGGCCGGACGCCTCAACGACGGGGAGGAATCCCTGCTGGTGCGTACCGAGGGCGCCATCCGCACCCTGGAGGACGTGGCCGCCATTGTGGTGCGCAGCGGTACCGGCGGCGTGACCCGGGTGGGCGACGTGGCCGTGGTGCGCTACGGCCACCTGACCCGCTACGGCGCCGTGACCCGGAGCGGCGAGGGCGAGGCGGTGCAGGGCCTGGTGCTGGGCCTGAGGGGTGCCAACGCCCGGGCCGTGGTGGCCGGGGTCAAGACCCGGCTTGCGGAAATCGCCCCGTCGCTGCCCCCCGGCATCAGTATCGTGCCCTTCTACGACCGCAGCTCCCTGGTGGACCGGGCCGTGCAGACCGTTTCCAAGGCCCTGCTCGAAGCCATCGTGCTGGTGGTGATCCTGTTGCTGGCCTTCCTCGGCAATCTGCGTGCCGCCCTGGTGGTGGCCCTGATGCTGCCCCTCTCGGCCCTGGCCACTTTCATCCTCATGCGCAGCTTCGGCCTCTCGGCCAACCTGATGAGCCTGGGGGGCCTGGCCATCGCCATCGGCATGCTGGTGGATGCGGCCGTGGTGGTGGTGGAAAACGTGGAAATCGAGCTGGCCCACGCCCCGGAAAACCTGCCCACCTTGCACCTGATCTACCGGGCCGCCCGGGAAGTGGCGGCGCCGGTGGCTTCCGGGATTTTCATCATCATCATCGTGTTCCTGCCCCTGCTCTCCCTGCAGGGCCTGGAAGGCAAGATGTTCGGCCCGGTGGCCCTCACCATCGTGTTCGCCCTCTCGGCTTCCCTGCTGCTGTCCCTCACCGTGGTGCCGGTGCTCGCCTCCTGGCTGTTGCAGCGGGGCGTGCATCAGGAGCCCTGGCTGGTCAGAAAGCTCAATGTGGGCTACGATCACCTGCTGGGCTGGGCCCTGAGCCACACCCGGCCCCTGATCATCGGCGCCCTGGTCAGTCTGGCGGCGGCGGGGGGCGCCTATACCCTGCTCGGCAAGACCTTCATGCCCACCATGGATGAAGGGGACCTGATCATGCAGCTGGAAAAGCTGCCCTCTATCACCCTGGAACAGAGCCTTGCACTGGATGGCCGCATCCAGCAGGCGATCATGGAGCAGGTGCCGGAGGTGAAGGCCATCGTCGCCCGCACCGGGGCCGACGAACTGGGCCTGGACCCCATGGGCCTGAACCAGACCGACACCTTCATGGTGCTGAAGCCCCGTAGCGAATGGCGGAAGCCCGACCCGGACTGGCTGGCCGACCAGCTGCGCCAGGTGATGGCGGATTTCCCAGGCATCGGATTTTCCTTCACCCAGCCCATCGACATGCGGGTTTCCGAAATGCTCACCGGGGTGCGCGGCGATCTGGCGGTGAAAATCTACGGCCCCGACCTGGCCGCCCTGAACCAACTGGCCGGTCAGGTGGAAACCGCCATCAAGGCCGTGCCCGGCGCGGAGGACACCTTCACGGTGAAGAACGAGGGGGTGCAGTACCTGCAGATTCGCGTGGACCGCCTCGCCGCCGGCCGTTTCGGCCTCAATGTGGAAGAGGTGCAGGACACCCTGAAGGGGCTACTCGAGGGCCAGGTCGTGGGCACCGTGATCGAGAGCGGCCGGCGCCTCTCCCTGTTCATCAAGGGCACTGCCGACCTGCGCGACAGCCCCGCCGCCTTTGCCGGCCTCTTCATCGCCACCCCGGACGGCCAGAACATCCCCCTCACCAGCATTGCCCGCATCGAACGGGTGGATGGCCCGGTGAAGGTGGACCGGGAAAATGCCCAGCGCTTCGTGGTGGTCCAGTCCAACGTGCGCGGCCGGGACCTGGTGGGCTTCGTGGAGGACGCCCGCCGGGCCGTGGAAGCTGGCATCCAGCTGCCCCCGGGCTACCGCGTCGCCTGGGGCGGCCAGTTCGAGAACCAGCAGCGGGCCGCTGCCCGGCTGGCGGTGGTGGTGCCCATGGCCCTGGCGCTGATCTTCTTCCTGCTCTTTTCCACTTTCCGCTCGGTGCGCCAGGCGGTGCTGGTGCTCTCCAACATCCCCTTCGCCCTGGTGGGCGGCGTGTTTTCCCTGCTGCTGGCGGGCGAGTACCTCTCGGTGCCCGCCTCCGTGGGCTTCATCGCCCTGCTCGGCATCGCCGTCCTGAATGGCGTGGTGATGGTCAGCTACTTCAACCAGTTGCTGGCCACCGGCATGCCCATCGCCCAGGTGGTGGTGGAGGGGGCCAAGCGCCGCCTACGTCCGGTGCTGATGACCGCCAGTATCGCCGCCCTGGGTCTGGTGCCCTTGCTGTTCGCCACGGGTCCCGGCTCGGAAGTGCAACGGCCGCTGGCCATTGTCGTGATCGGCGGGCTGGTGACATCCACTCTGCTGACCCTACTGATCCTGCCCATCCTCTACCGCCGCTTCGGCCTGAGACCCCCAACCCCTTTCCGCGAGGCTGACCGTGTCTGACGCACCCCTGCTCCTCACTCTGATCGTTCCCCACGAACTCGAAGAGGCCGTGGCCGACGCCCTGCTGGCCCGGCCGGACCTGACCGCCGGCTTCTCCTCCATGGCGGCGGAAGGCCACGGCCGTTCCATCCAGCTGGTGGAGGCCGACGAACTGGTCTGCGGCCATGTGCGCCGGAAGCGCCTGGACACGGTATGCAGCAACCGGGAAAAGGCCGACGCCATCCTCGCCATGCTGCGCGAGCAGTTCCCCGGCGCCAATTTCTACTACTGGCTGACCCCGGTGCTGGCCCATGGGAGGCTGGCATGATGCGCCGTACCCTCCTGCTTTCCCTGCTGCTGGCCGCCTGGGGAGCCCTGCCCGCCCAGGCCGGGCCGGCCCTGCCCCCCGAAGCCGCCGTGCGCCAGGCCCTGATGGACCTGCCCTCAGTACGGGCCGGACAGGGCGAAATCGCCCAGGGCGAAGCCCGGCAGCGCCAGCTCGAAGCCGGTCCCCACGAATGGGCCATGACCCTGGAAGGCCAGCGTCGCCACACGCGGGACGCAGGCGGCGGGCCGGACAGCCGCACCCGGGATTGGGCCGTGGGACTGGAGCGGGCCTGGCGCCTGCCCGGCAAGGCCGCCCTGGACAGCCAGCTCGGCCAGGAGCACCGGGCCCTGGCCGAAGCAGCGGCAGAAGAACGCCTGCACGGCGGCGCCCGGCTGCTGCTGGAAACCTGGTTCGCCTGGCTGCGCGCCCGGGAGCGCCTGGTCCAGGTCGAAGAAGCCCGGGCCAGCCTGGAAAAGGAAAACCGCGCCATGACCCGCCGCCGGGAACTGGGTGATGCCTCGGAACTGGAAAGCCTGCAGATGGAAGCGGCCTTTTCCCAGATGCGGGCCGAATACCAGACCCGGGAAGCCGAGTTGCTCGCGGCCCGGGAACGGCTGCAGCAACTATTCCCTGGCTTGCCCCTGCCGGAACAGGTGAACCTGCCGGCGCCGCAACCCATCGCGGGTAGCCTGGAAGAATGGGAAGAAGCGCTCCTGACCCAGGAGCCCGCCCTGCGCCTGGCCCGGCTGGAGTCCAGCCGCAGTCGGCTACAGGCCCAGCGCGCCGATCGGGATCGGCTGGCTGATCCCACCGTGGGAGTACGTGTTGCTCGGGAAAAGGATGGCGAGGACCGGCTGCTCGGACTCACCCTGACCATTCCCCTGATGGGCAGCGCACGCCAGGCCGAGGCTGACCGTAGCCGGGCTGAAGCCAGCATTGCCAGCGAACGGGAAGCCCAGGTGCTGCGTGAAACCCGCGCCGCCGCTCGGGCCGCCTGGCAACAGGCCCGGGGCGCCTGGCAGGCCTGGCAGGCGAGCCAGGACGCCGCCGCCCGCATGATCCGGGCCGCGAAGTTGCAGACTCGGGCTTACGAGCTGGGGGAAGGCAGCCTGGCGGAAATGCTGGCCATTCGCCGCCTGGCTTTCAATGCTGAACTGGACAGCCGCCTGGCCCAGTTGGATGCACTGGAGAAATACTATCGGCTGGAAATTGATCGCCATAAGCTTTGGGATTTCTCCCTGCCGAACTCACCAGAAGTTCAGCCATGATCGCGGTTGACGGCAACTGCCATACGAATGGCAGGCCGAAATCCACCCAGCATCAAAGTGATAACTAATCTTACAAAGTAAAACTAATCGTCTTCGCCATGACCGTGGCGTGCGCGGTAACGGGGCGCTTCGTATGGCGCTTTGGGTTGCTCCCCGAAACCGGCGCGATAGACCTCGGCGCTGGTGAAGCGACAATCCTTGCGGGCGCCGACCGTCTTCAGCAACTCGGTGTCTGGTTTGGGCAGCGTCCCGAGCTGGCTGGTGATCCGGGCTCTGATCTGTTCACAACTTTCATCCGGTACCGGGTTAGCAAGGCTGCCTAGGGGCAGAAGCAGCGATAAGCAGAGTACAAGTGGCGTTTTCATGACGTTTTCCTTCGAGTGGAATGGCGCCATGCTCTGCGAGTCGAGCTGAATATTCGCTGAATGCGCGCTTCAGGTTCCGTTCAGGTGGTCGACGGCATAGTTCGTTCCATCGCTGATCTGGAGGCTATCCGCCATGAAATACCGTCTCGCCCTTTCCTGCTTCGTGCTTTCGTTCTACTCACTGCTGGCCAGCGCCGGTCCGCTCGAGGATCAAGTGGCTGCCTACGCCACCGCCGCCAAGGCAGCCAACCCGGCGTTTGCCGGTTTCTCCGCCGCCCGTGGTGAAAAACTGCATGTCACCAACTTTGCCCTGGGTAAGCCGGATACGCCGGCCTGCACCAGCTGTCACGGCAACGATCCCCGCGCCGCCGGCAAGACCCTGACCGGCAAGTTGATCGACCCGGTGGCCCAGTCGGTCTCGCCCAGGCGTTATGCCGATCCGGCCAAGGTCGAAAAGTGGTTCAAGCGCAACTGCAACGAAGTGCTCGGCCGTGAATGCACCCCGCTCGAAAAGGGCGACTGGCTGACTTTTGTCAGCAGCCGCTGAAACTGAACGGAGGAAACGACCATGAAATTCCCGACCCGACCCCTTGTCCTCGGCCTGCTGGCCCTCGGTTTTTCCGCCTTGATTTTCAGCCGCGCTCAGGCCGGCGGCGGTCATTACTATCCGCCGGTTGCCGATCCGGTGGTCAAGGAAGAATGCGGGAGCTGCCACCTGGCTTTCCCGGCATCGATGCTGCCGGCTTCCTCGTGGAAACGGATGATGGGCGAACTCGACAACCACTTTGGCGATAACGCTTCCGTCGATCCCGAGGTCGCCCGCAAGATCACCGCCTACCTCGTCGCCAATGCCGCCGATACCGGTGGGCAGCGCTACGGCGCCAAGTTGCAGCGTGGTGTCGATCCGGCCTCGGCGCCGCAGCGCATCACGGCCTTGCCCAAGTGGGTGCGCGAACACCGCGAAGTGCCGGATTGGGAATGGCGGCACAAGGACGTGCGCAGCAAGGCCAACTGCACGGCCTGTCATGCCGACGCCGAGCTCGGCTACTACGAAGATTGAACGTTTCAGGGAGATAGCACCATGACTTTTTCGCACCGGATGTTTTCCTTGGCCCTGCTCGCCGCACTGATGGCCGGCGTGCTGAGCTTTTCTCAAACAGCTCGTGCCGATTCCGAGCGCAGTGGCAACTGGCTGCCGATTCCCCGTCTGATCGAAAAGCTGGAGGCGGCCGGCTATCGCAATATCGAGAAGATCGAGCGCGAGCACGGCCGTTACGAAGTGCGGGCCACCAATCCTCAGGGGGCGCGCAGCAAGCTGCTGCTCGATGCGCGTACCGGCGAATTCGTCGGCGCACAGCGCGCGTATGAGCGGCAGGATGGCCGCCGCGGAGATGGCACCGGCGAGTGCAACAAGCGCCGCTGCCGCGACGACATGCCGGCAACGCCGGCCGGGGGCCGCTGATGGTCAGGGGTGTGCTGATCTTCTTGACCGCCGCGCTGGCCCTGTTCTGGGGCTGGGATGTGCTGTCGGCCCCCGAATCGTCGGCGCATCCGTTATGGATTGCCCGCCAGGAAGCGATGTACCTGAGCGGCTTGCTGGCGATTGGCCTGATGTCGCTGGCGATGTACCTGGCAACCCGCCCGGTCTGGCTGGAAGGGCCCTTCGGCGGCATGGACCGCGTCTATCGCGCCCATAAGTGGGCGGGCATCGTCGGCGGCAGTTTTGCGATCCTGCACTGGCTGGTCGAAATGTCCGACGACATCCTCAAATCGACCATCGGTCGTGCCGGCCGCGTGCCCAAGGGAAAGGCCACCGGCCTGCTCGACAGCCTGCAGGATCTGGCCGAGGACTTCGGCGAATGGGGCTTCTACCTCCTGCTGGTGCTGCTGGCGATCACGCTGTGGCAGCGTTTTCCCTATCGCCCCTGGCGTTTCTTGCACCGGGCGATGCCGGTGATCTACCTGCTGCTGGCTTTTCACTCGGTGCTGCTGGCGCCACGCGATTACTGGACGCAGCCGGTCGGCTGGGTGCTCGCCGGGCTGGTTGCGGCCGGCGTTTATGGCGCATTGCGGGCCTTGCTCGGCAACATCGGACAGGCCCGGCGCGTGCGCGGCGAAATCCTTGCGGTGACGCAGCCGGCCTCCGATGTCGTCGCCGTTTCCTGCCGCTTGCCGGCGGCCTGGCACGGGCATCGTGCCGGACAGTTCGCACTGGTCACTTTTGACCCGGACGAGGGCGCGCATCCTTTCACCATTGCCAGCGCCGACAGCGGCGACCGGACCGTCGAGTTCCGCATCAAGGCGCTCGGCGACCATACCCGCCAGCTTCCTTCGCTGCTGCGAGCCGGCCAGCCGGTTGACATCGAAGGGCCCTACGGACGCTTCGATCTATCCCGCATCAATCCCCGGGTGCGGCAATTCTGGGTGGCCGGCGGCATCGGCGTGACGCCCTTCCTGGCTTGGCTGGGCGCCTTGAAAAACAGCAGCGCGACGGTGCCGGCGGCGGACCTGCATTACTGCACCCGCGACCGCGAGCACGATCCCTTCGTGGCCGAACTGCAGGCGCTATGCGCCGGCTTGCCCAGTGTTCGCCTGCATGTCCATGGCAGCGCTCAGGGAGACGTGCTGGATGCGCATCGTCTGCTCAAGGATACCGGTCCCGGCGAAGCAGCCGAAGTCTGGTTCTGCGGTCCGGGTGGGCTGGCCGATTCGCTACGCCGGGGAATTGCCGGGATCGGCAGGCGGCGCCTGAGTTTCCATCAGGAAGCCTTCGTCATGCGCTGAGTAGTCTGTCCTGCTTGGCTTCTCAAGTGTTTCGGGTGCCCAGGGCATCCAGCCCGCCAGCCAGAACCCGGACGTCGAAGCCGCGCTGGCTGAGCAGGAAAGCGGCGGCGCTGCTGCGGCGTCCGCTCTGGCAGAGCAGGATGTAGGTGCGTTGCCGGTCGAGGCTGGCGGCTTTCAGACGGAGCAGGTAGAGCGGCAGGTTGACGCTGCCTTTCAGGCTGCCGGTCTGGTACTCGCTCTCCAGTCGGACGTCGATCAGTTGCGCGCCGCGCTTGATCAGTTCGGCGCCCTGGGCGAGGTTGATGTGCTTGACCAGCGGAGTCCGCAGCAGTGTGTCGAAATCGGCGGCCGGCAGGCGCATCAGTTCGCCGGCCTGGCTCATGGTGACGGTAGCGTTGCGTGGGTAACCGGAAATCAGGGCTTCTTCGCCAAAGCCCTGGCCGGCTTGCAGATTGGCCAGCGGGACTTGCTTGCCGTCTTCGGTAGTGCGGGTGACTTGCGCGCTGCCGCTGCGGATCAGGTAATAGTAGTCACCCGCTTCGCCCTGGCGGACAACGACTTGTCCGGCGGCCACCGGCATGGCCTCGAATCGGCCGAACAGCAGGTGCAGGTTGCCCGGCGGGATCTTGCTGAAAGCCGGGTTGCTGAGCAACTGAAACATCCATTGCGGATCGTCGCCCTCGAATTCGGTGACTTCGTAAGCCGTTGCCTGGTCGCGGGCGAGCAGGTCGTCGAGGTCGTCGTCGGTAAAGATCAGCAACTGACCATGGTCGACCGCCTTGCAGGTATGGGCGCGTGGTTTCAGGCGGGAGAGCGGATGACAGGCGGCCTTGTCGTCGGCGCGCAGGCGCTGCGGCGGGCTGCCGTCGCCGGCATCGAGCACGACTTCACCGGACAACAGGTAGCAGGTGTAGATGTCCCTGTCGCCCTTGTTGAAAGCAAGCTGGCCGGGAACCAGTTGCATGCCCCGCGCCAGATTCAAGGCCTGCGCCTGCGCTTGCCGGGAAAGGTCGGAGATCGGGATGAAGCGCGAAATTTCTGCCGGAGTCATGATGGGTGGTCTGTCTTCAAGTGGGACATTCGTCACAGTGATGGATTTCCACCGTGACATGAACGATTTCCTCGTGGATGGCCAGTGCCTGGCGGACGGCCAGCGGGGTCAGTGCGGAACTGTGGGTGAGCAGCGAGACAGCGCAGGCGTAGGTGCCGTTGCCGACGCGCCAGACGTGGAGGTCGGTCAGGTGGGTGTCGGCCGGTAGCGTGGCGATGACCTCGCGGATTTCCTCGACCACCGGGTGGTCCATCTCGCGGTCGAGCAGGACGCGGCTGGTGTCGCGCAGCAGGTTCTTCGCCCACAGCGCGACCAGTACGGCGCCGACCAGCGCGCAGGCTGGGTCGAGCCAGTCCCAGCCATAGATCCAGCCGCCGGCCAGGGCGGCGATGGCGAGGATGGAGGTCAGCGCATCGGTGATGACGTGGATGTAGGCCGCTTTCAGGTTGAGGTCTTCGTGATGATGACCGTGGTCGTGCCCATGTCCGTGGTCGTGGTGATGGTCGTGCCCGCCGGCCCGGTGCAGGATGGCGGCGCAGCCGAGATTGACCAGCAGGCCGAGGATGGCGACCGCCATCGCTTCGCCGTAGCGGATCGGTTGCGGTTCGAGCAGGCGGTGGAAGGCCCCGACCACCATCAGGCCGGCGACGGCGAGCAGGAACAGGGCGCTGGTATAGCCGCCGAGTACCTCGATCTTCCAGGTGCCGAAGGTGAAGCGCGGGTCGTCGGCGTACTTGCGCGCGGCGCTGTAGGCGAAGACCGAGAGGCCGATGGCCAGCGCGTGCGAACTCATGTGCCAGCCGTCGGCCAGCACCGCCATCGAGTTGAACCACCAGCCGGCAGCGATCTCGACGATCATGGTCACCAGCGTGATCCACAGCACCCAGCGGGTGCCGGCTTCGGCGCGGGCGTTACCGGTGCCGTAGTCGTGCGATTGCTCCCAGCGGGAGAGATCGTGATGGGCGTTCATTGCTGACCGTAGGCCTTGAACTTCTCGATGACTTCGTCCATGTCGCCCCGGCCCAGCAGTACTGGCTGGCCGAGCTGGCAGGCGCGCCAGTACTGTTCGCACAGTTCTTCCAGCTCGATGGCCAGGGCCAGCGCCTGGTCGAGGTCGCGGCCGGCGACGAGGAGACCGTGGTTGGCCAGCAGGCAGGCGCAACGGCCCTCCATGGCGCGCAGTGCAGCGTCGGACAAGGCCTGCGAGCCGAAGATGGCGTAATCGGCGCAGCGCACGGTATCGCCGCCGAAACGGGCGATCATGTAGTGGAAGGGCGGAATCTCCAGGCGCAGACAGGCCAGGCTGACGGCGAACGGCGAATGGGCGTGGAGCACGGCGCCGAACTCGGGTCGGGCGGCGTAGAGGTCGCGGTGGAAGCGCCACTCGGATGAGGGTTTGCGCCGCCCCTGGTGCGAGCCGTTGAAGGCCATGCGCGGGATGTCTTCAGCTTCCAGGCCGGCGTAGGGCATGCCGGTCGGCGTGATCAGGAAGCCGTCGCCGTCGCGCACGCTGACATTGCCGGCGGTGCCGCGATTGAGCCCGGCCGGCTGCATGGCCTGGGCGGTGGCGATCAGTTGCCGGCGCAGTTCAGTCACGGCTTTCTTCCGGGTAGCGCGCGAGCAGGCCTTCCCGGCTGGCCGGGCAGACGCCGCGCTCGGTGATGATGGCGCTGACCCGCGCCGCCGGGGTGACGTCGAACGCCGGGTTGGCCACGGCTTCCTCCGCCGCCAGCTGGCGCACGGCAGCCGGTTGCGCGTGGCGGTCGAGGCCGTGCACCAGGCGGAATTCGTCGCCGTCGCGTGCCTCGATCGGAATGGCGTTGCCGTCCGGGCAGGCGAAATCGAGGGTCGACCGCGGCGCGGCGACGTAGAAGGGAATGCCGTTGTCAGCACAGGCCAGAGCCTTCAAGTAAGTGCCCACTTTGTTGGCAACGTCGCCATTGGCGGCAATGCGGTCGGCGCCGACGATGACGGCGTCGACCTGGCCGCTGCGCATCAGGAGGCCGGCAGCGTTGTCGGCGATCAGCGTGTGCGGCACGCCGTGCTGGGCCAGTTCCCAGGCGGTGAGCAGGCCCTGGTTGCGCGGTCGGGTTTCCGACACCCAGACATGCACCGGCAGGCCGGCGTCGTGCGCGGCATAGACCGGCGACAGCGCGGTTCCCCAGTCGACGGTGGCCAGCCAGCCGGCGTTGCAGTGGGTCATCACGTTGAGCACATGCCCCTGTTCGCGCTGCAACTGGCGGAACAGCGCCAGGCCGTGCTGGCCGATGGCGGCGTTCTGGGCCACGTCCTCCTCGGCGATCGCTTCAGCTTCCTGCCAGGCCGCCGCCAGACGCTGCGCCGGGGCCAGCGGCTGCAGCAGGGCCTGCATGCGGGCCAGGGCCCAGTGCAGGTTGACCGCCGTCGGCCGGGTCGCGCCGAGTTCGGCGATGGCCTGGGCCAATCCCGGATCGGAGGCGTCCTCGGCGACGGCGATGGCCAGGCCGTAGGCGGCGGTGGCGCCGATCAGCGGCGCGCCGCGCACCTGCATGGCGCGGATCGCATGCGCCGCCTCGGCCAGCGTACGCACGCGCACCCAGTGCAGCGCATGCGGTAGCCGGGTCTGGTCAATGATGTCGATGGCGCGCTGCTCGGGATGGGCGCGCAGGGTTCGGGTGGGGATGCCGTCGATGTTCATGGGGTGTCATTGTGGCATAGTGGGCGCTTGCCCAGAACCCGTTCCCAGCATGGATACCCCGATTCACATTGATTCCCGCTTCCCCGCGATGGGGACGACCATTTTCACGGTCATGTCGAAACTGGCGGCCGATTGCGGCGCCGTCAACCTGTCGCAGGGCTTTCCCGATTTCCAGGCCGAGCCGGCGCTGTTCGATGCCATGCATCGCTACATGCTGGCCGGGCGCAACCAGTATGCGCCGATGGCCGGCCTGCCGGAGCTGCGTCAGGCCATCGTGGACAAGGTGGCGGCGCTGTACGGCACCCGTTTCGACGTCGACCGCGAGGTAACGGTGACGGCCGGCGCGACGCAGGCGATCTTCACGGCGATTGCCGCCTTCGTCCGTCCAGGCGACGAAGTGATCGTCCTCGAACCGGTCTACGATTCCTACGTGCCGGCGATCGAGACGGTGGGCGGCAAGGCGGTGTTCTCGCGGCTGCGGTTTCCCGATTACACGCCGGACTGGGACGAGGTGCAGTCGCTGGTGACGCCGCGGACGCGGATGATCATCGTCAATTCGCCGCACAATCCGACCGGCAGCCTGCTCACCGCCGCCGACCTCGACCGCCTGGCGGCCATCGTGCGCGGCACCGACATCATCATCCTGTCCGACGAAGTCTATGAGCACATCGTCTACGACGGCGAGGCGCACGCCAGCCTGTGCGGTCATCCGGAACTGGCGGCGCGCAGCATCGTCGTTTCCAGCTTCGGCAAGACCTATCACATCACCGGCTGGAAGATCGGCTACGTGGTCGGCCCGGAAGCCCTCATGGCCGAGTTCCGCAAGGTGCACCAGTTCAATGTGTTCACGGTTCATGCGCCGTCGCAACTGGCGATTGCCGAGTACATGCAGGATGCTTCACGCCATCTCGGTCTGGCGGCGTTCTACCAGGAGAAGCGCGATTTCTTCCGCGCGCTGATGCGCGACACGCCGTTCGAATTGCTGCCCTGTCGCGGTACCTATTTCCAGTTGGCGCGCTACGGACAGATTTCCGACCTGCCGGATACCGATTTTGCGCAGTGGCTGACCCGCGAAGTCGGTGTCGCCGTGATCCCGGTGTCGGTATTTCATGCCGATGGCCATGACGAAAAGGTGGTGCGTTTCTGCTTTGCCAAGCGGGAGGAAACGCTGGTTGCGGCGGCAGAGCGCCTGCGTGCGGCATTTGCAAAGTAGTGTGGAGAAATGCAAAGCGCCTTGACGGGCGTTCACCATCGCCCGAATAATTCACCGGTCACCTCATTTCAATAAAGGAAACAGCATGGGAATGCTTCAGGAATTCAAGGAATTCGCCGTCAAGGGCAATGCGATGGATCTGGCCGTCGGCGTCATCATCGGCGCCGCGTTCGGCAAGATTGTCGATTCCATCGTCGGTGACCTGATCATGCCGCTGGTCAGCATGGTCGTCGGTAAACTGGATTTTTCCAATCTGTTTGTCGTGCTTGGCGACAATCCGGACAACCTCGTTGCGCTGGCTGACCTGAAGAAGGCCGGGATCCCGGTGTTTGCCTACGGTTCCTTCGTGACCATCCTGCTCAATTTCGTCATCCTGGCTTTCATCATCTTCATGATCGTCAAGCAGATGAATCGCTTGCGCAAGGAAGAGGCCGCCCCGGCGCCGGCGCCGGTCGAGCCGCCGCCGACGCCGGAAGATGTCGTCCTGCTGCGTGAAATCCGCGACGCCCTGAAGAAGTAATCAGCCTTCGGCGCGCTCGCCGAAAACGGCGCGCCACAAACGGTCCACCGCGACGATGTGCTTTTCCACCTCCTCGCGGGCGACCGGTGCTTTCGGCGTCGCCGACAGGCGCCGCGCATGCTGCAGGCGACGGTATTCGCGGTAGGCGTTGCCGGCAGCGAGCGCCAGCTCCGGTTCGATCAGGCCGAGTTCGCCGGCAATGCGCAGCAGCGCGATATTGCCCAGATTGCCGGTCAGTTCCGGGTGCCGGTGGGCATGGCCGAGGACCAGGTACTGGACGATGAACTCGACATCGATGATGCCGCCCGGGTCATGCTTGAGGCCGAAATGGCTGTCGCTTTTCGAGGCATGGGCGTCGTACATCTTGCGCCGCATGGCGGTGACTTCCTCGTGCAGTTTGGCGAGATCGCGCGGTTGCTGCAGGATTTCACAACGGATGGCTTCGAAGCGAGCGCCCACTGACTTGTCGCCGGCGCAGAAACGGGCGCGGGTCAGCGCCTGGTGTTCCCAGGTCCAGGCATGGTTCAGCAGGTAGTCGCGGAAGGCATCGACGGTGACCGCCAGCAGGCCGGCGTCGCCGTTGGGGCGTAGACGCAGGTCGGTCTCGAACAGGATGCCGGCCGAAGTCTGGCTCGATAGCCAGGTGTTCATGCGCTGGGCCAGGCGGGTGTAGTTTTCCTGGGCGTCCTGATCGTCGTCCTCGTAGAGATAGACGAGGTCGAGGTCGGAGGCGTAGCCGAGCTCCTTGCCGCCCATCTTGCCGTAGCCGATGACGGCGAATTTCGGCGTTTCGCAATGGCGTTTCTTGATCTTGCGCCAGACCAGCGGCAGGGTCTCCTGGACGATGCTGTCGGCCAGTTCGGTGAGGTGGTCGGATAGCGACTCGATGGTCTGCAGACCAGCCAGATCCTGCGCCAGCAGCCGGAAGACCTGGGCATGGTGCATCTCGCGCAGGATGTCCATCTCGCGCTCGGTATCGTCGAGGTGATCGGCCAGGCTGATGCGCAATTGCTCGCGGAAACCGTTCCAGTCAGTGGCGCTGTCGTAGAGCCGGGGGTCGAGCAGTTCGTCGAGCAACAGCGGGTAGCGGTTGAGGTATTCGTTGGCCCAGGTCGACGCGCACATCATGTCGGCGACGCGCTTGAGCGCCAGCGGGTACTGCTGCAGCAGCGCCAGGTAGGCGCCGCGTCGGGCAATGCCTTCGAGGAAGGTGATGCCACGGACCAGCGTTGTATCCGGGTCGCTGGTCTGGCCGGCCGCTTCGATCAGGCGCGGGCCGACCGCGTCGAGGCGCTGCCGGTTGCTGGCCGGCAATTGCTGGTAGCGGCTGCCGGCGCGCAGGTCGGCCAGGCGCGCGATGGCGTCCTGGGGGCGGCGAAAGCCGAGGTTGCCGAAGGCTTCGATGGCGGTGTCGTCGTCAAGCTGGCCGAACCACAGACCGGTCAGCGGGTGGTCGCCGGCTTCGGGGTCGGAGAAGATGGCCTCGAAATGTTGGCTGACCTTGCTGCGATGCGCGTCGAGTACGGCCAGCATCGCCGGCCAGTCGGCAAAGTCCATGCTGGCGGCGATTTTCTGGCGCTCGTCGGGGTCGCTCGGCAGCATGTGCGTCTGCGCGTCGTTGACGTATTGCAGGCGATGTTCCAGCCGGCGCAGGAAGACATAGGCTTCGCGCAGTTCCTGTTCGGTTTCGGCGGGGATCAGCTGGCGGGCGACCAGTTGCTTGAGGACCGACAGGGTCGGCCGGATCTGCAGGCCGGGGTCGCGGCCGCCGCGAATCAGCTGGAATACCTGGGCCATGAATTCGATTTCGCGGATGCCGCCGGGGCCCAGCTTGACGTGGTCGGCCATGTCCTTGCGCGCGACTTCGCGGCGGATCTGCGCGTGCAGGTCGCGCATCGCGTTGATCGCGCCGAAATCGAGGTATTTGCGGAAGACGAAGGGGCGGGCAATCTTCTGCATCGCCTCGATCCATTCCGGCTGCAGGTTGACGCCGGTGTTCATCGTCCGGCCCTTGATCCAGGCGTAGCGTTCCCACTCGCGGCCCTGGGTGATGAAGTAGTTCTCGAGCGAGTCGAGCGAGCAGACCAGCGGCCCGGAGTCGCCGTTCGGGCGCAGGCGCATGTCCACGCGGAAGACCTGGCCGTCGGCGGTGATGTCGCCGAGCGCCTGGATCACGCGCTTGCCGAGGCGGGTGAAGAAATCGTAATTCTCGATCGACTTCGGGCCGGCGGTGTCGCCTTCCTCGGGGTAGATGAAGATGTAATCGACGTCGGACGAGACGTTCAGCTCGCGTCCGCCGAGCTTGCCCATGCCGATCACCAGCATGCGTTGTGGTCGGCCCTGGGTGTCCAGCGGTTCGCCGTGGGTGGCGGCAAGCTGGCGGTGATAGTGTTCGAGGGCAAAATTGGTGGTGACGTCGGCGAGCAGGGTCATGCTTTCGACGACTTCGGCCAGCGGCGCCAGGCCGCACAGGTCGCGTAGCGTGATGTGCGCCATGGCCCGCTGACGCAGGTGGCGCAGGCCGGTTTTCAGGGCTTCGTCGTCGGCGAACGGGCGGTTCAGCGGCGAACGCAGCATTTCTTCGTCGAGCGGCCGCAACCAGTCGGCGGCCAGTTCGGCAATCAGTGCCGGGCGGGCCTGCAGCAGGTTGCTCAGGTAACGGCTGTGGGCCAGTGCCCTTTGCCAGCGGGGGTCGATCGGGGTGGTGTCCATGTTTGCGTTCGGCTCCCTGCCGAGAGGGTAGAATGGTCGTCCTGTTTTCAGTCTTTCGATTGTAGTGATCTATCACCCTTTCTGGCAAAGCGACGCGACGCTTGAGTAATCCGTCCAGCCACCCCATTCCCGAACTTTCCCCGGATTCGCGCCGGGCACTGTACTACCGGCTGCATGGCTTGCGTGCCTTGCTCGGCCGGCCCTGGGTCGCGCGCGCGCTGCGGCTGGCCGGCTGGCTGGTGCTGGCCGGTTGGTTGCTGTTCGTGGCGCTGGTGCTGGCCCTGCGTTTCGTCATCCTGCCATCGGTGGCCGACTACCGGGGCGAGATCGAAGGGCTGGCCAGCCAGGCGGTTGGTCAGCCGGTGCGGATTGCGCAGATTGAGGCGCATTGGCGCGGGCTCAATCCCGAACTGGTCCTCGACGGCGTCTCACTGCTCGACGCCGACGGCGTGCCGGCGCTGACGCTTGAGCGCATCGATACCGTCCTCTCCTGGCACAGCCTGTGGCAGTTCCAGCCGGTCTTGGCGTTATTGTCCTTCGACCGACCGGTGCTGCATGTCCGGCGCGATGTCGACGGGCGAATCCGTGTTGCCGGGATGGCCTCCGACGACGGCGGTGATCCGGTTTTCGCCGAGTGGGTGCTGGACCAGTTACGCATCCGTGTCCATGACGCCACCATCGTCTGGGAGGATGCCCTGCGCGGGGCGCCGCCGCTGGTGCTCGAAGACCTCCAGTTCGGCCTGGACAACCGGGGGCGGCGACACCGGTTCGGGCTGTCGGCCTTGCCGCCGGCGGAACTGTCGACGCGCATCGATCTGCGTGGCGAGGTGTATGGGGATATGCACGAGGCGCTTGAGCATTACTCGGGCAGTCTGTATCTGGAAGTCGCTCGCGCCGATCTGGCCGGCTGGCAGCCGTGGATCGATTACCCGGTATCCCTGCCGCGTGGTCGCGGTGGTTTGCGTCTGTGGGGGAAACTGGCCGAGGGCAACGGCAAACTGACTGCCGATCTGGCCCTGGCCGACCTCAGCGTCCGCCTCGGCGAGCAACTGCCGGTCCTCGATCTGTCGGCAATGCGTGGGCGCCTGCTTGGTGAATACCGCAGTGATGCCTGGGCAGTGACGGCGCAGAAGCTCGAATTGCAGACCACCGACGGGGTACACGTTGCGCCGACGGATTTTCATGTGGATTGGCGCAATCTGCCGGGCGGGATCAATGGCAATCTGCGCGCCAATCGCCTCGATCTCGCGGTACTGGCCCAGCTGGCTGGCCACCTGCCGCTCGATGCGCGTAGCCGGGAACTGTTGCAGGCTTATGCGCCGCAAGGCCGGATCAGCGACCTGCGGGCCAGTTGGGGCTTGCAGGGCGACAAGCTGACGCGTTATGCCCTGGCTGCAGGCTTCTCCGGCCTGGGCGTGCAGGCTCAGGACTATTTTCCCGGGGCGCTCGGTCTGGCCGGCAGCATCGACTTGAGCGAGAAGGGCGGGCGGGTGCAGATCGATGCGGCGCAGTCCTCGCTGTCCTTGCCGGCTGTGTTTCCCGAGCCGGATATCGCCTTCGACACGCTCAAGGCGCGGGTCGGCTGGAAGAACACGCCGGCGGCACTCGAGGTCGCCATCGAGGAGGTGCTGTTCTCCGGTCCGGACGCCACCGGCAAAGCTCAGGGCAAATATCGTTTCAATGGCGACGGGCCGGGCGAGATCGATCTCGAAGCCAGCATCGAGCGGGCCAACGGCAACGCGGTGTGGCGCTACATGCCGCACGCGGTCAATCGTGATGCCCGGGAATGGCTACGGCGCGGCATCACTGGTGGTACTGCCCACGACGCCCGGCTGGTGCTCAAGGGCAATCTGCACGATTTCCCGTTCCGCGATCCGGCCACCGGCAAATTCCTGGTGACCGCCAAGGCGCGTGATGCGCGGATCGACTATGCCGATGGCTGGCCAGTCATCGAAGGGGTCAGTGGCGACATGAGCTTCGATTTCGGCATGCGCGTTCATGCGACCGCCGGCCGCATTCTGGGCGCCGAGTTGCCGGATGTGACGGTGGTCATTCCTGATTTTGACGTCGAAGACGAGGTGTTGCTGGTGCGCGGTGCGGCGACCGGTCCGACCAGCGAATTTCTCGATTTCATCGAGCGCAGTCCAGTGGCTGCCAGTATCGATCACTTTACCGAGGGCATGCGTGCCGTCGGCAACGGCCGTCTTGATCTCGAGCTCGATATTCCCTTGCGGCGCCCGCTGGAAACGCGGATGCGCGGGGCCTACCATTTTCACGATAATCAGGTGCATCTGGTCGAGGGGCTGCCGACGATCACGCAGGTCAATGGCCGGCTGGATCTGACCGACAGATCGATATCGGCCACGGAAATCACCGGGCGTGGATTTGGCGGGCCGTTGCGGGTCAAGGTCGGTAGCGAAGGCGGCAAGGTTCTGGTCAGTGCCGCCGGCACCGCCGGAATCGTCGAGGTGGCAAGGCATTTCGGCTGGCCGCTGCTCGATCAACTCGCCGGAAGCACGCCCTGGAAGGCCGACCTGGTCATCCATCGTCGCAATGCCTACGTGCTGGTGACCTCGGATCTGCTCGGTATCAGTTCGCCCTTGCCCGACCTGCTCAACAAGTCGGCGACAACCCGCCTGCCATTGCGTATCGAGCGGACGGCACCAGCCCCGGATAGCGAGCAATACCGGATCAGCCTCGGCGATGTGGCCCGCGGCGTGATTCAGCGTCAGGGTGGCAAATGGACCCGAGGAGCGTTTGCCCTGGGGGCGGCTGAGGCTGTCCTGCCCGCCAGTGGGCTGGATGTTCGTGTGGCGATGCCCAGAATCGATGGCGATGCCTGGCGCGCTTATCTTCCCGAAGGCGATGGGGCGGCCGAAAGTGCCTTGCCACTGTCGTCCCTCAGCTTGCGCACGCCGCTGCTACGTCTGTTCGGCGGCGACTATCATGAAGTCGAACTCGGCCTGGTGCCGCAGGCGCAATCATGGAAGATCGACCTGAAAACGCGCGAGTCGGCCGGTAGCCTGGTCTGGCGCAGTGCTGGCGACGGTTGGGTGGAGGGGCGGCTGCAAAAATTGCATCTGCCTCAATCAGCGGGTGGGGGAAGCTCATCGTCGTCGGTCATCGACAGCCTGCCGGGCATGAATCTGCAGGTCGATGACCTGCGTCTGGGCAACAAGTTGCTCGGCCAACTTGAGTTGCGGGCGCGTAATCTACGCGGGGCCTGGTTGCTGGAGAAACTGCGACTGAGCAACGCCGACGGAGAACTGGCCGGTAGTGGTCGGTGGACGCGCGGTCAGCGTCAGCGTACCGATCTCGACTTCGAACTGACGGCCAACGATATCGGCAAGCTGCTGACCCGGCTTGGCTACGAGGACGCGGTCCGCCAGGGCAAGGCCCGGCTGGCCGGTAGCCTGCGCTGGAATGGACCATTGACTGACCTGCATTACCCGTCGCTGAGCGGCGAACTTGAGGTCAAGGCGGAAAAAGGGCAGTTCAACAAGCTCGAACCCGGGGTTGGTCGTCTGCTCGGCCTGATTTCGCTGCAATCGCTGCCGCGCCGCTTGACGCTGGATTTTCGCGACCTGTTCAGCGAAGGGCTGGCCTTTGACAGCATCGAAGGCAAGCTGGCGGTCGAAGCCGGCATGATGCGCACGCTCAGCCCCCTGATGATCAACGGGCCGGCGGCGCAGGTGGCGATCGAGGGCAGTACCGACCTGAAGCAGGAAACCCAGGATCTGCGTGTGGGTGTACGGCCGGAGGTCAGTACCCTGGCCATCGGTGCGGCGGCGCTGGTCAATCCAGTGGCCGGCGCGGCGGCGCTGGTTGCCAATACCGTGCTCAAGAACCCGCTCAGCCGAGTGTTCAGCTACCGTTATCATGTCACCGGGAGCTGGAGCGATCCGCAGGTGGAAAAACTCGGCCTGGGCGAGGAAAAGGCGCCGGCCAACGTACAGGAAAAGAAACCATGAATCCGCAGAATTGCCGTATCGCCGCCTTGCAGATGGTCTCCGGGCCGCGCGTCGCCGACAATCTGGTGGTGGCCGGACGTCTGGTCGAGGACGCTGTCGCGCAGGGCGCGCAGCTGGTCGTCCTGCCTGAATATTTTCCGGTCATCGGCGCCGTCGATGCCGACCGCGTGCGTGCCCGCGAAGCCTTTGGCCAGGGGCCGATCCAGGACTGGCTGGTGCAGACCGCGCAGCGTCACGGCATCTGGGTGTTTGCCGGCTCGATTCCGCTGACGGCCAGCGTCCCGGACAAGATGCGCAACAGCAGCCTGGTGTTCAATCCGCAGGGCGAATGCGTCGCCCGCTACGACAAGATCCACCTGTTCGGCTTCCGCAAGGGCGACGAGTCCTACGATGAAGCCGCCTTCATCGAAGCCGGCGATACGCCGGTCGCGGTAACGACACCGTTCGGGCGTGTGGCTCTGTCGATCTGCTACGACCTGCGTTTCCCCGAGCTCTACCGCAGCCTCGGCGCGGTTGACCTGATCCTGATGCCGGCGGCGTTTACCGAAACCACCGGTCGCGCGCACTGGGAAATCCTGTTGCGCGCCCGCGCCATCGAGAACCAGTGTTACCTGCTGGCCGTCGGCCAGGGCGGGCGCCACGAAAGCGGTCGCTTGACCCACGGCAACAGCATGATCGTCGACCCCTGGGGCGAAATTCTCGACCGTAAATTGAAAGGGCCGGGCGTCGTCATCGCCGACCTCGACCACCAACGCATTGCCGAAGTCCGCGAGAGCCTGCCGGCGCTCGCCCACCGCAAACTATAAGGACGTTCCATGAGCCAACCCAACGCGCTGGCGCAAGCCGAATCCCTGCTGCTGACACCTTTCTCCCTGAGCGAAACCGACCTGTCGCGGACCTTTGGGCAGATCATGGCGCATCAGGTCGATTACGCCGACCTCTACTTCCAGTATTCGCGCTCCGAGGCCTGGAGTCTCGACGAGGGCATCGTCAAATCGGGCAGCTTCAATATCGATCAGGGGGTCGGTGTGCGTGCCCTGTCCGGCGAGAAGACGGCCTTTGCCTACTCCGACGACATCAGCGCTGCTGCGCTCGGCGATGCGGCCAGTGCGGTGCGTGCCATTGCCGCTGCCGGCCAGTCCGGTACGTTGCCGGCACTGCGCGCATCGGCCGGCGCCCGCGCGCTCTACCTGCCGAACGATCCGCTGGCATCGCTGCCGGCGGACGCCAAGGTCAAACTGCTCGAACGCCTGGAAGGCTTCGCCCGGGCGCTCGATACCCGTGTCCAGCAGGTCAATGCCTCGCTCGCCGGCGAGTACGAGGTGATCCTGGTCGCCGGTTCCGACGGCCGGCTGGCCGCCGACATCCGGCCACTGGTGCGTTGTTCGATCTCGGTCATCGTCGAGGAAAACGGCCGGCGCGAGCAGGGCGCCTCGGGCGGCGGTGGGCGGTTCGACTTCGGCTATTTCGACGACGAGGTGCTGCAGCGTTACGCCAGCGAAGCGGTGCATCAGGCGGTCACCAACCTGCGCGCCGAAGCGGCGCCGGCCGGGCAGATGACCGTCGTTCTTGGTTCCGGCTGGCCCGGCATTCTCCTGCACGAAGCCGTCGGCCACGGCCTCGAGGGTGATTTCAACCGCAAGGGCAGCTCGGCCTTTTCCGGGCGCATCGGCGAACGCGTTGCCGCCAAGGGCGTCACCGTCATCGACGACGGCACTATCGCCGACCGGCGTGGTTCGCTGAACATCGACGACGAGGGCAACCCGACCCAGCGCAACGTGCTGATCGAGGACGGCATCCTCAAGGGCTACATGCAGGACAGCCTGAATGCCCGCCTGAGCGGCGTCGCCCCGACCGGCAACGGCCGCCGCGAGTCCTTCGCCCACCTGCCGCTGCCGCGCATGACCAACACCATGATGCTGGCCGGCGAGCACGATCCGCAGGAAATCATCGCCTCGGTCAAGAAGGGCATCTACGCCGCCAACTTCGGTGGCGGCCAGGTCGACATCACCAGCGGCAAGTTCGTCTTTTCGATGAGCGAGGCCTACCTGATCGAGGATGGCAAGGTGACCCGGCCGATCAAGGGTGCGACGCTGATCGGCAATGGCCCGGACGCGCTGACCCGGGTGTCGATGATCGGTAACGACCTGCGCCTCGACCCCGGTGTCGGCACCTGTGGCAAGGAAGGGCAGAGCGTCCCGGTTGGCGTTGGTCAGCCAACGCTGCGAATCGATGGACTGACGGTGGGCGGGACGGCATAATTCCGCATTGTCATTTTCCGGAGTCAAGTCATGCGCGTGATCCTGTTTCTGGCCACTCTGCTGGCGAGCGGTCCCTTGTTCGCCCAGTCGGCGGCTCACGAGCGCATGAAGGCCCTGCAGGCCGATCCGGCCACGCTCCAGGCAGCAGTTGCCGCCGGCAAGAAGGCGAGCTTTTTCTGCGCCAATTGCCATGGTGAAAACGGCGTTGCCAAGACCAGCGACGTGCCGAATCTGGCCGGTCAGCATCCCGCCTACCTGCTCGAACAGATTCGCAAGTTCGGTGCCGGCGAGCGCAAGGATGCATTCATGGAAGGCCTGATCAAGGTCCTCAACAACGAGGAGCGCGCCCAGATCGCGCTCTACTACGCCAGTGTCACGGTTCCGCCCTCCAAGGCCGATGTCAGCCAGGTCGCCCACGGCAAAGTCCTTTTCGACAAGCTGTGCGCCCGCTGCCATGGCGCGGATGCTCGCGGCAGCGAGCTCTATCCGCGGCTGGCCGGCCAGCAGCAGCCTTACCTGAAGAAGTCGATCACTCACTACCGTGACGGTACCGGCGTGCGCAACAATCAACTGATGAGGATTGCCACCGCACCGTTGAAGAACGAAGACATCGTTTCCCTCTCGCATTATTTGACGCAACTGCCGTGACGCCGTAGCGTCCCGCCTTCCGGTAGAATGGCCGATCTTCGGCAATTTCTACTGGATGGTTCAGGACATGGCAGTGAACAGCACGGCAACGGGTAAACCGGTCACCGACGACGTACGGATCAGGGAAATCAAGGAACTGGTACCACCGGCCCACGTTTTCCGCGAATACCCGGCGTCCGGGCGCGCCGCGCAGACGACCTATGCCGCCCGCCAAGCCATCCACCGTGTTCTGCACGGTGCTGACGACCGCCTGCTGGTGGTCATCGGCCCCTGTTCGATCCACGACTACGATGCAGCGATGGAGTACGCCAAGCGTCTCGCCCGCGAGGCGGATAAGTATGCCGACGACCTGATCGTCGTCATGCGCGTGTACTTCGAGAAGCCGCGCACCACGGTCGGCTGGAAGGGGCTGATCAACGACCCGCGCCTCGACAATACCTTCCGTATCAACGAAGGCATCCGCCTGGCGCGGCGCATCCTGCTCGAGATCAACGAACTCGGCCTGCCCTGCGCGACCGAGTTCCTCGACACGATCACCCCGCAATACACGGCCGACCTGATTGCCTGGGGCGCCATCGGTGCCCGTACCACCGAATCGCAGGTGCACCGCGAACTGGCTTCCGGGCTGTCGTGTCCGGTCGGCTTCAAGAACGGCACCGACGGCAACATGCGGATCGCGGTCGACGCCATCCGTTCGGCTAATTCGCCGCACCACTTTCTGTCGGTGACCAAGTCCGGCCATACCGCCATCGTGTCCACGATGGGCAACGAGGACTGCCACGTCATCCTGCGCGGTGGCAAGGAGCCCAACTACGACGCCGCCAGCGTCGATGCAGCCTGCCAGGAAATCGCCAAGGCCGGTCTGGCGGCGCGACTGATGGTCGATTTCTCGCACGGCAACAGCCGTAAACAGTACAAGCTGCAGATGGAAGTCTGCGACAGCGTCGCCGCCCAGCTTTCCGCCGGCGAGGAGCGGATCATGGGCGTCATGGTCGAGTCGCATCTGGTCGAGGGGCGTCAGGACCTGTCGCCGGAGAAGCCGCTGACCTATGGTCAGAGCATCACCGACGCCTGCATCCACTGGGATGACAGCCTGCTCGTGCTTGAGCGCCTGGCCGCCGGCGTTCGCGCCCGGCGTCTGGTCGAGGCCGGCCAGTAAGCTACAGTTCGAGGAAATCGCCGACTTCGCCGGCCCGGGCCAGCGTGTCGGCGTAACCGAGGTCGATCAGTTTGCGGGTGAAGGGCTTTTCGAACAGCAGGTAGCTGGTCAGTGCGCCACCGCGCCGGTTCATCGCGCCGATCCCGCCAAGCAGGAGCTTGATCGGCCAGGGTAACGTGTGGGCGTGTTCGGCGGCGATCCGGTCGATACGCTCGGAGGGCGAAATGACCAGGGTGTCGATCGGCCGCAGCTTGATTCCCGACGCCTGCCGCAAATCCTCCGGAATCGCCGACAAGGTACGGTTGATGCGCTCGACACGTTCAATGTCCACCGCCAGCCCGTCAAGGAAGATGCTCGACAGCGCATGGCCGGCAATCTGGGCGAGCGAAGGGTAGTCGTCGGTGTGCAGCCGCTCCCGGTGTTCGTCGCGACGCGGCGCGCCAACGATCAGCAGGCGTTCGGCACCGAGGTGGATGGCCGGCGACAAGGGGGCGATCTGACGCATCGAGCCGTCGCCGAAGTATTCGCGATTGATCCGCGTCGCCGGGAAGATGAAGGGAATGGCGCTGGAGGCCAGCAGGTGGCCAATGCTCAGTTCGGTCTTGACGCCGATGCGCTGCGAGCGGTGCCAGGCTTGGGCATCGGTCGCAGCCTGAAAGAAGTTGATGTGTTGTCCCGAGTCGTAGCCGGAGGCGGAAATACTGATCGCGTGCAAGGCGCCGCGACGGATCGCGCGGTCGATGCCGGCCAGGTCCATGTTCCGGTGCAGCAGCGAATGCAGGGGAGAGTTGTCGAGTAGCGAGCGCGGTGGCCGGCCGAGTAGCCAGCCGAAAGCCAGTGCCGACAGCCAGCGCGCGCCGGCCGCGCCGACGCCGATCGGGTCGGTGCGATAGATGTCGCCGGCCTTCATGTTGCGCCAGAAACTGGCCAGGGTGGTGACCGCCCGGCCGAAGTTGTCGGCCTGGCAGGCCAGGCCGACGGCATTGATGGCGCCGGCCGAGGTGCCGCAGATGATCGGGAAGGGATTGCGTCGCCGCTGCTTGCCGGCCAGTTTGCTGACCGCCAGCAGAACGCCGACCTGGTAGGCGGCGCGAGCCCCGCCACCTGTCAGCACCAGTGCCGTCGAGTTGCCGCTGGGGCGCACGGTCGGTGCGGGTTCGGTCATGCGAGTGCGCGACTGCGGGAGATGGGCATGGGCAAGGGGTTCGCCGTTGGACCGCCCGATTATACAATGCAGGCATGCTTACCACCGTTGATCACAGCCGCGACAGCGCCGGCCTCCGCTACGTTTACCCGGTCGTTTCCCGACGTGCCGGTGGGGTCTCGGTGGGCGTCAATCTCAATCCGAACAATGCCTGCAACTGGGCCTGCGTCTATTGCCAGGTCGAGGGGCTGAGCCGCGGCGGGCCGCCGCCGATCGACCTGGATCTGCTGGCGGACGAGTTGTCGGGCTTCCTGCAGGCGGCGATTGATGGCGATTACCTGTCCCGTCATGCGCCACCCGAAGCGCGTCGCCTGGTCGACGTCGCCTTTTCCGGCAATGGCGAGCCGACCTCGGCGGCCGAGTTTGCCGCCGCCGTCGATGTGGTCGGGCGCATCGTCGAGCGTCTGGTGCCGGGCTTGCCGGTGCGTCTGATCACCAATGGCAGCCTGGTCCACCGCCCGGGCGTGCAGGACGGGTTGCGCCGCCTGTCCGAACTGGCGGGCGAGGTCTGGTTCAAGCTTGATCGGGCACTGGCGGACGAGATTGCCCGGGTCAATGAGATTCCCGGTTCGCCGGAAAAGGCGGCGCGCAATCTAGAAATCTGTGCGGGTCTGGTGCGCACCTGGGTGCAGACTTGCTGGTTCGCCTTCGATGGGCAGGCGCCCGCGAAAGAATCGGCCGATGCCTATTGCCGCTTGTTGCAACCGCTGGCCGGCAAACTCGCCGGCGTCCATCTGTACGGGCTGGCACGGCCGTCGATGCAGCCGGCGGCACCGCGGTTGAGCGCCTTGCCGGCGGCCGTCATGCAGCAATTCGCCGCGCAGATCGAAAAAGAAACGGGCCTCAAGGTGATCGTCTCACCCTGAGGCCCGTTGCGGCTGCCGTGCCCCGTTGCCGGGGCGTCAATCAGGCGGCCTTCTTGGCGTGGTTGCGCGCCGACTTCTTCAGCGACTTGTACAGTTCCGGCTCCTGGGCCTTGAGGTACTCGACCACTTCCCAGTCATCGCGCTTGATGGTGCGGATGTCGATCTGCTCGACGTGAACCAGGCGCAGCAGTTCGCGAACCGGCTTCGGCATGTTGCGGCCGCTCTCGTAGCGGGAGCCGCCGCTCTGGGTGACGCCCAGTGCCGACCAGAATTGTTGCTGGTTCAGGCCCAGCTTGCGGCGAATCTCGCGGGCGTCGATTTTTTCGATGGTTTTGACGGAAGTCATGGAAATCTCTCCTATGCAATAAATGTATTCGTATCTGACCGTCTTAAACAGGTATTACTTAGGTCATATGACGAATTCTATATAGGCCTATGACGTTCGGCAAGTGGTAAAGCCATAAATTTTGTTAAATACGTCGATGGTTTCTTTCTTTTGTCTGACATTCCCGACGGCGGCTGCCGGGCGGCAGGCGCAAGTCCTTTGCGAAACGCCCGCCTTAATCTAAGATCGTCGCAAAGCGCACTGCGCAATCAAGGAGAGAACAATGCAGGTCAAGGAAATACTCCGCGTCAAGGGCGGCGCACTGTATACCGCGACACCGGGGCAGTCGCTGGCTTCGGCCATCGCGACGATGGCCGACCTGGACGTCGGTTCGCTGGTGGTCATGGACGAGGGGCGCATGGTCGGTATCGTCACCTTCCGTGAAGTGCTCAAGGCACTTAAGGCGGCAGGCGGGCAGGGAACCGATCTGCCGCTCGGTGACGTCATGATTGCAGATCCGGTGATTGCCTACCCCGACATGGAAGCCAACGACCTGCGCCGGTTGATGATCGAAAAGCACTCGCGCTACCTGCCGGTCGTCGACAACGGACAGTTGCTCGGCGTGATTTCCTTCCTCGACGTGGCCAAGGCTGTGCTTGAGGAGCAGGGCCTGGAGAACGCGCTGCTCAAGAACTACATCAAGAACTGGCCGGAAGAAACGGCGGCCTGAGTCCTGCGGGCGGGCGGCAAGGGGGCGGCGTGATACACTCCGCCCTCCTCAAATATGGTGTGATTTCATGTCCGGCAATACCTTCGGCACCCTGTTTACGGTGACTTCCTTTGGCGAGTCGCATGGTCCGGCGATCGGTTGTGTCGTCGATGGCTGCCCACCGGGGCTGGCGCTCTGCGAAGCCGACATCCAGGCCGAACTCGACCGGCGCAAGCCAGGCACGTCGCGGCATGTGACCCAGCGTCGCGAGCCGGATACCGTCGAAATCCTGTCTGGTGTCTTCGAAGGCAAGACCACCGGCACGCCGATTGCCCTGCTGATCCGCAATCAGGACCAGCGCAGCAAGGATTACGGCAACATCGCGACGACCTTCCGTCCCGGTCACGCTGATTACACCTATACCCAGAAATACGGTTTCCGTGACTATCGCGGCGGCGGTCGTTCGTCGGCCCGTGAGACGGCGGTCCGCGTCGCTGCCGGGGCAATTGCCCGCAAGTGGCTGAAGGAACGCTACGGCGTCAGCATCCGCGGCTGGATGAGCGCGCTCGGGCCGATCGAGATTCCTTTTGTCACCGCCGACGACATCGACGGCAACGCCTTCTTTGCGCCCAATGCCGCGCTCGTGCCGACGCTGGAAAGCTACATGGACGAGCTGCGCAAGTCGCTCGATTCGGTCGGTGCGAAGATCACCGTGACTGCCGACGGCGTGCCGCCGGGCTGGGGCGAGCCGGTGTTCGACCGGCTGGACGCCGAGATTGCCTACGCGATGATGGGCATCAACGCGGTCAAGGGGGTCGAGGTCGGCGACGGTTTCGCCTCGGTTGCCCAGAAGGGCAGCGAGCACGGCGACGAGATGACGCCGCAGGGTTTTGCCAGCAACCACGCCGGCGGCATTCTCGGCGGCATTTCGACTGGCCAGCAGATTGTCGTCAACATGGCGATCAAGCCGACCTCGTCGATTGCCCAGGCGCGCCGTTCGGTCGATGTCGACGGCAACGCGGTCGAGGTGGCGACGCAGGGGCGCCACGATCCCTGTGTCGGCATCCGGGCAACGCCGATTGCCGAGGCGATGCTGGCACTGGTGCTGATCGATCATGCCTTGCGCCACCGGGCGCAGTGCGGCGACGTCGTGTGCACGACGCCGCGCCTGCCGGGCTGAGCTTTTCCACGGGCTGGCCATGGCGGCCGGCCGTGTCTATTGAAGGGGAGCATCATGCAGGTTGACCATCACGATCTTCTCAGCGAATTCCCGGAGTTCGCCGATGCCATTACCGCCCTCAAGGCGGGCAACGCACTGTTCTCGCGCCAGCTCGCCAGCTATAACCGGCTGACCGGCAAGGTCGAGGATCTGGAAGAGCACGATATGCCGGTGGCCGATTTCACGCTGGAAGACATGAAGAAACAGCGGGTCAAGCTCAAGGACGAGCTCTATCACATGCTGCTGGCCTTCCGTGCCGGCCAGCAGTCGGTTGGCTGAACTGCGCGCCGCCCGGCGGCGCCGACGCTAGGAGCGCGGTATGCAAGCCCTGCCGCACTGGCGCCTGTCGGGCTATTACTTCTTCTATTTCGCCTTCATCGGCGCTTTCTCGCCGTATTTCGGGCTGTATCTCCAGTCGCTGAGTTTCTCGGCCTGGGACATCGGCCTGCTGATGTCGCAGATGCAGCTGATGCGCCTGTTCGGTCCCAATCTCTGGGGCTGGCTGGTCGATCACTTCGGCCATCGTCTGGCGGTCATCCGGCTGGCTGGGGCAGTTGGCCTGGCGGGCTTTCTCGCTTTCTTCTGGCTCGACCGCCTGCCTGGCATGCTGGTGGCGATGGCCGTGCTGGCCTTGTTCTGGAGCGCCGCGTTGCCGCTGGTCGAAACGCTGACCTTCGATCACCTGCGCGAGGAGCGCGGACGCTACGGCAATATCCGCTTGTGGGGGTCGGTCGGTTTCATCGTCGCAGTGATGGGTACCGGCGCCTTGCTTGACTGGGTGGCGCCGGTCGGCGTGCTCTGGGTGTGCGCCTTCATCCTGCTCGGCATTCTGGTCTTTGCCTTGGTTTTGCCGGAAGCGCCCCTCCATTCAGCGACCGGCGAGGAAACACCGATCCGCGACATCCTGCGCCAGCCGCGGGTGCTGGCGCTGATGGGGGCGTGTTTCGCCATGTCGGCGGCGCATGGCGGGTTCTACGTGTTTTATTCGATTCATCTCAGCGGCCACGGTTATGCAAAGACGGCGGTCGGCCTGCTGTGGTCGCTCGGAGTGCTCGCAGAAATCGGCGTCTTCCTGTTGATGGCACGGATCGCCCGCCGCTACAGCCTGCGTGACATCCTGCTGCTGAGTTTTGCAGCGGCCGTGTTGCGTTTCCTGTTGATGGGCTGGGCGGTCGAGTCAGTAGCGGCGATGATTTTCGTCCAGTTGCTGCACGGCCTGACTTTTGGTGCTTATCATGCCGCCGCCATTGCCGCCGTTAACCAGTGGTTTCCGGGTAAGGCGCAGGGGCGCGGGCAGGCGCTCTATTCCAGCCTGTCCTTCGGTGCCGGCGGTCTGATCGGGGCCTTGGTCAGCGGCTGGGCCTGGGATGACTGGGGGGGCGGCTGGACTTTCTCGCTCGGATCGGTGTTCGCGTTGGCCGGTCTGCTGCTGGTCTGGCGCTGGGTGACGGCCGAGACTGTGTTCCAGGCGGCAAAAACGCCCGATCCTGTGCAATAATTCAAGGCTTTACCGCACACTGCCAGGTCCCATGTCGAAGACACTTTACGACAAGCTGTGGGAGAACCATGTCGTCCATCAGGAAGCAGACGGCACGGCACTCCTCTATATCGATCGTCACCTCGTCCATGAAGTGACCAGCCCGCAGGCTTTCGAAGGCCTGAAACTGGCTGGCCGCAAGCCGTGGCGCGTTTCGTCCATCGTCTCGACCCCCGATCACAACACGCCGACCGATCACTGGGACGAGGGGATCAAGGACCCGATCTCCCGCCTGCAGGTCGAGACGCTGGATGCCAACATCCGCGAGGTCGGCGCGCTCGCCTACTTCCCGTTCAAGGATCCGCGGATGGGCATCCTGCACGTCGTCGGCCCGGAAAACGGTGCCACGCTGCCGGGCATGACCGTCGTCTGCGGTGATTCGCACACCTCGACGCACGGCGCTTTCGCCTGTCTGGCGCACGGCATCGGTACCTCCGAAGTCGAGCACGTGATGGCGACGCAATGTCTGGTGCAGAAGAAGTCGAAGACCATGCTGATCGCTGTCGAAGGCAAGCTCGGCAAGGGCGTGACCGCCAAGGACGTGGCGCTGGCCATCATCGGCGCCATCGGCACCGCCGGCGGCACCGGTTACGCCATCGAGTTCGGCGGCAGCGCCATCCGCAGCCTGTCGATGGAAGGCCGGATGACGCTGTGCAACATGGCGATCGAAGGCGGTGCCCGCATGGGTTTCATCGCCGTCGACGACACCACGATCAATTACCTCAAGGGCCGGCCGTTCTCGCCCAAGGGTGAAACCTGGGACAAGGCGGTGGCCTACTGGCGCACGCTGCATTCCGATCCGGGCGCGCAGTTCGATCGCGTGGTCACGCTCAAGGCCGAAGATATCCGGCCGCAGGTCACCTGGGGAACCTCGCCAGAAATGGTCGTTGGTATCGATGCCGTGGTGCCCGATCCGGCCAAGGAAAAAGACCCGGTCAAGCGCGAAGGCATGGAACGCGCGCTGCAGTACATGGGTCTGAATCCGAACACGCCGATTGCATCGATCGCCATCGACAAGGTCTTCATCGGTTCGTGTACCAATTCGCGGATCGAAGATCTGCGCCAGGCTGCCGCCGTGCTCAAGGGCCGTCGTGTTGCCGCCAGCGTCAAGCTGGCGCTGGCCGTACCGGGTTCCGGGCTGGTCAAGCGCCAGGCCGAGGAAGAGGGCCTCGATAAAGTGTTCGTTGCTGCCGGTTTCGAGTGGCGCGAGCCGGGCTGCTCGATGTGTCTGGCGATGAACGCCGACCGTCTGGAGCCGGGCGAGCGTTGCGCCTCGACCTCGAACCGTAATTTCGAAGGGCGCCAGGGGCCGGGTGGGCGGACCCATCTCGTCAGCCCGGCGATGGCGGCGGCTGCGGCCATTGCTGGCCGTTTCGCCGATGTGCGGGACGTTCTCTGAGGAGTAATGACGATGCGTTTCCTGATGGTGGTTGTGTTGTGTTTCGGGATTGCTGCGTGCAATACCGCGCAAGGTGTCAAGAAGGACGTTGCGATCGGTGCCGAAAAGACCGGTGAGGCCCTGCAGAAGGGGGGCGAGGCCGTTGAAAATGCCCTGCATAAGGGTGGGGAAGTTGTTGGCGGTGCGCTCAAAAAGGGTGGTGAAGCCGTGCAGAAGGTGGTGGACTGATGGATAAGTTTGTACGTCTCGAAGGGCTGGTTGCGCCGCTCGACCGCAGCAACGTCGATACCGACGCGATCATCCCGAAGCAGTTCCTCAAGTCGATCAAGCGTTCCGGCTTCGGCCCGAACGCCTTCGACGAATGGCGCTACATGGATGTCGGCCAGCCCGGCCAGGATAATTCGCAGCGCCCGAAGAACCCCAACTTCGTGCTCAACCAGTCGCGCTATCAGGGTGCCGAAGTGCTGCTGACGCGTGCCAACTTCGGCTGCGGCAGCTCGCGCGAGCACGCCCCCTGGGCACTGCTCGACTATGGCTTCAAGGCAATCATCGCCGAGAGCTTTGCCGACATCTTCTTCAACAACTGCTTCAAGAACGGCATCCTGCCGATCGTGCTGCCGGCTGCCGAAATCGAGGCGCTGTTCCAGCAGGTCGAGGCGACGCCGGGCTACAAGCTGGTCGTTGACCTGCCGGCGCAGGCAGTCGTCCGTCCCGACGGCCACGGCGTTCCGTTCCAGATCGACGCCTTCCGCAAGGAATGCCTGATCAACGGCTGGGACGACATCGGCCTGACCCTGCGCCATGCCGACAAGATCAAGGCCTTCGAAGAGAAGCGTCGCGTCGAACAGCCCTGGCTGTTCGCCCAATAAGGAGTTTTCATGAAGATTTGCGTTCTGCCGGGTGACGGCATCGGTCCGGAAATCACTGCCGAGGCGGTGCGGGTACTCAATGCGCTCGACCTCAAGTTCGAGATGGAAACGGCGTTGCTTGGCGGTGGTGCCGTCGATGCGACCGGCAACCCCTATCCGGAAGCGACGCAGAAGCTGGCGCGGGCGGCCGATGCCGTGCTGCTCGGCGCCGTCGGCGGCCCGCAGTGGGACAGCCTGCCCCGCGAGCAACGCCCGGAGCGCGGCCTGCTCGGCATCCGCAAGGATCTCAACCTGTTCGCCAACCTGCGTCCGGCGATCCTTTACCCGGAACTGGCCAACGCCTCGACGCTGAAGCCGGAAGTCGTCGCCGGGCTCGACATCCTGATCGTCCGCGAACTGACCGGCGACATCTACTTCGGCCAGCCGCGTGGCGTGCGCGAGGAAAATGGCGAGCGCGTTGGCTTCAATACCATGGTCTACAGCGAGTCGGAAATCCGCCGCATCGGCCACGTCGCCTTCCAGGCGGCGCAGAAGCGCAACAAAAAGCTGTGTTCGGTGGACAAGATGAACGTGCTCGAATGCACGCAGTTGTGGCGTGACGTGATGATCGAGATCGCCCACGACTACCCGGACGTCGAACTCAGCCACATGCTGGTCGACAACGCCGCCATGCAGTTGGTCAAGGCGCCCAAGCAGTTCGACGTGATGGTCACCGGCAACATGTTCGGCGACATCCTGTCCGACGAAGCCTCGATGCTGACCGGTTCGATCGGCATGCTGCCGTCGGCTTCGCTCGACGACAAGAACAAGGGCCTGTACGAGCCGTCGCATGGTTCGGCGCCGGACATCGCCGGTAAAGGCGTGGCCAATCCGCTGGCCACCATCCTGTCGGCAGCGATGATGCTGCGCTACACCTTCGGTCTGGAAGAACAGGCACTGCGTGTCGAAAACGCGGTCAAAAAAGTGCTGGCCCAGGGTTATCGCACCGGCGACATTTACGAGCGCGGAACCAACAAGGTCGGAACCAAGGAAATGGGCGACGCCGTACTGGCGGCGCTGGCGTAAACCGAAATCACGGTTGGCGCGTTAAACAAAGCTTGTATCTGGAGAGAGAGTCATGAAGAAGGTTGGTCTGGTCGGTTGGCGTGGCATGGTCGGTTCCGTGCTGATGCAGCGTATGGTCGAAGAGGGCGATTTCGCCCATATCGATCCGGTTTATTTCTCGACCTCTGCCGCTGGCGGCAAGGCGCCGGTCTTCGGCGGCAAGGAAGCCTCGTTGCCGCTGCAGGACGCGTCCAACATCGACGCGCTGAAGGCTTGCGAGATCATCATCACCTGCCAGGGCGGCGATTACACCAAGGAAGTCTTCCCCAAGCTGCGTGCTGCCGGCTGGAACGGTCACTGGATCGATGCCGCCTCGTCGCTGCGCATGGCCGACGACGCCGTGATCATCCTCGACCCGGTCAATATGCACGTGATCAAGGACGCGCTGGCCAAGGGCGGCAAGAACTGGATCGGCGGCAACTGCACGGTTTCCCTGATGCTGATGGGCTTGGGTGGCCTGTTCCAGAACGACCTGGTCGAATGGGCAAGCTCGATGACCTACCAGGCGGCTTCCGGTGCCGGCGCCCAGAACATGCGCGAACTGATCAGCCAGATGGGCGTCATCCATGACTCGGTCAAGGATCTGCTGGCCGATCCGGCCTCGGCCATCCTCGACATCGATCGCAAGGTTGCCGAGACCATCCGCTCCGACAGCTTCCCGAAGAAGAACTTCCGCAACACGCCGCTGGCCGGCTCGCTGATTCCGTGGATCGACGTGCCTTACGAAAACGGCCAGTCCAAGGAAGAGTGGAAGGGCGGCGCCGAGTGCAACAAGATCCTCGGCAAGCCGGCTTTCCGTACGGCGGGTTCGATCCCGATCGACGGCCTGTGCGTGCGCATCGGGGCGATGCGTTGCCACAGCCAGGCGCTGACCATCAAGCTCAAGAAGGATGTGCCGCTCGACGAGATCAGCGACATGCTGGCCAAGGCCAATCAGTGGGCCAAGGTCGTGCCGAACGATCGCGAGATTTCCGAGCGCGAGCTGACCCCGGCTGCCGTCACCGGCACGCTGACGGTGCCGGTCGGCCGTCTGCACAAGATGGCGATGGGTCCGGAGTACCTGGCTGCCTTCACCTGTGGCGACCAGTTGCTGTGGGGCGCCGCCGAACCGCTGCGGCGCATGCTGCGCATCCTGCTCGATGCCTGAACTCGGCATGAATAGCAAAAACGGGGCGATCTGCCCCGTTTTTTATTTGTTGGGTATATGCTGAAAGTCCGTAAATGAGAAGCGGGTTTAGCTTGCATTGCTAAGTCCATGATGTTAATTTGATTCTCCCAAGTTATACGCTCAGGGCATGGCCGTGACCGAGAACAATTCTTCCAAATTCAAGAAATGTGCGCTGGCGCTTGCCGTCGCTTCCTGTATGTCGCTTGCGACCACGGCCGCTGAAGCTGCCGGACTCGGGAAGCTGACAGTTTTCTCCAGTCTGGGACAGCCGCTGAAGGCCGAGGTCGAGCTTTCGGCGACGGGGGAGGAGCTGATTGGCATGAATGCCAGGTTGGCGCCGCCGGATATTTTCAAACAGGCCGGCGTGGAATACTCCTCGGCGCTGACCGACCTGCGCTTCGCGGTGGAGCGACGCAGTAACGGCAAATCGGTCCTGCGCGTGAGTTCAGCGCGTCCGGTCAATGAGCCCTTCCTTGATTTTCTGGTCGAGCTGACCTGGCCGGCCGGTCGCCTGGTTCGGGAATACACTTTCCTGCTTGATCCGCCGGAGTTTGCCAGCGGCCAGGGAATGCGTACCAGCGTCGATGCCAAGATCGTTGAAACCGTCAGGGGCGGTGGTGCCGCGCCTGAAACGGTGGCTCCGCCGCCCAAAAGAGCGGAAGTCGCCGCCGTGACTCCGGTTGCGAAGGCCCCGGAAAAGGCGCCGGCTGGCGATTCCTCAACCCGACTGGTCGAACGTGGCGATACCTTGCTGCGGATTGCCAATGAACGTCGTTACGCCAGTGTCTCGCTCGAGCAGATGCTGGTCGGTCTCTATCGCAACAATCGCGAAGCCTTCATCGAGAACGACATCAATCGTCTCAAGGCGGGTGTCATCCTGAACGTGCCGGATGAAGCCAGTGTTGCTGCCGTTTCCGAAAAGGAGGCGCGTGCTGTTTACGTGTCGGCCGGCGATTTTGCTGCCTACCGACGCAAGCTGGCAGCTGCGGCGGCCGAGGCGCGGGCTGAGTCGCCGGCGGCCCAGAGTGCCGCTGGCAAGATCACGCCCAAGGTCGAGGAGAAGACGCCGGCTGTCGATAGCGCACGTGATCAGGTCAAGGTGTCGCGCGCCGATGCTCCGGCTGGCACCGAGGTCGACCGCATTGCTGCCGACAAGGCGCTGCAGGAGTCGCAGGCGCGGGTGACGCAGCTTGAACGCAACCTGACCGAAATACAGAAGTTGCTGGAAATGAAGAACCAGCGACTTGCCGAACTGGAAAAGCCCGCGCCAGCAGTCGAGGCGGCCGTGCCTGAAACCAAGCCGGCCGAGACGCCGGTCGAGCCCGCCGCCCAGCAGGCTGCGCCAGCCACTGAAGCATCGACGACGCCGGCGCCAGCCGAGCCGGCTCAGCCTGCAGCGGCCGAGCCGCCGGCAGCTGAAACCAAACCGCCGGTCGCGCCGGCGCCGGTCGTTCCGGAAGCGCCTGTCGAGGAAGACTCCCTGCTCGACAATGCGCTGCCGCTGGCCGGTGGTGCTGCCGCGATTGCATTGTTGACCGGCCTTCTGCTCTATCGTCGTCGGCGCAAGCCGGATGCCCTCGGTGCTGAAACTACGGCTGCGCCGTCGCCATCCAGCCTCGGGCCGAATTCGGTATTCCGCATGACCGGTGGCCAGAGTGTCGATACCGCCAGCACGCCGCCGCATACCGGCGAGTTCAGCCAGGCGGGTCCGGGCACGATCGATACCGATGAAGTCGATCCGGTTGCCGAGGCCGATGTCTATATGGCTTACGGACGTGACGCCCAGGCTGAGGAAATCCTCCTCGAGGCGATGCAGAAAGATCCGAGTCGCTTGGCCATCCACGCCAAGCTGCTTGAAATCTACGCCAATCGTCGCAGCATCAAGCAATTCGAAACACTGGCCAGCGAGCTCTATGCGCAGACGGCAGGTGTTGGACCGGAATGGGAGAAGGTAGCGGCGCTGGGCGCCGAAATCGACCCCGAGAATCCTCTGTACGGCGGGGCTGCACAGTCCGCCAAACCGTCGCTTGCCAAATCCTTCGATGCCGATGCCACGCTGGTTGCCAGTACCGCAGCGGTAGCCGCCGCGACGGCCGCTGCCGCCACCCTGGATGTGCCGGAGCGCGTCGACTCCCCGGTGCAGACCAGTGCCGACGATGCGCTCGTTTTCGAGACGCCGACGTTTGCCGAACCGGAATTTGACACCGAACCCGAGCCGGCGCTTGAGCCTACATCGCCAATGGCCGCTGAATTTGCGGCTGCCGAACCGGCCGATGACGGGATGGCGCTGGACTTCGATCTCGGCAATGCCGCACCGGTGGCAGAGTTGACTGAAGAAGCCGGTGCAGCAGCCGAGGCGGAATTGAGCCTGTCCGTGCCGCAGCCGGCTGAGCCCTACGTCGATACCGTGGTCACCGGTGAGAGCACGCCGGACGCGCTCGACTTCGATCTGAGCGGCATGGTCGGCGGAGATTCCTCGCTTGGTGCTGTCGCGCTCGACGCCGAGCCGGAAGACAAGGGGCTCGATGCACTTGATCTGCCGCCGCTCGATGCCGCGGTTGAAGCCCCAGCGGCGACGGTCGAGGACGAGTTCGCTGCTGCTGATCCTGCCCACGACTTCTCGCCCGAGGGCACGCTGGTGATTTCCAATGCCGGTAACTTCGGACAAGCCGTGGATACCGGCGACTTCGCGCTGGACGAACTGCCAGAAGTTGAAGCGGGTGCTGTGTCAGTAGAGGAAATGCCGGAAGCCGACGACCTGGCGGCGCTGGTTTCGACCTCGGTAACGCCGGTGGTGGTAGAAGAAGATACGCCTGTCGAAGTTCCGGCAGAAGCGTCTAAGGTCGAAGCGGAAATTGCCGCCGAGCCCTTGACCATGGATGCGCCTGACCTGGTCAATACCATCGTCAATCCGATGGCCCTGGGCGCGGATGACATGGATTTTGACGTCAAGCTCTCCGACTCGGTCTTCCTGGGGCAGCCGATGATGCCTTCCGAGTTCGACATCGGCTCGATCAATCTGGATCTTTCCGCCGAACCCTCACCGACGGAAACCGAATCCGCTGATTTGCCGGAACCGGCTGGGTTGTCCCAGGCCAGTGCCGGTGCGGACGAAACCGCAGCAGAGGTTCATGACGCGCAATGGGAAGAGGTCAATACCAAGCTCGATCTGGCCAAGGCCTACGAGGAAATGGGCGACCTTGAAGGGGCGCGCGAGCTGTTGCAGGAAGTGCTGAACGAAGGTTCCGGCGACTTGGTCGAGCAAGCGCAGAGCATCCTGGGGCGCATTGGCGGGTAAAATCTGCTGATTGCGCCTGGCAAACGGCCCCGCAAGGGGCCGTTCGCATTTATGGAGTCGTATACCCTGCATCCCTCTGCTGCTGTCTTCCTGTGGTTTGCCGCCGTGCTCGCGGTTCAGTATCTGGCTTATCCCGGCCTGCTGCTGATTTCCGCCTGCCTGCTGCTGATCCCCGGGGTCGCCCGCCCGTGGTTTGCATTTACCCGACGTGCCCGCTGGTTATTGCTCAGCCTGTGGCTGATCCTGGCCTATCACACGCCAGGGGAAGCCTATGCCGATATCGCCTGGGCGCCGACCTACGAGGGTATGGCCGAGGCCAATGTCCATGCCTTGCGCCTGATCGTGATGCTCGGTTGCCTGTCGTGCCTCTTCTCGCGCTTGGGGCGGGAAGGGCTGCTGGCCGGTCTGGCAGGGCTGCTGTTGCCGGCCTCGCGTCTGGGCTTCGACGGCGAACGCCTGGTCGTTCGGCTGTCGCTGGTCCTGGAGCGCCTGCAGCAGGCACAGGAAAAAGGTGCCTGGCGCAAAGTGTTGTCGGCTGGCGGTGAGATGCACGACGGCCCGAATGTGCTGAGTTTGCAGACGCAGGCATGGCTGAGACGTGACAGCCTGCTGGTGCTGGTGTCGACACTGGCCTTGCTGGGGGTGATGGCGTGGTGAGGATTGCGCTCGGCGTCGAGTACTTCGGTTCGCCCTTTCACGGCTGGCAGAGTCAGGCCGGCGGCGGCACCGTGCAGGATGCGCTGGAGGCTGCCCTGGCGAAGATCGCCGGCCAGCCGGTGGCGACCTTGTGTGCCGGCCGCACCGATGCTGGCGTGCATGCGACGCAGCAGGTCGTGCATTTCGACGCGCCGGTCGAGCGACCGCTGACGGCCTGGGTGCGCGGCGTCAATACGCATCTGCCGGACGGTGTCGCGGTGCGCTGGGCGCAGCCGGTGAGCGATGAATTCCATGCTCGCTTCAGCGCCCACGGCCGGCGCTACCGCTACTTGCTGCTCAACCGGCCGCAGCGGCCTGGCCTGTGGCTGGGACGGGTCGGCTGGTTCCACCTGCCGCTCGACCTGGCGGCGATGCAGGATGCTTGCAGTCGACTGCTTGGCGAGCACGATTTTTCGGCCTTCCGGGCGGCGCAATGCCAGGCCAAGTCGCCGGTCAAATTGATGACCGGCGCCAGCGTCCGCCAGCACGGGGCAATGTTCGTCTTCGATTTTGCCGCCTCGGCCTTCCTGCACCACATGGTGCGCAATCTGGTCGGCACGCTGGTTCATGTCGGTAAAGGCGCGCAGTCGCCGGACTGGGTCGATGCGCTGCTGCAGATGCGCGACCGGACGCAGGCGGCACCGACTTTCTCGCCGGACGGCCTGTATTTTCGCGGTCCGGTTTATGCGCCGGAATGGGGGCTGCCCGAACCGGCCGATGATTTTCTCGATGGATTGCTGACATGAAAACCCGCATCAAGATCTGTGGCCTGACCCGCGAAGCTGACGTGGATGCCGCCGTCGCCGCCGGTGCCGACGCCATCGGTTTCGTCTTCTACTCGCCCAGTCCGCGTTACGTGACGCCGGAACGGGCCGCCGAACTGGCGCGCCGGGTGCCGCCCTTCGTCGATGTGGTCGGCTTGTTCGTCAATGCCTCGGCTGAGGAAATCGGGGCGACCTGCGCCGCAGTGCCGCTCAATTTGCTCCAATTTCACGGCGACGAGACGCCGGCGTTCTGCCGCAGCTTCGCCAGACCCTGGCTGCGAGCGGCGCGCGTGAGGCCGGGGCTCGATCTGGTAGAATTCGCGCGCTCGTATTCCGATGCGCGCGGTTTGTTGCTTGATGCTTTTGTCGAAGGCTATGGTGGTGGCGGTCACGTGTTCGACTGGACGCTGATTCCGCCGGGCCTGCCGGGGCATCTGGTGCTTTCCGGCGGGTTGCACGCGGACAATGTCGGCGACGCGATCCGTCGGGTGCGACCGGTGGCGGTCGATGTCTCGTCGGGTGTCGAAGCGGGCAAGGGGATCAAGGATCACGACAAGATCGCCGCTTTTGTTGCTGCCGTTCGGGCAGCCGATGCGGCGATCGGCGAAGTTTAGGAAAATCATGCGGAAATCGGTGGGCGGTATCACCCGAACCTGTTGGCGGCGTCACCTGGCGAACCATCCCTGAAACGGGATCTTCGCCGGTTCCCGTTCACCCATTTCCCAGGAGTTTCGCCATGTCCCAATCGCAATACAATTTTCCCGACGCCAGCGGCCATTTCGGCCCCTACGGCGGCGTCTTCGTTGCCGAAACGCTGTTCGGCGCGCTCGATGAGCTGAAGGCCGCCTATGCTGCGGCCCAGGCTGATCCGGCCTTCCGCGCCGAGTACGATTACGAACTCAAGCATTTCGTCGGTCGCCCGTCGCCGATCTACCACGCCAAGCGTCTTTCCGAAATTTGCGGTGGCGCCCAGATCTACCTCAAGCGCGAGGATCTGAATCACACCGGCGCACACAAGGTGAACAACTGCATCGGCCAGGCCCTGCTGGCCAAGCGTATGGGCAAGCCGCGCGTCATCGCCGAAACCGGTGCCGGCCAGCACGGCGTCGCCACGGCGACGGTCGCGGCGCGCTACGGCTTTGAATGCGTCGTCTACATGGGCAGCGAGGATGTGCGTCGCCAGGCGGCCAACGTCTATCGCATGAAGCTGCTCGGCGCCACGGTAGTACCCGTCGAGTCCGGCTCGAAGACGCTCAAGGACGCGCTCAACGAAGCGATGCGCGACTGGGTTACCAACATCCACAACACCTTCTACATCATCGGCACGGTCGCCGGCCCGCACCCTTACCCGATGCTGGTGCGCGACTTCCAGAAGATCATCGGCGAGGAATGCCTCGAACAGATGCCGGAAATGGCCGGGCGCCAGCCCGATGCGGTGATTGCCGCGGTCGGTGGCGGGTCCAACGCGATGGGCATCTTTTACCCCTACATCGACGTGCCGGATGTCCGCCTGATCGGTGTCGAAGCCGCCGGCTCCGGCATCGAGACCGGCATGCACGCGGCCTCGCTGACCGCCGGCGTGCCCGGGGTGCTGCACGGCAACCGCACCTACCTGCTGCAGAACGAAGACGGCCAGATCATCGAGACGCACTCGGTTTCCGCCGGCCTCGACTATCCCGGTGTCGGCCCGGAACACGCCTGGCTGAAGGACATCGGTCGCGCCGAATACCAGCCGATCAAGGACGACGAGGCGCTCAAGGCCTTCCACGACCTGTGCCGCCTGGAAGGTATCATCCCGGCGCTGGAGTCGAGCCACGCCATTGCCTATGCGATGAAGCTGGCGCCGATACTGGCCAAGGACAAGATTCTGCTGGTCAACCTCTCCGGCCGGGGTGACAAGGACATGCACACCGTGGCCGAGAAATCCGGGATCGTATTCTGATGTCGCGCATTCAAAAAACTTTCGCACGCCTCAATGGCGAGGGCCGCAAGGCGCTGATTCCTTTCATCACCGCCGGCGATCCCGACGCCGACCTGACTGTGCCGCTGATGCACGCGCTGGTCGAGGCCGGCGCCGACATCATCGAGCTGGGGGTACCTTTCTCCGACCCGATGGCCGACGGCCCGACCATCCAGCGCGCTTCCGAGCGGGCGCTGGCCAAGGGCATGAGCCTGCGCAAGGTGCTGCAACTGGTGACCCGCTTCCGCACCGAGGACGATAAGACGCCGGTGGTGCTGATGGGCTACGCCAATCCGATCGAAGCCATGGGCCTGACGACGTTCGCCGAGAAGGCCGCGCAATCGGGCGTCGATGGCGTGCTGGTGGTCGATTATCCGCCGGAAGAGGCGGAGAAATTCGGCGCGGCGATGAAGGCGCAGGGCATGGATCCGATCTTCCTGATCGCGCCGACTTCCAGCGCCGAGCGCATCGCTCACACGGCGAAGATCGCCAGCGGTTATGTCTATTACGTGTCGCTGGCCGGCGTGACCGGTTCCGGCGCGCTGAATGTGGAGGCGGTGGCGCAGAAGCTGCCGCTGATCCGCGAACAGACCGGTCTGCCGGTCGGTGTCGGCTTCGGCATCCGCGACGCGGCCACCGCCGCGCGCATCGCCGCGTTTGCCGATGCCGTCGTCGTCGGCAGCCGGATTATCGAAGAGATCGAGAAATCAACCGCGGGAACTGCCTGTGCCAACGTCAAGGCGCTGGTTGCAGAGATTCGTCGCGGTGTGGATGAGGTGAAGAAATGAGCTGGCTGACCAAACTGCTACCCCCGAAGATCAAGCGCGAACAGGGCGCCCAGCAGCGCCGCGGCAATCTGCCCGAAGGCCTGTGGAGCAAGTGCCCGGCCTGCGAGGCGGTGCTCTACGCGACCGATCTGCAGAACAACCTGCAGGTCTGCCCGAAGTGCGGTCATCACCACCGCATCAATGCCCGCCAGCGCCTCGACCTGCTGCTCGATCCGGAAGGCCGCTTCGAGATCGGTGCCGAGGTGGTGCCGGTCGACAGCCTCAAGTTCAAGGATTCGAAAAAGTACCCGGATCGCCTGATGGATGCCAACCGCGATACCGGCGAAAGCGATTCGCTGGTGGTCATGCAGGGCGCGATCAAGAACATTCCGGCGGTTGCCGCTGCCTTTGAATTCGACTTCATGGGCGGTTCGATGGGTTCGGTGCTCGGCGAGCGTTTCGTGCGCGGGGTCAACGTTGCGATCGAGCAGAAGACGCCGTTCATCTGCGTTGCCGCTTCCGGCGGTGCGCGCATGCAGGAAGGCCTGTTCTCGCTGATGCAGATGGCCAAGACAACGGCGGCGCTGACCCGCCTGTCGCAGGTCGGTCAGCCGTTCATCTCCATCCTGACCGACCCGACCATGGGCGGCGTTTCGGCCTCGTTCGCCTTCGTCGGCGACGTCGTCATCGCCGAACCGAACGCGCTGATCGGCTTCGCCGGCCCGCGCGTCATCGAGCAGACGGTGCGCGAGAAGCTGCCGGAAGGCTTCCAGCGTGCCGAGTTCCTGCTTGACAAGGGCGCCATCGACATGATCGTCGATCGCCGCGAAATGCGCGACCAGGTCGCGCGGACGCTGGCGCTGCTGCTCAACCAGCCGGCCGCCGCTTGAAGACTCTCGCCGACTGGCTGGTCCATCTCGAAGGCCTGCATCCGAAGGGGCAGGCCGGCATCGAGCTCGGCCTGGAACGCATCCGCCAGGTCAAGGCGGCGCTCGGCCAGGTCCAGCACTGCCCGGTGATCGTCGTCGGCGGCACCAACGGCAAGGGCTCGACCTGCGCCTACCTCGAGAACATCATCGATCGCGCCGGCTACAAGGTCGGCTGCTACACCTCGCCGCACATCCTCGCCTACAACGAACGCGTCCGCCTGAACGGCGTGCCGGTCGACGATGCCGCGCTCTGCGCCGCCTTCGCCAAGGTCGAGGCAGCGCGGTTGGCGACCGGTGTCGCCCTGACCTATTTCGAATTCGGCACGCTGGCCGCCTGGGAAGTCTTCGCCGCCGCCGGTGTCGAGGCGGCGGTGCTCGAAGTCGGCCTGGGCGGTCGCCTTGATGCGGTCAACGCCTACGAACCCGACGTCTCCATCGTCACCACCGTGGCCCTCGACCATACCGACTGGCTGGGGCCGGATCGCGAATCGATCGGCTTCGAGAAGGCCGGCATCTTCCGCGCCGGCAAGCCGGCGCTGTGCGCCGATCCGCAGCCGCCGCAACGCCTGCTCGACCACGCCGTGGCGATCGGCGCCGACCTGCGCCTGGTCGGCCGCGACTTCGGTTTCGAACGGCCTGGCGCCGAGGCCGCCGAAAACCGCCTGCAGTGGCGCTGGTGGTGCCGTAGCGGCGACCAGATCGTGCGCCGCTCGCTGGCCTATCCGGGGCTGCGCGGACCGACCCAGTTGTTCAACGCCAGCGTCGCCCTGGCCGCGCTGGAGGCCATCGCTGACCAGTTGCCGGTGACCATGCAGGCGATCCGTCCGGGCCTGATCGAAACCGAATTGAGCGGCCGCTTCCAGATCGTTCCCGGCAAGCCGGCAATCGTCCTCGACGTCGGCCACAATCCGCAGGCGGTCAAGGTGCTCGCCGACAACCTCTCGAACATGGGTTTCTTCGACCGCACCCGGGCGGTGCTGGGCATGCTCGCCGACAAGGACATCGCCGGTGCTCTGGCGCCGCTCAAGGATCGCGTCGACGTCTGGCATCTGGCCAGTCTGCCGGGGCCGCGCGGCACGACCGCCGCGGCGCTGGCGCAGATCGTGCGCGATGCCGGGGTCGGCGGCGAGATCGTCTGCCACGACACGCCGGCCGAGGCAATGCGGGCGGCCCGGGAGGCAGCCGGGGAAAGTGATAGAATCCTCGCCTTCGGATCGTTCTACACGGTGGCCGGCGCGCTCGAAGCGCTGGGCAGGAAAGCCTGATTGATGGAAGACAACGACGTTCAGCTGCAGCTCAAGAAACGCGCCCGCCGCCGCCTGGTCGGCGCCGTCTTCTTCGTCTCGCTCGTCGCCCTGGTATTGCCGATGCTGATGGATCACGATCCGCGGCCACCCGTACAGGACGTCGAAATCCGCATCCCCGGCCAGGACGACAAACCGTTTGCGCCGGCGATGGTCGCCGTACCCGTCGAGAGCCCGCCCGAAAAACCCGTGCCGGCGAGTGAGGCGCCCGCCGCACCGGCTGCCCGCGTCGTCGAGGCCAGTCCGCCACCCGCGCCGGCGCCCGCGCCCGCCGTGGTCCAGCCGGCCCCGGCCAAGCCTGCCGATAAGCCGGTGGCCAAGGCGCCGGAAAAGCCGGTGGTCGAGAAAAAGCCGGAGGCGCCCACTGCGGCGGCCAACGACGAGGCCCGCCGGGCAGCGGCGATCCTTGCTGGACAGTCGCCGGCGCCAGCCCCGGCAGCGGCCGGCGCACCGCATCTGATCCTGATCGGTGCCTTCACCAACGAGGCCAACGTTGTCAGCCTGCGCAAGAAACTTGGCGAACTCGGCATCAAGACCTATACCGAACCGCTGGATTCGCCTCAGGGCAAGAAGACACGGGTCCGCGCCGGCCCCTTCCCGAACCGCGATGCGGCTGAAAAGGCACTGGAAAAGATGAAACGCATTGGCGTTTCCGGTGTCATTGCACCCAAGCCATGACCCTGTTCGACTACATTGCCGTGACCATCGTCCTGCTTTCCCTGGGCTTCGGCCTGTGGCGAGGTATGGTCAGCGAGGTCATTGCCTTGCTGGCCTGGGGCCTGGGCATATATGCGGCATTCAGTTTTGGCCCCGAACTCGGCGCGATGCTGCCCGCGGGGATCGAGGATCCGACGGTGCGAGCGCTGATCGGTTGTACGCTGATCTTCGTCGGCGTTCTGGTGGCGATGGCGATTGTCCGCCTGCTCATCCTCAAGGCAGTGAAAGCATTGGGGCTGTCGGTTTCCGACCGCCTCCTGGGCATGTTCTTCGGTCTGGCGCGGGGCCTGCTGTTGACCCTGCTGCTGGTGGCGCTCGGCGGCATGACGGCCGCCCCGAGCCAGCCATGGTGGCGCGGTGCAGCACTGGCGCCGCCGCTGGAAACGGCTGTGCTGGCAATGAAACCGATGTTGCCACACGATCTGGCCAAACGTATTCGATTCAGTTAATCAGGAAAATATCATGTGCGGGATTCTCGGCGTCTTGGCCACCACTCCGGTCAATCAATTGCTGTACGACGGACTCATGGTGCTGCAGCACCGCGGTCAGGATGCGGCCGGCATTGCCACGGCGGAAGGCAATACCTTCCACCTGCACAAGGGGCCGGGGCTGGTGCGCGACGTCTTCCGCACCCGCAACATGCGGGCGCTGCCCGGTAACTGCGGTATCGGCCACGTCCGCTACCCGACCGCCGGTTCGGCCTACAACTTCGCCGAGGCGCAGCCTTTCTACGTCAATTCGCCGTTCGGCATCGTGCTCGGTCACAACGGCAACCTGACCAATGCCGAGCAGCTGAAGGAGGAGATGTTCCGCCTCGACCGCCGGCACATCAATACCAATTCCGATTCCGAAGTCCTGCTCAACGTGCTGGCGCATGAACTGCAGTCGGCGGCGCACGGCTACGAACTGGACGTGGACAGCATCTTCCAGGCGGTAGCCGGCGTCCATCGCCGTTGCCGCGGCGCCTACGCCGTGGTCGCCATCATCGCCGGCTACGGTCTGCTCGCTTTCCGCGACCCGCATGGTATCCGGCCGCTGATCTACGGCCAGAACGAAACCCCGGAAGGCACCGAGTATCTGGTCGCCTCCGAGTCGGTGGCGCTGGATACGCTGGGTTTCCAGGTCGTCCGCGACATCGAGCCGGGCGAGGCCGTGTTCATCGACCTCAACCATCAGTTGCACAGCCGCCAATGCGCCCAGCAGCCGATGTACGCACCGTGCATCTTTGAATACGTCTACCTTGCCCGTCCGGATACCGTGATCGATCGCGTGCCGGTTTACGAAGCGCGTCTGGCGATGGGTGAGTTGCTGGCCGAAAAGGTCAGGGCGGCGATTCCGGTGGACGAGATCGACGTCGTCATCCCGATTCCCGATTCCAGCCGTCCTTCCGCCATGCAACTGGCGCATGTGCTGAACATTCCGTTCCGCGAAGGCTTCGTCAAGAATCGCTACGTGGGCCGCACCTTCATCATGCCCGGCCAGGCGATGCGCAAGAAATCGGTGCGCCAGAAGCTGAACACCGTCGGCCAGGAGTTCAAGGGCAAGCGCGTGCTGCTGGTCGACGATTCCATCGTCCGTGGCACGACCAGCCGCGAGATCGTCGAGATGGCCCGGGCTGCCGGCGCGACCAAGGTCTACTTCGCTTCCGCCGCGCCGCCGGTGCGTTTCCCGAACGTCTACGGCATCGACATGCCGACGCGTGCCGAACTGATCGCCACCGGTCGTAACGACGCCCAGATCGCCGCCGAAATCGGCGCCGATGCGCTGGTCTATCAGGACATCGAGGCGCTCAAGCAATCGATCACCAAGCTGCGCGCCGACCTGACCGTGTTCGACGCCTCCTGCTTCGACGGCTGCTACATCACCGGCGACATCGACGACTACTATCTCGATGCCGTCGAGGGCAAGCGCAGCAAGAAGCCCGCCAAGAACGACGACAAGAACGACGATGATGGCGACGGTCGCGAATCGCAGCAGATGGTTCTCGGCCTGGCCAACGGCGGGCAGGAATGATGGCTGGGTTGCCGAACTATCGCCCGGAAACGCTGGCCGTACGTGCCGGCCAGGAGCGCAGCCAGTTCGGCGAGCACGCCGAGGCGCTCTACCTGACGTCGAGCTTCGTCTTCGGTAGTGCCGCGCAGGCGGCGAAGCGCTTCTCCGGCGAGGAGGAGGGCAATGTTTATGCGCGCTTCTCGAACCCGACCGTGACCATGTTCGAGGAACGCCTGGCGGCGCTCGAAGGTGCCGAGGATTGCGTCGCCACCGCCAGCGGGATGGCGGCGATCATGGCGCTGTGCCTGGCGCACCTCAAGCAGGGCGACCACATCGTCGCCTCGAACAGCCTGTTCGGCGCCACCGTACAGTTGTTCAACAACATCCTGTCGCGCACCGGCATCACCACCACCTTCGTTTCGCATACCGACCCGGCGGCTTGGGAAGCGGCGATCCGCCCGGAAACCAGGCTGTTCTTCCTGGAAACACCGTCGAATCCGCTGACCGAAATCGCCGATATCCGGGCACTGAGTGCAATCGCTCACGCGCGCGGCATCCTGGTTGCGGTCGATAACTGCTTCTGCACGCCTATCCTGCAGAAGCCGCTGGAGATGGGCGCTGACCTCGTCGTCCATTCGGCGACCAAGTACATCGACGGCCAGGGGCGCGTCCTCGGCGGCGCCGTCTGCGGTCCGAAGAAGCTGACCGAGGAAGTTTTCAAGTACCTGCGTACCGCCGGGCCGACGCTGTCGGCGTTCAATGCCTGGGTCCTGCTCAAGGGCCTGGAAACGTTGAAAATCCGGATCGAGGCGCAGGCCGCCAATGCTGCACGGCTGGCCCACTGGCTGGAAGCGCACCCCAAGGTCGCCCGCGTTTTCTACCCGGGACTGCCGTCGCACCCGCAATACGCGCTGGCGCAGACGCAGCAGGCCAGTGGTGGCGCCATCGTCTCCTTCGAGGTCAAGGGCGCCCGCGAGCAGGCCTGGACGGTGGTGGATAACTGCCACCTGCTATCGATCACCGCCAATCTCGGCGATACGAAGACCACCATCACCCATCCCGCCTCGACCACGCACGGCCGCATTTCCCCGGAAGCCCGGGCCGCCGCCGGCATCAACGAAGGCCTGCTGCGCATCGCGGTCGGCCTGGAAGCGGTCGAGGATCTGCAGGCCGACCTCGAGCGCGGCCTTTCCCTGATCTGATTTTCCGTGCGGGCACCCGGCTGTGGCCGGGCGCCCGCCTTTGGAGCTGTCCATGCTTTTTTCCGAACTCGGCCTGAAGGCCGAAATCCAGCGTGCCGTTGCCGAACAAGGCTACGACACGCCGACGCCGATCCAGCAGCAGGCGATTCCCGCCGTGCTCGCCGGCCATGACCTGATGGCGACGGCACAGACCGGCACCGGCAAGACCGCCGGCTTCACGCTGCCCATCCTGCACCGCCTGGCCGGTGGTGCCAATGACCGCCTGACGCGCATCGCCAAGACGCCGCGCGTGCTGGTGCTGACGCCGACCCGCGAACTGGCGATCCAGGTCGAGGAAAGCGTGCGCACCTACGGCAAACACCTGCCGATCAATTCGCTGGCCGTCTTCGGCGGCGTCGGCATCAACCCCCAGATCGCCAATCTGCGCCGCGGCGTAGACATCCTGGTGGCAACACCGGGGCGACTGCTCGACCACGTTCAGCAGAAGACGGTTGATCTGTCGGTGATCGAGATCTTCGTCCTCGACGAAGCTGATCGCATGCTCGACATGGGCTTCATTCGCGACATCCGCAAGATCATCGCGCTGCTACCCAAGCAACGGCAGAACCTGCTGTTCTCGGCGACCTTTTCGCCGGAAATCCGCGAACTCGCCGCCGGCCTGCTCAACCAGCCGGTGTCGGTCGACGTCGCGCCGCGTAACACGGCGGCCGAGACGGTGACCCAGAAAGTCATCGAGACCGACCGCGAGCGCAAGAAGGAGCTGCTCTGCCACCTGTTCCAGACGCATGGTTGGCACCAGGTGCTGGTCTTCGCCCGGACCAAGCACGGTGCTGACGCGCTGGCACGGACGCTGGACAAGGCCGGCATCAAGGCCGCAGCGATCCACGGCGACAAGTCGCAGGGCGCGCGCACCCGCGTCCTCTCCGAGTTCAAGGAAGGCAAGCTGGTGGCGCTGGTCGCCACCGACATCGCGGCGCGCGGCATCGACATCGACGCGCTGCCTTACGTGATCAACTACGAGCTGCCCAACGTGCCCGAGGACTACGTCCACCGCATCGGCCGTACCGGTCGCGCCGGCATGGTCGGCGAGGCGATCTCGCTGGTCTGCCACGATGAGCGGGCTCAGCTAAAGGACATCGAGAAGCTGATCAAGCGGACGCTGGATCGTGTTGCCATCGAAGGCTTCGAACAATCGGCGGTGGCCAAGCCGCGGCCGCCGCAACCGCCGCGCGGGCCGCGTCGGGATGACTCCCGGGCAAGAGCGGGCAATGGTCAGCGTGGTGCGGGCAAACCGTCCGTCCATCCCAGCGGAAAGCGTCACCGCTGAAAAAAGAAAGTCTCCCAAATGGGGAGACCTTCTTTTCCTTCCTCGGGTGCTGATCGGCTATAATCTCGGCCCGACTTCAGCCCCCATAGCATGAAGGTCGTGCAGTTGATTTGTAATCATCAGGTGTTGGTTCGATTCCGACTGGGGGCACCATCATTGTTGATACTGCCGTAGCCAAGTCGGTGCGACAGATCAGCGGCTGCCTGCTGCATGGCGCGGGCGGTCGGGCTGTCCCATTCCACGTCGAACTCCCCGACCGAACCCAGTGAAGTGATGGCGGCGACCATGCGTTCGCTGTGATCGTATACCGGCGCACTGAAGCCGTTGATGCCGGGGGTCAGGCTTCCGGTGGCGCGGGAAAGTCCGCGCTCGCGGATTTCGGTCAGCGTCTTTTCCAGTTGTCGGCGGCACGTGCCAATGGCCGTCTTGCTTGACAGGGCCTGCTCATGCAACTCCTCGTCAATCATTTTCTTGAGGAAGGGCGAGCGATAGAATGCGGCAAAGGCGCGGCCGGTGGCCGAGCGGCTGAGCGAGAGAACTGTGCCCGGGCGCAAGGTAATCGTGATCGGGCTGCCGGCATCCACGATCCGGACGATGGTTGCCCCATGTGTTCCCCAGACAGCCAGTGCGACAGTTTCATGAATCGTTTCGCACAGCGAATCGAGCACGGGGCCGGCCAATCTGACCGGATCCAGTCTGCCGAGTCCAGAGAGTCCAAGGTCAAGTGCGTAGGCGCCGAGATCGTAACGGCCGGTGCCGGCATCCTGCTCGACGATACCGATGCGCATGAAGCTGACCAGGTAGCGATGTGCTTTGGCCGCAGGCATGCCAGCCCCCTTGGCGATGTCGCGCAACATCATTGATCGATTGTTCTTGGCAAGTACGTCGAGCAGGCGAAAGCCGACCTCGATGGATTGGATGCCTTGTCGTTCGCTGGCTACTTTTGTGATCATGGTGCGTGTGCCGAATCAAAGTCCATATTCTATGCATCTATGACGCCCTTGCGTGCGGCAATATAATTGCACCTCCAATATAGAGGGAGGTGGTATGCGGGCTGTTCTCGTGGCAAATCCCAAGGGTGGGGCGGGTAAGACCACCTTGGCGACGAATCTCTCCGGTCATTTTGCCAATCAGGGCAAGGTGACAACGCTGTGTGATCTCGACCGGCAGCAATCGGCATTGCGCTGGATGGCTTTTCGCGATCCCTCGCTGCCGGCGGTGACTGGCTACTATGGCGGCAATCAGATATCCCTGAGTCTGCCGCGCGAAGCCGACTGGGTCGTTGTCGATGCGCCGGCTGGGCTGCAGGGATACAAACTCACCGATTACATTCGCGCCGTCGATCGAGTCGTTGTTCCGCTGGTGCCTTCGGTCTTCGATATGGCGGCCACGGAAGACTTTCTCAACTCCATTCGTAGCGAAATCCGCGGCCAGCGCGCCAAGGTCGCAATTGTCGCGATGCGTGTTGATCCGCGCACCAGGGCGGCGGCAATGCTGGAAGAGTTCCTCAAACATTTCGACCTGCCCATCGTTGCCTATCTCCGGAATACACAGAACTACGTCAATGCAGCCGCTGCCGGGGCGACAGTCTTCGATCCGCCGCGGGCGCGCAATAAGAAGGACGTCGAACAGTGGAGAACCCTGCTGGAGTGGCTGGAGAATTAAATTCCATTAATTTGCTTCGAGGGGTTGACGAGGGGGCGGAAGCTCTGCATAATTCGGCCTCTCTGACGGACGCGGGGTGGAGCAGTCTGGCAGCTCGTCGGGCTCATAACCCGAAGGTCGCAGGTTCAAATCCTGCCCCCGCAACCAGCGAAGGTTGTTGGTGTAAGCGGAAGTCAGAGAGTGTAGTGAAGCAGTGAGGTGAAAGAAATTTTGCTGAAGTGCTTGACGGGGGTGAGGAGGTGTTACATAATCTCGCTTCTCTGCTGCAGACGAATTGATGTGTTGATTTGG